>Ga0315268_10003210_pt1 | contig 18100 bp, 15 predicted proteins | sample C1_top_MG_FD_204535 | JGI IMG/M metagenome (GOLD analysis project Ga0315268, IMG submission 204535) | Sediment microbial communities from Yellowstone Lake, YNP, Wyoming, USA - C1_top | ecosystem: Environmental > Aquatic > Freshwater > Lake > Sediment | place: USA: Wyoming | collected 2017-08-01
TGGAGAAATCTTTTTAATTCCCCTTCTCCTGTGAGGAGAAGGGGGAAGGGGATGAGGTCAAAACACAGTAATCACTCCCTTGCCATCCCCTTAGCCGTGCGTGGCGAGTAATCTTTCGCCGCCTCAACCGCGAGCGCCAGGCTCATCAGCAGGTCGTCGTGTCCCTGGGCGGGGTCGACGTAGAAGCTCATGCTCTGGTTCGGACGATAGTTGCATTTAGCCTGCTCCATCTCGCGCCAGAATTCGGCGCACTCGTCTGAGCCATCCGCTGAATACATCTTCAGGCGTCCTGAGTTGACTGCTGCCAGCAGGTTAAAGCCAAGCTCACTTTTAGACATGGATGTGAAGACGAAAGGCACGACTTTCGGCCCCAGCGCCTTGCGCAGGAAGGCGCTCACCGGCTGGCCCATGCCGGTAGCATCCACCATCACCCTGCGGCAGCGCCAGACCCGCCCCAGTAAGTCCACCAGCTGGGCGTAAAGCTCGGTATGGGGCTTACCCGTCCAGACGCAGTGCTCCATGATGCGGATATGCGGCTCTTTCATATCGTCGGGAAAGTTTATCTCTCCGATAGTGAGTGCGGTGGAGTCCTGCTGCGGCTTGATGCATTTAAGCATGAGCTCGTCCGTGGCTTCTCCCGCCAGGTCCAGTCCGGCGATATAGCTCTTGCTGGGTTCCGGCTGGTGCAGCCTCGCATGCATGCCTTGCAGCTGCGCCCGCTGCTGCGCGCTGAACAGCCTGCCGCCGCCGTGGATGGGCAACAGCCTGTACTGCGTCAGAAAAAGAGGATGCTCCTCGCCCAGCCGCGCTCGCTCAGCCTCCACATAAGCCAGGTAGTCGGAGTTGTGCTGCGCCACCGCCTGCCAGTCGCAGCGAAAATGGCGTTTGATGCCGTCCCTGCGCTCCAGTTCGAGGTTGGCCTGTTTCACCTCTTCCAGCAAGGTGGAGTCGTCCCAGGTCGTGCCGTAATGCACCGTGGTCACGTTGGTTGTTGCCCCCATGGGCTTGAATTCCTTGGAGTACTTCTCCTTGTCCACGTCCTGCGATTCATCAATCTCCAGCAGGATATGGGCGGTGTTGCCCACCACGTTAGCCGACTCATCCGCCGAAAGAAAAATGGCGCGGGCGTTCTCGAAACGGATGATGTGCCCCATCTCTTTGCAGCAGTAAGGGGCCAAGCCGTAGTCCCGCAGGGTATCCATCAGGCGCATCATGGAGATAAGCACCTGCGGACTGAAGGTCGGCGCGCACTTGATGAGGTTGCCTCCTTTGGAGTAAAACCGGTTGAGCAGTAACATTTCCAGATGAGCCGATAGCTCGTTCTTGCCTCCCTGGCGGGCTATTTCGACTGAAAAAGTTAGCCCCTTTTTGTCCGCCACGCTGTTCCATATCGCAAGCATAATCTCTTTCTGGTAAGGGTAAAGCTCATCTTTCAAAGAACTTGTCTATCCCGATGCCCAGCGGCAGCGCCAGGCCCTTGAGCACGTTGGTGATAGCCTCCTTCAGCCCTTCCTTGTCATCCTTGGCTATCTGGCGGTGCGTCATCAGCAGGCGCGCCAGAGTGGCCAGCGCAATCATGAGCAACCTGATGTTGTTCGGGTCGTGGCGCAGGATTCCCATTATCTTGGCGCGTATCAGGGCGATTTCTTCCTCCAGCCCTTCCATGCTCCTGGCTTCTTCGTAGTCCCGCTGCCCGTCGGCATCCAGCGTCTTGGAGTAGAAGCCGTGCGTGCGGGCATTCTGGTTGCCAGGCTGGCCGCCCGGCCTGCGGTTAATGGTTATTTCCATTTCATCCTCCTTTATTGTGGACAGTATGCATTGTGATATTAACACATATGTTCTATTATTGCTATGGCCTTTTGTCACAAGCAACATAACTGTCATTGCGAGGCCACGCGGTGGCCATGGCAATCTCGTCTTAGGATTGTTACCATACCTGAGTTTTCCAGAATCCGTAAGGGTGAGGCATGTCTCGCCCAGATTAACAGTAGTCTCCCTTTCCAAAGTAAATAAGAGGGATTTTCACTTCTTATCATTGCTGGTTCTTCGGAGGAAGGACGAAGCAATCTCACCTCGGAATATGACAGGCCGAAGCTAGTTCGGACTGAAAGTGAGGTTGTATCTCTAGCACAGCGTACCATGCCCTCTGTGCTTGGAATACGTCTTGAAGACCGAAAGGTGAAAGCCTGTCGCTGATAGCTGGTGGCTGACAGCTGACCGCCGATAGCTTTTAGTCGTTTCGTTTATACGGCGAGGGCTTTTTGCTCTGTAATTCGATTGCTATTTAGCCTTGCGCCAGCTAAAATAGGGTTCGTGAGTGTTCGCCAGCTCTATCAGCTACAGTGCATCGAGTTTGATATTGAGTCTAGGGAGCAGGCGCTGGCGCGGGATAAAGCCAGGCTGGGTGAGAGCGAAGAGCTGCGTCAGGCGCAAGCCAGGCTGGCAAAAGCCAGGGCTGAGATGGATGCTCTGGTTCACCAGCAGAAAGAGAATGATTGGGCTATCTCCGACCTCAGCGCCAAGATGACGGTCACCAAAGAGTCACTTTATAGCGGCCGTGTGCGCAATCCAAAAGAGCTCACCGGCCTGCAGCAAGAGCTTGATGCCCTCAAGCGCCAGCGCGACCCGCTGGAGGAAAAAGCCCTCGACATGATGGAGCAGGTCGAGGCGGCTCAGGCTGATATCAAGAAGCTGGAAGAGGAACTGACGGCGGCTGAGGCTAGGTCAAAGGAAGAGCAAAAAACACTTCATGCCGAGATAGACAGCCTTCAGGCCCAGCTTGCCTCGCTCCAGGAAAAACGCCAGCACATGGTCGGTGTCATCCCTCCCGATGAAATGAGATTCTATACCGGGCTTAAGGTGCGCCGGGGCGTAGCGGTAGCCAAGGTGGAGCAAGGAACCTGCGGGCGCTGCCGGCTGGCGCTCTCCAGCGCCGAAATCCAGCGCACCCGCAGCGGCACCATGGTACAGTGCTCAAGCTGCAGCTGTATCCTTTTCTTTGAGTAATATGGCCATAAACAAACTCGTCATCTACACCGACGGCGCTTCGCGGGGCAACCCGGGACCGGCGGCCATCGGGGTGGTGCTGCGAGACAGCCAGGGCAATTTGATAGAATCCGTATCCCGCCGTCTCGGCGTGACCACCAATAATCAGGCGGAGTACCATGCCATCATCGCGGGGCTGGAGCGTGCACTGGAGCTGGGTGCCACCCATGTAGAACTGCACTCGGACTCCGAGTTGGTGGTACGTCAGCTCTCCAGCCGCTACAAGGTGAAGAACGAGGCTCTCAAACCACTATATCAGAAAATTGAGGAGCTTCGTGCTAGGTTGGACGGCTTGGCCATAAGCTACATCCTGCGTGAAAAGAATAAAGAGGCGGATAAGCTGGCCAGCCAGGCGCTGGAAGGAGCCAAGCAAGCTCGAAGAGGGGAGAGCCCGGCCATCAGCGTGAGACGGGCAACCAGGGCGGATTATCCGCCCGTCCTGAGCATCTTCGCAGAGCTGGAGAAACAGCATGTGGAAGCCATGCCCGAGTTCTTCAAGCGCATGACGCATGAAGAACAGGTCCAAGAGCTTGATTCCATCATGGCTGATGAAAAGGCGGTACTCATGGTGGCCGAACGCAATGGCCAAGTGCTCGGCTGCATACACCTGGGACTAAAGGAATCCGAGAGCTATCCTGTGCTGCGCCCCAGGCGTTACATCAAGATACACGACATCGCAGTAGGCAGCGGGTTTCAGGGGAGTGGCGCCGGCAGCGCCCTCATGCATGCGGCGGAGCAGTGGGCTGAAGAGCACGGCATCCATACCATAGAGCTCAATGTGTGGGATTTTAACCGCGGGGCTTTCGCCTTCTATCAGAAGGTGGGCTATGTCATCGCCAGCCGCCACATGTGGAAACATATATAACCTCGCCCGCTGTTGACATCGGGTATCCTCTCCGATAGAGTATAGATGGCCAAGTAAACCGGGTGACCGCCCGCCTCGGCGGGAGGAAAGTCCGAGCTCCACCGGGCAGGATGCTGGATAACTTCCAGGAGGGGTGACCCTACGGCTTAGTGCCACAGAAACATACCGCCCCGGGTGACCGGAGCAAAGGTGAAATGGCGAGGTAAGAGCTCACCGGCGCGCCGGGTGACCGGCCGGCCGGGCAAACCCCATCCGGAGCAAGACCAAATAGGGGGATTATATGGCGCCCGGCCTTTCCCCGGGTTGGTCGCATGAACCTGGCGGTAACGCCAGGGCTAGATAGATGGTCGCCGTCCTTCAATTGAAGGATACAGAACTCGGCTTACAGGTTTACTTGGCCGCTTTACTTTGCGTATTATCCTCTATCAGGCGTTTACCCATGCTGATGGCCTCGCCACCTCGTATCCCAGAGAGCGGTAAAACTCGATAGCCTCGTTGTTGCCTGTGCGCACCTGTATATTGAGCTTGGGACAGCCCATCGCCAGCAGCTTCTCTTCGACGGCGCGCATCATCCGGCGTCCACAACCCTGCCTGCGGAATGCAGGGTCAACCGCCAGGTAATTTATCCAGCCCCTGTGCCCCTCTTAGCCTCCCATAGCCGTGGCGACGACTCTGTTGTCAATCAATCCGACCAGAAATAGTTCGGGATTGACCTTGAGTTTGCGCTGAATATCCTTGCTATCCTTGCTAGGGTCATTCCACGGGCGCACGAGATTGCACCTCTTCCAGAGCTCGACCACAGCACTTTCATCCCCGGTTGAATATGGCCGCACGTGCATTTCCGGCATTGATTTCTCCTTTTGAGTGTGTGGTCGGACTGAATGCTTAAGTCTGCGTTTCCGGCATTGATTTCTCTTTTTGGTGTGATCAGGCGAATATTCAGTCTAAGGCCGAAATGCCTTGCAGTCAACACGGCGTGGGTTTTGTGCTCAAATCGCCTAACTGCTACACTATATTCAATAATCACCTAAGGAGAATTCCTATGCCTTCACCCGCCAGAAGAATATGGCTACTACTCGTGTCCACCATCCTCATACTGGTAGTACTTTACCTGGGTTACAACCTGGGAATGGCTGTCGGGCCCTCCGACAAAAACCTGGCGACGATCGAGGATGCGTGGAACGTCATCCACCAAGACTACGTTGACCCGTCCAAGATAGATTCCTCGGCACTGAGCCAGGCAGCCGTGCAGGCGATGGTAGACACCCTCAATGACCCGCATTCGGGCTATTTTACAGCTGAGATGTACCAGCAGCTGCAGAATGAACTTACAGGCCAATACGGCGGCATTGGGGCGTCTGTCACAACCGTTGACGGGCAGATAACCATTGTCTCGGTTAACCCGGGTTCACCGGCAGATAGCGCAGGGCTCAAAGCCGGTGACTCCGTCCTCGAAATAGACGGGGTTTCCACCGCTGGCATGAGCGTAGAAGACGCGGTAGCCAAAGTGCAGGGGCCCAAAGGGACGCAGGTAACGCTGTTGGTACGCCACCAAGGTGAGAGCGCCACTGTCCTCATCACCATCACCCGCGCCGACATCAAAATCCAGAGCATTTCCTTTGAGATGATGGAGGACATCGCTTACATCGCTATATCGCAGTTCACCGATGGCACCAACGATGAACTGAAGCCTGTTTTCCAGCAGCTTTCTCAGAATGGGGCCAGAGGTATAATTCTTGACCTGCGTGATAATCCAGGAGGGCCGGAAACGGCGGTGGTGGACGTGGCTAGCCGCTTCGTCACCAGCGGGACGATACTCACTGTAAGGTACAGCGACGGCTTTGAGGACGTAGGGAAAGCCACTCATCAGGCCGAGACCACCAACCTGCCAGTGGTAGTGCTGGTAAACTCGAACAGCGCCAGCGCCAGCGAGGTGCTCAGCGGCGCTCTTCAGGATCATGGCCGCGCCGTTATCGCCGGACAGGTGACCTATGGCAAGGGCAGCATTGACCAGTTTTACGTGCTACCCGACGGCTCGGCTATCTATCTGACCATTGCGCGTTGGCTTACCCCCAATGGGCACCTCATCGAGGGAAAGGGCATAACACCCGACTACACCCTCGACTCTTCCACTGACTGGGTGCAGTGGGCTATAGACTATCTACATGGAGAGATCTAAAAGGTCACTCTTGTGGAGGAGATTTGATGTAGAGGCGTCCGCCGGACCCCGTCAGGAAAGGGTACAGTATGTTGTGCCCCTATGAGTTAATGATGGGTTGTTGTGCCAGACGGCGACGCATCCTCAGACGTAAAACGGTGGTGACAACCCACGGCACAAGGATGGACAGTACGATTATGACCATTGTGGCCGTAGTGCTCAACACCACCAGCCCGCCGATGGTAATCCAGAGCACAGCGGCCACGGCGCTGCTTATGCACATCAGGAGTGCGCTTGCCAGCAATGAACGGCCGGCACGCTTTGCCTCGAATAATTTGGCGTTCCGGATGGTAGCCATGACATCGCTCGCCAGAGCACCGCTGATACACAGCTTGGTGGGCACTTCCTCGATGGATTTAACCTCATCGTCGGCCAGTAATTTCATCCCAGCTACGGCGAGGTCATGGATGCGCCTGCGGTAAAGCTTCTGCAGTTCTCTGGTCGACTTACGGCAGGTGCGGCAGAAGCCGTGCTTGCTTGTCTCTCCGCATACCGGACATTTATCCTTGACCACTACCTTTTTAACGGCGGTAACCAGCGATTTTGAAGCCTTGCCGCGTGCCTGCGCTTCAAGGGATTTTCTTCCGGTCAGGGCTTGTGCTTCAAGGCTGTACCCTGCCAGCGATTTGAGCAGCGCCGCCACCCCTCCCAGCGCAGCCCCGGTGGCTATAGCCGCTGCCACTCCCGCTGCGGTCGCCATGGGGTTGCCCGGCACTTCCACCTCTCTGGACTGCATCCATGTTTTCACCTGCCCCAGCGTTTGGTATTCCAGCTTTACTATGGCCTTGTATTTGCCGGTAGTTATGTTTATGCCCCAGATGCTCAGATAATCGCTGGCGTTGACAGGCGGTATTTCAGGGCTATAGGTCTCGCCAGGACTTACCGCCTTGTTCAGTTTCTGCATGATAGTGCTCACGGGGACTCCCGCGAAGAAAATCTCCACCGAGAGGCTTTGCATCTCCACAGGTCTCTGAACGTCATGTATGTGCATGTCGAAAGTGAGGGTTTCGTCTGGCGTGACAGTGAATGCCTGTGAGGCGAGCATGTCCTGCCCGTTCACCTTCAGGTCGAGCGTGAAATCGCCATTGACGTCTGCGGCCTGCGACGCTGAGGCAAATACGAGCATCTGAGACAGTAATACAAGGCTTAGAATGAGAGCCAGGGGGAATATTCTGTGTTTGCACTTTGGTATATTCATGACGCGCTCCAAAGACGAGGCTATTATAATCCCATCGCTTTTATTGTGCCAGCGTGTTCTATTACTTTATCCTTCGCTTATTTGACCCTCCAGTCTGCATAACCTATAATCCTTATTCAGATTTATCATGGACATCAGGCAGCAAACCGCAGATTTAAGAAAGAAAGCGCTGGGCGAGCTTTCAGCTATCGAATTATTGGCTGGGCTCGAATCATGGCGCGTACGCTATCTGGGCAAGAAAAGCCAGCTCACTGAGATTCTACGCGGGCTGGCTTCCCTCTCCATAGAGGAGCGCAAAGAGGTCGGCGCGATCTCCAATACCCTCAAGGTAGAGCTGGAGGCTGCCTTTAAGGCCAAAGAAGAAGCGCTACGCGAGCAGGAAATGACTTCCGCCGCCTCGAAGGACACTATCGATACATCCCTTCCGGGACGGCCCTTCCCGCAGGGGCACCTGCATCCGGTGAGCCAAGCCATGAACGAGATAGCCGGCATCTTCACCGGCATGGGCTTTCAGGTGCTGGAAGGCCCTGAGGTGGAGTGGGACTATTACAACTTCGACATGCTCAACATGCCTAAAGAGCACCCGGCGCGCGCCGCCACCGATACCTTCTGGATAGACACGCCGCCCAACGAACGTGGCTGGCGGATGTTATTGCGCACACACACCTCGCCCATGCAGGTACGCACCATGGAAAAGACCAGACCGCCTATCCGCATCGTCGTGCCGGGCATCGTACATCGCTATGAGGCCACCGACGCCACACACCTCTCCATGTTCAACCAGATAGAAGGGCTGGCGGTGGACGAAGGCATCGGCATGGCCGACCTCAAGGGCACACTGCACGAGTTCGCCCGCCGCTTTTTCGGCCTGGACAGACGGGTGCGCTTCCGCTGCGACTTCTTCCCCTACGTGGAACCGGGCGCCGAGATGGCAGTGGAATGCGCTGTGTGCCGCGGTGAGGGCTGCCGCCTGTGCGGCGGCAGCGGCTGGATAGAGGTGCTGGGCTCGGGCATGGTGCATCCCAGCGTGCTGGAGGGCGTGGGCATCGACTCCAGAAAATATTCCGGTTTCGCCTTCGGCATGGGCATCGAGCGCGTACCGCTGCTGCGCTACGGCATCGAGGACATACGGCTTTTCTACGGGAGCGACCTGCGCTTCCTGAGGCAGTTTTAGATGAAGTGCTCGCTCAAGTGGCTCAGGCAATACGTTGATATAAACCTCTCCCCTGAGGAGCTGGCAAAGCGCCTCACACTGGCCGGAACAGAGGTATCCCATATCGGGGTCATCGGTGGGTGGGGTAACATCTTCGTGGGGCAGATAGCCGCCATAAACCCCCACCCCAACGCCGACCGCCTCAGGCTGGCGACCGTCAACCTGGGCGGAGAGCAAATTACTGTCGTGTGCGGCGCGCCGAACTTAGTTATTGGAGATAAGATAGCCTTTGCGAAGGCAGGAGCCAATTTACTCGACGGGCATACGGGAGAGAGAACAATTCTAAAGCCGTCTAAGATTCGAGGCGTTCTGTCGGAGGGCATGGTGTGCTCCGAGATGGAGCTGGGGCTCTCCAGGAGCCACGAGGGCATCTTGGTGCTGCCTCCGGACGCGCCTCTGGGGGGAAAGCTAGCCGACTATATGGGAGACGTCGTCTTCGACTTGGAAGTGACGCCCAACCGCCCCGACATGCTCTCCATGCTGGGTATCGCTCACGAGGTGGCGGCGCTCACGGGAGCTAATGTGCGTGAGCCGAACCTGGACTATGTTTCCGCCGGGCGCTCAGTAGATGAGAGCATCTCCGTTGAAATAGCTGACCCCGAGTTATGCCCGCGCTACTGTGCCGCACTGATTACGGACGTCAAGATCGGCGAGTCGCCGCACTGGCTGAAGGAAGCATTGACTGCCTCCGGCGTGCGTTCTATCAGCAATGTGGTGGACATTACCAACTTCGTCATGCTGGAGTACGGCCAGCCGCTGCATGCCTTCGATTATACCCAAATAGGCTGTTCGAAAATTATCATACGCCGCGCCGCGGATGGCGAGGTGATGACCACCCTCGACGGCATTGAGCGCAAGCTGACGGCGGATACGCTGGTTATCGCCGACCTCGGCCGCGCCATCGCCGTAGCGGGTGTGATGGGTGGGGCTACCAGCGAGGTGACACCCGCCACTACGTCTATTCTGCTGGAATCGGCGAACTTCAAACCGGCCAGCGTGCACAATACGGCGGTAAGGCTCAAGCTGCCCAGTGAGGCTTCAACCCGCTTCGAGCGTGGCATTAGGGCGGAGCTGACACTTCCCGCTGCCCGCCGCGCCGTGCAGCTCATGGTGGAGCTGTGCGGGGGCAAGGCCGCCGAGGGCATCATCGACCACTATCCGGGCCGCAAAACTCCCATGCCTGTTGCCCTGACCACCGCCGAAGTCAAGCGCATACTTGGCCTGGAGGTATCTCCGGCTCAGATTGAGAAAACGCTCATTTCGCTCGGTTGCAAGGTAGAGCGGATATCCGAAACTAGCTTTGAGGTAAGCCCGCCTTACTGGCGCAGCGACCTCAGAATGGACGCCGACTTTATCGAGGACATTGCCCGCATTATGGGTTACGAGCACATACCCGACAGGCTGCTTTCGAGTGAGATGCCGAAACAGGACCCCAACCCCATCCTCAGCCTGCGCGCCAAGACAAGGCAGGCACTGGCCGGTTTCGGCTTCCAGGAGCTCATTACATATGCTCTAACCGACCGCTCGACGCTGGAAAAAGGACTGAACACTCCTCTCCCGGTTAACCCGCTGCGCGTGGCACATCCCATGAGTAGCGACCAGGAGTGCCTGCGCACCAGTCTGCGCGGTAACGTACTGGCGGCGCTGGCCTCCAATATACGGCGTGAGGAAGGCGCCATTCTTATGTTCGAGACCGGGCATATTTATCTGCCCCGGCCGGGCGACCTGCCCGACGAGCCGGAGATGTTATGCGGTGTGCTTACTTCTACCGGCGTTGAGAAGGTATGGCACGGGCGCAAGGAGCCGGTGGACTTCTTCGACGCCAAGGGGGCGGTCGAAGGCTTGATGGCGGCGCTCAGTGTGAGCGCGGAATATTCGGAAAGCGACGATGCCGGCCTGCGCAAGGGCAGGCAGGCGGCCATCAAGGTAGGTGACACTCAGATAGGTGTGCTGGGAGAGATACACCCGAAAGTCTCGCAGGCCTTCGAGCTTCCGGCCAACACCTACCTTTTTGAGATAAATTTGAATGAGCTTTTGCCCTTCGCGCAGGGCAACGTGCGATATGAACCATTACCGCGCTTCCCGGTGGTCGTGCGCGACATGGCGCTGGTGCTGGACGAGGGCGTCAGTCACGCGCGGGTGTTAGACATTATCAAGGGCTTTTCACTCGTCAGGAGCGCCGTGCTCTTCGATGTGTATTCAGGTAAGCAGGTGGCGGCGGGCAAGAAGTCGCTGGCCTATAGCCTCACCTTCCAGTCAGCCGACCACACCCTCACCGACGCCGAGGTGGACAAGGTCCTCGAGGCCATCCTCAGGAAGCTGCAAGCTGAGCTTGGGGCAACGCTCAGGGCATAGGTCAGGGGATTCGTTGGAGGCCCTGCCAGAGCCTCGTGGTATAAGCGAAACGACGAAACGACTGTCAGCCATTAGCCATCGGCTATCGCTATAGGAAAATCCCTCTTAATCTCCCCTTACGAAGGGGAGAAGCGGAGTAAGGAAAAGTTTCTGTGAATAATGACCCAATTAATATTTTCTAAGTAACCAAATCACCAGAATATACACGGCAGTCATTCCGAGTACTGCAAAAACTGACATTATTTTATACATCAGAGTCCAAGCAGGCAAACCCTTCGGCCAAAGGAATATTGGAGGGCAAAAACGTTTCATTGTTGCGTACGCCTTGACTGCCGAATTCCTGTATAAAGCTGCATAGGCTCCATATATTGTTAGTGCGATTAGAACAAGAAATGCTATATGAATTATAACTTCCATTCCCTGCGTTCTTCTTCTCTTGTCATTCTGGAGGCCATGATGGATGGCCGAAGAATCTGGGGGTGGGGATATATGCCACTTTTCCCCAGATGCTTCGCTTCGCTCCAGCATGACAACAGAGACTAGTTGTCATTGTCGGGCTTGACCCGACAATCCAGCGTATTTTTCACCCTCGGATTCCAGCTTTCGCGGGAATGACATGAGGGAAAATCCCTCTCAATCTTCCCTTCGACTCCGCTCAGGGCAGGCTCTTTTGCTAAAGGGAGAGGTCTCTGATTTGTAAAGATTGCTTCGTTGCCTTCGGCAATCTCGCAATGACAAGGCGTATTAATTCGCCAGAAGGGCTTTGACCCTAGCTACAGCCTCCCCCAGCCCCACCAGCTCCGCCTTTTTCTCGCTGCGGAGCTTGATTTCCACGCTGCCCTTCTCCAGCGAGCGTGGGCTGATGGTGAGGCGCACGGGGATGCCCAGCAGGTCGGCATCGTTGAACTTCACGCCGGGTGACTCCGCCCTATCGTCGTAGAGCACCTCGATGCCCGCCTCCGTTAGCTCTTTGTACAGCCTGTCGGCCTGTTTGTCCACCCCGGCATTGTCCATGTACAGCGGGCATAGATAGACATGGTAGGGCGCCACGCTCTTGGGCCAGATGATGCCCTTGTCATCGTGGTTGAGTTCGATAACGGCTGCCATCAACCGCCCGATGCCGATGCCGTAGCAGCCCATGATTATGGGGTGGCTCGCGCCGCTCTCGTCCACGAAGCTGGCGCCGAGCTTGTCCGAGATGCTCGTCCCCAGCTTGAAGATGTGCCCTACCTCCATGCCGCGCACCGCGTGCAAAGTCCCGCCGCAGGTCGTGCAGGTGTCGCCGGCGCTGGCCTTGGCGATGTCGGCCACGATATCCGCCTTGAAGTCGCGCGGGTAGTTCACGTTCCGGAGATGACGGCCCTGTTTATTGGCGCCCGCCACGAAGTTGGTGCCCGAACTCACCGATTCGTCGGCGACGATTCTGACGCCCCTCAACCCTACCGCCGAGGCCGAGCCGGGCACGATGCCCGCCTTTTTAACCTCTTCATCCGTTGCCAGTCTGAGGTCTGCGGCATGCAGCACCTTTGTAAGCTTGACCTCGTTGACCTCCAGGTCGCCGCGGATGACGGCGAAGATAAGCTCGCCGTCGGCGTTATAGAATACGGCCTTGAGCGTCTGCGTGGGCTTGACTTTGAGATAAGCGGCCACATCCTCGATGGTCTCTCTGCCGGGGGTGGCGACTTCTTCCATGCCGAGGGGAGTGCGGCACTCCGCTTTAGGCTTGATGCTGACAGCCTTCTCTGCGTTGGCCGCCGCACCGCAGCCGTCGCAGAGGATGATTTCATCCTCGCCGATTTCGGTGACAGCCATAAACTCCTGCGAGTCCTTGCCTCCGATGGCGCCGCTGTCGGCTTCTATCAAGATAGTGGACAAACCACAGCGTTTATAGATGTTCTTATAGGCCTGCACCATTTTTTTATAACTTAAGTCCAGCCCTGCCTCGTCTGCGTCGAAGCTGTAGGCGTCCTTCATGGTAAACTCGCGCACGCGGATGAGGCCGCCGCGGGGGCGCGGCTCGTCGCGCATCTTGGTCTGTATCTGGTATAAAGTGAAGGGCAGGTCGCGGTAGCTCTGCACGTTGCGCGCCGCCATCTCGGTGACCACTTCTTCATGGGTGGGGCCGAGCACCAGTTCGCGCTCCTTGCGGTCAAAGAGGTGAAAGAGCGTTTGCCCCATGGCCACATCGCGCCCGGACTTTTGCCACAACTCTACAGGCTGGAGAGAGGGCATCTGCACCTCCTGGGCGCCGGTCTTATTCATCTCGTCATGCACAATGTCCTCTATCTTGCGCAGGGTGCGCAGGGCGAGCGGCATGTAGGAATAGACTCCCGCTGCCAGCTGACATATCATGCCAGCCCGTAAGAGCAGTCGGTGGCTTTCGGTGTCGGCCTCAGCCGGTATTTCGCGCAGACGCTTGCCGAATAGGTGAGATAGACGCATTTACTTAAATTCCTTCCTGGAGAGTGCTATAAAAACGAGAGCGATAACACCTAAAATGCGCGAGGCTATGATGGCGGCGATGCCGCCCGCCAGCGCCCAGCCCCAGTATTTCCTCTGTATGGCGTAGATGCCGCCCACGATGGCCAGGATATCGACGACGATGAAAAAGAGGGAGGCTGCTCCTACGATGACGAAGGGCCAGCCCCAGTGCTGCCAGGCGGAAGACGGAAAGAATTCGCGCAGGACAGCCGAGCCGATGATGTTGCCGAAAACCAGCAAAAAGATGCTGCCTACCAGCCCCAGCGCTCCTGAAATTATACTCAGGACACCGCCTGCCGTGGGCATCCAGTGAGTTGAGTGCTGCGTATTTACGTCATCGGCCATATTCCACCTCGCTGCTGAATGAATCAGTAAGAATTAAACCACATCGCGGGGATTTGTGCCAGTGGGTCACATCGTGGGCGCTTTTGATAGTGCTGCTTGTCCCGTGTGAGGTATTGAACAAGCAAAAGGCATCTACTTCCGGGGATTGCCACGTCGTCCCGTCAATGGATTTATATGGGTAGGGAAGGTAGCGGGACTCTTCGCAATGACAGCGTTGTGTCGCAGGGATTTGTGCCAGCGGCGCTGTGCTGTCGGGCGGGGCAAATGTAAGTATCACCCTCACCTTACTCCTCTCCCCTCAAGGGAGAGGGGAGAGGGAAAATCCCCCTGTATCCCCCCTTTTGCGAAGGGGGAAATACTAAAATGTCCTCTGGCCGTGCTGTTGAGGATTTTTGCCTGACCTTCGCCCTCACCCAGCCTCTCCCGTCGAGAGAGGAGAATAAGACTACTTGACGCAGACATATCACCGTGTTATAGTACATATGTGCTAAATATGAGGCTGGGCTGTGAGCGTTGACGACAAGCTTTCCACCCTCGCCGCGGCGGCGCGCTTCGATGTCTGCGGCTGTGGCGGCAGCGTGCGCTCGGCGGCCAGCGTTGACCCCGCCCGCTTCATCTATAAGGCGGCACTCCCGGACGGAGGCTGCGTCTCACTCTTCAAGGTACTCTTGACCAACGTCTGCGTCAATGACTGTGCCTACTGCATCAACCAGTCGCGGCGTGACATTCCGCGCACGGCCTTCAAGCCGGAGGAGCTGGCGCGGCTTTTCATGGACTTCTATCATAAGCGCCTGGTGAAAGGCATCTTCCTCAGCTCCGGCATCGCCGGCAACCCCAGCGGCACCATGAGCCGCATGATTGAAACGATAGAAATCCTGCGCACGCGCTACCAGTTTAAAGACTACGTGCACCTCAAGCTGCTGCCCGGCGCGGGCATGGACTGTGTCGAGGCAGCCTGCAAACTGGCCACTCGCGTCTCAGTAAACATCGAAGCTCCTACCGCCCAGCACCTGGGGCGTCTCAGCGCCAGAAAGGATATCTATAACGGCATACTGGAACCCATGCGCTGGGTGAAGCAGCTTAAATCTAGGACAGGGCTGGTGCCCTCCGGCCAGACGACGCAGTTCGTGGTGGGGGCGGCGGGCGAGCGTGACCATGACATCCTCAACACCACCGAAGCCCTCTATAGAGAAATGGAGCTCAGGAGGGTGTATTTCTCGGCCTACAAGCCCGTCGGCGACCCGCGCCTGGAGGGGGTGGGCGCCGCTTCACCCTGGCGCGAGCACCGGCTGTACCAGGCCGACTGGCTGCTGCGCGTTTACAAGTTCACGCCCGGCGAGGTATCGCTGGCGCTGGGCCCCGCTGGCTACCTCTCGCTCAAAAAGAACCCCAAACGGACCATCGCCGCCAAGCAGCCCTGGCTCTACCCGATAGACATCAACAAGGCCAGCTACGAGGAGCTGCTGCGCATACCGGGCATCGGGCCGGTTTCGGCGCGACGTATCACCCAGCTAAGGCAGATACACGACGTTTCGGCGGTGGAACAGCTACAAAAGCTGCACGTGCGCTACCGCGAGGCCATGCCTTTCATCTGGTTCAAGGGGATGCTGGACTGGGAAAAGCAACTCTGCCTCGCGCCCCTTTTTAAGCAAGAGGAAATCGATGAGCCTGAGTCTGAGCTGACACTGGAGGAAGCGGTAGGGCGAGACAGTAAAATACGAAATCCTAAATTCTAAACCCTAAATCCTAAACGAGGCCAGCCATCTCACGGTTGACGTTGAGTCGGTTGTTTGCTTTTATCTCTTAGCAGCGCCAGTATAAGAAAGCCCGCCGGGGCAAGCAAACCGAAGGCCATCCATATCCAGTGCCGCCCCTTGAGCCTGGCCCACAGGTAACAGCCATAGACCGACATGCACAATGCTACCGAAAGCATGGAGTAGGCTATCACCAGATTCCCGGGCAGGAACGATAGGTAGCCGAGTATCGTCCCGATGACGACCAGTGCCGTCCTCAGCGCTCTGACGCTGGCAATGCTCAGTTCTTTTTCTTCCATCACTCGCAATCCTAGGAATGTTTGTTGATGGTCAGCGTATCGAGCACAGCGTAGCTTGAATCGCGGAAATTGAGAGTACACTTATCTCCGCTGATGCTCGCATCCACAAAGCCGTATTTGCCATTGGCATACCACAAACTGGCCGGCGACGTATAGGTGCGCGGGCTATCCGGCAGGCCACCGAAGGCACCGCATATGGCATAGGTCACGCCATTATGCTGCAGCAGCTCCATCTGGTGGTCGTGGCCGGAAAACACCAGGTCAACCTTGTACTGCTCAAAAAGCGGCGACAGGGCGTCGATAGTCTCCGGGTTGTCGTACCACTTCCAGCCATCACTGAATGACCCGGAGGCATAGTAGAAGCCGTGGCTCATCACGATTTTCCAGTCGCCGGACGGCATATCTTTAAGCTGGGCTTCCAGCCACTCGGCCTGCTCCTCGGTGTAGCTCTCAGCGCTCCATTCGATGTCAAGAATCAGGAAGTGTATCTTCCCTACGTCAATCCTGTACCACAGCCGCGAGCCGGTCTGGATGTCCATGCCCGCTGGATAGGCGTAGGCCTCATAACGGCCCAACCCGGCAAAGAGTGATTCATGGTTGCCGATGGCATAGCGGGTGGGGATTATTGACGTCGCGGTTGAGAAGGCGCGGAAGGCCTCCCCCCACTGGCTGCTGCTGAAGCCGTGCTCTACCAGGTCGCCCAGCGAGAAGAACAGGTTATAGCCGTTGGCCGGGTCGGCAATCTCCGCCAGCATCTCGTCTGTCAGGTCGGCGCGGTTATCGCCCGCACCGAAGTGCGCATCTGAGCTTACTGCGAAATGCAATTCTCCGTCTGTCGCTGGCGTGGTGAATGAATAGGTCGTGCCGCCATTGATGCGGTAGGTGTATACGGTGGTTGGGGCGAGGTCGCGCAGCATGAAGACGTGCTGCTTGACAGGGCTATCCTCTTTGAGCATTGAGAGGTTGCTTCCTGTGCCCCAGGTAAGCGTGTTCTTACTCTCCGCTGCAGTGTTGAAGGCCACCGCCAGGTTGGGAATGCCGTTGGCCCCGGTGCCATCCGCCATCAAAAGCTGGGGCGGGGTGTCGCCGATCTTCCCGGAAAAAGTCCCATTGGCATAGGCGAAGGCCAGCGGCGGGCCGATTATGCCAAATAGCGATAATATTATCACCAGCACCGACAGCCAGCGCAGGCCTAGCGGCTTAAGCCTGGGCTTGAGCCACAGGTAGAGCAGCGAGAGTACCAACAGGACGAGTCCGAAACCCCCGAGATAGAGGAAAAGAGAGTGGTATTGGCCGTTGACGCGGAAAAGGCCTATGGTGCCGTGCAGGCTGAAAGCCCAGGCCAGGAAGGCCCCGATGAGCAGAGCACCGGCGAGAGCCAGAATGGCGGGAATGGATTTTTTCATAGTTTTGTAACCTCGAAATAAATTTGCGTCGAGTATCTAGCGCTTGATAACCACCAGCAATATGGCCGCCAGGCCGATGAGCAGCCCCAGCACCAGCAGTGCAAAACCGGTGTAAATCATCTGAGAGGCGCTCTTGATGCGCGCCTCCGGCTGCAAAAGGTTTCTGCCCTGTGCTAGGAAGTCGTAACCCATCAGGGCAATGATAATCCCTTGCCCGAGGATGATGACATAATCCAGCGTTTGGGCGGACATGGTTACATTCCCTCTATCTCGCGCATGAGCCTGTCGAGTATATCTGCTTCCTCAATCGTGCCCACCTGCTCGCCCTTTTTGAAGAGCACGGCTTTACCCTTACCGCAGGCCACGCCGATATCGGCATCACGCGCCTCGCCGGGGCCGTTGACCACGCAGCCCATGACGGCCACCCTGATGGGCTTTTTAATCTTCTGGAGCGCCTGCTCGACTTTACCCGCCAGCTCGATGACGTCCACCTCGCAGCGCCCGCAGGTGGGGCAGCTTACCAGAACAGGGCCGCGCTGCCTGAGGTCGAGGCTCTTCAAAATTTCATACCCGGTGATGACTTCTTCACGCGGGTGGGTGGTGAGAGAAACGCGGATGGTGTCGCCGAGACCCATATAGAGCAGCGTGCCGATGCCGGCTGCGCTCCTGACGATGCCGGTGCGCGGGGTACCCGCCTCGGTTATGCCGAGGTGCAGCGGATAAGGGATTTTAGCGGCGATGTCGGCATAGGCCTCGATGGTGGTGGGCACATCGAAGGCCTTGAGCGACACCTTGATAAGGTCGAAGTCGAGGGCCTCCAGCAGCTTGACGTGGTGCAGGGCGGCCTCCACCATGCGCTGCGAAACGGTAAGGTCTGTCCTGTCGGTTTTGGGCAAGCTGCCGGCATTGACGCCGATGCGG
>Ga0315268_10003212_pt1 | contig 18084 bp, 21 predicted proteins | sample C1_top_MG_FD_204535 | JGI IMG/M metagenome (GOLD analysis project Ga0315268, IMG submission 204535) | Sediment microbial communities from Yellowstone Lake, YNP, Wyoming, USA - C1_top | ecosystem: Environmental > Aquatic > Freshwater > Lake > Sediment | place: USA: Wyoming | collected 2017-08-01
GAGTCTGGCGGAGCATCTGGCTGGGTTTCGGGGGCGCAGAGTGTCTCGACCAGCACCTTGGTGGCTTCGCCATGGCCCAATGCCACCTGCGTATCGCGCACGGCCACAATGATCGCGCCCCTGCCGCTGTTCTGGACGACCTCGACCTCGACGCCCGGCGTAAAGCCCAATGCGACGACGCGCCCGGCAAACTGTTTGCCGCCGCGCAGTTGCCGCACGATGCCGTGCGTCCCGGCCGGCAAGTCGGCCAAGGATTCTAGCGGTTGGACTTGGCACACAGCGTTCTGAGCTTGGTCAATTTGTTCTGACATCTATTCCTTTGAGCGAGCGACGCCAATAGTCTACGTCCGCAACGTGGCGACCAACCGGCGCGGATAAAGCAACAAGTCGAGTGCGGCCTCGATGCTGGGAACAACCACATCGGCGGCGGCCAGGCACACGGCGGCCAATCCTTCGCCGCCCAACACGGCGATGCCCAACGCTGCTTGACGCAACATCATTGTGTCGTTGGCTCCGTTGCCGATGGCGACGACTCGCTCCGCGCCGAGTTCATTCACCAGTGCGGCTTTTTGCGCGGCCTCGTCGCCTGGTTGCAGCAATCGTGTCTGTGCTTTCAAGTCAGCCGCAAGTTGCGCGAGTGTGCCTTGTGTATCTGCGCTGACCAGCCAGAGGTCAAGCTTTTCACACAGTCTCTCCAGGCGCTCGTATGCCGCCGGAACGAGTTGCCCATCCAGCGCAATGGCGCCATTCACGTCGAGAACCAGATGTTCGAGGCGAAGCAAGCCGCGAGATGGGACGTCAATTTCAAGCATAGCTGTTCTCGCTATTATTGGTGTGGCTATACCTTTTGCAAATAGGCTCCTAGGGCTTGCGTGTGTGGCATATCACTCCCCTCTTCTCACTTTGTTCCAAACAATGTCAGCCCGATGGGGTTGCTTGGTACCGTACAGCGCCCCAACTTGGTTCCTTGGATCAACTCTCTCAGGTCTTGAGGGGTGTAAGCAGCATTGATCGAAGAGTCAAGTCCTGGCCGAATCTCCTTTGGCTCGGTATTGACCCACAAGAACCACCGTACCAGCGCAAACGTGTCCCGCCGCAAATCCGATATAAAAATCTTGCCGCTTGGCCTCACCACGCGCCATATCTCGTCAAACGTGTTGCGCGGGTCTGCCCATTCATGCAGCGAGCCGTTGGTGAAAGCTGCGTCAAAAGTATTGTCGTCAAACGGCATTGTGCTGCCGCTGCTGCGAACATACTCGACACGATGCGCCAGACCATATTCTCTGGCATTGCGCTCGGCAAGGGCAATCATGTCCGGGCTGATATCCAGCCCTTTGAGTGTTGTGCCTTGCGTGCGCCTGAGCCACTCGAGGCCCAGATACCCTGGGCCGGGGCCGACTTCCAATGCGCAACCTTGGGTAATCCCATGTTTGAGCAGCTCGTCCGTCTCGATCCAGCCTTTGTCTCTCAGCCGCCATCGAACATTCCTCCGGAAGATACGAGTGAAAGTGTGTTTCGCGTATTTCATAGAGCTTTTGCTTTGATGGAAGGCAGGAACCGGCCTGTCCGTTGCATATAGTCTGCATACACCTGCCCGAATTGCTCGAGCATGGCTTGCTCTTCGTTTTCGACTCTCAGCGCAACCAGGACTCCAAACAGCAATACCGGGATGAGCGTAAGAACCCAACTGCTGGCGAGCAGACCTCCTCCAACATAGTTGATGAGGTAAGCCGTGTAGATGGGATGCCGGATCCATCGGTAAGGGCCGCTGTCTACAAACACCTGGTTTTCTTTTGTAACGACAAACGAGTGAAAGCTCTTGCCCAGGTGATGGTGAGAGACGCCCAAGAGCGTTATTCCAACTACCAGTGCAAGTGCGCCCAGCCACCTCAGGCCATCGGTATACATGACGTATGCCCACGCAAAGGCGCCTGGGAAGAAAATGTACTCGGCCCCAAACACGAGCGCGGTGAGAGCGGCCAGGCTGCCCGCGACCAGGCTCCAGCCCTTTTCCCGGATGGTCACTGCGCCGCTCCCTTGTCTCGCGCGCCTCTGGTAATAGGCCCGGATGCACAGCATCGCAACACCAGAAAGCACAAACAGCCCTCTGGATATGCTTTCCAGGTTCATACCGATCTCCCCATCAGCGGAACTGGCGAAAGTTGTCGAGCCGCCGCTAATAAAGATATGGCATCAAACGCCAGGACTGTTTGCAATAAGCTTCCCACTCTTGCCCGAACTCTTGGTGCATCAAAGCCTCTTCGTCTTTGATGCGGAACAAGATGACGCCGACGAATATCGCGCTGGCCGCCAAGCCGATCCACGAGCGAAACAGGACAGAAAAACCAATGGCAAAAAGGATCCCACCCAGATAGCGGGGATGGCGAAGGTGACGGTACAGGCCGATTGTAATCAGACGATGGTTCTTTTGGATGGTGACGTCCGCGCTGTAGAATCTGCCCAAAGCGAAGCCTGACCAAAAGATCAAGGCAAAGCCCAACCCCGCCAGGGCGAGACCGGGCCAGCGCATAGCCGCACCTTCGAACATCACACCCATGCCGCGGCGGTCGGCAAAGGGCACAACGGCGAGAAACACATACATTAGGAAAATGATCACGACTTTGACGATGCTTTGACGACGAACCAGCTTGCCCGCTTCGCCTGTGCCGCCTTTCAATCCTTCCAGCCCATCAATCGCTTGATAACCGGCGACAAGGCCCAAGATCACTACCAGCACCGCGTATCCCAGGCGCGGATAGAGCGAAAAGAAACCGGCCAGATCGTCTATTCCCCAACCCAAGAGTGGCGGCGCAAGATAGAGGAGCGGCGTGCCAACAAAGAATTGAACTGCTCGCAAGTATTTCATGCCATCACTATCAAATCACCTACGATTTTCTCGCTGATGTCATACCAGCGCGCAATTCGACGGTTTCAAGTTTCATATCTCGCCAATCCTCCCTTGTCACCATACTCCCGGCAATAGCCGGTAACTTGTACGCTGCGCATACTCCTCATAGCCAGGCAACTCTCTTCTCAGCGTCTTATCCTCCAACGCCGTGCGCACGACGATCACGACGGTCAGCAGCCCCGCCGGGATGAATGCCCACAGCGAGCCGAGCGCCAGCGGCGTCGCCAGCGCGGGGACGATCGTTCCCACATAGCCTGGATGGCGCACAAAGTGGTACGGCCCGCCCATCTGAACCGTGTGCCCCCGGTCTTGCTGGATGCGCACGACGCTGGAAAAGAACTTGTTGGAAGCCATCGCCCAGGCGAACAACACGTCACCCAGCGCGACGACGACGAACGCGGCGACCTGTACCGCCACGGCCAGGCGCGGCGACCAGCCCCAGCGCTCGTCGAACCCGGCCACGATCAGCATCCCAGGGCCAAACAGGCCAAACAAGAGGCCGATTACCTTATCCCAGCCTTTTGCGTTCTCCTTGATCTGGCTGCGCTCCTTGATCAACTCGACGCTGCCCGGTTTCGACAGCATCAACACGGCGTTCAAGGCGATGAAGGCCAGGTACAGCCCGAGGTAGGCCCACCCTTCGACCCAATTCAGCCGCCACACCGCGCCGAACAACGCCACCGCCTGGATCAGGACGAGCAAGCCGATTTGGATGAGACGTTTGACAATAGGGTTCACAATAGGGTTCACGTTGCACCCCTGGTTGATTTATCGGAGAGAATTAGAGATTGAATCTCCAATCTCTACTCACCACACTCCCGGCAGCAGGCGATAGCGCGTCCGCTGTGCGTACTCCCTGTAACCGGGCAGTCCTGCTTGCAACATGCGATCCTCCAGCGCCGTTTTCACCACAAAAAGCAGGGCAGCCAGCCCGCCGCTGATGAGCGCCCACGGCGACCCCAACGCCACCGGCACCACCAATGAAAAGGTGATCGTCCCGACGTAAAACGGATGGCGCACGAAGCGGTAAGGCCCCGTCGTCGCAACGGCGTGCCCGCGCTCCTTCTGGATGCGGGCGTAAACTGCCGCGTAGCGATTGGCCGCCATCGCCCAGACGATCAGCCCCACTCCCAGCAAGCCGAGCGCAAATGCAGCAACCTGAACCGCCAGCGGGATTTCAGGCTTCCATCCAAAGCGCATATCCAACCCGGCAACGACGTAACTCGCCAGCAGCGATAGCCTGACGACGGCGGAGAGGATCACGTCCCAGGTCTGGACGCCTTCCCTGGGCCTGAGTTCAGAGCGCTCCTCTAGCAGTTCAGGGTTGCCCAGTTCCTGGTAAATAGCCATCGCCGTCAGCGCTACGGTGAACGCGCCGACGTACACCCACGCCATCACCCAATCGAACCGCCACGATGACAGGAACAGCATGGCCGCCAGGGCGGCGACAGCGATGAGCACCTGCGCTAACCTTTTCAGCAGGCGACCGATTTTGATCTTGGCGAGTGGTTGTTCGGCAACCGGATTGGCGCCCATGATTCACCTCGAAATTTCAGTATCATGCTACCATACCCCCGGTAGCAGCCGGTAACGTGTCTGCTGCGTGTACGCCTCATAGCCAGGCAGCTCCTCCCTCAGCGTCTTGTCCTCCAAGTACGTTCGCACCACGTACAACGCTGCCGATACTGCGGTAGGAATCAGCGCCCACGCCGAGCCAAGCAAAAAGGGCGTTGCCGCTTGAGACAGGATCGCGCCAGTGTAGCCAGGGTGACGCACGTACTGATACGGCCCGCCCGACGCGACGGTGTGACCGCGCTCTTGCTGGATGCGAACCCCCTCGGCAAAGAAAGCGTTCGATGCCATCGCCCACAAGAACAAGGCATACCCCAGCACCATGACGACCAAGCCGCTAATGTGATACGCCAATGGCATTGGCCCCGTCCAACCCCACCGAACATCCAATCCTGCGACTATCCAAGACGCTATCGGAAACGCGCCCGCCGCCAGGCCGGCAATCCATCTGTCCCAGGCTTTCATGCCTTTGTCTCGTAGCCCCTTCTCGCGCTCGGCCAATAGCTCTGGGTTGATCGGGATCAGGATCAAAGGATGGGCGGCCAAAAAGGCCGCGACGACGATCAACAGCGCCCAACCCCAGACCCAGTCCAGCCTGCCTACCGAGAGGAACAGGACGAGTCCATAGCCGGCCAGGCCAAGGACAACCTGGACAATCCACTTGACGATCTCGCGCCGTGTTTCGGGCGAGATGTCAGGTCTAGTCGTTGTATTATCATTCATCTTGATATCTTTTGGGCTGCCCAACGGCCTAGCATTACTCGCCTAGCGGGTCGAACGTCGGCAACGTCGCTGGCTCATCGTTTTACAGAAGGATTGCCTTTCTTCTAGACTTGATGCCAAAGGCAAATGATACCGTCTTGCTAAAGTGGACGCCCTCGGAAGACCGAGACTGTTGCAAATCGGCGAAAACCCGTTCCTTGAACTGTTCCAGTTTAGCCGGATCGGGTACCTGCTCAAAATATTCGGAGGCAGCCTGTTTCATCTGTCGCCACCATGTTGCTGCGTCAGGCGAAACGAATGTCGCCGTCTCCACGTGAACACTGATATCGTGGAAACCGCTACTCCGGAGGACGACCTCGTATCCCTCGGGATTCTCCTTTTCGTAAAAGGAGAGGCTCTTCCCAGCCGCTTTTACGTACTCTGGCAGGTGCCTGTTAAATGCTTCAGCAATCCAATCGATATCACACTGTTTGATCCAGAAGCCGATGCCGACCTGGCCGCCAGGCTTCAGCACGCGCATGATTTCGGCCATCCTGTGATCGGGGGCGGTGAATTCCATGCGATCAAAGTCAAAGCAGTGGTCCCATCCGATAAAGTTGGCCAACACGGAATGGAATGTCTCGCGTAGAAAGCCCAGAGAGGCAGCGTCCATCTGGGCAAATACCACGTTTCCCGGCCCATAATTCCTCACCTCGGTGAGGCCATCTTGTAGCCCGCCACCATAAATATCTACCCCAACACCAAAGCCGTGTGTCCCCGCCTTTTTCATGGCCTTGAAGAGGACATTGCCGTCGTAGGTTCCAATATCCAATACGGCAGCGCCTTCGGGGATGGTGGCCAGGTCGGCCAGTCGTTCGGCAAAATGATTCCAGTAGTCGGGGCCTGGTTGGCCCGATGGCTCAATGTAGTGTGCCCAGATATCTGTCAAGCTTCGCTCCTTGTCATATGCTCAACAATTCCCTGCTCTGGGCAGATTTGCTAACACCTTGACACCCTCCATGATCAAGTCTGCTACATCCCCATGAGCAGACCGCCCAACGGCCCGGGCTTTACCCGCTGCGCGGTGGCGTGGCGAGCACCTTTGCTGCCAAGCCACGTGCATAGCGCGTGGTGTCGCCGATTTTGCGGCGCGATAGTGCAGTCGGGTGCACACCCTTGTTGGGCGGCGACGATTGAGAAAAGTCTTTCTGCACCAAATCCTTACTTGCTCTGCAGACGCCTGAATATCCCGGCCAATAGATTTATCCTCGGCACACTTTCCATATAGCGCCTGTATGCGTCACCGAATCTAGTGAGGTCTTGCTGTTCGCCTTGCAGAATGAATCAATAGACGACGGCTATGTTTGCAGATGAAATCAAAAGTATGAGCCAATGCGGATGGAAGAAAAAGTATGAGAGGAAACATAGCATAGCGCCCAGGTACATTGGATGGCGAACTATTCCATAGACACCCCGCTCAACAAGACCCGCACCCTGGTTGCTGACAAGTGCAACGATGGAAAGCACAACCAAGCCAATGCCAAAACCAAGGAGTATCCACCCGAAATACCTGAGAGGACGCAAGAAATCGGGAACATCAAGGGTGAATACCAAATAAATGAACAAAGCCGTTGAGAGACCGTTAACGATATAACCCAGCGTTTCCTTTGTCTTCTGTTTCATCTCTGTACCCGTTCACTGCAAAGTTTGAGAGTGGAGTACTGATACTGATGCCGCCCAACCATTATCGGGCCACACTGGACTGTTAGAGTAGCCCCACAACTCACTCCTCACGTCTGATGTGACCAAGTACGTGAGCCAGCGCTCTTGCAGTACCAAGTGGATAGAGCCGAACTTGCAAGTCTACATGCTCTTTTCCTGCCACCAGACAGGCTCCTTCGTCCAGCAATTCCGCCAGCGTTGGTCTGCCCTCCAGTCCTCGGATTACCTGCCTTTCCGTCAGTGCGATGACACCCAGTACCTCATCGGGTGGCAAGTCCTTTGGCTTGTTGCGCAGGTGCGCTTTGTATATCACAATGCGATACAACTCGCCTGCTCGTGGAGTACCAGGTGGGTGAACCATTTCATGCAATGCAAATGGCCGTGGCAGATCACTCACTTCGACCCGCTGAACTGGGCCCTGCTGAGGAACGTACCACGTGACTAAGGCCGGCACAAGGTCAACCTCTGTTCCAATCTCCTCTTTCGCTTCCCGTTGTGCACGCGTTAGCCAGTCTTCGCCGGCTTCTCGATGACCGCCTATGCCAGCGTAGAACAGCTCACCGGGGAGACAACGATGACGGGTGCCTGCCAGAAAGAAGAGATAGCGTTCACTATCATCTTGTAAGGCAAGCCCGACTCCGGCTTCCGTACCCTCAGGTGCAAAGTCTGCTATCGCCCTAATCATCATCGGTTACTCACCGACGCCAATTCACCAACTGTTCTGCCGTGCCGCCCAACAATTATTGTGCTGTGTGTATGGTAGTTTCCACGCTGACTGGAAGGGCAGCGACAAACTCTGCTGCATACCAGGCCACTTGGGGTCTGCGATGATTGCCTCTCTGGGATTTCAGATGTCGAACTTTGCCCTTGTGCCTCCTGTCCGACATTTAGCGCAATAGCCGCTGAGAAACAGATGCACATCAGTGACCCGCAGTCCTTCGCATTCGCTCACGGCATGTACCACTTGCGCAACCTGGGGTGCGTCAAACTCGATCACGCGGCCGCACTTGAGGCAGGTAAAGTGATAGTGCGGCTTTTCCGGGACCGTCTCAAAGTGAGCGTGATCCTCTCCCAGGGCATGATCTTTCACCATCCCCATCTCTTTCAACACCGCCAGAGTTCGATAGATGGTTGTCAGGCTGATATTGGGATCGCTGGCTCTTGCCAGGGCATATACAGCCTCTACTTCCAGGTGCCCCGGATTCTCTTGTAACACTTGCATCACCAGTTGCCGCTGGCGAGTGACCCTTCGACCGCTGGAGTGCAGTGATTCAGTCAGGCTTTTTGCTTGAGCCATGCGGTACCTTCTTGAGAATTATTATCAATATCATATTACGCCCGGTCGCCACGCGACGGCAAGTGACGGATGTCACAAGGGAAACAAGTGAGGTGTCATTACCCGGGGTCTTGTTCTGTTGCTTCGCCTCAGTCAATCGCCGGAGCAACGATTCGCAGACCCGCGCCCGCCTGGATGAAATCTGCGCCGAACGCCGCCTTCAACTGCTCGATGGCCTTTTCACCTGTGCAGTGGCTCGGCGCGACCTTGCGCACGCCCAGATGCCTCAGTTCCGCGATCACCGCCTCGACCTCGGCGGCTTTTTTGTCTCCCAGGTGAAAACCGCCCATGACCAAGTAGACATCGCCATACGCCTTGGCCCGCCGCACGATCTCGACAATGCCAGGATGCGCGCAGCCGGTGATCACAACCAGCCCTTTATTCGTCTGGACGATGAGGGCTTGCTCGATGATCGCGCCGTCTACTTCGCCAGTGGTACGGATGTTCTCTGTAATCGTCATCGGCTCGCGCACCTGGATGACGAGCGCGCGCTTGCTCACGCGTGTCTTGAACTCGTCGGGGAAAGAGCGCGGCACAAACACCGTCACGAGATCGTTGACAGCCAGAAGCGCGTCCAGCCCGCCCGTGTGGTCGCTGTGAACGTGAGAGAGAACAACCGCATCTATCCAGCGCGGGTCAAAGCCAAGCGCAGACAGGTTGCGCATCAGTATCGGTCCGTCGCCGCCCGTATCGAACAGCACCGTCGTCTCGCCCATCTCGACCAGGCAGGCAAATCCCCACGCCGTCTTGAGCCGCGCGTCGAAAGGATTGTTGTCATAGACAATCGTCAACGTGACAGGCTTGCTTGCGCAGGGCATCTGCGTTGTTCCTGGTGTGTGCGTGGCAACCCTGGCTGGAACAGGAGCTGAGGTCATCTTGACCGGCGCGGCAGTCACGGTCGCCATGGCTTGCGTCGTCGCTGGTTGAGGTCGTGGCGAGGGTGATGGCGGGACAAGCGCAATCTGTCCATGATGCGCCACGCACATGCCACCCAGGCACACGACTAATGCCAACAGCCAACTCCACTTGAACCGGCGCATGATAGCATCCTCAGATTCATTATGCTCACATTCTGCGTCACAGCAACCGTGTGAACCCTGTCAAAGGGTTTACGCTCGGCGCCTTTTCCATGTAGCGTTTATAGTCATCACCAGACTTTTCGATACCTTCCCGATCTGCCGCACGCGTAATCAGACAATCCATTCCTATCGCCAATATGCCCAGAACTGTGATCAACCCATGCTGGGCGACAAGCATCAGCCCAGCGTTGAGCAGCATGATGCTCAAATACTGCGGGTGCCGGATAACAGAATGGTCAAGGCAATCTGCAACACTGTCAAGGTCATCACAAGGCCCCAGATGACCGCCGATATGACTTTTTCGCGCCGCATCATAGTTGCTTTTCTCTATCGTGGAAGCGGTAGCTGATGGGCAAGCGAAATCTGCGGAGCAGGCTGGCGATACAAGTCGTGATCGGCACGGCGGCAAGCAAGCCCAGGCTGCCCACCAACGTCCGCACGATCTCCTCGGCAATCATCTCGCGGTTGAGCGTCAGCCCCCATGGCTCCGGGTAAATCTGGAACAATAGCAGCAGCGGCATCGCCGCGCCGACGTAAGCCAGCACCAGCGTGTTGATCGTCGCCGCGATGTGGTCATGCCCGATGTTCATCGCGCGCCAGTACAGCTCGCGCCAGTTCATCGCCGGGTTCGCTTGGGCCAATTCGGTCACGGCCGAGGCCTGGCCGACGATCACATCGTCCAACACGCCCAGCGTGCCGACGATCATTCCGGCCAGCACTAGTCCTCGCAAGTTGATAGATGTGCCCGCCGCCTGCAGAAACATCGCTTCCTCGGAGCCAAAGCCGCTCAAACGCGCCAGTCCGACTGCGAACGAAGCCAGCGCGCCGGTTAGAAGCAGGCTAAAGAACACACCCAACAACGCCGCGTGTGTCTTGAGCGCCCAGCCTTGCGTCAGGTAGAGTGTAGCGGCCAGCAGGACAAACGAGCCAGTTACACTGATCAGCACGGGGTCGTGCCCGGCCAGGATTTGTGGCAGGATAAAACCCAGCAAGACTACAAAACTGACCGCCAAACCAATCAGCGCCCGCACACCCTTCCATCCGCTCACCAGTACCGTCGCGCCGACAAAGACCAAGCCCAGCGATGCCAGCGCGCCAGTCCGCACGAAATCCGTCACCATCAACATACGCCCGCCGTCAGGCAAATTGGATACCGTCGCCAGCACGTGATCGCCTTCGCGATACAACGAGTACTCGTTCGTCAGGCTCATCCCGCCGTGCTCGACCTCGACGCGCTCGCCGCGCAGCGGGCCGCTGACGATCTCTACTTCAAGTCGCTGCACGGCCTGTGACTGGCCGGGGGTCAGCTCGACCTGGCCTGTCTCGAGCACGCGCACGACGCGCGCCTCAACGGTTTGCGAGTCGCCTGCTCCGCCAGCTTGTGGTGTTGGCATGGCCGCGCTCGACGTTGGCTGCATGGGCAGTCGCAGCGAAAACGCAATCACAGCCATGATGACCAGGATCAAAATGCCCAATGAAACTAAAATTGTGTGGCGCCAGTTCCATTCGTCTCCCAAGCGTCCTCCTACGGGCCGAGTGTCTTTACACCATGCGCCGCCGTCGGCGGGGCGAGACCAGCGCCGCGGCGAAAAAGACCAACGTCGCCAGCAGCACAATGGTCGCGCCCGAAGCAGTGTTGAGCCAGTACGAGAGCAGCAGCCCACCTACGGCGCTGCCCACGCCGATGACCACTGCCAGCGCCGGATCGTCAAAAGAACTTGAAGATGTGTCTGACCTCAGGCTACACTCCACGAGGGTAAACCGCCCACATGCGGGCGAGCTCGTCTTCCTCGCAACGAATCCCAGTATACTGCTCAGCCTCGCCATCCCGGACAACCCGCACTCCTGACCCTGACGTGACCCGGCCCACGAAAGCGGACAGGATGCCCATCTCGTCCAAAGCGCGTTGCGCCTCTTCCCTTCTTTGGGGTGGCACTGTGGCCACCAGCGTCCCAGACGAGATCTTCCGCAGCGGGTCGAACTGGAAGGCCTGGGCGAAGCGCGAGACGACAGGTCGAGTCGGAAGCTGGGATACGTCTATTTCGACGCCGACCTGCGAGCGGTAAGCAATCTCCAATAGCGTCTCAAGTACTCCACCACGCGTCACGTCGTGCATCGCCGTTGCCCCTCGTGCTGCGATCGCCACAGCCTCTGGCACGATGCTCACTTCGGACACCAGTTGGCGCGCCTCATCCAGGTCTCCCTCACTTAGGCCCAGGCGAAGCGCCACATCGGCAAAGTCGTGAGCCAGGATAGCCGTCCCCTCCAGGGCAATACCTTTCGTGACCAGCACCAGGTCGTTGACTTGAGCGCCGCTGGTCCACACCGGATCACGCCCCGAGGCCGTTCCCAGGGCCGTAACGGCGACGAGCGGCCTGGACAGCCCAGAGGAGTATCCGGTGTGTCCACCGATGATAGACACGCCGATCTCCTTCACTGCTCGGTGCGCATCGCGCATGATCTGCTCCAGCAGTTCTTCGTCGTCGGGACGCGGCACCAGGACCAGCAGCAAGATCCAGCGGGGCGGAATACCGCTGGTGGCGATGTCGTTGCACGCCACGTGAACGGCCAGCCAGCCGATGTTGCCGATGGCGCCGACGATGGGATCGGCGTGGGAGACCAGGACGTCACCGCCGACGCGCGTCAGCGCCACGTCCTCGCCGAACACAGCGCCCAGGATGACATCGGGATCGTCTGTCTCCATGAACGGAAACACTCGTTTTTGAAGGACGTCCAACGAAAACTTGGACATGATAGGCTCCTACTTGGACATTCATCCCACGCCTACCACTTGCGCTCCGTAGACGAGGCAGCGTCCGCGGCCAAGCTCCTTATTCGTGGACTAATCGGTGCTTCTGACATAGGCCCCTGTCCCGACAAACCGGCTCTTTAGCGCAACGCACGCCGGACACGCTCCGGCGTGTACGGCAACTCGCGAATCCAGATCCCCGTCGCATCGTGGAACGCGTCTGCCAGCGCAGGCGCCACGCCGTCAATCGAGATCTCGGCGACGGACTTGGCGCCGAACGGACCGCTTGGCTCGTCGGTTTGGACAAAGATCACATCCATCACCGGCATCTCGTTCGAGCGCGGGACGTGATAGGCGCCAAAATGTGGGTTGAGAGGGCGGCCATCTCGATCAAAGAGCATTTCTTCGCTCAACGCAAAGCCGAGCGCTTGCGCCACGCCGCCTTCGACCTGGCCAGCAGCAGTGATGGGATTGATGACGCGCCCACAATCCACCACCATCAACAGCCGCTCGACAGTGATCTGCCCGGTCTCCATGTTGACGGCCACCTCAGCAAACTGGGCCGCCGTCGGCGGTGGGCTGACGTAGCTGACGTGCGATGCCGTCGCCGCAATCTGACGTTGGTTCTGCTGGTGCAGGCTGTTCAGTGCTACCTGGGCCAGCGTCACGGTGCGGCCATCAGGCGCGATGGCCTTGCAGTCTTGCAGGATCAGCTCAGTGGAATGCTCAAGCTCGAGCATCGTTGCGGCGTGTTCCTGAATTTGCTTTGCGATCTCCAGGGCGGCCTTGCGTACTGCTTGACCACTGATATAGGTCGTACTGCTGGCGTAGGCCCCCTTGTCAAACGGCGTCAAGTCGGTATCTGACGAGTACACAATCACGTCGTCAAGCGGAACACCCAACACCTCGGCGGCCATCTGGGCCAGGATTGTATCGGAGCCGGTGCCCAGGTCGGTAGCGCCCACCAGCAGGTTGAACGATCCGTCGTCATTCATCTTGAGCGTAGCAGAGGCCATATCCAGCCCGGCGATGCCGCTGCCGTGCATGACAACGGCCATGCCGATGCCCCGCCGGACGCATCCGGCCTGGCTCCGATGCGTCTCCCGTTTGGCGTAAAAACCGGTCGCCTCCAGGCCAATCGCCACGCATTGCTCCAGGGCGCTGCTTTGCAGGGATTGCACAAAGCCTTCCCGCCCTTCGCCAAGCGCCTTGGCCAGGTGCATCGTCTCGCCGACCTTGAGCCAGTTCTTCCGTTTGAACTCGACCACGTCCAGGCCGAGTTGTTCGGCAATTTCGGCCATCAGCACTTCGATGCCGAACTGGCACTGCATCGCGCCGTAGCCCCGAAACGCGCCCGCGGGCGGAGCGTTGGTGTACACCACATCGCACACAAAGCGCGAGTTAGGCGCGTTGTACAGGGTCAATCCCTTGGACCCACCCACCATCTGCACGGTCAGGCCATGTGTGCCATAGGCGCCGGTATCGCCGATCAGGTAAAGGTCGGTCGCGTTGACTTGGCCGTCTTTCACGCCGATCGTGTAGCGGATGATCTGTGGATGTCGGCTGCGCGAGCTGGTGAATTCTTGGGTGCGGGTGTACACCATGTAAACTGGCCGGCCGGTTTTGAGTGTGAGGTGAGCGCACAAGTCCTCCAGAATCATTTCCTGCTTGTTGCCGAAACCGCCGCCGATGCGTGGCTTGACGACCCGGATGCGCTTGACGGGCAAGCTGATCAGCGGGGCCACCATGCGCCGGATGTGAAACGGCACCTGGGTGCTGGTGCGGATCACCAGGCGATCGTCCTCGTCCCAGTAGGTGAGGCAGACATGCGGTTCGAGGTGGGCATGCTGCTGCTTGGGCGTGCGATACTCGCCGCTAAAGATTTTGTCGGCTGCGGCCAAGGCTGCCGCGACGTCGCCGGCTTGCGCTTCGATGTGGTGGACGATGTTGCGCTGCGCATCAAATATGCCCTCGGTGTCCGGCTCATCGTGAATCTTTGGCGCACCGTCTTTCATAGCCTCTACCGGATCAACAACGGCTGGGAGCGCCTCGTATTCAACGTCAATCAACTGCGCCGCGTGGCGGGCCAATTCCGGCGTCTCGGCGGCGACGACGGCCACACGGTCGCCGACATGGCGCACCTTGTCGTCCAGACATACCTGGTCATACGGTCGGGGTTGGGGGTAGCTCTGGCCACCGGAAGCATGCTTGACGCGCGGGATGTCTTTGTAGGTCAAAACGGCATAGACGCCCGGCGAAGCGCGCGCCCGGCGGGTGTCAATGCGCTTGATGCGAGCGTGAGCGTGCGGGCTGGTGAGTAACGCGCCGTACAGCACACCCTCCAGCTTAAAGTCGCCGGTGAACACCGGGCGGCCCTGCACCAGTTTCCTGGCATCCACTTTCAGTTCTGGTTTTCCGACTACCCGGGTCTTTTCCATTTCGGCGGGCGTAAAGACGAGCGGCGGCAACGGGTCACGCTCCGCTCCCCGGCGATAGAACGCCTCGGGCAGGTCAACTTTATCCGTGCCTTTGAGCAGAGGCCGTTCGAGGTGCGTGACGGGCGCGACTTTTTCACCGCGCAACATCGCCGCTGCGCGCTGCACGGCTTCGATCACCCTGACGTACCCCGTGCAGCGACAGAGCACATTGCTCATCGCTTCTCGAATTTCAGCTTCGGTGGGATCGGTTTTTTTTTTCTAAAAGGGCCTTGGCGACTAGAACCTGCGCGGGCGTGCAGAAGCCACACTGTATCGCGCCGGTCTCGACAAAGGCCTGCTGCACGGGATGCAACTCTCTGCCTGGACTCAGCCCTTCGACCGTGGTGATTGTGCGCCCATGCGCATCAGCAGCCAGGGTCGTGCAACTGCGCACCGGCTGGCCATCCAGCAGCACAATGCATACGCCACAGTCCCCGGTATCGCACCTGCGCTTGACACTCAGATAGGATTCGCGGCGCAGCACGTCGAGCAGTTTCTCATGCGGTTCAACCGACAGGTGTTTTCCGGCTCCATTGATCGTAAGAGTGATGTTGATGGGCTGTTCGCTCATAGACGGCAGGCTCCTTTCCTGCACGGTTCAAGGGCGCGGCAGGTCAGCACGCGGGCCGTCGCCCCACGATAGCCGGCGCTGCCAAGAACGTCATCTTGTTGCGTGCGACGCGCCTGGCAAGTGCGTCGCACGTTCATCCGACTGCCATGAACCACTCTGGAAATTGCCTTAATCCACGGTCTGGGACAGAGTTCTTGTTACTAGAGACGGCTTAGCAAGCCGGTTCGTTCGTTGAAGGACTCGATCAGCGCATCCAGTTCTGCAACCTGCGCATGGATCCCTGTCCAGTAATCCGCCTGATACCACTGCGCCATGATTTCTTCGTAGGTCCTGCCCTGCTGTTCAACCCACGTGTAATACTTGAGATTGTGTATCTGCCGGCGATCCCAATAGCCCAGCTCCTTGACATGATCGGTCGTGCATCCCAGCAGATACCGATGGTAGGCTGCGGCGGCCTCTGTCTCGGTGTACTCGCTATGCGCCTCGCGCAACCCTCGCAGGCGACTCTGATACAACTCCATCGAGTCGGTGAACACCGTCAGCACCAGGTCGTGTTCGCCCAGCTCGTACCATTTGGCGAACTTGATGGCAGACAGCACATTCGCAATGCTCGATATTCCAAGCAGGTCAAGGTTCTGCACCAGCGTCTCCGGCACGCCCTGTTTCACCAGGTAGGCCCGGCCGGCCGGTTCGTTGAAAAGGCGCACCAGGCTCATGCACGCCTCGTCGTCAACGGCCATGACCATGTCGGTGTTCTTGAGATTGTGGATCCACGGTATGTGTTTGTCGCCGATCCCTTCGATGCGATGTCCGCCGAAGCCATTGAGCAGAAGCGTCGGGCATTGCAGCGCTTCGCTGGCTGCTACTTTGCTCGTCAGGAAAATCTCCTTCAGGTAGTCGCCGCAGCCGATGGTCCCGGCCGACCCCGTGGTGAGAACCACCCCGCGGTAGACGTCATGTGGCCCCAACTCCCTCTTGAGCACTTCTTCCATCGCATGGCCGGTGACCTCATAGTGCCACAGGTGGTTGCCGAATTCATCAAACTGATTAAAGACGACAATGTCCTCGCGTGTCCGCTTCAGTTCCCAGACCTTGTCAAAGATCTCTTTGACGTTGCTTTCGACGCCCGGCGTGGCAATGATCTCACCCGACACTTTCGAGAGCCACTCGAAGCGCTCGCGGCTCATCCCTTCCGGCAAGATGGAGATTGATTCGCAGGCCAGCAACGTCGCGTCATAGGCCCCGCCCCGGCAATAGTTGCCGGTGGAAGGCCAAACCGCCTTTTGGCGAGTCGGGTCGAATTGGCCGGTCACCAGGCGCGGCACGAGGCAGCCGAAGGTTGCCCCTACCTTGTGCGATCCGGTCGGGAACCACTTGCCCACCAGGCAGAGGATGCGCGCTGGCACACCCGTCAGGGAAGAGGGCAGTTCGACATAGTTGACGCGGCTAATCCCTCCGCCGTGTGGCATCGGCTCGTTCTTCCAGGTGATGCGGAACAGGTTGAGTGATGTGATATCCCACAGTCCGATGTCTTTCAGACGAGCTTTGACCACATCCGGGATCAGGCCCGGATCCTTTTGCTGTTTGAAGGTAGGGATGATGATGTTGCGCTCTCTGGCACGCTGCACGGTTCTGGCCAGGCAGTCATGGTCAATCGTCAGGTCAATCATGTGGCGATCCCCCTTTACTCATGGGTTGATGGACTGTTCGCACAGTGAATGCTGGCTGCTTATCCTACACTGTTCGAGGGTGCAGTAGGTCAGCACCCCGGCCATCGCCCGACGATACCCGGCGTTGCCAGGAACGTCGTCGTGTGGGGTGACCTCCTGCTCAACCGCTTCGGCCACCTGCCGGATGCGCCTGATGATCAACGGGCCGCCGACCAAGAGATCGGCCGAGTCTGCTAGCCTGGCTGGCTCGCGCCAAACCCCCGTCATAGCCAGGCGAGCCTGGCGGACGAAGCCTTCCGTTAGAACGACCACGGCGAGGGCGGCCATGACCGGCGCATCCGCACCTCTAGACATCAAGTAGGCTTCACCCGACACACTCCCAGGCACATTCATAAGCACATGCACAGCGGCAATCCTGCCGTGATACGGCCCAACGCACCGCAGGAAATCAGCCAATGTTACTTCTTGCGCCTGTTCGACAAAGCTCACCCGAGCGCCGAGGGCCAGCAGCGCTGATATCCACTGCGGAGCTACACCGGGCGACCGCACAACCTGTTCGACTGCGATCACACTTGGCGATTGCCGGTTGAGCGCCTCGCCCAGGCTGCGACGGAACATACCCGGACTTGCAGGCGACTCAAGAACAGCCTGAAGCGAGGCCTGCGCGTCCAGCCTCAACCACTGGGCAGTTTCATCTGTCTCCAGAGTCAAGACATGGATCGCTTCTTCGTTTTTCGTTCGAGTTGTCATGGCAACAGCGTCTCCTTTCGGTGCTGCGTGCTTCGTCAGGGTAACGCGACGCTGACGCACTCCAAAAACGCGCGCCATACCGCTCCACCACCTGAGCCTTGCCGCTGAGTGCCAGCGCCTCGAGTGCCTCCTGCACCTGCCCTGGCGTCCAGCGTTCCAACGCGCGCACCAACTCGTCCTCGCGCATGGGGTGACGGGTGATGATGCTTACGATAGCCTCCACCACCGCGTCACAACCCGACAGATCAAAATCACCCTCGGCCGGATGCACGATCTGCGCGACGTCGCCCAGAATGGCTACTGCCCGCATCAGCCCGGCCTCGTCCGGGGGTTCCACCCACGGCTCGGCGGGTGGACGGGTGGGCAGGACGATGTGCACCTGGTCGGGTTCGATGCTTCGCAAAGCAGTCGCGATACCGCGCAAGGCATCTTCAGTGTCGTTCAAGCCTTTGACCAGCATGACCTCGATCCAGAGCTGGCCGTAATACACTCGCCGAAATACCGTCAGCCCATCCAGTAGCCGCTCGAACGTCAACCGGGGCGACGGA
>Ga0315268_10003213_pt1 | contig 18084 bp, 19 predicted proteins | sample C1_top_MG_FD_204535 | JGI IMG/M metagenome (GOLD analysis project Ga0315268, IMG submission 204535) | Sediment microbial communities from Yellowstone Lake, YNP, Wyoming, USA - C1_top | ecosystem: Environmental > Aquatic > Freshwater > Lake > Sediment | place: USA: Wyoming | collected 2017-08-01
ATTCCATCTGAATCATGCCGCTTATTACTGCTACCAAACCCGCGGTCCATCATTTTCTGGAATTCCTCAATCGAAATTCCGGACCCGGCATCCTCGCAACTGAAAGAAGAGAACTTTGGAAATCCTGTGTGGATTTTGACGTACGGCGAATCAGCATCGAATGCATTTGAAATTAATTCTTTAACCGCACCGGCGGGCGTGCGGTAAAGACCTTGGGAGATATGTCCGAATACTTTCGCCGAAAGCCTGATGGGCTCCCAACCAAGCTCCGTCTGATTTATTTCTGTTTTCATTGCTTTTGAAAGTAGATGATCTTCTCTGGTAGTTTCTTTTGCCCACAACCCCTGGTAGCACGGCGAATGCGCAGCGTTTCAATCCCATCCACATGGAAATCCATGCGTTCTGAGTTAATGAGTTGTGAGAATATTTCCGCTGTCTGAATCCGGACTCCGAAGAAAGATGATTGATCTCCCACGACATACGCGCACTTAGCTCCGCGTGGAAGGAACTCGCTAAGCGCCTTTAGATGCAAATACATGGCTCCGAAATAATCTCCGACTAGCCGGGGATAAACTCGGGCAAAACCATGATCATGTCCCTTCGATTTTTCGAATATCTTGTCCCGCAATTCCCGCACGCCCCGGAATCGCCTAACGTGATCGTAAAATTTTTGGCTGACGTAACTGCTTTTAGAACTACTTGGGATCATCCCCCTCTTAATCCTTTGCAATTCCTCCGAGTCTTCAAGGAACCCTCCGAAGCCAAGCTCCAACCTTGTCATGCGGGTGTAGTCATGCTCCGCAGGGTATGGCGGGGAAGTTATCACGTATTTTATAGGTGTCCCGATTTTTGCGTAAGTTGAATCCTCCATAGAGTTTCCAAGAACGAGTGTCGCTTTGGTATCTCCATGCAAACCCCGGTGCTCCCGAACGGAGTTCGAAAAATTTATAGCCCGACTTCGGAATGAGTGGAATCCATCAGTTTCAGGAGGTCTTTGTCGGGCCCTGTAAAGCTCGGGCCCATACTTCAAATTAGAAAAATCCGGAACCAGCGATCCCAGCAATGAGACCATGAGAAAATCTCTAACCTTGTCATCGGGGATGCGACGAATATAGTGCGACAGCGATAACGCAGTTACGGCAAGTCTGCGACCGATCCATCCTCGTTCGACCACGCCCGAATTTACGACCGATTGGTAACCGGATAAAGATCGGACCTCAGGCGCATTGAAAAATCTATTGGCATGAATGTGCCTGGCCTCAACGACTCCAACACGCCGTCTCGCCGAGGCAACAACTTCGCCGATGGCAGACTCGACCTCTTTGGTATCGACATTCCAATGCGTTTTCGCGGAAGTCGCCAAAGCGCAAACGGGATTTGATTCTATGCCTATGGAACGCAACCCGCGTCGCTTGCATTCGACTAATGTTGTACCAGTACCTGCAAAAGGATCCAGAACAACATCGCCTTTTTTGGGCTGAAAGCGATCTAAAATCCCCTTGACCACATCGCTGGGGTAGGCAAGAACAAAACTAAAGCTCTTATCGATCATGTTATGTATGGCATCGGTCTTGACACACGAAGACCACGCCGGACATCATCCTAGCAAAGGCCGCATCGGTGGGGTCCTGCTATGTTATAGAACTCCGTTAAGAAACTCTGCCGGATTTCCCAACATCGGCAGCACTGAAAGTGCCCTCACCCACAATCGCTTTTTATAGAGCGCCCTGCTATATATCGGGCATGAGAAAAATATCTTCATGCCTGCCCATGCTCCCATATGTCCGCATCCGCCTCATCGCCAAACGTCCTCCGCCTCCCGGATACCCTCGGGAACCCAAGACCCTCGGCGATCATCTCCATAAGAAGCGTCTTGATCTCGGACTCTCACAAAAAGAACTGGCAACTCGTCTCCGGATATCAGCCGGCACTCTGTGCAATTGGGAGAAAAATCATTTCTCCCCTCAGGCGAGATTCTTCCCTCGCATCCACGACTTCCTCGGATACTGTCCGTTACCGCTGCTTATGCAGATACGTCCGCAGCTTGTCCAAGCTCCGGAATTGCACGGCCTCGACGACGTGCGGCGGCCCGACGTGTTCGCTCCCGGCGAGATCGGCGATCGTGCGGGCGACGCGCAGGACGCGGTCCAACGCGCGCGCGGAGAACGCCGCCACGCGCTGCGCGGCTTCCAGCGCCTGGAACGCCTCGGGAGTCGCGCCCGCCCCGCGCCGCAAGACGGCGGGCTCGACCAATCCGTTCACGCCCCCGGCCCCTCCCCCCCAGCGCGCCCTTTGCCGGGCCCGGGCTTCGACGACCCTCTCGCGCACGACGGCCGACGACTCGGACGAAGCGGCGGACGCTTGGGCGTTCGCCGCCCAATCGGCGAAGTCCACGGGCCCGACTTCGATTTGCAGATCGATGCGGTCCAAGAGCGGCCCGGAGAGGCGGCCCAGGTATTTCTCGACGGCGTGCGCCGTGCACGAGCACGCTTTTTGGGGATGGCCCAGGTATCCGCAGGGACACGGGTTCGTCGCCGCGACGAGCAGGAAGCGCGCGGGATATTCCAGGGCGTCCTTGGCCCGCGCGACGCGCACGCGGCGGTCCTCCAGCGGCTGGCGCAGGGCTTCCAGCGCCGGGCGCGGGAACTCGGCCAGTTCGTCCAGGAACAGGACCCCGCCGTGCGCCAGGCATATCTCGCCGGGGCGCGCCGCGGGCCCGCCGCCGACCAGAGCCGGAGCCGAGCAGGCGTGGTGCGGCGCGCGAAACGGCCGGACCCGGGACAGCCCGCCCGCCGGAAGGCGGCCGCACGCCGACTGGACCTTGGTGACCTCCACGGCCTCGGCCTCCTCCAGCGGAGGAAGCAGGCCGGGCAGGCGTCGCGCCAGCATGGACTTGCCGGTGCCGGGCGGGCCGATCAGCAGCAGGTTGTGGCCTCCGGCCGCGGCGATCTCGAGCGCGCGCTTGGCGGCGGTTTGCCCCCGCACGTCGGCCAGGTCCGGCTCGGCGCCCGGCGCGGGTTCGGCGAGCGGCGCGGGGCGCGCGGCGGCCGCGGAGCGGCCGGGGCGGCCGTCGAGCAGGCCGACCACCTCGCGCAGGTCGCCGACCGCCAACGTGCGCAGTCCCGCGGCCTCGGCCTCGGCCGCGTTGTCCTCGGGCACGACGATCGCGGAGCGGCCCTCCGCGCGCGCTCGCTCCGCCATCGCCAGGACCCCGGACACGGGACGCACGCGGCCGTCCAGCGACAGTTCACCGATGAAGCACCAGTTCTTCTCCCAGTCCCCCGACGGCGCCTGTCCCGACGCCGCCAACAGGGCCACCGCGATGGGAAGATCGTAGTGGCTGCCTTCCTTGCGCGGCCGCGCCGGCGCCAGGTTGACCGTGATCCGCCGCGACGGGAACTTGAAGCCGGAGTTGCGCACGGCCGCGGTCACGCGCTCGCGCGACTCGCGCACGGCGTGGTCGGGCAGGCCCACGGTCGTGAAGGCCGGCAGTCCTCCCGCCAAATCGAGCTCCACGACGACCGGGAAGCCCTCCACGCCGCGCAGGCCCAGACTGTTCACGCGCGCGAGCATGTCATTCCCCCCGGTCCTCGGATTCCGGAATCTCGGGCCCTTCCAAGGTGAGCCGGTTGTCCTCGGTCTCGATCGAGCCGATGCGCAGCGAGGCGTCCTGGCGCAGCAGGCGCGCGGTCAGCAGGTCGGCGCCGAGGCCGACGGTGTAGGCGTGCAGCAGCGGCATATCGTCCAAGGCGCGCCAGGACACGAGGGCGGCGCCCTCCACGCCGGGCGTGCGGCGCAGGTCCTGGATCACCCGGAGCAGGTAGCCGGTCTCCTTGCGGCCCGACAGGAATATCGCGATGGTCGCGCGCCCCGCGCGCCGCCGGGCCATCTCGGCGTCGACCAGCCGCGCGGCGTCCTGCGCGGCGTACTCGAGCGCGTGCCCCAAGGCGGAGAACGAGGAAACGTCCGTGTCCTCGCCGTTTCCGTCGAAGCGCGCGGGCTCCGACGAGCCGGCGACGCCGTACAGCGCGACCGACAGGCGGGCGCGGGCGCGCCAGGCCGCGGACTCGGGCTCCCGGCTCGCGGCGACCTCGGCCCGTCCAGCCGCCAGCCACGCCCAGCCGCCGGCGAGGGCTTCCGCGGCGGCCGCCTCCTCGGTCTTGGCCTTGAGGGCATGCTTCATCTTGATCAGCTGGTCGTCGGCGTCCTGGGCCTGGATGCCGCGCGCGAACAGCGCGGTCTCGAAGGCGTCCGCGGCGATCCGCTCCGCCGCGTTGGGCCCGGCCGCGCGGTCGCCGAGGGCGATCAGCAGGGGCTCCGGACCCGCCTCGTAGCCCGGCGGGCGCACCAGTCCCGCCTTCTGCAGCGCGTCCGACAGCGCGTCGAGGCGCACCTCGACGACGGCGTCGCCCTTCTTTTTCGGAATCCGGACGCGGCCGATGAAGCGGTCCGCCGTCCCGAAAACGGCGGTCTCGACCGCCTGGGATTTCCCGCGCCGCGCCGCGTTCGTCAGGAACAGCGGAAGGACCGCCTCGATCGCCTCGCGCCGGGCGGCCGTTTTCTCCCGCGCGCTCACGCGCACGGCCGTCCCGTCCGGCGTCGGCCCGGGGCGCAGGGACGCGCAGGCGGACGCCAGGAGGACGGCGACGCACAGAGCCGCGCGCCTCACGGGAATTCGCGCCCCTCGAGGGAGACCGGAACGACGAAGCGGAACGTCGTCCCCTGCCCGACCTCCGAATCGAACCAAATCTTGCCGCCGTGCTTGGCGACGACTTCGCGGGCGATCGCCAGACCCAGGCCGGTGCCCGGCGCGTTGACCTCGGCGCGGTTGGACGCCCGGTAGAAGCGCTCGAAGATCTTCTCGCGGTCGGCCGCCGGGATGCCGATCCCGTCGTCGGACACCGACACCATCAGGAACTCTCCCTTGTCGCGCGCCTCGACGGTCACCGTCCCGGAGGGGCGCGTGAACTTAAGCGCGTTGCTGAGCAGGTTGTCCACGACCAAGCCCAGCCAGCGCTGGTCGCCGACGGCCGGGGACAGACGCGCGGCGGGCGGGGTCCAGGACAGCGTCTTGCCCCCCTCGGCCGCCATCGGCTGGTGATTTTCCACGCTCTGGGAGATCAGTTCGACCAGGTCCAGCGGGCGCAGCTCCATCTTCGCCCCGCCCTCCAGGCGCGACAAGTCGAGCAGGTCCGAGACGAGCCCGGACAAGCGCTTGGCGGCGGACTTCGCGATCTGAAGAAATTTCATCTGCTGTTCGTTCATCTGTCCGGTTTCGCCGTCGATCATGACGCTCAAGAATCCGGTGATCGTGGTCAACGGAGTCTTGAATTCATGGCTGACGGTGGACACAAACTCATCTTTCATACGATTGAGGGCGGCCAATTGTTCCGCGGTTTCCGCCAAACGGCGGTTCAACATGGCCGTTTCCACGAGGATGGACGCCTCCTCCGCCACGACGGAAACCAGGGCCAGCGCGTCGGCGCCGAACGCGTCGCGGCGGCGGCTGCCGACGCGCATGACGCCCAGCACGCGGTCCTCCACGACCAGCGGCACCACCAGCAGCGAGTGGACCTTCCACAGCTGCGCGTAGCTGGCGATGACCCCGGGATCGTTCTGCGCGTCCGCGGCCAGGAACGGCTGGCGCGTCTTGAACACGCGCACCGACGAGGAGCGCGCCTCGGTGAGCGGGATCCGGTACAGCAGCTCCTCGCCCTCCAGCCCGAAGGCGCCGGGCTGGGTCACCAGCTCGCCGGTCGACTCGTCCAGGATCAGGAACGCGACGAGGTCGGCCTCCAACGCGCGCGCGACGATCGCGACGATGGCGCCCAGCGAGGTGATGTCCCGGCCCACGCGCGTGACCATGGCCTGCGCGACGTCGTGGAGGGTCTTCACCTCCCGCGACTTGCGGATCAGGCGGTCGTGCGTCTGCGTCAGCTCCTCCATGGCGGCGGACAGGCCGCCCTGCAGGCGCTCGCGCGTCTCGGACATCCGCGCGATGCCGGACGCGAGCAGCGCGGCCGAGCGCAGGGCCGCGGCGGCCATGATCAGGTCCTCGCGCGCCTTCTCCAGTTCCGGCCCGGGTCCCGACTGCGCGGCGATCAGGGCGCCGGCCGCCCCGTCCTCGCCGGTCCAGCCGTGGGCGGCGGCCGCGACGAACCCCAGGGCGGACAGCGCCTGGGCCAGCGGATCCGCGGCGGACCCGCCGGCGCGCGCCAGGGCCCACTCGGCTTCGCCCTCGGCCGCGGCGCGGGACAGAAAGCCCGCGTCGAGGCGCAGGGCCGGCAGGGGAACGTGCGCCCACGCCCCGCCGCGGTGGGCGAGCAGGGGCGCGCTGCCGTCGGGGCGGCGCGAGACGGCGGCCAGCGCCAGGTCCGGGTGCAGGCCGCGCAGGGCGTCCAGCGCGCGCCCCGCGGCCTCGGCGAGCGCCTGCGCGGGGCGGCGCGCCAGCGCCTGCGCGTCGAGCAGGCGTCCGGCCAGATGGCGCGCGGCGTTGAGCTCGGCGTCCTTGCCGCGCAGCGAGCGTTCGAGCGGGAGCTGGCGCCGGAACACGAAGATCCACCACGCCGCCGCGCCCGCGATCGAGGCCAGCAGCGCCGCCGCCGCGGCGAACGCCGGAAGAGACAGGGCGCTCATGCCTTTCCCGGGACCGTCGGCGTGTCCAGGTCGAGGTGGGCGTTGAGGTAATGCGCGCCGAGCTGGAGGCCGGCGTAGGGAATCCAGGCCATCTCGATGTTCAGGCTCTCCAGGATGCGCCTCACGGCGTGCGCGACCTCGGCCGAGCGCGGGCCCAGCGGAGAGTCCGGCGCGGGGCCGACGATCAGCGCGCGGCTCACGCCCGCGCGCGCGCACAGCTCGCCGATCGTGAACGGCACGCCGTAAGGAACGGCCGCGTCGTAGGTCTCCCACAGCACGTGGCGGTAGGTCTGCTTGAAGCCGTTCTTGGCGCCGACCTCGTAAAACAGCGCCGCGGCCAGGGCGCCCAGCCCGTCCTGGCCCTTCGGCGCGATCACCGCCATGGCCGGGGCGCCCGGGCCCGCCGGCGGCGGATTGAAGCCTCCGGGCGGCGGCTTGGGCGCCTCGGCCCCGCCGGCCAGCATCGGGTCGTAGATCAGGGGCATGATGTTCTGCAGGCCCGCGGGCTGGCCGGCCGCTTCGCGCAGCTTCTTGTAGGCGATGATGCGCTTGAGCCACAGCGTGAGGTCGGCGTAGCCCCACTGCGACAGCTTTTCGTGAAGAGCGGCGATCTCGTCGTTGGCCAGGCCCGCCGCGGCGCGGTCGGCCGCGGAGGAGATCAGGTCGCGCTGGACGGTGGGGCTGGGCATCTTCAGGTCCACGGACCAGCCCTTCGAGAACGAGAACTTCAGCGCCTCCTCCAGCGCCCCGAGCGCCTTCGGCGGATACAGGGAGGTGATGACCACCTGCTGCTGGCGGTCGAAGAAGCTCTTGAATATCTTCGCGAGCGCGTCCTTGTTCTGGTCGGAGATCGCCATCAAATGAATGTCGTCGATCAGAAGCGCCTTCGAGTTCGTGACCTTGACGTCGATCTCGGCCAGGCTCTTGCGCGCGATCGCGGCGTTGACCGAGCGCGACAGGCGGGAGCCCGAGGTGGACAGCAGGACCGCCCCGCCCAAGCCTTTCGACAGCGCCGCTCCGATCGCGTGGATCATGTGCGATTTCCCGGTGCCGGGCAGGCCGTACAGGAACAACGGGTTGTACATCGAGCCGGGCGACGAGATGACGGACGCCGCCGCGGCGTGCGCGAAGCGGTTGTAGGCGCCGACGAGGAGGGTTTCCATCGTCCAATCCGGACGCAGTTCGATCGTCAGCGGCGTTTCCAGCGCCGCGCCGAGAGGCGCGGCCGCGACCGGCGTCGGAACGGGCGCAGGCGCGGGCGTCGCGGCGGGCTCCGGCACGGGAACGGGAGCCGGCTCGGGGACCGGAGGAGGAGGAGGCGGCGGCGGAGGCGGCACGGCGGCCGCGGGCTCCGGAGCCAACGAGACGAGCGCCGGCTTTTCCGCTTCCGGCGGCTTCAGCGGCGGCAGGACGGGCGGCTCCGCCGGGACCGGCGCGAGAGACGGGATGGACGGAGGCTCGATCTTCGGCGGTTCGATCGCCGCGGGCGCGGGCATCGACGGAACGGGGGGCGGCGGAACGATCGCGGGCGGCGAGATCGACGGCGGCTCGATCGCGGGCAGCGGGATCGACGGCGGAGGGGCCGCCGGAGCCGGCGCCGCGGCCGGAGCGGGCGCGGCCTGAGGCGAGACCTGGCTCAGCCACTCCTCGAGCTTCACGCGCGACTCCGGCTTGAGGCGATGGAGCGCCAGGCTCAAGTTGAACCCGGCGACTTGCGCGGGCGACGGACGGCCCATCATCGCGCCAAATTTCCGCAGGAGCGAGGCCACGTCGGCCGGCCCGCCCTGGAGCAGAAGGACGTGCCGGTCGGGATCGTCCGGGCTCGGCGTCGCGCGAACCTCCCAGCGATCCATCAAGCCTCGCCGGGCAGAAGCATCATGTCCACGATCACGTCCACGGCGGTGGACTTCTTCAGCACGTCCGCCGGGGCGACGACGCGGAACTGCATGCCGCCCCGGGAACAGGCCTCGGACAGCGCCTCGACCTTGGCGGGCGGCCAGCCGTCCACGACCGCGATGATCGCGGCGGCCTTCGCCGCGCGGGCCTTCTCGAAGATCGCGTTGGGATCGCTGCTCGCGTCCACCTCGAGCGTCAGCACTTGGCGCAGAAAAAGGGGCTTCTTCGAGATCGTGCGGGCCGCCTGAGACAGGAACGGAGCGAACGCGGCGCGCGCCTCCGCGCAGGGGAACGTGTGCACGTACGCGACGCGCCGGATTTGATCCTTCGGCGTTCCGGCCGGGATCTCTTCGGCGGCCGCGGGCGCCGGCGCCGGAGCGGCGGGGGCGGCGGGCTTCGCGGGCTCGACGGGCGCGGCCGCCTTCGGGACCGCGGCGACGGCCTTGGACGGTTCGACGGGCTTCGCCGGCTCGACGGTTTTCGGCGGCTCGGCCGGCTTGGTCGGCTCCGCCGCCTTCGGGGCGGGCGCGGGCGCTGCGGCGGCTTGGATCGGAATCTCGAGCGGGGGCTTCGCGTCGGACGCCAGCGGCTTGGGCGCGGCCGCGGGCTTGGGCGCGTCGGGCTTCTTCGCCGGCGGCAGGGAGCCCTCGCGGGACGCCAGCTCGATCTTCATCCCGTCGGCGGGGGCCGGAGGCGGGGTCTGCGGCTTGGGCGGCTCGGCGGATTTCGGCGGCTCGATCGGCTTCGGCGGCTCGACCGGTTTGGCCGCCTCGATCGGTTTGGGCGTCTCAATCGGCTTGGGCGCGGGAGGCGGAGCGGACGGAAGCGGGGGCGGCGCGGCGCCGCCGATCCCGGACAAGATGTCGTCCAGGTCGGACAGTATGCCCTGAATGTCTTCCGCCGGCTTCTTCGGCTCGTCGTCCATCGTCAATCGCCGGTGGGGCCCAACCCTTTCAGGCGGAGGGCGACGTCCTCGGGGTTGGTCGCCTCCTCGAGGACGGTCTTGTCGTCGATCTTGCCCTCCGAGAACAGGCGCAGGAGATCCTGGTCGAAGGTGTGCATGCCGTAGTAGGCGCCGCCCTCGAGAACCTTGCGCAGTTCGGCGGTCTTGCCCTCCAGGAGATGCCGCCGCACGATGCTGTTGCCGATCATCACCTCGGTCGACGGAAAGCGGGACTTGCCGTCCTTCGAGATCACGAGGCGCTGGCCGATCACGCCTTTCAGGCAGTTGGCCAGCTGCTGGCGGACCTGGCCGTGCTGGTGCGCGGGGTGGACGTCCACGATGCGGTCCACGGTCTGCGTCGCGTCGAGGGTGTGGATCGTGGAGAGCACGAGGTGGCCGGTCTCCGCGGCGGAGATGGCGGCCTGCATGGTCTCCAGATCGCGCATCTCGCCGATGACGACCACGTCGGGGTCCTGGCGCAGGATGTGCTTGAGCGCGTTGCCGAACGTGCGGGTGTCCAGGCCGACCTCGCGCTGGACGATGGTCGACTTCTGGTCGGTGTGGAAGAACTCGATCGGATCCTCGACGGTGATGATCCGGTACTGGTGGTTCATGTTGAGGTAGTTCAGGAAGCTGTTGAGCGTGGTCGTCTTGCCCGCGCCGGTGATGCCGGAGAACAGGATCAGGCCGCGGCTCTCGGCGCCCAGCTTCGTCATCGCGTCGATGGGCAGGTTCAGCTCCTCGAACGTGCGCAGCTTCACGGGAACCACGCGCAAGGTCAGGCCGATCGAGCCCTTCTGGCGGTACACGTTGACGCGAAAGCGCGCCACGCCCTGCAGGCTGTAGGCGAGATCGAGTTCCATCTCCTTCTCGAACTCCGCGGCCTGCTCCTTGTTCATCAGCTGGGTCGCGACCGCCGCCACGTCGGCCTCGCTGAGCTTCTGCAGGTTGGTCGCCAGGATCATCGAGCCGCGCACGCGCAGCGCGGGCACGGAATCCGCCTTGAAATGGATGTCCGAGATGTCCTTTTCGACCATCAAAGTCAGCAGATTCTTAATGTCGATCGCCATGATGTTGCGCTCACTCCCGAACGATCTCTATTCCTCTTAACGTCAGCCAATCCAGCGCCAGCGGGCTGAGGATCGAATTCCCCGGAATTGTAAGCCGTTTACCCGTGGGCGTCAATCTCTTTTTTATTTCGTATTCCGACAGGAACGGACGGCCCGGAAGATCCGCGCGCGGCGGGGCCCCGGCCGCGCCCCCGCGCGCGCCCTTCGCGGGAGCCGGAGAAACGGCCGGCGCCGGCTCGGCTTTCGCCAGACCGGCGACGAGCAGGTCGATCAGGTCGTCCTTGGTCAGCACGCCTCAGCCCCGCGCCGCCCCCTAACGCTCGATCTTGATCGCGATGCGGTCCAGGTACTTTTCCAGATCGTCGTGCGGGCGCGGGATCACGTGCACCGCGACCAGTTCGCCGACCTTCTGTGCCGCCGCCGCCGCCGCGTCGCACGCGGCGCGCACCGCGCCCACTTCGCCGCGGCACAAAGTCGTCACCAGGCCGTTGCCCACCTTCTCGTAGCCCAGCAGGCGGACCTTGGCCGACTTGGCCATCGCGTCCGAGGCTTCGATCATCCCGACGAAGCCCTTCGTCTCGATCATTCCCAGCGCTTCTCGCACTTCGGCCATGAGGCCTCCTTGACGTCGTCTACTCGAACTCCTCGTCGGTCAGTCCGCGATTGTCCTCGGCGCCTGTTTCCAGCACCGCGTTGCAGCGCGTGCAGCGCCGCGGGGTGCTGTAGGTGCGCACGCAGGCGTCGTCCTCGGGCCACCACTCCTCGAAGAACATCTCCACCTTCTTGTGGCACTTCAGGCAGAATTTCTCCAGCCCCGCGCCGCAGCCCGCGCAGAACTTCGGCGGCGGCTCGCCCTCGTGGGTGTGCATGATGGCGGCGCAGGCGCCGCACTGCAGGTCCACGGTGATCTTGTACTTGATCGGCTTATCTTTTCCCATAGAACCTCTCGCGTCTAATATCCCTTGCCGTCGGCCTTCGCGTCGGTGACGATCGCCACGCTGGCCGAGGTGCCCAGGCGCGTGGCCCCGGCGGCGATCATGTCCGCGGCGCCCTTCGCGTCGCGGATGCCGCCGGAGGCCTTCACGCCCATCAGCGGGCCGACGGTCTGGCGCATCAGCTTGATGTCCTCGACGGTGGCGCCGCCGCCGCCGAAGCCGGTCGAGGTCTTCACGAAGTCCGCGCCGGCCTTCTTGGCCATCGCGCAGGCGCGCACCTTCTCCTCGTTGGACAGCAAGGAGGTTTCCAAAATCACCTTCAGCACCTTGCCGCGAGTCGCGTCGCGCACGGCCTTGATGTCGTCGTACACCATGGAATCGTTGCCGGACTTCAGCGCGCCGATGTTGATCACCATGTCGATCTCGTCGGCGCCGTTGGCGATGGCGTCGCGCGCCTCGATGGCCTTGACCGTCGGCGTCGTCGAGCCCAGCGGGAAGCCGACCACGGTGCACACCTTCACGCCGGAGCCGCGCAGGTACTGCGCCGACAGCGCAACGTAGGACGGGTTGACGCACACCGAGGCGAAGCAGAAGCTCTTGGCCTCCTCGCACAGCTTGGCGATCTCATCCTGCGTGGCGTTGGGCTTGAGCATGGTGTGGTCCACGTAGCGGGCGGTGTTCGTCCCCTTCTTGGTGGGCTTGCACACCGACACGCGGTCGGCGCCCGCGGACTTGATCACGTGCTCGTCCACGTGCGCGTCCTCGTCGTCGTCGTCATGCCCGGCCTTCGGCGGCAGGGCGGAGAACTGGCCCTTCGCGGGCGCCGCGGGCTTGGCGCCCCAGTCGGCCGCGCCGGCGAACGTCTTGCCCGAGGCTCCGAAGGTGGTCTTCACGTCGCCCTTGAGCGGCTTCGGGCCGTTCTCGCACTCGCACTTGCCGGTCTTCAGGAATCCCTTGGCCGCGAGCGCCTTCACCACTTCCTCGACGACGGTCCGCAGTTGAGCTTCAGTCATATTTTTTTACCTTCCCACCCGAAGAGACGGAGTCCACGATCCCGACGATCACGGTCCGGATCGGCGCTTTCTCGTCGTGCAGCACCGAGCGCGCCGAACCGCCCTCGTCCATCACCAAAACGATCGAGCCCGGCCCCGCGCCGGTGCCGTACTCCACGGCCATCAGCGCGTCGCCCGTGCGCGCCTCGGTCATCGGGTCGATCGGCCGCACCAGGAGCAGGCGCTTGTCGCACAAAGAGCAGTGCTTGCGCGTGCCCCAGACGTTGCCGACGACCTCCGCCACGAACATCAGCGCCCTCCCCGGAAATCCTTGACCAGATGGCCCTCGACGATGCCCACGATCGCCGCGTCCACCGGCGGCGCGTCCGGGAAGGCGACCGCCGCGTCGCGCGAGGCCACCCAGAACACCTTTTCCGACGAGCCGGCGCCCACCGCGTCGGCGGCGACGATCGGATCGCCGGACGGCGACTCGTCCTCCCACTTCAACGGCTGGATCAGCAGCAAGGTCTTCTTGTCGATGGCCGGGTCCTGGCGGGAGCAGAACACCCGCCCGATCACGCGCGCGAGCTTCACCTTCCCTCCCAGGCGCCCTTGACGGCCGCGAGCGCGGCGCGCGGGTCGCGGCCGGCGGAGATCACTTTCACGTTGTCCGGCGCGCGCGGGGCCTTGTCCATGGGCACGTCCGGGCCGAGCACCACGGCCGAGCGCGCCGTCAGGCGCCCCAACGCGGCGTACAGGCGCGTCAACGGGTACTCCGTCTCGGCCGGATAGGCGGCGTCGCCGTCGAACGGCAGCAAGGACGCCCCGGCGCCGGGAACGAAGAACGCGGCGAAGACGGTGTGGTCGGGCCCGGCGTGGTCGGGCAGCCACCGCTCGACGTACTTCTGCACGGCGGCAAGTGTGGCCATATTGTCCACAATCACGACGGCATGGTCGTCGGGCACGCCCAGGACGTTCTTCGCGTACTCCGCCGCCGCGCGCGCCTCCTCCAGCGCCGCGGGCGGATGACCGACGCCCACGATCAGCGCCCACGAGTTCTGATTCCGCGGCGCGGAAACGACGGGAGCGGCCCCCGGAGCCGACGGCCGCGGCACGGACAGGCACGAGTCGGAAAGCCCCGGAGCGAGGTTCTCCATGGCCTTGGTCAGCGCCTTCTCCAGGACCTCGGAGGCCGTCGACGTGGCGAGCCCCCCCTCGTGGAGCGTGGCCCAGCCGGAAATCTCCTGGCGGCATATCGTCTCGCCGGCGCTGCGCACGTTCAGCGCGTACACGAGGGACGCCTTCACGTCGGCGGCGAACCCCCGGCCCCGCGCCAGGTCCGCCCGCGTCAATTCGACCTCGACCGCCGACCCCGCGCCCGGCGTCACCGGCACCTTCAGGGCCGCGAACTGCGCGGCGACGGCGTCCCGGAACGAGTCGAAGAACGGACGCTTCAGGACCAGGCCGGTCCCGACGGAGTTCAGCCCTCCCGAGGAATCCTTGAAGGTCAGCGCCGACACCGGCGCCAGGCCCGCCGGCGAGAACGCGGCCGCCGGCGCCGGCGGAGTGTAGCGGAGCTCGGTGCTCGCGCAGCCCGCGGCCAGCAGCAGCGGCGCCGCCAGGACGACGGAGAGCGCTCGCCTCATCGCGAGTACTTCCTCTCGATGGCGGCGACCTTGGCCAGGCGCCCCTCGTGGCGGCCGCCCTCGAAGGGCGTGCCGAAGAAGACCTTCACGATCTCGGCGTGGATCAGCTCGCCGTGCGACTTGCCGCCGATGCACAGGACGTTGGCGTCGTCGTGCTGGGCGGCCATGCGAGCGGAGACGGAGTCGTAGGCGGCCACGGCGCGCACGCCGGGGACCTTGTTGGCGGCCATGCACACGGCGCCGCCGAAGCCGTCGATCAGCACGCCCTTGTCGTACTCGCGGCGCGCGACCGCCTCGGCCACCAGCTGGGCCACGTCGGGATAGTCCACCGCCTCGAGGGAGTGGCAGCCGAAATCGACGACCTCGTGGCCCATCTTTTGGATGGCCTTTTTGATGAAGTCCTTCGCGGCGAAGCCGCCGTGGTCGCTGCCGATGACGACTCTCATTTCCGTCCGCCTTTCCGCGCGAGGATAGCCCGTATGCTGCGCTTAAGACCGGGCAGCTTGGTCTTCACGACGTCCCGGATGATCGCCGCGTCGACGCCGAAGTATTCGTGGATCAAAACGTCGCGCATGCCGGCAAGCTTCTTCCATTCCACTTCCGGATGAGCCTTACGGAACGCGGGAGGAATGCCTTTGGCGGCCTCGCCGATGACTTCGAGGTTTCGCAAGACCGCGTCCAGCGTACGCTCGTCTCGGGTGAAATCGGACGCGCCCGCCGTGTAGCGCGATATCCGCTCGGTCGCCTCCAGGATATCCTGGAGATAAACCTTATAATCCCTGGGCATACCGGACCTCACGCAGGATTCGGGAGCGCAGCGACGGCTTGATGGCGTCGGCGATCACGAGATCGACATCCTTGTGGAACAGATCCTCGAGATAGAATTTAAGGCCCATATAGTCATCGAAGGTCTTGCGCTCGAGCTCGACGACGAAATCCAGGTCGCTGCCCGCGCGGGCGCGCCCTCGCGCCGTGGAGCCGAAGAGGCCGAGACTCCGGACTCCATAGCGCCTCAACCCGTCGCGATGAAGCCGCAGCGCGGCCAGCACGCCCGCGGAGGATATTTTCGAGGACGCCACGATTATTTCCCCACCGTCCCGAGGAGCTGCGCGTCCGCCTGCGGGATCACGACGTGGCTGACGATTTGATCCGGGCGCAGAGCCGAGACGGCGGCCGCGATCGCGGAACGCACGTCGCCGACCTCGCCGCAGACGGTGAAGTAGCCCTTGCCGCCGGGAACGGCGGTCTTGACCTCCAGCACGTGGACCGACGCGGCCTTCGCGGCGGCGTCGGCGGCCTTCACGGTCGCCACGGCTTCCTTGGTCTCGACGATGCCGACCGCGCCCAGAACCTCCACCGGCACCCGCTTGTCGAGCGCGTTGATGACGGCCTGATGGACGTTGCGGATCAGGACCTCGTCCACCAAGGTCTTGCCCATCGTTTCCTTGCCGGCGCGCAGCGAGGACTCGACCTCGCCCACGGGGCCGGTGATCAGGATCACGTACTTGCCGCGCGCGATGACCGCGGTCTTCGCCAGCTTCACCGACGCCATCTTGCACATGGCGTCCGAAGCCTCGATGCCTTTGGCGATCGAGTTTCCTTCCAGGAATCCGACGGCGAGATTGGCGAGCATGTCTGTCTCCTTGCGGTCCTCAGCGTTTGCGGCTCTTCGGCTTCTTGCGGGCGGCGGACTTGTCCTCGACGAAGGCGACGACCATCTCGCCGGCCTTCACCGTCAGCGCGCGCTTGCCCCAGTGCGTGGTCAAAGGCCCGCGCAGGATCGGCGCGCCGCCGTTGGCCAGGTCGCGGTACAGCTTGTCGATGTTCGGCGTCTTGAAGAACAGCACCGGGCGCCCGTAATGGATCGGATAGCCCAGCTCCGGCTCCGCCGCGGACTGCGACTCCTGCGAGACGACGACGTTCACGCCGCCGAGCTTGACCATGCCGGCGTGATGGCCGTCGCCCTCCCACATCGCCCCGACCTCGCCGCCGGCGGCGGCGGTCCAGAACGCCCAGGCCTTCTCGAAATTGGCCGTGGGAAGGAACACGTGGTCGAGCGCGGGAATCTGCGGCACCTTCACTTTTAAATTTTTTTTCGTCATCAATTCGGCCTGAATCGCAATACTGTTTCTGTCCGCATCCGCATACCCAATGAACTTTTTCTGTCTACCTGGATCGGCAAATAGCGGCGAGACGCCGGAATTTTACGGGTCGTTTCGTTGATAAGAGATAGCCCCTCTTTCTTCGCCAATAGTTTTATGGCCTTTGCACTATCGACCTTGCTCGCCCCGGAAGTATTGGCAACGACAAGCACTGCCTGACCACCTTTCACCAACACTCGCGACACTTCAGAAAGCACGCGTGCCAAATCTCCGAAATATTGCACCAGATTCTGCTTGCGGCTGGCGTGTTTAGAATCCAGCTTCGAGACCATCGGCAGCATCGCCTCAAAAATGTCCAGATTCTCCGTCCCGCGGCGCTTGTGGCCAATCACTTCAGACTTTTTCTCGCGCAGTTCGGAAAGGGTATACCCCTGCCAAACCAATGAAAGACGGTGGCCGCGCATATAATCGATAGCATCGAAATAAGGCGGAGAAGTGATTACGAGATCAACAGAGTGCGATTTAATCGGCAAGCTACGCGCATCACCCAATGATGCCACAGCACTACCATGCGCAGGCACATTAATTCTGTCTGCGACGAGCTTAGCGTACTTCATGAAAACGTCAAACAAGCGATACCGCGATTTCTTGCAGACCTTATGCGGCCTACTATGAGACGTGTCTCTGGCTCGCGATACGATAGGCTCTTTGGTGATTATCGTCCGAGAGAATGCACACCACAACAGATTACGCAGGGCGCTATCAGGCTGGGAACGGATCGCTGTCGAAAGCGCATTAAGCTGCTTCTGATTCGAAGTATCGAACCAGAAATTTATGAAGTCTCGCGTCTCATTATCAGCGGTGGGAAAAGCATCCCGCGCGGGAACATCGGAATACAGCGAGCGCGCTTGCTCCAAAACAAAATGCGCTCGCGCCAAAAATTTGTCACGCGGCCACTCCGCACACCATGCATTTGCAATACAGACAGCGAGCGGATCCAAATCAAAGCCGATGGCATCATGTCCGCGCATTTTGGCGGCAATCAAAGTCGTTCCCGACCCAGACATCGGATCCAGGACGCGCAATCGATCTCCTGTGCCAGGAAGCATTTCATCAAACGCCAGCGAAGCCGCCATGCGTGCAGGAAATGGGTGAACCGGTTTAATTTGAGTCATTGCAACCTGATACTCGTCAAAAATTCGTCTGGAAGGACAGACGCTTCGACTTTCTTGCTTAGCTCGCCCCTCGGACCACTAACGCTATACATCCGCCGTTTTGGCCTCGATATCCGAATACCAGCGTCAGCGGCTAGTGGTACGTCTCCAATTATTTGCGCAAACTGCAACGAATCAAGGACAGCGATGCCGTCATTGTTGCACACAAACATTGAGTAAAAGCTCCGGAATTTCCTTTGAAGCTGGCGAATTTCCTCACCCTGCGCCACGGTCATCGTAAATATCCATGGCGTGAGTCGGCTCGAACTATGCTTCACGTAGAGAACGGTCTGCTCGTTAACGACGTATGCGCAATTCATATCCTCAGAAAAAAGTCGGATGTGGGCACCCTTGGGCAACGCTCGCAAAACACGCACGAGCACGCTCCCATGATACTGCTCAACTTTTCCGATCACGCTTTAATGAACCCCACATTTCGAAGAAACTTGATGTTGCCGAGGTATTTATAGAAAACGCGAGCATCCCCCTTAACGTTACGGAAAATCTTAATGTGATGCACAGCGTTCGGATATTTCACCTGCTCAAGCTGGGGGTTTCCCATGAAACCCTTTACGCGCGAAATCTCAGCCACATTCGTATCAGTTGAATCCGCGTAACCGCTAATGTCGCCACTGGCATGCACCGCGATA
>Ga0315268_10003214_pt1 | contig 18084 bp, 12 predicted proteins | sample C1_top_MG_FD_204535 | JGI IMG/M metagenome (GOLD analysis project Ga0315268, IMG submission 204535) | Sediment microbial communities from Yellowstone Lake, YNP, Wyoming, USA - C1_top | ecosystem: Environmental > Aquatic > Freshwater > Lake > Sediment | place: USA: Wyoming | collected 2017-08-01
GAGGGAGAGGGCCGGGGTGAGGGTCTTGTGGTGTCGGAACGCATTATACGGGACATGAATTAAACGACAACCTCCAACCTCGAGGTGACTTATGTCGAGCTCCAATCGACATCGATCCAAAGCCTTTGCCGCGGCGGCGATCCTGGGCTTGCTGGCCATCTGGATGGCGTGGCGGACGGCCAGGGGGGAGCCGATCGCCGATCCGCTGCCGCCGCCGAGCACGTGCCCGGCGGGGATGCAGATGGAGCAGGTGAAGATGCCCTTCAGCGCGCGGCCGCTGGGCATGGTGAAGATACCCCCGGGGAAGATCGAGATGCCGACGACGCGGCCGGGGGCGCCGACGGAAACCGTCGAGATCAGGAGCATCTGGGTATCGATGACGGAGGTGACGTGGGACGGCTTTGACCCCTATTACCTCTGCCGCGACATGCCCCAGGCGGAGGGGCTGCGGGCGCGGTCGAAGGAGGTGAATCTGCGGCCCAGCGAACCCCACGCCATGCCGGATCGAGGGCTTGGCCACGAAGGCTACGGAACGATCTCGATCACGTACCGCGCGGCCAACGACTTCTGCAGATTTCTATCGAAGCAGACGGGGAAGAACTATCGGCTGCCGACGGAGGCGGAGTGGGAATACGCCTGCCGCTGCGGCGGGCCGGCGCTTCGGCCGGCGCAGGAGCAGCTGGAGAAGATCGCGTGGTTCGCCGAGAACTCGCAGAACGAGAACCTCGAGCCCGTGCCGCACCCGGTGGGCGGGAAGGCGCCCAACGCGTGGGGGCTGTATGACATGTTGGGGAATGTGGGCGAATGGGTGATGGGCTACGACGGCAAGCCGGTGCTCAAGGGCGGGACGTACATGGACAGCGCCAAGGACATCCATTCGGGCATGCGGGCCAAGTACCGGAAAGAGTGGCAGCTTCGGGATTGCCAGCGCCCACAGAGCACGTGGTGGCTGTCGGACGGCCCGCATGCGGGGTTCCGGGTGGTCCGAGAGGATTGACGGCGCTATGCACCGCCCAGACGCGGAGGAAGAAAACCACAGATGAACACAGCTGAACACGGATAGAGCCGCTCGCGGCGTGGCTCTCGCCGACATGCCCCGTGCGTTGCGCAGACCATTCACCTAAGCCGGCTTCGCCGGAACCAAAGAGGCGGTCAAAGATGCGCGCACGGCGCGGAGAAGTTACGGGATCAGAATCTATCTTCCTCCTTCATCTGTGGTTTCTCTTCTCGGGGCCCTGTGCAAATCTTTCCCTTGACAACCGGCCGGCCATGTGTAAGTATATGCTTACATGAGTGCCCCAAAGGCCGAAAATCGCAGCGATCCGAGGCGGCTGTTGCCGATCCTGGCGAGGGCGTTTGCCGAGCTGGGATATCGCCGGGCGACGACGGCCGAGCTGGCCCGGCGATGCGGGGTGCGCGAGAACATTCTCTACCGGGCGTGGCCCAGCAAGAAGGCCATGTTCCTGGCGGCCATCGAGTACATCTTCGACTCATCGCGGCAGACGTGGGAGCGGTTGCTGGCCGACGGCAGCGCGGATGATGCCGCGCAGCGGGTGCTGGATTACGAGTCGGTGCACCATGGCGAATACGGGTTGTATCGCGTCGTGTTTGCGGGGCTGAGCGAAACCGACGATCCCGAGATCCGCTCGGCGCTGCGGCGGATGTATCTGCACTTTCAGCGATTCATCGCCCAGCGCCTGCGGGAAACTCCCCCCCGCCAGCGCAGAGCGGCGACGGCGCCGGAGGCGATGGCCTGGATCCTGGTGGGCGTGGGCACCGTGGCCAACATCGGGCGCGAGCTGGAGCTGCTGGGCGCGCCAGAGCGGCAGGATCTGTTCCGACAGGTCGGCCAGCTCTTTTTGAAAGGCGAAGACAGCGGGTAGGTCTTTTTTGTGGTGGATGTAAGTATCCGCTTACAGAAGGAGGTTCGGTTATGTCGACGAGAATCCGTGTCCTGGTGATTGTGGTGGGCGCGCTGGCCTTGGCCGAGGCGGCGTTTGCCGGTGAGCCGGCGAAACAGTCCGACGCGAAGATCCGCATCGGCACCTACGATACCCGCGCAGTAGCGCTGGCGTATTTGCGCTCGCTGGCATTTGAAAAGGAGCTTGCCCAGCTCCGCGCCCAGGCGGATAAGGCCAGGGCGGACGGCGATGCGAATCGCCTGATGGAGCTGGAAAAACAGGGCGGCCAGGGCCAGCAGCGCGCGCACGCCCAGGTCTTCTCCAACGCCCCCATCGACAACATCCTGCCGAAGCTCAAGGAGTCGATGCCCGCGGTGGCCAAAGAGGCGAACGTCGTTGCGATTGTCCCCAAAGCCGACTGGAATGACACCTCGATCGAACTGGTCGATGTCACCGACCTGCTCGTCGAGCAGTTCAAGCCCACCGAGCAGACCCGCAAGATCATCGCCGAAATCCGCGGCAGCCGGCCGATGGACCTGGTCGAGGCGGTGCTGTTGAAGGATTGAGGGGTGCGCGCACCATCCACCGCTCTTGCGTAACGCCGAAGGCGATACTCCAATGGGTCACATATGGATTCTGGAGGAGGCTTACATGTCCGCACTCGGCCGATTCATGCTGATATTCGCTACCATCCCCGCCGCCGTCGTTGCCGCCCAGACCGATGGCGCTTCGGGCCCGGCGCCTCAGCGCATGCAGGAAAAGCTCCTTCGCGGCGTTGTGGCTGTGCCGATCTCGGGACACCGGGTCTATATCTCGTGGCGGCTGCTGGAGAGCGATGCGGAAAATGTGGCGTTCAACATCGATCGGATGACGGCCGGCGCTGATCGCTCCGTCAGGATCAACAAGGAGCCGATCACCGCGACGACGGATTTCATCGATGCCGACCCGCCCCAAGGCGAGGTGACGTACACGGTTACGCCAGGGTCCGGGGTGGCGCCGGTCATCATCGCCGGATATGCGACAATCAGGCTGCCGGCCGACCCAAGGGACTATATTTCGATAAAGCTCGACGGCGGGCATACCTTCCAGAAGGTTGCCATCGCCGACCTGGATGGCGATGGCAACCACGATTACGTGATCAAGCAGCCGCTGGAGAACATCGACCCCTACGAGAAGTTCTGGAAGAAGAGCCCCGGCACCTACAAGCTGGAGGCCTATCGCTCGGATGGCAAGTTTCTCTGGCGGTATGACATGGGCTGGTCCATCGAGCAGGGGATGTGGTATTCGCCCTATATCGCCTACGACTTTGATGGCGATGGCCGGGCCGATGTGGCCGTCAAAGCTGGCGAAGGCGACCCGCGCGACGCCGACGGCCGCGTCAAAACCGGCCCGGAATATCTGCTGATTCTCGACGGCATGACCGGCAAGGAAAGAACCCGCCTCGATTGGCCCAGCCGCGAGGGTTTCAGCGACTACAACTACTACTGCCGGAACCAGATCGGCATGGCGTTTCTCGACGGCAAGACTCCCGCGGTTCTTGTGGAGCGCGGAACATACAACACGATCAAGCTCATCGCCTATCAGTTTCGCGACAACAGGCTCAGGCGACTCTGGGCCTGGAACGATTCCCAGGGCGGGCGCGACTACCGCGGGCAGGGCGCGCACTGCATCCGGGCGGCCGACATCGACGACGACGGGCGCGATGAGGTGATCATCGGCTCGGCGGCGATCGACGACGACGGGAAGGCGCTGTGGTGCACGAAGCTGGGCCACCCCGACCATGTCTATGTCGGCGACCTGGATCCGGATCGGCCCGGTCTGGAGATCTACTACGGCATTGAAACGCGCCAGAAGCAGAACGGCATGTGCATGGTGGATGCGGCCACGGGCAAGATCCTGTGGGGCTTCGACAAGCCGACGCGGCACGTGCATTCGCACGGCCTCTGCTCCGACATCGACCCCGCACACCCCGGGTGGGAGTGCTACGGCGCCGATACGGATGCAAACAAGGACTTCGCCTTCGGCGTGCTCTTCGACTGCAAGGGCAAGGTGCTGGGGTCGATTTCGGACCCGAAGGCGGTTCTCGGCGGCTTCGGCCCGTATGCGGCATACTGGGACGCAGATCACCAGCGCGAACTGATCGGGCGGCGGCAGATCGTCAAGTACGGCGGCGAATCGCTGGCGAAGATCGAGGGGACGGTGATCGCGGTGGCCGACGTGATCGGCGACTGGCGCGAGGAGATCATCACGTCACTGCCGGGGGAGATGCGCATCTACACGAGCACGATTCCGGCCAAGGACCGGCGGATAGCGCTGATGCGCGATCCGATCTACCGGCTGGATGTGGTCACCGGCTCGCAGGCGTATTACCAGACGCCGTGCCTGAGGGAGCCGCCCAAGTAAGTGCTCGGGGCGGGCGATGCGGACGGGCTCTCGTCAACTGTTCAGGGCAGTGAACTTCGCCACGCGAGGACCTGATCGACGAGGCGTTTTGCGACGTCGGCATGCCGGGCGGCGACGTTGCTGGTTTCGTTGCGATCCGCCGAAAGATCGTACAGTTCCGGCCCTGATCCGTCGGGGTTGACCAGCATTTTCCACTTGCCCTCGCGGACCGCCAGTTTCGGGCTGCGGTCGTTGGCGATTCGAGGATAGGCGAAGAACTTCTCGTTTCGGCCATATTCCCAGAACAGCGGAACCTTGCGCTGCACGGTTTTGCCCAGAAGCGCATCGGCAAGATCCTCGCCGTCAAACTGCACTCCGCCCGGAAGTGGCGCGCCGGCGATCGAGCAGAGGCTCGGGAACAGGTCGATCGCGCTCATCACCGTCTGCTCGTCCACCCGCCGCGCCGGCGCCTTGCCGGGCCAGCGCGCGATGAACGGCATGCGGATGCCGCCTTCGTACAGGCTCAGCTTGCTGCCGCGCAATCCGGCGGCGCGGTCGGCCTTGAACGTCGGCAGCGGGCCGTTGTCGCTGGTGAAAATCACCAGCGTGTTGGAGTCGATCCCAAGCTCGCGCAGGCCGGCCATGAGGCGGCCGACCTGCCGGTCGTACTCGATCAGCACGCCGCGCAGGTTGTCAGGTGTGTCCCCCTTCTTCGCCTCGTCGCTGGGCACCCACGGCGTATGCACATCATCCGGCCAGAGGTTCACGAAACACGGCTGGCCGGGATGACGCTTGAGAAAATCGAGCGTTTTGTCGACGAAGAAGCTGGAGCGCTGCCAGCGTTTGACCTTGTCCTTCTCTGACCAGATCCAGTTGGATGCGGTGATGTCGGGATGCGGCTGCGGGCTTTCCCAGGTGCCCGCGTGCTCGTCGTAGCCGTAGGCCGCGAATTTCGGCGCCTCTTTCACATCGCGTCCGCCGCCCAGGTGCCACTTGCCAAAGTGCGCGGTGGCATAGCCGGCGGCCTTCATCACCCGCGGCAATGACGGGGCGCCGGCGTCGAGAAAGTCGGCCTGCTCGCAGCCTTTGTTTCCGGCGCGGGTCTGAAGGTAGCTGGTGATGCGCCAGCGGCCGGGGTATTGCCCGGTGATGATCCCCGCGCGCGAGGGCGAGCAGATGGGCGAGGCGCAGTAGTATTGCGTGAAGCGGATGCCTTCGTTGGCGAGGCGATCGATGTTGGGCGTCTCGACCAGCCTGCCGCCGTAGCAGCCGACATCGCCGACGCCCATGTCGTCGCTGAGGATGAGGATGATGTTGGGCTTCTGAGGTGAGGGCGGCGCGGCCAAAGCGCAGGCGGAGAACGCGGCCGCGGAAAGGCCAACAGCGGCGAACGCGCGGCGCAGTGTGCTGAGTATTCCCACAGAAACGCTCCCTTCATCGGCTGCATGGTCACTTCAGGTTCAATCGCAGGATAGTCACCGATTGCGGTGGTAACGTATGCGCAAAGTCGCCCTTCACGCCTTCAAGCTTGCTCGTGATCGGCGCCACCTTGGTCGGCTCCTCGATCGTGTTCTCGGCATTGCGGTCGCCGGTCAGCACCGTCGCGGTGCCTGTGCCGCTCAGGTCCACGCCGCCCAGGCGCAGCTTTGTCGCATACGCGTCGTGGGTGACATTCACGACCTTGACGATCACGTCCTCGTTCTTGCCTCGCCCGGCGACGCCATACAGCGGCCGGCTGGCGGAATATTCGGCCTGGTGCACCAGCTTGCCATCCAGGAAGCACCTGACGGTCTGCCCCTTGGTTTCGATGCGGATGTCATACCAGGGGCCCGTCTCGATTCTCCCGCGGACATCGTTGCCGAGGTTCGACTTGCCGCCGCCTCGCGCCACTTCGATCGCGTGGCGGCTGTTGCCCCAGCCGCCGATGTTCCACCAGGCGAAGTTGTCCTTGTCCTGCACGTGGAACATGATCAAAAAGCCCTCGGCGCCGTCGAGCTTGCGGGCCTTCAGCGTGAGTGTGTAATCCGACCAGCTTACATCCCCGAAGACCGAGCGGATGTCGGTGTCGCGGCCGGTCTGCCGATATGCGCCATCCACCACCGCCCACTGGCCGCTCGCTGGCTTCCAGCCTTCGGAGCCCTTGGCGAAGTCGCATTCGGCCAGCACCTTCTCACCGGAGGTGACCTTGACGTCCCTGTATTCCGCCTGCGTGGCCCACGTGCCCAGGCCGATCGCGCCGTGCTTGGCAGGCAGGGGCAGCGCGTCGGCCGTGATTTCCATGGGCAGGACGACATCGGCGACGTTCTCGGCGAACATCTTCTGCACATAGTACGACGGCGTGCCGAACACGCGAGTGTTGTCGAAGTTGATGAGGTTGGGGTTCCAGCTTCGCGTGTCCATGCGAACGAACAGCGGCGCGTAGGAGGCCATGATCACCACGTCGCTGTTGCGCTCCATGCCGGTCATGAACGCCGCCTCGCCGACGGCGGCGCGCAGGTTGCCGTGCTTCCCGCAGCCCTGCGTCACGGCGTATTCGCCGACATAGATCTTCGGACCCTTGCGCTCGTAGCGGTCGTACTTGAATGCGTTGTTGATGAAGAACTCGGGATTGGAATAGTAATGCTCGTCGATGATCTCGACCGGGCGGCTCGTCGGCACGCCGCCCCACAGGTCGGCGATGATCCGGATTTCCGGATACTTCTTTCTGATCGCATCGTAGAAAAGCGCATACCGCTCGTTGTAGGCCGGCCCGCCGTTCTCGTTGCCCACCTCGATGTATTTCAGGTTGAAGGGCGCCGGATGCCCGGCCTTGGCGCGAACCGAGCCCCACTTGCTGTCGGCCGGGCCGTTGGCGTATTCGATCGCATCCAGCGCATCCTGCACCCACTCGGGCATCTGGTCCATCGGCACGTTCTGCTTGTGCGACATGCCGCAGTTGACGACGAACAGCGCGGCCGCGCCAATGTCCTCGCAGAGCTGCAGATATTCATGGTAGCCGATGCCGTCGGATGAGCGATAGCGCCAGAGGTTCGGCCGGCCGGGGCGGATAGAGATGTCGCCGATGGTCTGCTTCCAGCGGTAGGCTTCCTTGAGCGTGTCGCCCTCGACATAGCAGCCGCCGGGGAATCGCATGAACGCGGGTTTCAGCCCGACGAGCATCTCGGCCAAATCGGCGCGCAGGCCGTCGGGCCGGCCTTTCCAGTTCTCCTTCGGGAACAGCGACACGCAATCGAACCAGATGCTGCCGGGCGTTGTGGTCGCCAGGACAAGCCGGCCGGCGCGCTCGTCGGCAGCGCACTTGAGCTCGCAGGTGAATCGCTGCCAGCGGGGCGCGACGCCCTGGACCACACTGGTCGCGTAAGATTTCGACCCATCGGCGCTCTCAAGGGTGGCCGTGATAGAGCCTGTATGCCCCCTGGAGCATCGCGCGTGGAAGTCCAGAACATAGGTGGTTCCGCGCTTCAGTGGCATGCCGCCGAAGCCGGAGTTGGCGATGCCGGCCCGGCCATCGCTGGCGACATTGCGTGCGGTCAGGCGCATCGAGCGCGGGCTGAACTCGTTGAGGGGTTCATCACTGACCAGCGAACAGGTGGCATCCGCGCCGGAATTGATCAGCGTCCAGGCCTTCGATGAAGCGCCGTCCTCGAAGGCGCGGTTCTGCACCATCTCGGCGTAAATGCCGCCGTCAACGGCGCGGTTGATGTCCTCAAAGAAGATACCGTAGAGGCTGGGACTGATCTTCACGCCGGGGCGCGCCGCATCGATCAGGATGCTGGCGCTGCCTTCGCCGCGCGAAAGTGAAACGAGGCCCGGACTGATGATCAGTGCAAAAACGACTCCGCGGAATTTCATGTGCTCTCCTCGTGCTTTCAAGTGCAGGCGGGATGCTACCTTTGCGCAAGAGCGGCGTCCAACGGGAGCGGAATGGTCCGGAACGGGTGTGCGATGAATATAGTTCATTTTCAGGAAGACGTTCTTGACTTTGAACAACATTCATGGGATAAGCGGCATCCCGGCGTCATCCATGACAGGCAAATCGTCCACACTCCGCCAGCGCCTCCGGCAGACCACCGCCGAGGCCATGCTCGACTCCGCCGAGCGCGCCATGCTCCGCAAGGGCTACGAACGCGCCACGATGGCCGAGATCGCCGAAGCCGCCGGCTGCGCCACCGGCACCTTCTACCTTTATTTCAAGAACAAGGAAGAGCTGCTCCAGGCGATCGTCGCGCGCCACACGAAGGCCATTTTCGGCGCCGTGCGCACCGCCATGGACGAGGTGGACGACCCCGTCCAGAAGCTCCGCAAATCCGCCGCCGCCCACCTGCGCTACATCCACGACAATCAGCCGTTTTTCAGGATGCTCTTCACGGCGATCCCCATGGGGCACCGCTCGCTGCATCAGCGGCTCTCGAACGCATCCATCCGGCTTCACGATGATTTCACGCGTCTCGAGCTGGAGATCATCCGCCGCGGCCAGAAACAGGGCAAAATTCGCGGCGACATCTCCGCCGAAATTCTCCAGGAATTCATGATGTCGGCCGGGTTCGGCATGGTCGAGCATTTCGTCTTCTCGCCCGATCCGCCTTCATTGCACCAGCAGTTCCGGGTGCTCTGGGGCCTGATCGCGGCGGCCATCGGAGCGGAGAATGGCGAGCACTAAGACAATCTGGCTGGCGCTGCTCGCGGCCGCGCTGGCCGGCTGCAACGCGCCGCAGGTCCGCAGGGACGAGGAGACCGCGCGCTTCCGCAAGGAGCTGCAGCAACAGACCGATCGCATGCGGCTCGACCCGGCCGTCCCGCTGTCGATGCAGCGCTGCGAAGAGTTGGCGCTGGAGAACAGCCTTGATCTGCGTGTGAGGGAGCAACAGCTTAAGATCCAGGACGACCGCGTGCGGCTGGCGTTCGTGGGGTTTCTGCCCAAATTTTCGGCCGCCTACGACTACACAGACCGAAACAATAATCCCGACATCAAGTTCAACATGCCCAGCATCCCCGGCATGCCGGCAGGCGGGAGCCAGAGCTTCTCGTTCCAGGACAAACGACAGGAGTCGTTCATCGTCTAGGGGATGATGCCCGTGCTGGATTTCGGGACCACGTACTACTCGTGGCAGATCGCGCTGGACCGCCGCCGGCAGGAGCGGCTGCTGCTGGAACGGACCCGCCAGCTCCTTCGCCGCGACGTTCGCGTGGCCTACGCCCGGCACGCCGGCGCTCTGCGGCAAGAGAAGCTGGCGCAGATCGCCCACCAGGCGGCGCAGGAGGTTCTGCGCGTGGCGCGCAATCTCGAGCGCGGCGACATGACTATTCCGTCCGATACGGCCCTCGTCGAGGCCGCTGTCGCCCAGACGGCGCTGGAATTGTCGCTGGCCACCCGCCGCGTGCAGGAGACGCGACTGGTGCTCTCGCAGCTCATATCGCTGCCGCCGACGGTCCAGTTCAGCATTATCGAGGCCCTGCCGCCTCTGCCGGGCATCCCCACGACGCAGCAGGTGGACGCCTACGAAAGCCGGGCGCTGGCCGTCCGACCCGAGCTCGCCGCACAGGACTTGGAGCGTCACATCTCGGCCAACTCGGTCCGCCGGGCCGCCGCCGAGTTCTTCCCCCGCATCGACGCCGTGGGCTCGTTCAACTGGAGCAGCGCCTCGACGCTCGTGAACCCGGCGTGGTTTCAATACGGTTTCCGCGTCTCCAGCGCGCTGCTGGATGGGGGCGCCAGCATCTTCAGGTTCGGCATCGAGAGAAAGGCCGCCGAGGTGGAGAAAGCCCGAACACTGCTGCTGTCACTGGGCATTTTATATGACGTGGAGTTTCGTGCGATGAATGTGCGCCAGGCTTGGGAGACGGCTCGCGCGGCCGAGGTCTACGACAAGGCCCGCCGCGCGGCGCTCAATTCCACGATCAGCCTCTGGCGCGCCGGGATGGTGGATGAGGCTACCACAGCGCTGGCAATTCAGAATCTCACCGTGCAGTCCACCGTGCTCGACCGGGCGCAGACCGAATACCTCACGGCCTGGTACGAACTGGAAACCGCGGTGCTTCCGGAAGAGCGGCCCACTGCGACGGCCACCACCCGCCCCACCGCCCAGCCGGCCACCGTGCCGGCCTGGATGACGATGCCGGGCTCGATTTCAACGACGGTGATCCCATGAGACGACATTTGCTTTGCCTGTTGTTCCTCCCGGCGCTGGCGGCCAACTTGATTGCCGCCGAGGAGCGGGTGAGCCTCTCGCTGGCCACCGCCCAGCCGCTGTATCCAACCAAGATCACCGCCACCGGGCGCGTGCAGTCGCTGGTCAGCGCGCGCATTTCCTCGCGCGTGTCGGGCACGATCATCGGCTTCGGCGAGAAGGACCAGAACCCGCCCCCCGATGTCGGCAGGCACGTCGAGGCGGGCCAAGTGCTCTTCCGGCTCGACCCCACCACCTTCCAGAACTCCCTCGCCGTCGCCGAGGCGGCGCATCGGCTGGCTGTGGCCAATCTTGAGAACCTCAGGGCCCCCACCCGCGAGGAACGCATCGCCCAGCTCGAGCTGGCCCTGGCCGAAATCGATACCCGCATCGCCGACAAGAAACGCGACGAGGAGCGCTTCCGCCGGCTGGTCGAGGTTGAGCGCAGCCTCCCGCCCCGCCGCCTCGAAGAGGTGCGCACCGAGCTGGATGTTCTGGCCGCCCAGCGCAAGAGCGCTGAGGCGAAACTGCGCGAGGCCAAGCGCGGCCCCACCGCCACCGAACTGGCCATAGCCGAAGCGCAGGTTGGCCAGGCCGAGGCGACAGTGAAAGTCGCCCGCAAGGACCTGGACGACTCGTCGGTGAAGGCCCCCTTCTCCGGCATCATCACCCGTCGATTCAAGAGCCCCGGCGATTACATCACCAACATGCCCCCCGCCGAGGTGCTCGAACTGGTTTCGCTCGATCAGCTTGAGGTCGAGATGCAGGTGCCCGAGGCATATTACCCGCTGGTGAAGGCCGGCCAGACGCCGGTGCACCTCCGCAGCCCGCTGATGAAAGCCGACCTGGCCGCGACGGTTTCCCGCGTGGTCTCGTCCATCGACGCCGCCAGGGGCACGTTCGCCGTGCGGCTGACGATCCCCGCGGGCCAGGGCCTCGTCCCCGGTGCCTTCGTCACCGCCGACATCAGCTTCGAGCGGGCGATCCAGGATGTCATCGTGCCCATGCGGGCCGTTCTTGAGATCGACGGAAAACCCTGCGTGTTCGTCGCCGGCAATGGCCAGATGCTTCGCAAGACCGTCGAGCTGGGTGACCGCCTCACGGAAGGAGTTGTGGTCAAATCGGGCGTCGAGGCCGGCCAGAAGGTGATCATCGGTCCGGCCGAAGCTCTGAAAGACAAGGCGCCGCTGCCGGCGGGATTGAGCGATAAATAGGAACAGGAGTTTGGAGTGTCTCCGCGGTGAGGTCCGCTAACCGAGTTGCCCGATGTTTATCTCGAATGTCGCCATCCGCCGCCCGCTGTTCACGACGATGATGATCCTCGCGCTGATCGTCTTCGGCGTGGTGTCGTTGATGGGGCTGGGCAAGGACCTTTTCCCGAAGGTCGATTTCCCCATCGTCTCGATCATCACCACGCTGCGCGGCTCCGACCCGGAGACGATGGAAAACAACGTCAGCAAGATCATCGAGGATTCGGTCAACACGCTCTCCGGAATCAAGACGCTCAAATCGACCAGCGCCGAGGGCTATTCGCTGGTGCTCGTCGAGTTTCAGCTCGAAAAGAACATCGACGTGGCCTACCAGGAGGTGCAGGCGCGGGTCAACTCGGTCAAGGCGCAGCTTCCCAAGGACATCGACGACCCGGTGATCGAGAAGTTCGACCCCGACGCCGCGCCCATCGTCACCGTCGTGCTCTCGGGGGCGATGGGCCCGCGCGACCTCTATCGGATCGCCGACAAGACCGTCAAGGAGCGCCTGCAGCGCATCCGCGATGTCGGATCGGTGAAGATCGTCGGCGGGCGCGACCGCAAGCTGTGGCTCTGGCTCGACCCCGACCGGCTCAGGCAGCACGACCTCTCCGTGCAGGATGTGCGAAATGCCCTGCGCAGTCAGCACATCGAAATGCCCGGCGGGCGCATCGAGACCGACCGCACGGAGCTGGTCACCCGCACCAAGGCCGAGTTCCGCTCCGCCGCCGAGCTGGATGAGCTGATCGTTTCCCGCGCCGGCGGCGGCATCGTCCGGCTCAAGGACATCGGCAAGGCCGAGGACGGCCTGGAAGAGTTGCGATCGTATTCGCAGCGCGACAACATGCCCGCCATCGCGCTTCAGATCCGACGCCAGTCGGGCACCAACACGGTCCGCGTGGCGCACGATGTCAAGGAGGAAATCAGGAAGCTTCAGCAGGACCTGGCGGCCCAGAACATCAACCTTGAAATCACCATTGACACTTCGCTCTACATCGAGCAGTCGATCAGCGAAGTGTTCCATCACCTGATCGTCGGCGGCGCGATGGCCGTGCTGACGGTGCTGATCTTCCTGCTGAACTTCCGCTCGACGTTCATCTCGTCGCTGGTGCTGCCCACCTCCATCATGGCCACGTTCATCATGATGGCCGTGATGGGCTTCACGCTCAATTTCATGACGCTGATGGCGATGACGCTGGCGATCGGTTTGCTGATCGACGACGCCATCGTGGTGCAGGAGAACATCATGCGCCACGTGCAGGAAGGCAAGCCGGCCAGCTTCGCCGCCGAATTCGCCACGCGCGAGATCGGGCTGGCGGTGCTGGCGACGAGCCTCTCGGTCGTGGCGGTGTTTCTGCCGACGGCCTACACGCGCGGCATCGTCGGGCGGTTCTTCATGCCGTTCGGGCTGACGATCAGCTTCGCGGTGCTGATCTCGATGTTCGTCTCGTTCACGCTCGACCCGATGCTCTCCTCTCGCCTGCTGCGCAAACAGGAGCATCACAACATCATCTTCCGCATGATGGAGGCCGCCTTCCGCGGCATCGAGCGCTTCTACGAGAAGATCCTCGGTTTCTGCCTCCGGCGCCGCGCCCTGGTCATCGCGCTGGCCGTCACCTTTCTGGGCGCGAGCCTCGGCCTGGGGCGGTTCATCAGGACCGATTTCACTCCCGTCGAGGACCGCTCCGAGTTCGAAATCTACGTCCGCGCTCCGCTCGGATCAGCTCTGCCGCGCACGCAGAAGATGATGGAGGCCATCCGCGAGCGGCTCAAGGGAATTCCCGAGATCAACTACCTGTTCTATTCCATCGGCGCCGGCGAGCAGCAGAAGGTCAACGAGGGCTCATTCTATGTGAAGATGCTCAACAAGGCCGAGCGCGTGAAAAGAAACATGCGCACACAGCAGGACCTCATGGACGTTGTCCGCGAGCGGCTCAAGGACCTGCCCGAAACGCGCATCGCGGTGCAGGCCGTCAACCCCTTCGGCGGCGCCGGCTGGCGGACAACCGAGGTCCAGTATGAGCTGCTGGGGCCCGACCTGAATGTGCTGGAGAGCATCGCCAACCAGCTCACCGCCCGTCTGCGCCAAGACCCCGCCTACAAGGACGTCGACACCACCCACGAAGCCGGCCGGCCCGAGAGCACCATCGTGATCAACCGCGAGAGGGCCCAGGAATTCGGCGTCTCGCCCCTGGACATCGCCGACACCGTCCGCTGCAGCATCGGCGGGGCCGACATCGCCAAGTTCCGCGCCGGGCAGGACCGCTACGACATCGCCGTGCGCTTCTTCGAGAAATCCCGCAATGACCCGGGCAAAGTCCTGGCCTTGAGCGTCCCATCAATTGCCGGCCAGCCGGTGGAGCTGCGCAACGTCGCGTACATTCTGCCCAGTTCCGTGCCGGTGGAGATCAATCGCTTCAATCGGCAGCGCGAGATCACTGTCCTGGCCAACCTCAAGGGCAAAGCCATGGGCGACGTCGTCGAGCAGTTCAAGGGTTTCATGTCCGAGATCGGACTGCCCGAGGGCTACAGGACCGAATGGACCGGCAACGCGCAGCTCATGGCCGAGTCGTTCGGCAACCTGATGTTCACCATGCTCCTGTCGGTGATCGTCACCTACATGGTGCTGGCGGCGCAGTTCGAATCGCTGGTGCATCCGTTCACGATCATGCTGTCGCTGCCGCTGGCGTTTGTGGGCGCGCTGGGGGCCCTGCTGATGTTCCGCATGACTGTGAACATCTTCGGCCTGATGGCGTTCATCTTCCTGCTGGGCCTGGTGACCAAGAACGCCATCCTGCTGATCGACTACGCCAACACGCTGCGCGAGCGCGACGGCATGCAGCGCGACGATGCCATGCGCCGCGCCGGACCGGTGCGTCTGCGCCCGATTCTCATGACCACTTTCGCGATGATCTTCGGCATGTTCCCGGCCGCCATCGGCAGCGGCGAAGGCTCCGAGAGCCGCCAGCCGATGGCCATCGCGATCATCGGCGGCCTGGTCAGCTCGACCATGCTCACGCTGCTGGTCGTGCCCGTGGTCTATTCGCTGCTCGATCCGCTGTCGGAGCTCATTCGGCGCAAGTTCCTCGAACTGCCCAAGATCGATGCGCAAGCGCGATCCACGATGCCGAGCGCGGCCAAGCCGCCCCCCGTGATCGAAGTGACGGAATCGAACGGCGTGGAAGTCCTGGCCAAGTGAGAAGGAGGCTGGCTATGCGCAGGCATTTCCCGGCGCTCGTCGTCATGGCTCTTCTTGCGACAAATCTTCATGCGCAACAGAAGCCTCCGGACATCGAGCGCACGCTCGTGGCCGGCGGGCAGGGATATTTCCCGGTCGCCCTGCGACTGAAGGACGGCCGAATGGCCGTCGTCATGCGCGGCGGCGCGCCTCACCTGGGTCGCGCCGGGCGGCTGGACATTGTCTTCTCATCCGATGAGGGAAAGAGCTGGACAAACCCCACCGTCGTCGCCGATTCTCCCGCCGACGATCGCAACCCCGCCCTCGGCCAGGCGGCTGACGGAACACTGGTCGTCGCCTTCTGGCGCACCGACCGCTACGACGAACAGGGCCGCTACCGCCCCAATCTCAACAAGCCCGTCAACACCTGGGTCACGCGCAGCGCCGACGGCGGCAAGACCTGGTCCGCCCCCGCCGAGATCGATGTCTCGGACATCGGCTACGGCAGCCCCTACGGCCGGATGATCACGCTGGATGACGGCGCGATGCTGATGAACATCTACGGCGGCGCGGTACGCCCGTCCGATTTCAAGGGCGATTGCAGCTATATCTACCGCTCCGACGATGCGGGAAAGGCCTGGAAGCGATTCGCCACACCCGGCGCGAGGGGCTTCAACGAGACGGCGCTGTTGCGGCTGAAATCCGGCGCTCTCCTGGCCGCCATGCGATCGGATTCGCAGCAGCAGATCTTTCTGACCGAAAGCCGCGACGAGGGGAAGACGTGGAGCGAACCAAAGAAACTCACCCCGCCGCAGGTGCACCCGGCCGACATGATCCTACTTTCCGACGGGCGGGTGCTGATGGTCGTCGGTCATCGCGCCGGGCCGATGGGCGTCTGCGCCCTGGTGGGCAATGAACGCGGCGAGTTTGCGTGGGACCAGCGATCTTTCATCGTTGATGACGCCACGAATGGCGACTGCGGCTATCCCAGCAGTGTGCTCCTGAAAGATGGGCGGGTGCTGACGGCATACTACGCGGTGGGAAGCAAACGGTTTGCCGACTGGGGCACGCACTGCGGGGCGGCCGTCCATCGCGTTTCGCCAGCTCCCTGAAGGCCGAGCTTGGCCCCGAGCCTCCTTGCGGTTTCAATACGCCACTTATGACACGAATCGCCCGATTTGTCGCGATCCTGCTGCTCGCTGCAATCTCAGCCCGATGCGCTCCACAGAGACCGCCTGCCGTCGCTTCAACGCAGCCGACCTCAGCGCCGCTGCTGCGCACGAATGACGAGGGGATGTGGCCGCTGAACGACCTGCCGTTGCGCGATCTGTCCGAGCGGTATGGCTTCCTTCCCACGCCGCAGTGGATCGAGCATGCGCAACTGGGCGCGGTGCGGTTCAACGATGGCGGCTCGGGGGCGTTCGTCTCCGGCGACGGGCTGGTGATCACCAATCACCACGTAGCGCTCGGGCAGCTTCAGAAGATGTCGACGCCCGCCAGCAACTGCGTGCGCGACGGCTTCTTCGCGCGATCGCGCGAAGAGGAAAGGCCCTGCCCCGACCTGGAACTCAACGTCCTGGTTTCCATGGAAGATGTGACCGCGCGCGTGCTGGGGGCCGTCGACCGCAAGGCCACCGGCCAGCAGCAGAACCGCCATCGCAAGGCCGAAATCGCCCGCATCGAAAAGGAATCGCACGACACGACCGGGCTGCGCAGCGACGTCATTGAGCTCTACCAGGGCGGCGAATACTGGCTCTATCGCTACCGCAGGTACACCGAGGTGCGGCTGGTGATGGCGCCCGAGCTTCAGGCGGCGTTCTTCGGCGGCGACTACGACAACTTCACCTACCCGCGCTACTGCCTCGATTTCGCCTTCTTCCGCGTGTACGAGAACGGCCAGCCCGCGAAGATCGAGCACTACTTCAAGTGGAGCAGCGCCGGCGCGAAAGAGGGCGAGCTGGTCTTCGTCGACGGACATCCCGGCAGCACCAACCGCTTTCGCACGATCGCCCAGCTCAAGCACGAGCGCGATCTTGGCTTGCCCGTGCGGCTGGAGATGATGCGCCACCGCCGGGCGGTGCTCTATGACTACGCCTCGCTCGGGCCGGAGCAGGCGCGGCAGGTGCAGTCGCAGATCTTCGGCGTGGAGAACGGCATCAAGTCGCTCAACGGGCGACTGCTGGGGCTGCAGGATCCGGCCGTGTTCCAGCGGCTCGCGTCGGCCGAGGCGGAGCTGCGCCGACACGTCGCCGCCCGGCGCGATCTGTCGGATACGATTCGCTCGTGGGACCGCATCGCCAAAGCAGAGGAGCTGGCCGCCGCGCGACGAAGACAGATCGCCTATTACCCGATGACCGCCTCGCGCTTGCTGGACATCGCGCGCACGATCAACCGCTGTGTCACCGAGATAGAAAAGCCGAACGAGGCGCGCTACGAGGAGTTCCGCGACTCAGCGCGGCAATCGCTGGAATTGCGCCTGCTCTCGCCGGCGCCGATCTATCCGGAGCTTGAGGAGTATCTGCTGACAGACATGCTCACCGAAATGCGCTCAGCGTTGGGTCCAGGCGACAAGCTCGTCGCCGCCATCGGCCGGCGCGACCCGAAGGAACTGGCCAGAGAGCTGATCTCCGGCACGCGCCTGGCCGATCCGGCCTTCCGCAGATCGCTGCTGAAATCGAAAGTGGCCGTCGAATCATCCACCGACCCGCTGATCGTCTTCGCGCGGCGGCTGGAGCCGATCTGGCGCGAGCATCGCGACTGGCTGGAGAACAACGTGCGCAGCGTCGAGTCGATCGAGGGCGGCAAGATCGCCCGCGCGCGATTCGCCATTTACGGGCGCGACATCTACCCCGACGCGACATCTACGCTGCGCCTGAGCTTCGGAAAGGTCGCCGGATATGAGCTGGGCACGACGCGCGTGCCCTACAAGACCACGTTCTTTGGCCTGTTCGGGCGCTGGGCGAGCATGGACGGTCGAAGGCCATTTGACTTGGCCCCCACCATCGCCCGCCAGCGCAGCGCCATCCGCATGGAAACGCCGCTGAATTTCCTCATGACCAATGACATCGTCGGCGGCAACTCGGGCAGCCCGGTGCTCAATCGCGAAGGCGAGTATGTCGGGCTGATTTTCGACAGCAATATCCAGGCGCTGGGCCGCTATTACGTCTACACCGACCAGACCGCGCGCTCCATCGCCGTGCATTCCAGCG
>Ga0315268_10003215_pt1 | contig 18083 bp, 30 predicted proteins | sample C1_top_MG_FD_204535 | JGI IMG/M metagenome (GOLD analysis project Ga0315268, IMG submission 204535) | Sediment microbial communities from Yellowstone Lake, YNP, Wyoming, USA - C1_top | ecosystem: Environmental > Aquatic > Freshwater > Lake > Sediment | place: USA: Wyoming | collected 2017-08-01
AAGTCGGGTTGTTCAGATTGAAGATTTTCCAGGTGTCTGGGGCAGGCATTCCTGTTCCCGAGACGATGTAGTAAACATCTCCAGTTGAGCACTTGAAGAGACCGAAGTATCCATTACCTAGAGCCACTGGTGTCGGAGCGAGTTGGACTGGCTGGCCTCCGATTGTCGCGTTGTCCAGGTGATATGCGTAAATTGCGAAGTAATTCTGCCATCCTGTGCTGAGTGAGCCCGAGCTGACATAGACTCCTGACTGGTTGAGCGTGGCTTCTCTCCCAGCCAGGAATGACGGGACGATTGTGAGTGGGTTTCTGCCCGAGAGCGCGAGTGCCATGATGAACACGAGTGCGAATGCCCCGACCACGATGAGTCCGTTCTTAAAATTCTTGTCCACAAAATCACCTCAACTTTCATTAGCTAAATCCGAAGCGGTTTTCCCTAAGTTCTTCTTGAATTTTGGAAGCAGTCTGCTTGCTTCCATGCTTATTTTTTCGCTCTGGAATTCGAAAAGTTCCTGTTGGAAATGCTCTTTTATTTCGACGGTTCTCCTTAACAGTGACTCGAATGAGTCTGACCCATTCACTGCTTCTGACATTTTTTCGACGTATTCTTTTTTGTACTCTTTCTCGAATTTGTCGTAGTCGGCCCAGGAGCCGTTGTTGTTTCGCCAGAAGTATTCTTTGAAAGCGTCTGCCTCTTCTTCTGTGAAGACTTCGTTTTCTGCTATTGCATCCAGTTGCTCTTCTACTTCGCTTTCTGAGAAATCTTCTCCGAATTTCCAGACCCTGTTGTCTCCGCTTATCTCGTAAAGACCATTCTTTTTCTTGATTGATTTCGTGATTGCTTCTTTCATGTCGGAGAGTTGAACGTCTGAATCCTTGAGGTCCTTGAGGAAATCGTCTTTTACTTTTGAGTCGCTCATCCTGACTATGAAACCCCCGAGGTCGTTCTGATTTCCGTCCCAGAACCAGCCAGCGTCTGAGAGGTTGCCGAGCGTGAGCTTATACTTGCCCTTCCCCAGATATTCCATGCTGTGATTGTTGCTCTGGGTGAGGATTCCTGGCTTGAGGTCCTGCCTGTTCCTGTTCAGTGGTCTGCAGTCCCTGACGTTGACGACCCCATCTTTGTCAGCGTCTCCTTGATAGGGCAGGAAAACTCCACGTCGAGCGAGTTGCTTGAAAGTCATGTTCTTTGCGCCCTTCGGGACTTTTCCACCTACGAGAGTTTTCGGATATAGAACTTTCTTTACGAGTAGAGCCTTGTTCATTCCGACTCTATTGGGTTTTCTTTCTTCTGCGTAGGTCCCTCCAGCATGTCCAGTGCTCCTGGCTTTGCTGTGTCTGGCAGAGTCCTTGTGCCATCCGCTTCCCTTGTCACTGAACTTTACCATAAACCTCACCTCAGTTCGTTCTGTATGCTACAGCTCCCCCTGGCAGTTCAATTTGGTCTCCGTCGTATCTTGCGAGGAAGTGAGCGACTCCATCAGTGTTGACTGCATCCTTGGATGCTTCGTCTGTGTCGATGAAAACGAAGTTTTGCTTCAGGAGTTCTTCTCGTGAATAGAGCCCCTGGTCATCGCAGAGGAAGGACACTGGGTCTTCGAGACCGTCTTCCCATTCTTTTTCAATTTCTTCACGCACTGAATCTTTTGCTTCTTCGAGAATCTTCTCTTTTTTGTCGTCGTCCTCTTCTCCATCGTATTCGTCTGACACGTTGGCTCTTCGGAGGATGTCGTCGTCATCCATGTTTTCGATTTGGTTGTCGGCTTCTTCACTCGCCATTATGCGCTTGTCGGTGTCGCTGATTGTGATGAACTGCTGGAGCCAGTCTTGAGTGAACATGCTCGGGTCGTCATCCAGGTCTTCTTTCACTCTCTCGATTGCGTAGCGTTCTGCATCATCGTAGTTCTCGAAGACCATGTATTCTCTCCCGTCATCCATCTCGACGTTCACGTAGTCGCCGTCCCTATCCTTTGCCTCTTTCACTTCCCCTTTCTGGTCCACTGCGAGTTCCTTGATTGATTTTGATTCCCAGGAGTCATCATCGAAACCATAGTCTTGTTTCTTCGGATTGAAAGGTCGGCAGTCTCTCCTGTTCTTGACTCCATCGTGGTCTGCGTCTCCGTTTGCAGACAGCTTGACTCCTTTCTTCTTGAGCTGTGAGTAAGTGAGCTTCCTGAGCTTCTTGCTCCTAGTTGGGACGTGGTACTGACCTCCTGCCGTGCCGAACTTCTTCGCACGGCTATGACGTGTGCCTTCTTTGTGCCAGCCTGAGCCTTTATCGGAAAACTTTACCGTGGTTGTCACCTCATTTCTTCTTCCTCGTCATCACGTATGTGATTGCGAGCACTGCGATTCCTCCTCCGATGAGTAGCCAGAGCGTGTAGTCTGGGCCTGCGCAAGTTCCGTCTGCCTGCGCTGTCTGCCCGTTCGGACATATCGGGACCACTCCCTTCTGCTTCTGGTACTCACAGGCAGTTGTGTTGAGGAAGTATCCGTTCGGAGTTCCAGCGACTGTGAGCCCACACACACATCCGTTGCAGGCATCGTTCGTCTTGTAGTTGGTCGGGCACGTCAATGTCTGGCACGGAGCTGGGTTGCAAGCGCATGAAATCGGGTCCTGGCCGTATTGACAGACCTGGAAGCCACATCCAGTTTTCTTCGTGCAGGTTGTCTGGAGGTCATTCCAGGTCCAGTCGACTCCTGCGGTTCCCGCAAGAGTGCACACACAGCCACATATTGAGGTGTCAGGATTCCTTGTCGCTGGGGATGAGCATTGAATCAAGCACTGAGGTATGAGGGTCGCAAATATCGAGCCTGTTGCCGTGAGGGTCGGAGCGTTCTGTGCCGTTGCGATTAGGTCACAGCTCGCCTGGACTTGCGAGGAGATTGCCCCCGAGCTTGTCGCAGTTATGATGACTGTTTGGGTTCCGCCTGGAGAGAGAATGCTTGTTGATGTTGGACTCACTGAAGCTGTCAGCCCCTTGTTGCAGTTCTGGATTGCGAGGTTGAAAGCTCCTGCGTTCTGTCCTTTGTTCCTGATTGTCGCCGTGTAGTAAATCGTGTCACCGACGCTTCCAATTTTTATCAATGGAAGGCCGACAATCTCAGGCTCCCCGTACTGCTGTTGGATTGCGATGAATGGAAGGAAGCTCTGGCTGATGATGATGTTCAACTGCGGGAACACTATCTTGTCATTCAGTATGGGAAGATTGACCTGGCCCTGAGCCTGATTCCCCGAAGTTGATGCTCCGTTGAAAGGAGGGTTCTGGGTTCCAGAGAGGAAGGTGTCTGCTTCTGAGTTTATCTTCGCTGTGAGAGCTTCCATCTCCGAAGCTGATTTTGAAGTTGTTCCTGCAGTGACCTGGTTGAACGCAGCCATGTCTCCGAAGTATTGATTGTACGAGTTCTGGTCTCCGATGACCCAGCCTGTTCTTGGGACTGTGATTCCAGCCTGAGCGTTCGGGATGTAGACTGTCACTGGAGGAGTTGCGAATGTGTACGTGCACGGAGCTGTGCTTGAAATCGCGTTGCTGACCCATCTTGCTTTTCCGACTGTGGTTCCAGTCCTCGGGTCTGAGAGCATGACCTCCATCGTGTCTGGGTTCAAGATTGCTGAAGTTGATTTTCCAGTCCACTGGTCGGTGAGAGTTATCTTCTCTCCCCAGTTGATTTTTGTCTGCCCGATTTGAGTGCCGAGCTGTGCGACCTGGACTGATGAGTAGCAGACTGCGTTGCATCCCCAGTAGCCTGAGTCTGGGATTGCGACCACGTTGCCTTTGACATCGTTCGTACACCAGCTCTTGATTGTCGTGGCGATTCCAGCAGTGCAGTCATAGAGGTTGAAAGTCTTTTGCGTCCTTGAGATTTTGTAGACTCCTGTGTAGCCCGAAGCGATTGAGAGCTGTGCGGAGCATGACTGTGAAGTAGTTGTTGGCTCGACCTGAACCGTGAACTGGTCCTTGTTCTTGTACTGGACTCCTGCGCTGTCAGTTGCCACGAGTTCGTTGGATGATTTGCTTCCGACAAGCGAGTCGGTCTGGTATCCGTTCGCCGAGAATTGGAGGACCCAGTAAGTATCATTCTGCGGGAGCCCGAGCCCGAGATAGTCATTGTAGGTCAGGAGCTTTGTCGCTGAGATGCTGGTAAATGCCCCGTAGCTCACTACGAAGGGACTTCCTCTGAAATACACTGCGACAATCACGAAGAGCATGACCACTGCCAGGATACCAAAGAACAGGCCCTGTTGTTTTGAATTCATTTTTGGAAGTCTCATGTGTCCCACCCCGAGAATAGAATGTATGCGAATATGAAGAGGAGAACGGAGAGCGCAAGCAGGAAGAGGTATGTGACCTGGAACAGAGGACCTGTGATACTGCAGATGACGTTCTGGGAAGCGCATATGATGAAGTCCCAGGGAGCCAGACCGCATATCTTCGAGCAGTTGCTGAACTGGCCAGCCATCGAAGCGAATCCTGTCGAAGCGAACCCTATGACCCCTGAAGTAATCAATAGGAACCAGGAAAAGATTTTTTTGATTCTTCCCATGATGCTCATGAAACCATCACTCCTTTCGATAGTTCATTCGTCTTCGGATTTCCGTTCTCGTAGTATGTGACTCCAACTGTGTACTGCCCCAGGGGGATGTTTGAGAACGTCCAGCCCGAGTCCCAAGTTGACCCGAGGCCCCCGTAGTCCATGACACTGGGATTGCAGACTGTTCCCGAGCCGATGCTCGCCTTGTTTGAATCGTAGAGCTTGTAGACCGCACAGACCTGGCCCGTTGGATACCAGAGGTCAAGAGACTTCGGTGTTGAGCCTCCGACTGTGAGGTCCAGCGAGTTGATTGTCCACTGGGCAAGCAGTGGGCCCCCGTACACATGGACCTCAGAATTAGCTGTGATTTCTTTGCAAGCTGTGAACATGCACGGCGTGACTATGTTGATGTGAAGGGCAGGAAGGTAAGCCACGGCGATTATCACCAGGCTCACCAGTATGAATGCGACCTTTTCGAGGCTAAATTTCATCGTGGAACACCTCTGGATTTAAAATAAATAAAAAAGAAAAAAGAAAAAAGGGGAGGAGTCTACCTCATGTAGTAGGTTCCACCAGAGGTTATTGCAGTTTGCGCTGGAGTTCCTACGTCGTTCTCTGCAACACATCCAAGCGGTATGCCTGACTTCGAGTTCACAACATTGTCCTCGGGGTAAACCTTGAACACGATGTTGTCCGAAGTCGCAACGCTGTATATGTCACCAGTCGACAGTAGGGCAAAGTGCATAGCCCTGATGTCTCCCTGGAACTTGTTCACAACTCCATCTGGAGCAGTGCACTTGAATGCCTGGTGTGAAGCTCCTGCCTCAGCAACTGGCACTGGAGTGGGTGTGCATCCCTGGACTGTGCTCTTCGAGAGGTCCCAAGCAGAGACGTTTGCGAACTTCACTGTGAGAACGTATTCACCACAGTAGGGGCTCGTCACGTACTTGTCCTGCACTGCGTTCTTGACCTTTATGGTCGGGTCAATCGCCTGTCCTGCAACTACTGACTCGTTGGCAGTGACAGCGTTTACGGTCACTCCGTCAGAGTTGACGAACACGATTGTCGCGCCAGTGTCTGCCTGCGGGTTCTTGGTCGTTGCCTGTTGGTTGCCCGAGCAGGACATCGTCACTGACGATTTCTGCGAGAACATGTTTGTTCCGTCGGTAAGGAAGGTGTATGTGAGTCCACCAGTCACACCGAAGTTGGTGTTGTTGGAGAGGCTCGTTGACAGGATGCTTCCATCAGGTCCGTAGACATAGGAAGTCGTTGTCACTCCCGTACCAGCTTTCGCGTAGTCCATTGAGTTCAACTGCAAGTTCTCAGCAACAGGGCAGTTCGATGCCGTTGTTGAAGTCGGAACACCCGCAGATGCCTGCGCCGTCGATAGGGGTTTGCCACCCAGGAATATGTATGCCCCGAGCAAGATGACTACGAGGCCCACTCCTATGAGCAATCCCTTCATCAGATTTTTGTTCACTTAAATCACCTCTTTGTTTATACTCGTCCTCTCACTCAGAATTAGGAAGGGCTCACCTCCGTATAAATATAGATTTCGCCTTGAGAACCATTCATGGTATGACTGCGGGTCGCTGAGTATATTAACTTAATTCCGAGAGTCCTACGGGGAAGAACCGTGACTCACACGGAAGCTCCCTGTGGAAGTCCCGTAGGTTGCCCGTAAGACCTACGGGTCTCAGATTTCAAGCTCACAGCTCACTGCTTTCAGCCTGCTGTATCCTCCTGATTTTGTGAGCCTTCTCCAGCCATGATGCCCTCTTTTCTTCAACAAAGTAGCAACTTCCCCGAGAGCTTCAGGGTTCTGGTCGCAGACTCCCTGGTAAGTCTTGTCGTCCAGTTCGATGGTGTCCGTCATCAGGTAATTATACTTGTGGAGGCAAGCTGGGTTTTTTGTTCTGGGGTTGCTGAATGCCGATGGGGATTTGAGTTCTCTTCTCACGACTAAAAGCCTGACCAATTTCACCACCTCGTTTTTTGACCATCTCGGCCAGCCTGTCAATGTCGCTCGGGACAACGCTCGGGCTCACATCGGCCCAGTCGAGATAAGCGAAAGGATAAATCGGGATGTCGACCTCTCCGTATTCGTCACGAGCGACCTTCCCGTCATAGATGAGAACTTCCCCTGGCCTCATGTAGTTCATGATTCGGTTGATAGTTTTCTCTCCGACACCCATCCAGCCCCCGTACCTTTTCCTGTCAACGTCACCGTCGGTCTTGAGCAGGAACTTCGTCTGGGTCTGGGAGACTGCCGAGTAATCCATGTCTGGAATCCTCTGGCTCACGAGCATGATTGTAGGGCCGAACTTCCTTCCTCTGCGAGCGTACTTCTTAATCATCTCCTTGACTCTCTTCTCAAGCCCTGGGAGTGGATATTGTTTTGCAAGCTCCTGAGCTTCCTCGATGACGCAGAGATGCGGGAGGTTCGAGCCGTAGTATCGTCTCATGATTGTCGCATAGCTCCAGAGGTTCTCCAGGTACTCGAAGGCGAACTCAGTGTACTCATCATCATCTGAGTTCGTGAAGTCGATGATGGTTGGCCTGTTCCCGAGGATAGCTGTCTTTGCGAGCTGTTGCGCATCGCTCGCATGGAGCCTCTGGTCCCAGAGCTGAATCTGCGGGAACCTCTTTGCGAGCTGGTAATACTCGCCTTCAACATCGAATATGGTGAACGGGTACTTGAAAGGCAGAAGGCAGTAGTAGATGAAAGAGCGCACGAAGCTTGACTTGCCCGAGCCTGACATCCCGAGGACCGTGTAGGACTTGCCTGTGAACTTCCTGAAAGGGAGCCGAATCTCCCTGCCTGAACGATTGAAGAACATGCCCGAGACGTACCGAGTCGTGTCCTCTTGCAGTGCCAGTACGTCTGGGTTGGTTGGGTCAAGCTCAAGGAGAAGCTCTATCTCCTGGCTCCCCATCGGGTTCTGTATTTTCGGCATCGTTTACCTCGTCAATGTCTTCATTTTCTGAAATTTCATCTCCAAACTGCTCGCCTGGGTTCCTCGGGGGGGGATTTTCACGAGAATTGCTATATTTATCAGTACCCCCAGAACCACTTTTTACGAGAACGAACTGGTTCACTTTCAGAACCAGTCGCTTGGCCGAGCCTCTTCCCTTGCCTTCTTCTTTGAGCCTCCCTGTTTTTATTAGGTAGTCCTTCGCTTCTATCACGTCGGCCCGAGCGTACTTCACTTCCCTGTAGCACTCCGATGCTGTCGGGTACGTCTTTTTCTCGAAGTTCGTCTTTGCGAGGATGATGTCGAAGAGTTCTTTCGCTATCATCTGCCTTCTTGATTCAGCCTTAGTCATGGCCAGGGTCCTGAGCTTTTCTTTCAGTCGATTGTTCTCAATGACTGCCTGTTTTGCTTTTTCAGGCAGGTTGTAGCCCAGCTCCTGCCCCATAGCGAGCAATTCCACAAACTTCTGGTCCAGGCGGTCCTTTGTCTCCTGGTTGAGATAGTTCCGTGCTCCGAGCGAGTAGAACTTGCCGAGTTCATCCAGCAACTTGGGGACAACGTAAGCGCAGAAGGTGTTCAACTGCTCTGAGCTTGCGTTCGCTGTGGTGAGATGGTCGATGATTTCATTCCTCTCGTAAATCCACGTCTGCAAGAAAGGGTCATGGGAATACTTGGTCAATGACTCATCTGATTTTGCCAGACGCTCCTTGTACTTGTTCGCTTCCCGCACGTTGTCCTTTGCTTTCTTGAAGTAATACGTCCACTGGGAGTCGAAGAACTCTTTCACTTCGATGAGAGAGTCCTTGTTGATTTTCAGAGCCTGGAGACGCTCGACCTTATCTGCGAACACTCGGTCTCGGTACTTCCTGTCGATGGCTTCCATGACTACAAGTTCAGAGGCTTGCTCACTCTGCTCCTCCTGCTCTTCAATCAAATCTTCAACGGGTATGTCATCATCAGCCACTTTCATCCCCTCCAGCTCCAGGCGGTCCTGTGTCGCCTGATTTCTTCTTCCCTGGTTGATAAGTCACTTTCGGCAGGAACTTCTGCACGGCCTCGTGGACCGCATCGAATATCATCTTGTTCCTGTTCTCCGTTATTTCGTACATCTGGACCAGCTCGTGCTTGAGAGCAAACACTTGAGCGTCTTTGTCTCTCAGAAGCTCTTCAGTTGGGTTGGGTTTGACTCTTTTCCATGTTGACCCCTGCCTTCCAGCATAATTTTCCATACCTAATGGCTTGAGTTCGTTGGACCACAGCCACTCGACACTTTCGTCCCCTTCCGATGAGGAGATGACATAACCGAAGTAAAAGTCATCGTCCTGAGTCGCGGGGTTCGGCCTTTTCCTTGTTGGCCCGAGAATCTTTGAGACCTGGCCGACAATCGTGTTCCCGATAAAATAAATCGCTCTACCTTCTGGAACTACACGCTCCTTCAGTGTTGCGTTGTCTGCGTTCCTGAAGAGAAGATTCCAGATTTGCTCGTGGAAAATGTAGACCCAGAAAGACAGGACGATTCCAAGTACGAGTAGCCAGTCGGTCATGACGCTCACCTCTTTTTAGAAGCCTTTATAGGCTTCAGTTTGACAATCGGAGGCTTCTCCTTTTCTGGAAGAAGTTTCTCAGGAATGTCCTCGCTTTTCACCATTTGCACGAGTTTCTCTGGCTTTCTTTCTGCTACGGGGCCACTTCCTCGGTTGAGTTTCTCGTAGAATGTTTTTGCCACGACTGAGACAACCATCAACAGAATTATTATCAGAATCGTGTTGACAAGTTCCGAGTTCGATTTTATCCACTCGATTGTAGCGGTGAGTGCTGAGTTCTTGGCTTGGCACTCTTGATAAGCCTGTTGCATCGAGAAGATTGATTGATTGACCAGGTAGGCATCCCAGGCATCGAGAGAGTCTCTGCAGTACATTTTTCCCTCGATTTGGATTGACTGAGTGCAGTTGATACTCGGGGTCGGCCTCGGGCAAGTATCCACGGTCACTTCTTTTGTCACTGTGTTCGAGGGGCATACAGGGCAGGTCGGACACTTGTTCTCTGGACATGCTGGACAGGCTGGGATTTCTGGACATGTTGTGCTTATCACTGGAGGACCGAAGAGTTCTACGAAGCATCCTGGCTGGTTCACCTTGAAATATTCTCCGTAGCCCAACGGCCTGCTTATGCTCACGTTTGCGTTCGTACAGTTCTGGGATGGTCCGTGAACGATGATGCTCTGCACGTAGTTCCAGGTCTGCGTCGTGTCATATCCGACTGTGACTTCGTATGAGTTGAGACCTGGGCAGGTGTTCATGTCTGGAGCCTTCACTGTGAGGTTTCGCACATCGTCGTGGTAAGTTTGCGAGAAGGTCAGGTTGATTGTTGTGTTGAGCATCTGGCACGATTGGTTCATGACGACAGTATTGTTGATGATTGTGATGTTGGTGACGTAGGTGGTATTCGTGACATTGAGAATCGTGCAGTTGTTCAGAGCTGGAGCGTTCACCGTCAAGAGATAGGGAGAGTTTGTGTATGACGCTCCGTAGGTAAGGTTCACCGTGTCATTGATGACTGGGAAGGCTGGAGCGCAGACAGTGATTACCGAGCTGTTTGCTGTCAGGATGTCAGTGCATTCACCGAAGGTCAAGTCTACGGTTTCAGCGTTCGCTATGGAGGAGATGGCCACAAGCAACACAAGAACTCCGCTTAGAATCAACAGAATCCTGAAGTGATGCCGTATCCTCCTAGTCATCTCGTCTGCAAAGTCCTTCCACATGTTCATCCCTCCAATCAACTTTCTTCTTCGGCGATAGCCTTCTTGACCTCTGAAGCTTCCTTGAGTGTTTTGACGACTGCATCCTTCCCCTGGATGGTCCCAGTCGGCGCACTCAGTTCTTCCATGAGCTTGAATATCTCCTTGTCCAGCATGTATTTCGGGGTCCTATAAACCAGAGAGCTGTTGAGCCTCATCGGTGTTCTTAACGTAGAGTTGATGATGAGCGTCCAGGTCGTGTAGTCATTGTTGATTGCGTAGAGCCTGCCCCTGTACGCGAGGAGCTTGCCTTTTTGGATTAAAGTCGCTCCCTCAAGATTGAACATGACTTGGTTCTCAACAATCGGAAGCTCCAGCTCTTCAGCGCAGGCCCAGCAGAATCGGCTGAAGGTCTCCTTTGAAGTCATTGGTGTTTCGAGTTCTTTCATCCCACTGAGAATCAGGTACATCAAGATTGCGCCGACAACGATTCCGATAAATAGGTCGATGACGTTGTTCTGCATGAGCTTGAGTGTCGGGTCAACTCCGTAGAACGCGATGAACCCGACAATGAAGATGATGATGAGCCCAGCCAGCATCAGCTTAGTATTTTTTTGAATCTCCACGAACACTCTCCTCCTTCCTCATGTTGAATCTTGCTATCTTCTCTCTCCAGAGCTTCCTTGTCGCCTCTCCGAACGAGATTCCCCCCTCAGCCTTGCAGATTTTTAGAATTTCAATCTCCATCGCTTCATTCGTGCAGACTTCCATCCTCCGTGTGAACTTGCGCTCGTTGATGCCCATGGCAGTCCCGAGGTCGCGGAGCCAGTCGCCTACTGTCTGCGGGTCCTCATCCTCCTTCACTTCGAGGCCGTTCTTCTTGGGTTTTTGCATTCTAAACCTCTGAGTATACAGGGTTGGAATTTACGATTTGTCTCACGAACTGCGGGGGAAGTTTGACGTAGTGCCTCAAGATTGTGGCTGGCGTGTCTCCACTATTCTCACTCAGGACCTCAATCGGTGTGTTCTTCATTCTCCCGATTGTCAAGTAGGTGTGCCTCACGCAGTGCCAGCTCTTCTCCTTCCCGAGAGTCTTCTCGGTCCAGAACTGGATGATGTTCTCGGCTGTCTTTGTGCTGAACTCGAAGATTCGCTCCTGGTCTGGGTTCGTCTTTCTGTAGATTTCGAGAGTTGAGAACATCCAGGTCGGAACAACGACGTTCCTGTACTTGTTCTTCTTCTCGTCCCAGATTCTGATTTCTTGCTCTGGCTTGTTGACCGCGACCCATGGGATGTTTGTGATTTCACTGACCCGCATCCCAGTGTTGAACCCGAGCACGAAGAGCGTCTTGTCCCGCAGGTTGTCCACGCTCTCAATGAGCTTCTTGACCTCTTCCTCTGTCAGTGGGTTGTTCGAGTTCCTGGCCCTGGGGATTTTCAACTTCTCTTTTGATAGCGTTATAGGAACTTGCACTTGTTCCATGAACTGTTTCGCCTTTTTTTCGGTCATTTTCGGCCCTCTTTTTTCTTATTCTGTATGGAATAGGAAGGTGGTTCTGGCTCTTTGAATTCGTGGATTAGGATGTTGCCCAGGGACCCATACTGGGGGCAAGCTAGGTGTTGGACATTCAAAATGTTGGCGCACACAGCCTTCCAGTATGGAAGTGTTCTCATGGAGTACCCCAGTAGCCTTCCTTCACCATCCTGCTTTCGTAGGTCCTTAGCTGATTAATCAATGGTTGCATCTTCTTTATATCCTCTACCCTGATTTGGGTTTTGCGCTTTTCCTGCAGATTTGTGAAAAGGTCGCACATAAAATGTATCTGCGGTCTCGAAAACATCATCGTTGGCAAATAATCACCTCTCATATTTTGCCTCTGCTTTTCGACAAGCTTCTTCAAGTTCGAGCTTGAAAGCCATTTCTCCCGAAGTAATCCTCCCTCCTTTGATTCGAACGATGTACGGCCTCTCGTCAAGTGTGATGCACTTCTTTTTCCCGAGAGGGTGTGTTCTCATGGCATCTCCCCGTCTGCGAATCTGATTGTCTCTTCTCGTGCGTCTCTCTTCACCTGGACCCCGATTGACGGCCTGAGTGTTGCGTCCTCCTCCTGAAGCTTGCGCCTGATTCGAGTGATTGTCTCGAACGACGTGAAGAACTTGCATACGAGCTTCCCGTTCCTGATTATCTGGAGGTTCAAGGTCAAGTTCTTGACTCCTTGCCCACTGTCCCAGGTGTCGATGGTCCACTCAGTGCTGTGAAAGTACCTGTAGAAATACGGGACCAGGAGCCTGTCATCGCCTCGGAGCTGTGGGATGTGCCTGAGAAGATAGCGAACAGCTTCCTTCCTGCACGTCATCTCCTTGACTTTTTGCGGGTTGAATGGTTCGAGTGGTTCACTCATGCGTATACACCAGCCAGACGTTTTTTCTCTCTCCATTCCTGCATCAGTTGTTTCAGGAGCGAGGTTATGTCTTCGAGACAACCTCTTGACCAAACACAATCAGCATTTGGGTAGAAGCAATATTGTCTCCATCGTCCATTCCACTTGATTTCCCCGAGGAAATATCCGTCATGCTTGTTTCTCACTCCGTAAGTCTGGGTTTTCCGATTGTTGGGAATCAATTCGAATGATAGGTATTTTGAGGTCATTTCACCAGCTCCCATTGTGTCAAGTAATAACGGCACATGCTGTAATTCTCTCCGTTGTAGAAACATCTCCCGTCGTAGAATGGAGCACAGACTTTCATGTGAATTCCGCAATCCGCACTCCCCAGCCAGTCTGGACGAGTATAGCAACAGTTCTTCATTGGTTGCATCTCAGGCTCCACTACTCCGTGATAAAATAGGTAAAACAAAAAGGCGAAGCATGCTGTGAAGATTATGAGTCCCCAATCAATTTTCATGTTTTCACTCCTCCAGTCTCTTAACCAGTTGCTGTCTCTCCAGCTTCGCGCGAACTATCCAGTTCACAGGGAACTGGTCTCCCTTCCACATTATCCTTCCGTTGAGTTCGAAGCTTTTCAGGGCCTCGACTGCGTGTTGTGGTTGCATTTTTGTTCTCATATTCGTTCTCCCTCGCTGTGAGGACCCTGACTTCCCCCTTCAGAATACTCATTCGGTTGTAGTAGTTCATCAGTTCCTCGTGCATTTTGTTCTCCGCATCCGTCACTGGCTTGAACTCCGACATCGTTTGGCTGACTTTTTCCAGAAGCGTCTGCAGGTCCTCCTTGAGCTTCTTGTTGTGCGCCTCCAGTCGATAGCAGTTGTGGCATCTCATTATCTTTCACCTCAATCTTTTTCACTTCGTCCAGGTATCTTTTGAACCTGACCCTGACAGGCGGGATTTTCTCGTACTCTTTTTTGTAGATTTGGTGGCCTTCCTTGTCGAGCGTCGGGCTCCCGTCATTGTTGTGGACCGCTACGAGGCCCTTGCATCTGCGCCTCTTCATGAGAGTCGTCTCGACCTCGACTTTCTTCTTGAAGCGTTTTGTGATGTATCCGAAGTGACCGACTTCGTAGTGATTCAGCACCACTAGGTCTCCGACTTTGGATTCGTCAGTAGCTCGTGGCATAGGTTTCCTCCTTATCGTCTACGAAGACTTGAATCTCGTCCCCTTCTCTCAGGTCGTATTGAATCCACTGGTGACGCTTGAGCTCTTCGATGAACTGTCCGAGCTCCTGGTCCGTTATCTTAGGTGGATAGTCCCTGCCAGGGATTAGGTAAATCGTCAATACTGTCCTTCCGTCAATCAGGTCTGTCTCCTTTTTCATCGGCTCAACACCTCCAGAAAACTCATGTTCCTCAAGTAGCCACCGAGCTTTGTCTGACCGTGCCTCGTCTGCGCTTCTCGAACCTTTCCCCTCTTTCTGTGTGAGTCTTGGCTGTTTTCGATTTTGCGAGCCAACGCGGAGCTCTTTCTATTGGTTGTCATTGGTTGCCACCTGACTTCTCGAATTTCTGCTAGGCCTTGAGTCGTTGTTCATTCCTGGACACTTCGGACAGAACGTGCAGGGATAGCCTTGTTTTGCGAAGAGCCACTGTCCCCTTCCTGGAGGCTTCACGACCAGATGACCGCATTCGGCAACTGACCGAGCCATTCTCCTCTTCGCTCTGAATTTCCTGTGTTGCTTGCTGTTGTTCTCCACTACCAATCACCCTTCGGCCTTTTTTCTTTGACTTTCAAGTCGTCTGGGAACGGACAATCGAGATTCTCACATGAGTATCGGCGATTGTAGAATTCGAAGCCGTGAGTCTCAAGCCGATTGCCACACAACGGGCAGTCCTCGCTGTCGTTGTGCTTCCAGGCCCAGATTTTCAGTCCTCGAACGAATCGCCTGAACGCGAGCGAGTTAAACACGGTTGTCCCTCCAGTATCGGTATGTCATCGCTCCGAAGAGCCATAGGGTTCCGAGAGCTGACAGCCCACTCACGTGCTCTCTGAAAGCCAGCACTACGAAAGCCATGTTGAAGAACAGGAAGCTCATCATGAGCATCGTGAACGCCAGCCATGACGGTCTTTTCTTCTCGCTCAATTCATCACCTCATGTTTTCAATGTCGAACTTCGAGCCTTTCACGAATTCGTCCAGGTATCTCATCAAGTGGCTTCCACATAGCGGAGTCTTGCCGTCCACCAGATACTTCGCCTTGAATCCGCACGCTGAGGACCTCTCGACTTCTCCGTAGTCGTTCCTGAACTTGTGGACGTACGCACAGCATTTTTCAGTCATTTTTTCACGTCCTTTTTAAGTTCGCCCCGAGAGGCTTCTGGTTCTGGTTTAGTGCAACCACAGTCCCAGCATTTCTTGAAAGCCATCGTCGAATTGAAATGGTGTAAGTGGTTGATTATCGGCATCAGGACTAACCCCTCACATCTGCATTCTGGCTTGCAGTTCTTGCATTTCATTTCTTCGCCTCCTTTTCGGGCATCTGCTCCTTTCTTTCTGATTTCGAGCGTTCTTGAATGAAAACTCGGGCTATCGTCTTGTTGGTTTTTGATTTCTTTTTTCTTGATTCGCATAAGATGTCCAATGCGTCGATGTCCAATGCGTCGATGTCCCATGCGTCGATGTTCTCTACGTCGATGTTCCTTGCGTTGATGTTCCTTGCGTTGATGTTCCTTGCGGTGATGTTCCATGCGTTGATGTTCCTTGCGGTAATGTCCAATGCGTCGATGTTCCATGCGGTAATGTCCAATGCGTCGATGTTCCTTGCGTCGATGTTCTCTGCGTCGATGTTCTCTACGGTGATGTTCCATGCGTTGATGTTTCCCATGACTTTTAGGGAAAACCTGTTGTTTCCAGTGCATCTAATTGAGGTTTCAACCTCTATACTATCATCGAACACCGTGTCCTTCTCCAGAACTAATTCCTTAAACTTTTTCACCATTTACTTCGCCTCCTCCTTTAGCTGGGATTTTAGCCTTTCCACTTGCATACTTTTCACTATTACCCAAAAATCATATTTCTTATAGAGTTCCTTATTTGAATAGGCGTTGTGTAATTTCTTATGGCAGGGGCGACACAAATCTACTGTTTCCCCTTCTAACTTACTTTTTCGAACACTCCTCGGAACGGTGTGGTGTTTTGTAAGTCTTCTACCTTTTTCCCCACACATAACACAAACCTTAATTCCGTATTTATCTTCGGCAAATGCTATTCCTGCGAGCTTGCCCTGCTCGAAGGCGAGAGAGGCGAGTTTCTCTGCTTCTCGTGGACAAGAAATGAATATTGGTGTTGTATGTTTTTCGCTCAACGACTTCCATGTTTCACTACATAAATCAAGTGCGAACTTGTCCAAAACTTCGGTTATTTTGTCGTTAGTCTTTTCCATATCGATACACCGCCGAGTTAGTCCATTCTATCTTTCCACTTTCGTTCTTTCTTTCTGCGTCTTTTAAATCCCAAAAAGCCTTACGCATTCTATTGTAAAGCTCTATGCACTCTTCAACTGAGGATTCAACCTCGAAGTGCATAATAATCTTTACAAGTGGAACACGCCTATCATATGTTTTCGGTTTTTTGTCGGTCATTTGCTCAACTCCTTAACAATCGAAATCTGGATTGTCAATGTTCATCGTGTATTTTCCTTCCTTCGTTCTGATGAGAATTTTATCCTTGACTAATTGTTCTAAAGCCTCATCAAAAAACTTATTTTGTTTTGCATCCTCTTTTGCTTCCTCACTAAATAAATTCATCACTTCTTCTCTCGTCAATTCGTCGCCTGGGTCTATCCCCATATTTCTAACTATTCTCTCTTCGAAACCGAGTTTTGTTATGCTAAATTTCATTTGCTCAACTCCTTTTTCTTTTCAACAAACCCCTTGCAATTGCAGTAGGCGCAACCTCCGAAGGCGTGGGCTTCCTTGTTGTGGTAGCACTTTTCGCAAAAGCTCTTGGGATGTGCCTTCAATTTCACCAACAGGCTTTCTGCCGTTTCGTTTTTGGCTGAAATTGTGTATCTCCCTGCCTTGATGTCTGCTAAACTGTCTTTCATATACAATATTTCTTCTTTTGTCAAGCTCTCACCTTTTTCTTTGCTTTATCCAACACTCTTAGTATCTGCCCTTCTCTCAAGCTCTCACAGTCGCCTTTTGGCGACTTATCGCAAACCGAGTTTGCGACGGGATTGCGAGGGTTCTTCGAGGATTGAGCTGTCGTCGTGCGATTGCTCTGTCTTGTCGAATCACCCTGTTCGCCCCGAGAGGCTTCTTCTTTTATCAGTTTGTATGTCCTCGTTTTCTTGCAAACTATACATTGAGTAATCACTATTTTGTGGTCACCCCGATGTCCCGCGACTATTAATTGACCCGATTCACATTTGCATTTCATTTCTTCGCCTCGTCCTTGAGCTGGGATTTTAGCCTTGCAACTACTACTTTTGCCCAATCTCTATCAAAATCCTTGTTTAATTCTGTGAGTTCCGAATAAGGACACCACATTTGTTTCCAGCGAAGAACCCTGTATTTTGTTAGCTTCTCTTTTTCGGCTAATGTTTGCGACCATTTTACCCATTGTTCGTGTTCCAGATTCGCCAGAAGTTCGAGTGTTTCTTCACTTTCCAGCATTTCCAAAACTGCGAGCTTGCCCTGCTCGAAACCTTTTGCGTATTCGAGCGCAATAACCTCGTTAATTTCAGTTTTGCCTAACCCTTCGAGGTCGTATTTCGGTTTTTTGTCGGTCATACCCATACCTCCTTTTGATTTTCAGTTCTCCATTCTTCTAAATCTCGCCCCAGGAGTTCAGCCAACGCCTCCAATCTCAGCATAGCGAGCCTACTCGGTTTTTTCAGGAGCATTAAGGCTTGATACTCCCGAACCATCTGCTTCTTTTGTGTTTTATCTTTCCTGTAGGCTCTCACTTCTGGACGCTGGTAGTAGGCTTTCGTGTAGGCTTTCATGTAGGCTTTCGTGTGGGCTCTCACTTCTGGACGCTGGTAGTAGGCTTTCGTGTAGGCTTTCATGTAGGCTTTCGTGTGGGCTCTCACTTCTGGACGCTGGTAGTAGGCTTTCGTGTAGGCTTTCATGTAGGCTTTCGTGTGGGCTTTCACTTCTGGACGCTGGTAGTAGTGTTTTTTGCATAGCTCCTTTGCGTAGTGGGGCAAACCGCAGATTGAACAAGTTTTCGGTTTTTTGTCGGTCATAGTTTCTCCCCCAACAGTTTGATTATCTCGGCCATCATTCTTTGTGTCTCATCCTGCCTCTTGATGCTGTCCCCCCAGGCCCCGAGCAGGACCTTCACATCCTGCCTGAAGGCCACTTGACCGCTATAAAGTGCATTTATCATAGTTGGAAGCTCAATCAGCAGGCCATCCATGCCCTCCGCACCTTTCACTGACTCT
>Ga0315268_10003217_pt1 | contig 18073 bp, 20 predicted proteins | sample C1_top_MG_FD_204535 | JGI IMG/M metagenome (GOLD analysis project Ga0315268, IMG submission 204535) | Sediment microbial communities from Yellowstone Lake, YNP, Wyoming, USA - C1_top | ecosystem: Environmental > Aquatic > Freshwater > Lake > Sediment | place: USA: Wyoming | collected 2017-08-01
CCTGTTTCAATTCGGTGGTTTTACATCTCTTGGTGCAAATACCTTTAATATGGCAGCACCTGCTGTTATAGCCTATTACCTCTTCAACTTCCCTATAAGAAAAGCGAATCATTTCATAAGCATGCTTGCAGGGTTTGGTGCTGGTGTGACTGGAGTAGGGCTTGGTATACTACTTGTTGCAATAGCCCTCGTAAGCACAGGAGAGAGCTTTCTTAATGTTGCAAAAATACTGGTTGTTGCTCATCTCCCTGTGATGGTAATTGAAGGAATTATAACATCCTTCTGTGTTGTGTTTTTGAAAAAGGTAAAACCAGAAATTCTTGAGGAGGTGAGGAGATGATAAAAACCAATTGCAAATTGCAAAATAAAAATTTCAAATCACAAATTTTGATACTTCTCAATTTTATATTTTTTGTTTTGATATTTACATTTTGCATTGTCAAGGAGGCCCATGCCCATAAGGTAAACATATATGCCTATGCTGAAGATGGCATGGTTCACTCAGAAAGTTATTTTGTTGACGGCACAAAGTGTAAGGATTCCGTTTTAGAGGTTTTTGATGAAAGAGACAAAACCAAGCTCTTTGAAGGTAAAACTGATGAAGAAGGAAAATTTTCTTTTAAAATCCCCAAGGTTACATCTCTCAAACTCGTACTTCATGCGAGCATGGGACATCAGGCCGAATTCACCCTTGGTGAAGATGAGGTAAGAGAGGCAATGGGTGTAAAACAGCCTCCCAAGTCATCATCTGTTAAGGTGCCTTCAAAATCAGAAGGCAGTACTGCAATAAAGACACAAAAAAAGGAGACCACTGAGAAATCAGAATTAAAAGGCATATCTAAATCAGAGATAGAAGAAATCGTTGAGAGTGCTGTAGACAAAAAGCTTCAGCCTATAATGAGAATGCTTGTTAAGCTACAAGAAAGCAGTGGGAAGCCAGGCATTACCGAAATAATTGGCGGAATTGGTTATATTATAGGAATATTGGGAATCATAGCGTATTTCAAAACTAAACGAATAAAGAAAAACTGATATGCACCTCGAGGAATTTGCAGAAGGTAACTCTTTTTTACACAGGCTTGACCCAAGGGTTAAATTTTTAACCGCCATCCCATATATCTTTGTCATCGCTATTATACAAGGGACAAAAGGTCCATTTTTAGCCCTTATGATTTCTCTTTTAATGATAGCCCTTAGCCGCATAAGCTTTAAAAAGCTAATTGGGAGATTAATTGTTGTAAATACCTTTATACTGGCTCTTTGGATATTCCTTCCCTTTAGTTATCCTGGAGATACAGTTTTTCACATAGGTTTTCTAAAAGCTACCCGTGAGGGTTTTTTATATGTACTTTCCATTACATTGAAGGCAAATGCCATTGTGCTTGCAACCATAGCAATCCTTGGCACATCAGAGGTCTTTTCCCTTGCACATGCACTTGTACATCTCAGGGTGCCTGACAAACTTGTTCATTTATTCTTTTTCTTTTACAGATATATAAGTGTCTTGCATGAGGAATATACAAAACTTAGAAATGCGATGATAATCCGCTCCTTCAGGCCGAAAACAAACATGCATACATATAAAACATATGCATATCTTGTCGGGATGCTTATCGTCAGAAGTTACGAGCGTTCCCAGAGGATTTACAGGGCTATGTTGTGTAGAGGTTTTAGTGGTAAATTTCGTGTAATGAGTCATTTTGAACTCAAAAGAACAGATATATTATTCGGTATACTGATGGTCTTGATAACATCAATTATGGGACTTTTTTTTCTTTTATAATGAGCATGGAAGACTACTTGATAGACATAAAGGAGTTGGGCTTTAGCTATGCCAATGGGAGTAAAGTATTTGATAGCTTGAATTTTTCTCTTAAAAGGGGAGAGAGGATTGGCCTTACGGGTCCTAATGGTGCTGGCAAGACTACGTTACTTCATTTGATAATGGGCCTTTTAAAACCGAATTCGGGAGAGATGAAAATATTTGGAAAGGTCAGGAAAGAGGAAAAAGATTTTACAGAAGTCAGACGGAAGATTGGTATCCTGTTTCAGGATTCAGATGACCAGCTTTTTTGTCCAACCATTGAGGAAGATATCGCCTTCGGACCATTAAACCTTGGAAAATCCCTTGAAGAAGCAAGAGATATCGTTAGAGAGACCTGCCAGAGATTAGGACTTTTGGGTTTTGAGAAACGAATCACCCATCGTCTTTCAGGTGGGGAAAAAAGGCTGGTTGCCCTTGCCACTGTGGTGGCAATGAACCCTGAGTGTTTTCTTCTGGACGAACCAATTACCGGTCTCGATGAGGAAACAACAGAGAGACTTTTAAAATACCTCAAGGAACATGCAGATTCATACGTTATAGTTACTCATGACCGTGAATTTTTAAAATATGCAGTAAATAAGATTTATGTGTTAAAGGATAGCAAGATTACTTTGATCTAATAATGCCCTCAGCCCTTGAAGGGCTAAAGAGTATAAAAACAAACCAATACAAGAAAAGAGACGAAGTAATCCGGGATGAACTTTAGACCTCCTTCAAGAGACCACCCTGCAGATGTGCTAAAATGTTGAATGGCCGATTTATTGAAGATCTCGCTCATCTTTGCACTGATATTGTTTTTACTGAGAAAGAAGCTGAACATCGGCCTTGTAATGCTGATTGCCGCATTTGTATTATTCCTACTTTATCGGATGCCTTTTATCTCAATATGGAAGTCATGTAAAGATGCTGTCTTAAATGATGTGACTATCAAACTAATCCTGGCCTTATCCTTCATCAGAATCCTTGAGTTGATACTTAGAGAACATGCTGTTCTTACAGATATGATGAGTGCTGCAAAGGAACTACTTAAAAACCGAAAGATGGTCATTATATCAATGCCTCTCCTTATAGGTCTTATGCCATCGGTTGGAGGTGCATATTTTTCAGCTCCTATGGTAGCCGAGACAACCAGTGATATCAAGATGAGCCCAGAGGAAAAGAGTTTTATCAACTACTGGTTTAGACATCCGTGGGAATATGTACTACCACTATATCCGGGGATTCTCCTTGCATCAGCTATTTCGAGGATAGAGCTCCACAACCTGATTACTGTAAACATAACATATGCAATCTTAATGTTGATAACAGGATTTATCTTTGCCATGCATGGTATTAAGGGAGTGGTAAAGACAGAAGAGAGGCTTTCAAAAAAAGGTTTATGGAGTTTCGTACCAATAATCAGTGTCCTTTTACTAGTAGTCATATTTCATATAGAGCTACATTATGCACTATTTGCTGTTGTCATATTTTTGCTTTTATTCTATAGGTACAATCTGAAAAATACCCTTACAGCATTTAAACACGGCTTCTCTCTTGATGTGATTATTCTGATAATCGGGGTCATGACCTTTAAAGAAGCTATGGGATACTCAGGGGCAGTCGAAAACCTTAGCCAATTTTTTATAAAAGAGGGTATTCCAGTCTTTCCAATTCTGTTCCTCATCCCATTTATTACAGGTCTGCTCACAGGCATTACAGTGGGTTTTGTAGGAGCTACATTCCCTCTAATAATAAGCATTGCTGGAAATTCATCCCTTGGTGCAATATCGTTTGCATTCGCCGCCGGGTTTTTAGGTGTCCTCCTGTCTCCCGTACATATATGTCTAATCCTTACAAGAGAATACTTCAGGGCTGATATGTGGGGAATATATAAAATGATGATACCTGCTTGCATTATTGTCTTCTGTGGAGCGGTTGTGGAGTATTTGATACTGAAATAACCAAGTACCAATAACAATCATGATAGTGCAATATGAATTCTATAAATATGATTTTGGATATAATTCTTCCTAATGGTCTGAAAAATACCGAGGGTGAGAAGGGAAAATTCTGTGTATAGAAAAGTTTATAATAAAAGCGAATGATCCTGGTGACGAACATCTCTGAATCCGAGAAAATTACGTATTGAAACCATGAAAATTGTCGAGAACAAATCTCTAAAAATTTTTATCAAATCTCTTATAAAATCTTTCTTGGCCATCTGTGGACTGATTTTGTTAATTGTTTTATATCACATAATCGTTTATGCCATAGATGGTGGAACACGAAGCAGAGCTTCGAGGAATTCTTTTGATTATAAAGCCAAAAATACCCAAAAATGTTAAAATTTCAAAAAGAAAAAGGAAGTAAGAGGATGTTTTCTTTTGAAAAAGATGCGATAAAAAGGTCAACAGAAAGGCTAAAAGAGGTCTTGGGTGATAACCTTATTGCTATAGTAGCCTTTGGCTCAAGAGTGAGAGGGGACTTTGATGGGGATTCCGATTTCGACATTCTTATAGTGGTAAAAAAGCGGGCTTCTGATGTTATTGACGAAGCAATTGATGTCTTCTCAGATGAAGAAGACAGAACAGGTATTCCATTTTCTGTTGTTGTTAAGGGGATAGATTCTTTTGAAAAGGAAAGGACTTATAATACTACATTTTACAGAAATATCAAGAGAGAAGGAGTGGTTTTTTATGGACAGGCTTAGCATCGAAGAAAAGATAACCCTCTCTGATTTGAGATCTACTAAAAGCAGAGAGACGTTATCTGATGCATTAAATAACTTTAAGGCAGGCATGTATAAAACCTCTGTTAACAGAAGCTATTATGCAGTATTACATTCAGCACGGTCATTGTTGATACTCAAAGGAATTGACCCTTTGCGTCATGAGGGCGTTAAAACCATGATGTCTTTGCACTTTATTAAGGCAGGCATCATTCCACAGGAGGTTATCAAAATATTTAAGGAACTTTTAGTCATCAGAACAGATGTTGATTATGGCGATTTTGAAACCGTTGATAAGAGTGAGGCTGAAAAGGCCATCAAGAAGGCAAGACGATTTATAAAGATAATTGAATCCGCAAGGAAAAATTTGATTAAAGAAATATCCTCTTCTGAGTAACGATATTTATAAACTACTCTGCAACCGGCCACTATTCTTCCTTTTTATTGTGCTCTATTGCTTCAAGGTTCTCGACTTTCACATCTGGTTTCTTGCCGTCTAATATAGCTTGCCTGACTTAATTCGAGGCAATATGCCCCCGCTATCTTCATACATGGTTCAGGATTACATGTTTATTATGCCCTCAGAACCCTCAGAGAACGCCCAGTACAGTGCCTGAGCATCTTCTTTGTCCAATAAAACATCAATAGCAGCAAACGGCTTCCCTCGAAGTGTATTTAATACTGCAAACACAGGACGGGAAACATATCTTTTGATTAAATAACCGATGTTGCATACCCATGAGAAAAGACCTTCTGATTTCGGTCTTATAAAAATTGATATCCCTTCATCCATATAGAGGGTATAATGCACAGGCATATCCTCCAGTTCCAGGGCATCTATCTTAAATTCATCATCTGTACTGCCATCGCCTTTTTTTATCCTGCTTCTTCCGGGTTTAAAAAGTGTGCTCTTCTTTAATAATGAATGCGGCTTTGCGGTAACTGTATCTCCCCAGAGCTTTACATCTTCTATCCTCAGCTCTCTTAATACGGCGCCTCTTGCCTTAAAATATATCTTTCTGTTTTCAAGGTCGAAGATGAAATAGATATTCGGCTTGGAAGCCAATTTAAGTTCAGATTTGAGTAACTCATGCTCTTTTTTAACTTTTTCCTTCTCATTGCATTCAGCACCTGCACTGATAAGTAGGGCAATAAGGAGGCAGATCAAACGGAACCACATAATCAGAAGATATATATCTTTGTCCCTATGCCAGCTGCCGTGTATATAGCACTCAGGTCTTCATCGCCAACCCTGATACATCCATGCGTTACACTTCTTCCGAGGAGCCTCGTATAAAGTGTCCCGTGAATGAAATAACCATCCCCGAATCCAAGCGCATAGTCTCCAAGGACACCATTTTCTACCCTGTCTTTAAAATTTTTCGGAATAGTCTCATCTTCTTCAATGAATGCCCAATCAGGTTTTGTCCACAAAGGAGCTACATATTTTGTTTTGACTGTAAATTCGCCTCTCGGGGTATCGAATACCCATTTTCTTCTACTATCAGGGTCTTTCAGGATATTACCGCTTCCTGTAGAAACTATAGCTTCTCTAATAGTCCTGTTACCATATCTAAGGAATAACCTGTTTCTCGCAGTATCAATGACTATATAGATACCATCAGGATTGAGACTCCTGAGCCTGCTTCTGAGGATAGAATTTTCTGCCCTCAGAACAGCTAATCTCTTCCTGTTCGCCTTCTTATCAATAGCAGTTGCATGGGCAACCTTATGAGCACCGATATAATACCCTATAGCCTCTACAAACAATAATAGTCCGCACAGTATGAAAATGATTCTTAAAAATGTTTTATTTTTAATCATACCTATAGTCCCTTTATCGCTGCCGCTATACTGTTTTCGTAGTCCACAGCTCCTACAATTGCAACAGGGGTTCCGACATTAACTAAATTGAAAACCTCATCCATATGTTTATTATCAAGGGCAATGCAACCATATGTCATATTATCCTTCCCCCCACCGTGTATCTCTATCAAACCACCCATGCTTGCCTTACGCGGGATATTACCCATTCTTTTTTCTCTAATAAATTGCCTCCTGTCTTCTTCATTAGGATAATTTATAAGCAGGGCTTTATAGTAGTGGCTCTTTGCCAGTTTTCTTATAATACGGTACCTCCCTTCAGGGGTTGCACCATCACCTGCATAAAGCTTATCCTTTGAACCATTGCGGCCAAGACCAACCGAATATACCCTGAAAGGTATGCCGCCTTTATAAATCGTAAGACTCCGCTCACTTTTATTCACTACAATCGCAACAGTTTCCTTATCCCGGGATTCAACAATGATATCATCCACCAATCTCTGCCATCTCGCTATCTGGTTCTTGTCAACATATCTGTTAAGTATAGGGGATATCGTATCTTCTGCCGCCTCTATAAATGCGGAAACATCGCTTAGTTTTTTCCCTGCATAATCATAATCATAATTTTTACACAGAAAATTTATTTCTGATATCAACAGCTCTGCCTTTATGATGTCCTTTCTTGCATTTCTCCCCTCATTAATCTTGAGTGTCAACCACTTAAGATTTTCTATCTTATTTTTAAAGAATGCGAGCTGGTTTAAGATATTATTGGTTTTCTGCTCCTGAATCTTTTTGAGTATCTCATCACCCTGTCTTAAGATTTCCCTGAATTCAGTCTCGACAGGCTTATAATTCCTGAACAAGACAAACTTGGCCTGCTCCTTAATAATGTCACCTTTTCCTTTTTTTAGGGCAGAAATATATATGCTATATTCTTCGGGCGTGTATATCTTTGCTCCCGACCTCCAGAGGTTGCGCTCCTGAGTCTCAGCGAGCTTCACCTCAGGAGGTAACGAGGAAGCAGCACATCCAAATGTAAGAAAAACCCAGAAAGATATAATAAACTTTGCTAACTTTTTTACCAAGATGAAGGTCTGTAGCCTATTTCGTTGTCTCAGCCTTTGGTTTTGCACCTACTTTTTCAAGTGCCTGATTAATCTGATCGGAAACAGCGGCTGCCTTTTCCTTAATGGCATTGGCCTTTTCAGTTGCCGCAGCATAGTCCTCGGTATCTATCAGGCTTTGCAGCTCTGGAAGTGATTCCTCAAGCCCTTTGATGTCAGCCTTCATCGCCTCTATATCCGCCTTTGAACCCTTCCCCTTTGGTGCCTTTGCAAGCAATGCCTTTGCATCAGCCACTGCAGTCTTTGCAGCATCCTGTGCGGCAATAGCATTATTCTTTGCCTCTTCCTTCTTCTGGGGTAAAGTGGCCTTAAGGGTCTCTGCGTCTGCCTTTACCCTTACAAGAATCTCTTTTGCCTGTTTATAATTCTTTGCATTAATTTTATTCTGGGCAGCCTGTAGATCGTCATTCAGTTTTTTTACGTCCTTTGCTACATATTTACTTGCCTCTGGAGCCACTGCATCCACAGCAGACTTTGCAGCGTTTAGTTCCTCCGTAGGCGGCTTGGAACAACCAACAGCGAAAATTAACACTAAAACCAGTCCCACGATTGAATACCTTAAAACACTCTTCATCTAATTTCCTCCGGTCAATCAATAATTTTAATCTTCGTTACCATGTAACGGTTGTGAACATCTCCTGAAAATTTATTAAGATTTTGCTCTGTGGTGAGGTCCCGAGATATTCACACAATACAAGTCGCCTCACCATGGATTAATACAACTCTTCTCGGTATAGAATCGCCTCCTTCCAGGGTCAAAAATAACAAATAACAATAAACAATATATAAATATAATGTATAACGGTGCCTGTGATGTCAAGAGTCTCATCCAAAAGGTATCTCTCTTCAGAATATGAGAATCATAAATTGATACAATTTCTATTTTTAGGAAATAAATTCTCATATGAGGATAGCCGCTAACCTTTTATTACCCCGATTGGCCTGAGTCTTGCAACCTTTTTAGATATTCCTGCATTGTGAACAACATCAACCACATTTGATATATCCTTGTATGCCTCGGACATCTCCTCAGCAAGGGTCCCTCTACCAGCAGACCTGACAATAATGCCCTTATCCTCCATCTCACGCCATATTGCACGGCCTTTTGCCCTTTTAATAGCCTGATGCCTTGACATAATCCTGCCGGCGCCGTGACATGTTGAACCGAATGTCTCTTCCATTGCCCTCTCGGTTCCAAGTAGTATAAAAGATGCCCTTCCCATATCACCGGGTATGAGAACAGGCTGCCCGATATCTCTATAAACCTCCGGTAGTTCGGGATGTCCAGGAGCGAATGCCCTTGTTGCGCCTTTTCTGTGAACTATCAGTTTCATATTTTTACCATTAACATCGTGTTCTTCAACCTTTGCAATATTATGTGCAACATCGTATATCATAGTCATACCGAGTTTCCTGGGGGATATATCAAATACCTTCATGAACGTTTCTCTTGCCCAGTGCATGATACACTGCCTATTTGCCCAGGCATAGTTGGCTGCTGCCCTCATTGCAGCAAGATAATCCTGTGCCTCAGGGCTTTCAAAAGGAGCGCATGCAAGCTCTTTATCCGGTAATTCTATCTTATATTTAAGAACTGCCCTTTCCATAACTTCAAGATAATCCGTGCAGACCTGATGTCCAAACCCACGTGAGCCTGTGTGAATCATTATAGTAATCTGCTCCTTAAAAAGACCTAGACTAGCAGCCCTTTCATCATAAATCTCATCAACGTACTGCACTTCGAGGAAGTGATTACCCGATCCGAGTGTACCCTGCTGAGCCCTGCCTCGCTCATAAGCCTTCTTGCTTATCAACGACGGGTCTGCTCCTTCGATACAGCCCCCTGATTCTGTTTTTTCGAGATCTTCAGCGTCTCCAAACCCTTGCTCAGCAGCCCAGAGAGCCCCTTTTAGAAGAAGCTTTTTTTCATCTTCCGGCCCAAGACGAATCTTTCCTTTTGAGCCGACTCCGGATGGTATTTCGTTATAGAGCACTCCGACAAGGTCTTTGATCTTTGGAACAACTTCTTCTTTTTGGAGATTGCTCCGAAGAAGCCGCACACCGCAGTTTATATCGTATCCGACTCCGCCCGGAGATATGATCCCCTCTTTCAAGTCAAAGGCAGCCACTCCGCCTATAGCAAATCCATAGCCTGTATGCACATCCGGCATTACCATCGATGCTTTAACAATGCCCGGCAGTGTAGCTACATTTGCAACCTGAGCTATTGATTGAGCCTCGAGCTCTTTTTCAAGGATTTCGTCTACATAGATAATCCCCTTAACCCTCATCCCCGGCTTATAGTCCAGAGGTATTTCTATCTTTGTAGTATCAATCCTTTTGAGTTTTTCTAATGCCATAATTACTCCGTTAAGTTTATTGAGTTCCTTGAGGTTACCCAGTTTTTTGAGTTATCTCAACTCAAGAAACCCAACAAACTCCACAAACTCAACGAACTGAATTTATATATCAAATATAACATCAATCTCCCATATTTTATCTATCTTTTCTATCCTGAGCCCATGATATGTAGCTGCCTTGATTAAAAGTTTTCCTTCATGACGCTCAGGATCAAATTCCTCACCTGATACTGAAGCTTTAAGCTTGAAAGCCTCCCCCCCACCCATCCCTCCCACTCGAGGGGGGAGGGTGAGGGAGGGGGTGAATTCAGTGATAATAATTTTTTTCCCTATAAAACCATATGCATCGAAATGAAAAATCAGCTCATTAAGCCATGAAACAAGAAGACCATCAAGTGAACGGCTTTCAATAGATACTTCAATTGTCCTTTTATCTTTTATTGCATCGAGATCAGTAATGAGGCTGTACATCCCGATAGAGGCATTTACAAATGCCTCCTCTAAGCTTCCCCCAAAAGCCCTGAGGCCAACGTCTCCAGAGATGTCAAGAACCCTAAACCGTTCCAACGAGGGTTTACTTACTGTTTTGGTGCTTCCTTGGGTCTTTCTAATTGCCCGGGTTTTTCTTGTGTCCCCTCTCCCCTCTCTTCTCCGGAGGAAAGTTTAGAAACTGCCTCTTTGTTAATCTCCACCGTATATTTTTTCTTCAATTCCCCTATGTATGAATCAAAAACCCCTTTCTGTTTTTCAGCAGAAAGACGCTGAGAAACGAAATCCTTTACCTTTTCAAACTCGAGAGGCTTACCCATCTTTTTATCAGTAACTTTAATGATATGATATCCAAACTTTGTCTTTACAGGTTCGCTTATTTCACCCGGTTTCAGCCTGACCGCAGTTGCTTCAAACTCAGGAACCATCTGGCCTGATGAGAAAAATCCGAGGTCCCCACCGTTCTTTGCTGAACCAGGGTCAACCGAACTCTTCTTTGCAATCTTTGCAAAGTCTTCGCCTTTTTTCAGCCTTTCCAATATCTTTCTTGCCTCTTCTTCTGTCTTTACAAGTATATGGCTGGCCCTGATCTGTCTAACAGAGGCGAAATTCCCCCTGTTTTTTTCGTAGTAATCTTTTACATCCTGCTCTGAGACCTTTGCCCTCGTCTCCATCTCCTTTTCAAGGAGTTTACTTATAAGTGTGATTTTCTTAAAGTCTTCTACCCTTTTCAGGTATTCTGCATCCTTATCAAGACCTTTTTTAAGTGCCTCTTGATAGAGAAGTTCCTTTTTTATAAGTTCATCGAGAAACCTCTCTTTCCCGCCGCTGCCCCCAAATATCTTCCTCGCAAACTCAGGCAGGTTCTTCATTTCTCTTTCAAGATCAGCCTGCGTTATTTTGACATTGCCAACCTTTGCAAGGGATGGTCCTTTCTCTTCCCCTTTTTTTGCGCATGCAGCAAACACAAAAAGCAACGGGATGATAAAGATTAAGATCGTAAATCTTCTCATTAAATCCTCCTGTTTTATTAGACGGTAAATCAGTCTGATTTTACTATTGTCACTTTGCTTTATAACATTATCCTGTTTGTAAGAGATTATATATTAATATGAAGATTTTTTGACACATAAAAATTTTTATGATAGATTAACTGAGTTTTTTGAGTTTATCGGGTTTATTGAGTTAATTAAGTAAGTTTTCTGGTTTCTCTACTCAAGAAACAATGTAAACCCAATTAAACTTTATAAACTTAATTATTATGGACTGGGAAAAATCGCATAGGTTATTTAAGAAAGCATGCAAGCTTATCCCTGGGGGAGTCAATAGCCCTGTCCGTGCATTTAAGGCAGTCGGTGGCAACCCGATATTTATTGAAAGGGCCAGAGGCTCAAAGATCTATGATGTAGACGGCAATGTCTACATAGACTATGTCCTGTCGTGGGGACCCCTGATACTCGGGCATGCCCATCCAAAGGTTGTAAATGCTCTGAGGAAGGCTATCCCGAAGGGGACGAGTTATGGTGCGCCTACGCCTCTTGAGGTCGAACTTGCAGAGCTTGTCCTGAAGGCTTATCCATCAATGGACAAAGTGAGGATGGTAAACTCAGGTACAGAAGCAACAATGAGTGCTATCAGAGTTGCACGCGGATTCACAGGAAGGGATAAAATTGTCAAATTTGAGGGTTCTTATCATGGCCACGCTGACGGGCTGCTTGTTAAGGCAGGCTCGGGTGCCACTACATTTGGAATTCCTGACAGCCCAGGTGTACCAGAATCCTATGCCAGAAATACAATAACACTGCCTTTCAATGACATAACAGCACTAAAAATAGTAATCAAGAATGAGTGGAAATCTATTGCATGTGTGATAATTGAGCCGGTTGTTGGGAATATAGGCTGTGTACTTCCTGAATCGGAATTCCTGGAATCTTTGAGAAAATTAACTAAAGACAGTGGTATCGTTCTTATATTTGATGAGGTGATGACAGGTTTCAGGGTCGCTTATGGAGGTGCGCAGGCATATTATCGTATTACACCGGATATGACCTGCCTTGGCAAGGTTATAGGAGGTGGGTTGCCGGTCGGCGCATATGGCGGGAGAAAGGAAATAATGTCAATGGTCTCACCGGAAGGGCCTGTTTATCAGGCTGGCACCCTATCAGGCAATCCACTTGCAATGACAGCAGGCATAGAGACCCTGAAAATACTGTCAAACCCCGACACATATAAAAGACTTGAAAACATAGCAGCCATGTTAGAAAAAGGGCTTATAAAAGCAGCAAAGAAAGCAGGTATAAAAACAAGATTTTACAGGGCAGGCACGATGTTCTGTAATTATTTTACTGATACCGATGTAATTGATTATAAGACAGCAAAGACATCTGACACAAAAAGATTCTCAAGATTCTTTTCGGGCATGCTCAGGAGGGGGATAAACATAGCCCCTTCACAGTTTGAGGCCGGCTTTATATCGCTTTCGCATTCAGAAAGAGATATAGAAAAAACTGTAAGAGCAGCATACGAGTCTCTAAAAGAAATTAAATAACCAACCTGTGCTAAAATTTATTTAAGGAAAGGATATGTCAGAGAAATCATTTTTCAAACAACTCTACCAGGTAAGCACTATAGGGTTTACTCTTGTAATTTCGACTTTTGTAGGCCTTGCAATGGGATACGGACTTGATTATGCCATGGATAAGTGGATCGGTATCCGCACCAAACCGTGGCTTACAATTTTATTCCTGATCTTAGGCATCATAGCGGGCTTTAGAGAGCTTTACAAGATGGCAATGAAACCAGAAAAAGATAGTGAACCTCCTAATAAAAAGAACTTATAAACAGTCAATTATCATCCTTCTCCCGGTTTCAATACTTTCAGCTTTCATTGAGTGGAAGAAACTTCCTTTAAGTATACTTGTTGGTGGTATCCTCGGCCTTGTAAATCTCAGGGGCATTGTAAGAGGGGTCCAGGGCCTTATCGGGCACGGGTCACCAGGAAAGCTTATCTTCCTCAGTATCTTTAGACTGGGTATCCTTGCTTCTATTTTAACCATCCTTGTTATTTATAAGTTGGTGAATATCTTTGGTATCCTTATCGGATTCACCATTGTTGTTATCGCAATAATAAAAGAAGGGCTGAGGGCAGCAAAAGAAATGTAGAGATACAAGATGTCCGACGCAAGATGCAGGATGCATGATAAAGACTTTAATAATGCATTTTGCATCTTGAATCATGCATCCTGTATCCTGATAAAGGAGGGAAATATGCTCGAACTTGACTTTTCGAATATGATGAAAGAGGTGATCGGTACAGGAGGGCTTTCAAAAAACACAATAATAAAATTTAGAGGAAAGATAGAAGAAGCACACAAACATATAAAGAACAGGGTCCGGCCTGAACTCGCATTCATTGATCTTCTATATCAGGATACCTCTGAGATAAAAAATACTGCGAGGCATATCAAAAAGACAATAGAGAATTTCTTAATACTCGGCATTGGCGGCTCTTCCCTCGGTCCGAGAGCAATCGTAGAGTCACTGAGTCCCTTCCATAACCTCCGAAAAAGACCGAAGGTATTTATCTATGACAACGTTGACCCAAGGACTTTAAAGCATATACTTTCGATAATAGATTTAAAAAAGACCTCGGTGAATGTCATATCGAAATCGGGAAGCACTGCTGAAACCATAGCATCGTTTATGATCTTATGGAATGAAATGAAAAGGATGCTCGGAAGATTAGCATCAGAGAGATTTATCGTCACAACAGACCCTGAAAAGGGAAACCTCAGAAAGATTGCTGATGAGCGGAGATTGAGATCACTTGATATACCCCAGGGCGTCGTTGGGAGATATTCTGTATTGAGTTCTGTAGGGCTTCTGCTTGCAGAGGTTATAGATATTGACTCAGATGAGATGCTAAGAGGTGCAAAGGACATTCACAACAGATGCTCCGAGCCTGACATCTATAAAAACCCTGCATACCTTTTTGGGACTTTGCTTTATCTTATGGATAACGAGAAAAAAAGATCTATAAATGTTCTGGTTCCATATGCAGACAGTCTTAAGTCACTCTCAGAATGGTTCTGCCAGCTCTGGGCAGAGAGCCTTGGAAAGGAAGATAAGGGTCTTACACCGTACCCTTCTTTGGGCGCAACAGACCAGCACTCACAACTACAATTATGGATTGATGGGCCTCAGGACAAGGTTCTGATATTTATCAGGATAAATGATTATGGCGTTGATATAAAAATACCTGCTGTATTTAATGACATGGAAGGGCTCAACTACCTCTCAGGCCATACCCTCTCAGAGCTTATAAAGGCAGAAGAAGAGGCTACAGAACTCGCTTTGGCAAAAGCTAAAAGACCGAATATGACAATCATAATACCACAGATAGATGCATATCATATAGGCCAGTTATTCCACTTCTTAGAACTCGTAACAGCCTTTACAGGTGCGCTTTACAGGATAAACCCCTTCAACCAGCCAGGGGTCGAAGAGGGCAAGAATCTTATATATGGCATGATGGGAAAGAAAGGGTTCGATGCTAAGAGAAAAGAAGTGGAGGAACACAGGAGGAAAGGGGGTAAATGGAGGGCTTAAACAAATTTTTATCTCGAACAATAGACATGAAAAGCTGTCTCAGAATTTTTATAATCGACAGATAATTAATATGGCAATCGTTAATACCTTAAAGTTTAAAGGTTTCTTCGTTTACGCTTCAAAGGGTTTTTAATTTTTAAGGTGTCGTATAAAAATTCTTCACCAGCCTTTCTTGTCTATTTAGGGATCTAATATCAATTATTGCTATAAGGGCCGCTGTGTGGACATTTGGCACCTTTGGCAATAACAGCGCACTGTATGCCTGATAAGGAAGGCAGGGGGAAATGGCATATCCAGAGAACAAGATCAGGCCTTTTGTCAAGGGGAATACCCCTGCTTATCCTCTCGACTACCCTTTTTTCAAGGTGAATACAACATGTTCTCTCTAATAAAGATTCAATACTCATGAATTATTTTAAGCAGATAGGTTATTAAATTACAATAGCTCAGTGGTTCTTCCCTGCCTCTACTCTTTATTGACCTATTATCTTAATGCATATAAAATTAGGCTAACTGCTTAGGTAAAAGGAGGATAACCAAATGCAGAAATGGAAACATCCAGGCGGTAAGCTCAGAGAAGTTGGTGCTGAATCATTAACTGATGCAGAGTTATTATCCATTCTTATTTCTACTGGCACGAAAGGCAAACCTGCCGAGAAAGTTGCGCAAGAAATCCTTGATAGATTCGGCTCATTTAAGGGCATGGCAAATCAGCCCCTTGAAAAGTTTCTTGAAATAAAAGGACTTGGTGATGTAAAAATTATCAGGATTGCTGCGGCCTTTGAGGTTGCAAGAAGGATTGTTAATCAGGTGTTGAAGGAATACAATAGATAAAGGCGGATTATAGCATTGGAAGTTCAAATTAAAGGTCATGCTATTTTTGAAGCAGGACGAAGAGGTATTTCATAAGAATTTATAAAACTTGTTGTTAATAATCCTCAACAGAAATTGCCTTCTAAAAAAGGGCGTGTTATTATTCAAAATAAATATTTTGATCAAGAGGAAAAGAAGGAAATGCTTTTAAGAATTATAGGCATTGAGACGTCTGAAAAATTTGAAGTCGTAACAGCTTATAAAACATCAAAGATCAGTAAATATTGGCTTGAAGGAGGTTAAAATGAGAATCATATTTGATCCAGAAACAGATACTCTGAGTCTTATATTCAGAGAAGACAAGATAATTGAAAGCGACGAGATAAGGGAAGGAATAATTGTTGATTATAATAAGGACGGCAAAATTGTTTCAATGGAAATTCTTGATGCTTCCGAGCAAATATCTGAACCCCAAGGAATACTTTATGAACTTAAAGGCAAAGAAAAAGCTCTTGCCTAAAGTTTTTGAATGAAAAAAACCAAGCTCACCGAAAAGCCTGCAAAAGACATTCATATTAAAAACGAACTTTTTGGCTGGCGTCTTTCGTCAGGCAAAGACCATATAGAGTGCCAGAGTTAAGCAGAGGCCGAATATCTGAAGATATGGCTTGAATCAGGGCTTGAAGAAGTAAAAGTTCCAAGGGACGAATCTTACATCACGAAAATTCTTCCTGAACTTCAAGAACTTAAGGAGAGAATAGAGCGGATAATTTCAGACCACATCTCCTCCATCACAAACCAGAAACTCCAAAACAAGATTTTGCAGAAGTTGCAGGGGGAATTGTTTGAGTGAGATTAAAGATATTACTGAAATTGTTAAAAGGACTTTGAAAATATAAATAGAAAGGGAGGGAATTCCCTCCCTTTTGTTAATAGTGGAGCACAGGGGTAAGAACCTGAACCTTTGCCACTATACGACCGTAATCATCTCGTGAGGTTGTTTCCCATGCTCTGACGGGCCTTCCGGAGACCTTCTCTTGGGACATAATGAGCCTTAAGGAATTCGTCTCGCTCTATCTTGTGCCCTATTACGATGTCTTTCGTATTTATAAGTGCACAATAATTTAGTATTATGTGCAGTATAGTTAATTAAATGCGTATTTTGAGGGATTTTACAAGGCAAATTATTTGAGCGCTGCCCGCTCTTTCCCTAAATGGATTCGTTTGCTCATTGCAATATCCACCACTATGGTTACAAAACACTTGCAAATGTTATCACAGTTCTTTTGGCCTGTCTTCTCTCTATTTCATTTTAATTCTTTCCCTGTAATCCGTATAATCTGGAATAAAACGCTGGTATTCTCCTGTCATTAAAGGTGATGAGATCATAAAATCTGCAGAAGCCCGGTTGCAGGCTACAGGAATATTCCAGACTACAGCGATCCTTAAAAGGGCTTTCACGTCTGTATCATGGGGCTGTGGTTCAAGAGGGTCCCAGAAAAAGATTATGAAGTCAATCTCTCCCTCTGCAATCTTCGCTCCTATTTGCTGGTCACCGCCCAATGGACCGCTCTGGAGTTTGATTATCTCGACATCCAATTCCTGCTCCAGCAGTTTGCCTGTTGTTCCTGTCGCATATAGCTCGTGTTGAGACAGGATGTCTTTATTGAATTTCGCCCATTCCAATAGATCATTCTTTTTGTTATCATGCGCAACGAGGGCTATCTTCTTCTTTTCCCCCATCGCTAACTTTTTGTAACTCATACTTTCCTTGCCTCCTTTAAACTATTTTATTCATAAATTTTCTCAGATAAAGACAGGACATGGTATTTTAGCGGATTTATTTTGCCGATATTCATACAGTGTGTATTATAAAAAATAAAGAGGCAAAATACCTCGAAGTCCCGAAAGCTTTCGGGACGAGAATGAGCTAAAGTACCATGTCCTGTCTTGACAAACATAGTTTATGAATAATTGGGGTTAACCTGTACATGGATTCTTTAGAACGTATATTTTAAACTATCTGTATAGATAATTCATAAAAACGGATCATCATGCTATCTCTTTTTTATTTTTTCAACTGCTTCAGAAGCGGCCTTGCTTAGGATTGTGTTCTCATCGGATATGTATTTTTCAAGTACCTTTAACGATCTTGACGTACCTAAAATACTTAGTGCCTTAATCGCTCCTGACATTAATTGAAGACCGAGCCTAGTTCTTCTTTTAATGAATCCGAAGATTGATGGGTCTTTCAACATATTGATCAAAACATCCTCAAGTCCGGGTTCTTTACCGGGGGGAATATTTATCTCTACTATTG
>Ga0315268_10003218_pt1 | contig 18071 bp, 11 predicted proteins | sample C1_top_MG_FD_204535 | JGI IMG/M metagenome (GOLD analysis project Ga0315268, IMG submission 204535) | Sediment microbial communities from Yellowstone Lake, YNP, Wyoming, USA - C1_top | ecosystem: Environmental > Aquatic > Freshwater > Lake > Sediment | place: USA: Wyoming | collected 2017-08-01
GGCACGGGGCGCAGCTCACGGATTGGCGTCAGCACGCAGTCAACCACCCGGTACTCCCCGGCTGGCACTGAGACCGGCCCGGCGGTCACATCCAGAATCGCCGCCGCCGCCGCGTTCTGCAGCAGAAGATAGTCGCAGCCTTTGGCCTCCAGATTCAGGGCGCCCAGCGGTGGACGATTCTCCGTCAACGCCGCTTCCAGCATTACTCGGCCACCGGCGGGCTTGAACGCGAAATCCAGGTCCAAAGCATGGCCGGCCAGGTAGAGGCGCTTCGGCACGGGACTGACCGTGAGCAAGTCCATCGCGTTGGTGCGCTGTTTGTTGCGGAGGTATAGGATGTCATCCTTGCCGATGCGCCCGTCGAGGTTGTCAACGATCCCGAACCTCCATTGCCGCCCGTCCAACTCCAGGCTGCTGGCCCAGCCCGAGCGCACCCAGAGCCAGCCCGTGCAGCCGTGCTCGTAGGTGTACATGTCCACCGTGTAAGGGATCACCATGTCGCCCTGGACGGTGTCCACGCGCAGGCCGCCAAACACGACGTGGCCGGCATGGACGCTGCGGTGGGTGGCCAACCTGCCGGTCACAAAGTCCCGGTTATGGTCGAGGTTCAGATAAAGCTCCTTGTCGGTCACGTTGCGCAGGAACCAAGTCGGCGGCACGGTGGGGATGCGTCCGCGCGCCAACTCCTTGCCGGGGAGCGCAGGTTCTTTCTCGAATGGCGGCAAGGCGTTGCCGAACCTGAAGTCGAAATTGATGCGCAAGGCCGGGCTGGGGCCGGGCTCAAGCACCAAGCGGTTGCTCGCCGGCGCCGCCGTCTCACCCGCCCAGGCCAAAGCTGCAAGGGCAAAGCAGACAACGGCCACAAAAACCAAGCGGCGGCTCATAACGCAATTGTTCTTTTGACCGTCTGGCGGCCCGGAGGTCACGCTTCAAAACGCGACGGCGGAAGCAGAATAGGCGCACATCGGAGTGCGCGCCCTACCGCAGCCGGCCTCGATTCGCGACGACGGAGAAGTCCTATGCCTGGTTCCCGCCTCTCCCCCACCGCGGGAGAGGAGACTCCACGATGCAGGCAGCGCCCCGGCACGGGCTAGCCGCCAGTCTGCTCACCGGTGGCTTCTTCGGACTCGTCTTCTTCCGCCTCGTAGGTCTCCCATTTGGGAAAGACTTCGGCGGGGATTTCGTTGCGGCGGATGAGTTCCTGGAGGTCGCGAATGATGGTGCGGCGGGCCACCTTGAACTGGCGGGCGAGCGCGGAGACGTTGGGGCGCTCGGTCGAGCCGACCACCAGCTTGCGAATCTGCGTCTGCCGGCTGAGCCGGTCGGTCGAACGGCTCAGCAGTTCCGCCACGTCCACCCGTTTCGAGCGTTCGAGCGCCTCAAACTGCCGCACGATCTCCGCCTCGCCGCATTCTCGGAGCGCATCGGCGACCGTGCGCTTGAGGTCGTTGAGGTCAACCGGCTTGGTCAGGCAATAATGCGCCCGGCGCGGCCCCTGCAGGGCGGCCATCTGCTGGTGGACCTCCAGGGCGCCCGACACCACAATGATGGGCACGTAGGGCAGCAACTCCTTGAGTTCAGGCAGGTAGTCCAGCCCAAGCTGGCCCTTGGCCAGCACATGGTCGAGGATGATCACGTCCGGCCGCTCTTTGGCCACCTTGGCCAGCGCCCCCGAACCAGTGCTGGCCCGCGCCAATTGGTACTCGGCCAGCGCTTCTTCATACAGCTCGTACTGGTAATCATCGTCCTCAAGGATGAGAATTCGCTTCGGATTCATGGCAAGTGATTGGTTTATGGTTGGCCAGGGGTTACCAAACGGTAGTAACGGCTGCCGCCGACGGCGTCCGGGTCTCTGACGACCACCATCGAGTTGGTGGCGCCAGCCTGCACGTCGGTGAGTTTCCCCCAATTCGGCGCGGCGAGCGAATCAGTGAACTGGACGGTGTAGGTCCGGTTCGCAACGGCCATGAATGATAGTTCCACGCCGTCAGAGACGGCAATGCGCTCCAGCTTCACCCAACTCTGCGCGTCGTGCGGGTCAGTCCCCGCCAGGTACTCATCCCGGTTGCTCAAGCCGTCGCCGTCGGCATCAGTGGTGGCGTCGGAGGGGTCGTACATGTCGAGCCGATGGGCCACCTCCCAGGCGTCGGGCATTCCGTCGGCGTCCACATCGCTCTCAACCACCAGCGCGGCTGGGCTGCTGGCCACGGAGCCGACGGGGCTGAGCACCACCACCCCGTAGAGTCCGCTTTGGTTTGGCTGAGCGTTGGTTAAGACCAGCGTCGCGTTGGTGGCCCCGACGAGGTTCCGGCCATTGAACCGCCACTGATACCGCAACGGCGCCGGCCCGTCTGCCACCACGCTCAGGGTCACTAGCTGCGAGGCTTGAACGGACTGGCTTTCCGGCTGCGCAACAATAAAGGGCGCCGCGCCAGTCCGGTTGGCCGCCCCTGGGCTGGGCGCAAGCCCCGCCCAGTTCCACGGATCATCCGCATACTGGCCCGGCGCTTTGCGGCTCAGCGCGAACCCGATGCCGTCGGCTGCCGGCGGCCACGGCGGTTGGTCCGCGTAGCGGACCTGCTCGACCAACACGTAGTTGACTTGGCCACTCAGTTCGGGTTCATCGGGCAGGCACAACTTCAGTGCGTCCTGGCGGTTGCCCAGATGGCCCTGGAAAGGCCCCAGAATCGGCGTGCCTGTCGGAACATTGTATTTGGCGCAGAAGGCCGCCAGTTGGGCGGCGTCTTGTTCCGGATCGAAGTTGACGACCAGCAGGCAGGTCTGGCCCGCCATCGTGGTGTTGGTCGGAAAGGTGAATTCCACCGCGCCGGCCAGCTTCCAAGCGTTGGTCGGATAGGCGCCGTCGAAGAGGTCTGCCGGCGCCGCGCTTCGGTTGTAAAGCTCCACGTACTCGTCCTCGGTGTTGTTCCACCAGGCGCTGTTGGTGTACACATCCGGCGGCCGATACATGATTTCGTTGATGACGACCGCGCCGACGCGCGGCCCGGAATTGGTGCCGCCAAGGGTAACGGTGTTCTGGGCCACAAAGTGCTCTTCCGCGGTGCTGGTCACGTAACGCCCGAAGCTTACCCCGCGGCGTTGCGCCCCGAAGAGGAAGCCATGCACGTAGCCCGTGAGGTTCGTCTTCACGTCCCCGGAAAACACATACACGCTATCGCCGGCGGAGTCCAGCGCGAAAGGCCGCATCGCCTGGGTGGGCAGGTTGAAATCGTACTCCGTGAACACCGCGAAGCCGCCGGGGGCAATGGTTGTGCCGTCCGGGATGCGGTATTTCCAGGGCGTGGCGAAATCGTCGGTGAGGAACCAGCCGCCGATGTCCGCCTCGGTAGCGGAGAGGTTCTGCAGTTCGATGGCATCAACTTCGGGTGCCTGCGTGTGGGCCAGGGCCTCGCTGAGGACGACTTTGGGGAAAACCGGTGGCGCCGGGTCGGGCTGTCCGGGAGACCCGTTGGGGGCGCGGCTGGGGCGCCAACAGGTTTTCTGGCCGCACTGGCCGGGGGCCACCTGCTCGGAGGCGATCACCAGCGAGAAGCCCGCCCCGTCGGTGACCGGATACCAGCCGTTGTCGTAGGTGAAATCAAGAATCGGTTCGCCCAGCCCGCCCGTCAGCACGAGCCGATCGCCCCCGTTGCGCAGATGCCCCGCGAATTCCCCGGCCACGTTGAGGCCCGTGCCGTAGCGTGACTCGAACGCCACGCGGTTCTTCACCACCACCACCCGCTGGCCAGCCGCCAGCACCGTGTTGCTGAAAGTGAACTCAATGCCGCCGCCGATTTGGACGCCGTTCATGTCCAGCGGGGCGGCCCCGGTGTTCTTGAGTTCGAGGAACTCGAAGTCCTCGTCGGTGCAGCCGCTCCCAGCCGGCGCGTCCGCCGGATGGTACATCAGCTCGGTGATGAGCAGCGGCACCGGCTCGACGACGTATGTGGCGGCGGTCGGGCCGCTCCAAACGCTGCCTCGGCGGACCCGGGCGACCGCGCGCGCGTTGGCGTTCAGCGGCACCGGTCCGCCATAGGCCACGGCCTGCGGGGAAATGCCTCCGCCCGGCAGGCGCGGGTCGGCGCCGTTGAGCGTGTAATAGATGGTCGTGCCGGCAGCGCCCGATATAACCAGGCTTGCCCCCGGCGGCACCGGCCCGCCCGGCGGGTTGAAAGCGGGTGCGCGCACAAACTGCCCGTCAATCCACCCATACCGCCCTTGAATCCACTTCTTCATCGCGGCGATGACGCCTTGGTAGGTGGTCGGCGTGGAGTAGATGGGCGGGTTGGGCCAGACGTATGTGCCCAGGCGCGGCCACTTCCTGAAGTCCCGCGCGGCGGCCTCGGTGAGCAGGGCGGCCAACTCGTCCACGCGCGCCACGACGTTTGAACCGGCCAGGATGTTGGTGCGCAACACGCTCCACCGGTCGGCGATCCGCTGATTGAAATCAGGGTCGCCCGAGATGCCCGTCGCCGAAGTCGTGCCGCAGATCAGGCGCCGGAGCCAGATGTGATCGTTTTGGTCTAACAACTGATAGTACCACCCGCTGGTCATCCAGCCGTTGAGGTAGTCGGCGTTGCCGAAGCTCAGGTTCCAGTCCCAGATCGGCTCCATCATCACTTTGCCGCCGCGGTCCTTGCGCAGGTAGTTGCTCAGCCGGTAGCCGTCTATTTGCTTGGTAAACTCGACGATCCAGTGGTTGTCCACGAAAGAGTCCACGTCAATGTACCACGAGTAGTGGTTGGTGCCGGTGGCTTTGGTCCAGTTGGCCGCATAAAGCGCCCGTTCGAACTGGTTGAGATAGTTCCGAAGCCAATTAACCTGGGTGGTCGTCACCTCGCGCGGCTTCGGCTCATGGATTTTGAGCGCCTGGCCCGAGAAACCTGCCCCGCCGCTGGTGCTGAAATTCAAATCCCCGACGCTGTCCTTGTCCTTCTTGAACATGTAGCCGCCGGTGATCTTCGGCTCGGTGTTGTCGTAGGTGCTGAGCTTGGTTAGGTCCACCCGGTTGCGGTCAGCCTTGATCTTCTCCATGACCACGTAGATCCCCGCATAGTCACGCTGATAACTCAGCCGGCCAGTCGCAGTCTTCACGAAGACTTCCGCAAAGCGGCAGCGCGGCGCGTAGTGCCCCATCTTCTCGTGCAGCTCGAAGGCCAGGAAATTCATCAGGAACGGCTTGTCGCTGTAAGGATTCTGCAGCACCCAGTCGGAGTCCGCTGGCAGGCCCAGCAGCGGCACATCCAGGTCGGTCCGATAGGCATCCTGAATCTCCATGTTGAAGGGCCGCTTCGGGAAGCCAGCGGAAGTCTGGCCCCGGACTTCGAGCTCGCAGAACCCCACGAAATCCGGCCTGCCCAGCACCGCGCTTCGGCCCCGGTAAGTCTCCAGCACGGTCAGCGAGGCCGGGGTGCGCAGCCGGCCCGGCGGCACGTCCTGGGCAATCCCGCGACCGCCAGTGTCCAAAATCAGCAACGGCAGGTTCGACGTGAAATTCGCCACCGTACTGTCCGCCAGAACGTAGGTCCTGGCCACGACTTCGCTGGGGAGCAACCCGGTCTGAAACACACGGGCTTTGAGCATCGTGTTACCAGTGATCAGCAGCGCGCCGGAACACACCGGGGAATTGGTGCCCGGCACCGAACCGTCCAAGGTATAGCGGATCACTCCCGAGGGGGCAGACAAGCTCAAAGTCAGGGAGTTGCTGGCGTACACACCGCTGTCCAGCGAGCACGCCGGGGTGGGCGCAAAGCCCGTGCCTCTGGTCGCGTTAGCCGCGCCCGGCGTGGGGGTGTAGAAGTAGCCCGTCAACGATGGAATGGCCCGGTCTCTGCCGTAGGAGATGTCGGCTTGCTGCGGCGGGTAATCTGGGGCAAAGGCGGACACCACGTTGGTCTGTGGGTCCACCAACGCCAAGTAGCCGCCTTCCTTAGCCAGTTTGAAGTTGGTGTGCAACGGTGCCAGCGGGTTGGTCCGGTTTTTTCCCGAAGCCCAAATCAGCAGGTATTGGTTACGGGCGAGGGTCACGGCGGGGATGCGCCACTTGGCCAAGTTTGTCCGGCTGTCGGTGAGGAACCAGCCCTCCAGGTTCGTCGCCAGCAGGCCGATATTGGCAAGTTCGAGCCAGTCTGACCGCTCGGCATCATCGTCTCTGATGCCGCTGCGGTTGTCCGCCATGAATTCGGAAATGACCACCGTAGGCTCAGGCAAGGACAAATCCAGCGTGTAGCCCCAGCTCCCACCAGCGAAGGGGGCCTGCGCCCCGCCCAGATCATAAATGCCGTGGTTGGCCGCCCAGGCCACCTGCACCGCCCCACCCGGCGGCTGCGGGAATTGGAACAGATAATCTCGCGGCGAATAGACCACCAAGTTGGTGGCGGCTTCGCCGTCAACCAGCAAGTCAGCGGCGTCAACTCCGCCCACGTTGCGATCGAAGATCACTTCAATCCACCTCAGCTCTTTGACCACGTCTTCGGCGGCCGGAACTACTCCCGCCACCACTGGCCCCGAAACCTCCACGTTGCTGCTCAACGAAGCATCAAAAAGCAGGTCGCCGCTGTAGGCGTTGGCGTTGAAGACCTGGACGGCCACGACGTTCGTGCCGGCAACCAGCGACACGTTCAGACCGTTGGTCACCGTGAGGGTGGTGACGGTCGCCTCGATCGCGTTCGAGGCCCACCCGTTGAACGGCTGGTTCTCCTGGAAGACGTTGAGGAGGCCGGCGAACCGCCCGTTGATCCAGGCCACAAAGCCATCATCGCAGTTGACATCCAGCTCGAGCTTGTTCACCAGGGCGGGACTGGCGACCACAAAAGTCTTGCGGAAAAACACACTCGAGTAGCCGCCCTCCTGGCTGCTGGGCAAGAACGTCATGAGGGCCTCTTCGGACGGGTTGTTGGGCGGATTGGCGTAGCCGATCGGAGCCTCGCCCTCAGCCCAGCCCGAATCGTCGAAAGCAATCGCTCGCCACGCCGTCGCGTCGGGGCTGGAGGCCTCGGCTGTGCCGATGAAGTACCGCCAGGTCGAACCGTAGGTGAACAGCACGTTGTCCTGGGCGCATAGCGCGGCCGCCGCCGCCAGCCAGCCGATTGCCGCACCCCAGCCACTCAGCCAGGCTTTAGTCGCTCCCGCCATGACCAGATGTCTCACCGTCGCAGACACAGCGCCACGCGCCTAATAGCACACTCCGCCTCAATCCGCCACGACCAATGCGTGTAAGCAATGTTCGTGCCGTCGAACCGCCACTGCAATGCGGGCGCTGGCAAGCCGGAAGAACCCCAAACGGTTCCAGCGGTTTTTGCGTGAGCCGGTCGGCGTGCGCTCCCGAGCCATGGCCCCAAAGCCTGGGTCTGGAGCCCCCTGAAGCCAACCACAGCCTTGTTCTTTGGTGTTTTTCCTCCGCCATAGGCGAGTTGGAGAAAGAAATGCAAGTGTCTTGAACAGAGGATGTTCCGGCGTTGGCTCCCATAGACTGTCTAGGTTTCGACGCCGTTTCTATTGTTTTTCGACCGGCCCTCGACTCAAGGCCCGTCGAGGCCTGCGCCTGGCACCCTGGTTCACAATGACGTTCCGCTTGCGGGCCGGACCACATGCCGCTGGCCGCGCCACAAACGATGAAAACTGGACGGGCGCAAGGCGGGTGTTCGGAGCGCGGCATTCATGCCGCTTCAGTGGACTATGTCGGGGCGGTGAACGGCGCTCGGGGTGCCCGAAAAGACGATAGCTGACGCGGCATGAATGCCGCGCTCCGGGCTCTTCCGTGAAGCTATCCATCAACTAAAACCAACATGTTGGTCGTAAAGCTCCAACCGAAACTGAATCATCCGCGCTATCCGCGTAATCCGCGGTCAAACAGTAACCGCGGATAGCGCGGATAGCGCGGATGAGAATCCAGGAACCATCTTCTTGACCATCATCGCTTTGAGGCTCCTTGAGGTCGTCCAGTGCTCCCGGCGGCTGTTCGCCGTCTGGCGAACCTCTTTTTCCGAGGGAACTCTCGGAAAAAGCGTGTACCACTATGCCTGAAAGTTTTCGCAGTCCGCGCAAATTTTTAGGCTTCGGTTGCGGCTGGGCCGCGCTGGGTTTCATCCGTGTTTGATCCGTGGCTCAACATCGTTTTCTGGTCAGGCGGCCGGTGTTTCATCCGAAGACTCATCTGCAAGGTGAAACTCGAATGCCGTCTGAATATCATCGCGGTGCGCAAAACCTCGCAATCGCTTGGCCTCTGCCAACACGGCGCTGCTGCTGTCACGCCAACCCCGCTTGGTCATGAAGTCGTTCCACATCTCGAGCTCCTCCTCGCTCGGCCGGCGCCCCTGCTCAAAGCACCAAGCCAGAACCTCCTCGTCCGTGCCGCCGGCCAGCACACGCTCCACAAGCGCCTCGTAGTTGACACCCAGAAAGCGGGTGCATCGGGCGTCGAACCAAGTCCACACCTTCGTGCCAAGGTTGTAACCCTCCGGCAGCCGGCCAGCAGCGTGAAGACGAATCTTGTCCAGCATCCGTCCGAAATAGACGATGCCGCCCACTTTCTCGTAAGAACTTCGTAAACCAGGTACTCTCATAACGTGACCCTTGCGCGATATGCTCGCTTAACAGTGAGCTGAGCGACCGCGCTGTGCGGTGCTAATGACAGCGTTTCGCCTCATTCGTTGGCCCTTCTCATCTGCACCAGCCGCGCTATCCGTGGCTATTTCCTTCTCCGGCCTCTTGTCGGAAGGGGTAGTCGCTTTTGTTTTTTATTATTTTTCTTCCGTCGCACGCGAAACGGAGAAATAAATGCAAGTGCCTCGAAGAGAGGATGTTCCGGCGTTGGCTTTCCTGGAGCACGTTTATTTCTGCTCAAAACGTAAAAATTTCTGCCGAAATTTTCGGTCACCTTGGAGTGCTCAGGCCTTGGCTTCGCTCGACGGCTTTTGTTGCGGGGGGATTTCTACTGTTTTTCAACCGGCGCTGGACTCAACACCCATTGCGGCCTGCGCCTGGAACCCCGGTTCACAATGAGCTTCCGCTTGCGGGCTAGGTCCATGAGCAGGTTGGCAATCTTTTGGCGCTTTTGGTCCTCCCTGAGGACTTCTGGCAACTTGTCCAGCAAAAGGCGGTCAATGTCCTGACGGACAACAGGCTGATGCTCTCCGATGATTTGAATGATCAAGTCACGGTAGTATTGATTGTCTAGCCCTTTGTCACGGATGTGCTGAGCCTTCTGCCCGGTGGCTTCGGCAATTTCGGCAGCGACGACCGGGTGCGGGAAACGGCCCTCCACCAGCCTCGCGGCCTTCAACGTTCGGTGCTCGGCGTGGGAGATGGGGTGGCCCTTTTGCACCCGGTCCAGAAGAATGATCGTCTCCAGGTCGAGGTCGGTCCGGCGCATCAGCAGCCGGGTGAAGCGCTCATTGTGAATGCTGCCTTCGATCCGAACGGAAACGCGTTCCGGCTGGGTCAGGTCGTAGTCGGGCATCGGGAAGAACCGTCCGCGTTGCTTCCCGAACATCTTTTTGATGCCGCCGCCCTGGGTGTCAATCATGTTCAGGTTGACCATTGCCCGCGCGAGGAACGGATTGCGGTAGATTTCAAGCGGCGCGTCCTGGCGGATGACCGTCTCGACCTTACCCGGCAGGAAGCCACCGACATTGGTCAACAGCAGCGCGTCCGGCGTCTCCACGACCTGAATCCGCCCGCGCAGGCCGTAGTCCTGGTGAGCGATGCAGTTGTGCAGGGCTTCGCGAATGACCCAGGGGTCGTACTGCATCATCTCGACGGGAAAGAGCGTTCCGCCAGGCAGTTCGCGCACCTTGAGGTTGCGGATACGGTTCAGGACCCGATCCACGCTCAAGAGGAACGGGGGGTCGAAATGCTCGTAATCCCGTTCTTCGTTGCGCTCGTTCTTGAGGAGCCAGCTTATCTGGGCCACCGCCGGAGTTAGAAGTGCGGACGATTCCGGCTTCCCGAGCAAGACCAGCGCGGTGTTCGTGATTCGACCTTGGATGATCACCCGGGCTTTGTTTAGGAAGGTGGGGACATCCCAGCCCGCGACCACCTCAACTTGAGCGTGGGATTTGGCACTGAACTGCTTGCGCGCCTTCGCCACCGCCTCCTCGTCTAGGTCTGCCAACGTCGCTGACTCGCAGATCTGCGCACTCCAGTCCACGCGCAGGTTCCAAAGCTGACGCTCCTTCTCCGGATAGTTGGCGAGGCTGGTTTTCGCTGTCCCGTCGCGGATGAAGGCGTGACCATAGAATCTCACCGGGCGATCAAACGCCGCGTTGATCTCGAACAACACGATGCGTCCTAAGTGAATCCAAAGTGTGGACCTCGAAGCCCACGTTCGGCTGCAAGCCAAGCGACAGCCAGAGGAGCAGCGGTTGGTTTCCCTTTCCCTTCTCCGCGGCTGGATCGAAACTTGTCCCGGCGGCTGCATGGGTGCCGTCTTCGATGCCGAAAACAAGATACGCCCGTGGCTTCCCAAGCAACGCTGCTGAGTTCGCCAACGCTGACAAGTATTCCCCCAATACCTGCGCGTCACAATGGCTCGACTTGAACTCAAGCCATTCACTCTCCCGCGGTTCGGCGCGCAGTCCGTCAAGCAGTGCGGTGAGTTCGGCGATGGTCATGGCCGTGTACGAGTCGCTGTCCCACAACGCGGTTAGGTTCCCGCTTCTCCCAAGTAGTGTCAATCCCGCTCTGGCCGTCGAGCAATTCTCGGGGTTGACTTTAGGGGCGAGTCGTGGAATCAGTCACGCGGTCTATGTCACGATCTTCTTGCGCCAAGTGGGCCGTGTGGGCGGTGATCGGCGGGGCGGCGCTGGACGCCCAGGCGGCCCTGCCGGCGTTTGATTTCACCAAGGCGGCCGACCTCGAAGGCTGGGTGGCCGCGCACGACATTGCCAGCCTCAGCCCGTCTGCCGAAGGCTTGGGGGTCAACATTTCGGGGGCCGACCCCTACCTGATGGGGCCGCCGCGAGACTACCCGGCCGCCACCCCGCTCTGGCTGCGGCTGCGGCTCAAGTCTGATCAAGGCGGCAGTTGCCAGGTGTTTTATTACCGCAACGCGCCGACTGAGGCCGACTCGGTCCGCTTCGACGCGCCGGCGGGGCAATGGTTCGAGTCCAAGACGCGACTGCCGGCGCTTGGGCCGGGCTATCATATTCGCATTGACCCGCCAGGCAACGGGGGCGCGTGCCTGCTCGCTTGGCTCAGGTTTGAGGAACGCGTAGCTTTCCCAGCCCCGGCTTGGCCTGTGCCGCTGGCCCCAATGGTATCCGCGGCTGATCTGGCGGTTAAGTCGGGCAACCTCAAACTCCTTCATGCGCGCAATGCGCTCGGCGGATTCGCCGTTGAAGTGGCCGGCAAACGGATGGCGGTCGGCCACACCGGCCCGCTCATCGGCTACGTGGCTGGCAAACAAGCCCGCTGGCTGAACGTGGCTAACTCGCCGGGCAGCCGGGCGACCGCGCAACCATACCGGAACGGCTTGCTGGTCAACGCGCGCGTCACGGGCCCGGACGGCGCGCGGTGGGAAATCCAGCAGCATTTCTCGCCCGGCGCGCTCGCGGGCGCCATAGACGTTGAAACCCGCGTCACCGTGGACCGTGACCGGGACGTGTTCTACCTGCCGATGTTCACGCTGCTGGCGGGGCTGGGAACATATGGGACCAACAAAACGCAGGGCCTTTTGGCCGGGGTCGAGTACCTCGAAAACGAGCCGAGCAGCTCGCCAGCAGATCTGACCGGGCCAGCCGCCCAGCGCCAAGTGCCGGACACGCTCAAGCTCACGCTCCCGCTGATGGCGATTGCCGCCGAGGGACGGTACGTGGGCTTGACCTGGCAACCCAGCCCGACCATCTGCGCGGTGTTTGACTCGCCCGACTGCCTGTTTGGCTCAGGGGGCCATCTGGCGGGCCTGTTGTTCCCTGGCTCCGACGGGCTGAATCGCGAGGAGAGCAGCCTGTTGCCCTATGACACCGAGCGCGTGCGGTCAAACCAGCCGGTGGTGTTGCGGGCCACGCTGCTCGGTGGCCAGGGTCAGAGCGTCGTGCCGGCCCTCCAGCAGTACATCCGACTGCGCGGGCTGCCGCCGCTGCCTTCGCCCGGCCTGAGCGCGCAGGACTACTTCGCCCTCGCCGCGCGTGGTTGGCTCGATTCCAAAATCCGCCAGGGCGACCTGTTCCGCCACGCGGCCTGGCCGGGCTTTGGGCCGGCGCCGGCGGCCGATGCGGCGCTCTACTTGGACTGGCTGGCCGGGCAACTCGCCGATGCCAACCTCGCCGCCCGCGCGACGGACTCGGCGCGCGCAGCTTTGGCTCAAGTGCAGCCGGCCAGTTACAACTCCGCGCAGGTGGGGCACGTGCGCTACCCGGCGCCCGCGCTGGTCTATGGCGCGGTAGCGGAGAACGCGGCCCAGGCCCAGGCCCACGGGCGGGCGTTGCTCGGGCGCTTCGAGCCCGACGGCTCGGTGCACTACCATGCGCCCGCCAACGGGCTGGACTACGGCAAAACCCACTGGGCGCCCGACGCCAACGGCCTCACGGCGGGGGTGGTGGTGGCGCTGTTGGAGGCGGCGGCCTTCTCCGGCGACCGGGGCTTGATTGCCGATGGGCTGCGTTGCCTCCAGGCGCTCGACAAGTTCAGAAACAGCGTCCCGCGCGGGGCGCAAACGTGGGAAATCCCCTTGCACACGCCCGACATCCTGGCTTCGGCCTACTTGCTCCGCGCTTACACCCTCGGCTACGAACTGGCCGGGAACCCGGATTTCCTTGAGCAAGCGCGCTACTGGGCCTGGACGGGCGTGCCGTTTGTCTATCTGACCCCGCCGACGCCCCAGCCCGTGGGCCTCTACAACGCCATACCCGTGCTGGGCGCCACCGCCTGGGTCGCTCCGGTTTGGATCGGCCTGCCGGTCCAGTGGTGCGGGTTGGTGTACGCCGACGCCTTGCATCGCTTCGCGCGGCACGACCCGGCGGGGCCGTGGAAACAAATCGCTGACGGCATCGCCCTGGCGGGCATCCAGCACACCTACCCGCTGAGCGACACGAACTGCTTGGGCTTGTTGCCGGACAGCTTCAATTTGCGGAAGCAGTCCCGCAACGGCCCGGCGATCAACCCCGCCACGGTCCTGGCCCCGGCGCTGCGGGCTTTGGGCCAGGCCCCCATCTACGATTTCCGCGCGTTGAGCCGGCACGCCCTGCAAGTCCACGCCCCCGGCAGAATCACGGATGTGGAAGAGCGCGCGGAGGGGGCCAAGTTCACCGTGAGCAACTGGTCCAAGCGGCCTTACTGGGTGCTGGTCAACGGCCTGAGGCAGCAGCCGCGCCTCAAGCTTGACGGCCGGGAAGTCTTGCTCACGGAGCCGCATCAGTACCAGGCCGCCGAGGGCCGGCTGATCCTCCAGTTGCGCGGGCCGACGGTGGTGGAACTCCTCTACCCAGCCCAAGCCACACCGGACCGAAAATGATCCTGGGCCGCAGATAGGCACGGATGAAACACGGAAACTCTTTGACCAATGGGCGGGGAAGCCTTACACCATGGCGACTAAAAAATGACGGTTTGATGGTTAGCAGCAGCGCAGCGACATGAACGTTCCGTGGGCATTCTTCGCGAAGTCACAGGTGGAGTTGTTCTTCATTTGGCAACGCGCCACACCGGAGGGCAAGGCGATCATTGTCCTGCTGATTTGCTTCTCGATCATCGCCTGGTCCATCATGGCCTCCAAGGCCCTGGAGATGCGCCGGGCGCGGCAGCTCAACCAGTATTTTGACGCCGAGTTCCGCGCGCAAAAAACCGTCCTCGGCATCCACAGCCGCAAGGTCGTCGTGGACGGCTGCCCGCTCTTTGCCGTCTATCAGGCCGGCTGCCAGGAATTGGAGGCCCGGCTCAAGGGGGCGGACGGCGCCAGCAACCGGGCCCAGCTTTCCCTCAAGGCCATGGAGCATATCAAGCGGACGCTGGAACGAGCCGTGGCCCAGCAGGCGCTCAAGCTGGAGTCGGGGCTGATCCTGCTGGCGATTGCAGTCAGCGGCGCCCCTTTTCTGGGGCTGCTGGGGACGGTCTGGGGGGTGATGAGCGCCTTCAGCTACGTGGCCATGCGCGGCCACGCGGACCTCCAAACGATGGCCCCCGGCGTCGCCGCCGCTCTCATCACCACCGTCGCCGGTTTGCTGGTTGCCATCCCTTCGATGTTTGGCTATAACTGGCTGGTGCATAATCTGCGGGTATTCACCGTGGAGCTGGACAACTTCGCCCAGGAATTGGCGTCGAAGATGGAGACCGAGTATTTGCAGGAAGATGAGTCCGAGTGAGCCAGCCGTGGTTGAGACGCTCAAGCCAGACGAGCGCGGGATTCTCTGCGCGCGTTGCGAGCATCTCAACGAGCAGGGCCAAACGCACTGCGCCGAATGCGGCGCGCGCCTCTTCGTTACCTGCTCCAGCTGTGGCGAGCTGAACCAGCGGGTGTTCACCCGTTGCCGGAAGTGCCACAAACGGCTCCATCGCGGCTTGTTCCGTCACCGCCGCCACCGGCGGCTGCATCGGCGCTTGAGTTGGCGCTCCCTCAGACAGCACCTAGGCATGAGGTTCTTTCAGGTGGTGTTGGTGCTGCTGGCGCTGGGGCTGGCTTTTCTGGTTCTCTACCTCTTAAACAGCGTCCGCATCTCGGGTTTGCCCTAGGCTCTCATGCGCCGCTTCTCCCAACGCAGTTCACTGGTGACGCTGAGCGACATCAACATTACGCCGCTGCTGGACCTGGCTTTCGTCTTGTTGATCATCTTTGTCATCACCACCCCCTTGCTGGAGCAGGGCATGGAACTGCGACTGCCCCCAGGCGGCCAAGCCGACCAGCGGCTCGCCAGGGAAGACATCCGCACCGTGGAAATTGACGCCCAGGGCCACTATGCCTTGGACAAGGTCCGCCTGCCCCTTGACCAGCTCGAATTCCAATTAGCCAGAGCCTTCCGCGCCAACAAGGACACAGTCGTCTTCATCCGCTGCGACCGCGACGCGCTGGTCAAGTACTTCTACCCGGTGGTTGACCGTTGCCAGCGGCGCGGGATCAATCGCTTTTCCTTGCGCTGCGAACCGATCCGCTAGCTATGAGCCGGCTGCGCACCAGATGTTTCCTTGCCTCGGCAGCGGCGCACGGGCTGCTGGCGCTGCTCTTGTTGGCCGGCTCAGGTTTCCTTCGGGCCAGGCGCGTCCCGGAACCACTGCCCCTCCTGACATTTGTGCCGGCTCGGCTGGTGGACGCGATGGTCATCGGGGGCGGCAGTCCGCTGGGCAGCCCCGCGCCCTCGCCCACGGTGCCCATGCCGCTGCCAGCGCCGCCCTTGGCAAGCCGCGCCGCTGCGCCTGCCCCCGTGCCGCCGAAGCCCCCGGCGGCGGCCAAAGCGGTAAAACCGGCACCGGAAAAGGAGCCCAGCCGCCTGGACCTGAGGGAGCCGAAACCGGGCAGGAAATCGCCCCTGGCCGCCAAGCCCAGTTCGGCTGAACGCGAGGCCGGAGACCAGGACAAGTCAAGCAAGAAGCACCAAATAGAGGCCAACTTGAAGCCGACGGTGCGGCAGCCCGCCGGGCCGGCCGAGGAGCCGGCAGAGACCCAGGCCGAGTCCGTGGCCGTGGCGCGCCAAGCCGCCGCAGCCCAGCGCGCCCGCGTCAATGGCGCGGTCGCCACTTTGGAAGGCAAGCTCGCCGGTGGTTCGCTCAGCGCCGTGCCCTTCGGCCCGGGCGGCGAGACCTACGCCAATTACGGCCTGTTCGTGCTCAGCCTCTATGACTGGGCGTGGCAGCCGCCGGAAGAAATCAGCGATGAATCGGCGACCGTCAAAGTCAAGGTCGTCATCGCCCGCGAGGGCAAGGTGATTTCCTCGGAAATCGTGGCCAAGTCCGGCTTGGCCGCCCTCGACAAATCAGTCCGCGAGGCCCTGGGCCGCGTCAACGACATTGGCAAGCCCTTTCCCGAAGGCGCCAAAGAAGACCAGCGCGTCTTCATCATCAACTTCAACCTTAAGGCCAAACACCGACTCGGATGAACCTCTCACCCCTTCCCATGCAAGCCCGCTGCCAGCCCCAAAGTGAGACCCGCCCCCACGCGCCCAAGCCGGCGTGCCGACTGGCGCGTATCTGTGGCCAAGCCTTGCTTGGCGGCGCCCTGCTGCTCTGCGCGGCCGTGCGCCCGGCTGAGCAAGAGGAGTTGGACCTGACCAAATATGCCACCGGAGTCAAGCGAATCCCCATTGCCGTGACCGGCTACTCCGGCGAGGTGGCCAAGGCCCTCAAGTTCGACCTGGGGATTGCCGGCTTCGAGTTCGTTGGCGAAGACCGGGCGCAGTACCTGCTCAAAGGCGGCAACAACGGCCAAGTCGAGGGCCGCTTGAGCGACGCCATCAACAAGGCCGCCAAATTTGGCAAGGCTTACAGCGGCGGCAGCCTGCGCAGCCAGGCCCACGCCCTGGCCGACGACGTGGTCGAGGCCGTCACCGGCAAGCCCGGCATCGCGCGCACCAAGCTCGCCTTCAAGGCCCAGCGCGGCGAGAACAGCGAAATCTACATCGCCGATTACGACGGCCACAACGCCGTCCCCGTCACCCAAGACAACACCGTCGTCGCCGCTCCCTGCTGGGTCCCCGGCCAGCGCAAGCTCTATTACACCACTTACAAGTTTGGCAACCCGGACATCATCGCCCACAATTTGAACACCGGCGAGCGCCAGCTCATCGCCCGCTACTCGGGCCTCAACACCAGCGCCGCCGTCTCGCCCGATGGCCGGCGCGTGGCCATGATCCTGAGCAAGGGCGGCAGCCCGGACGTGTATGTGGCCGACGCCGACGGCAGCAACCTGCGGCAATTGACGCGCACGCGCGAAGACACGTCCTCACCTTGCTGGTCGCCCGACGGGCGCACGCTCTGCTTCGCCACCAGGCTGGCGGGCCGGCGCGTGCTGGCCAAGGTGTCCGCCGAAGGCGGCCCCACCCAGCGGCTGCTCACCGAGAACATCGCCAACCCCTCCGAACCGGATTGGTCGCCGGACGGCAAGCTGGTCGCGTTTACGGCGCAAATGGGCGGCTTCGAGATTTGCATTGTGCCGGCCCAGGGCGGCGAGGCCAGGCCCTTGGTGGCTGGGGAGGACCCCTCCTGGGCGCCCAACTCCCGGACGCTGGTTTTTGCCCGGCGGGTCGGGGGTGGAAAACGTGTGTTATCTTTGCTTGACGTATTGACAAAACAGACGCAAGATTTGGAACTGAGTTTAGGCGCTTGCTCTCAGCCCACTTGGGCGAGGTAAAGTCAAGCTCCGATTGAATGAATAATATGAAACGCAACGTTTTCCGTAATGTAATCGCTGTGGGATTGGGTTTGGCTCTTGGCGTCACCGGCTGCGGGGGCAAACGGCTCTCCAGGGGCGTCACGCCTATTCCGCCGCCGAAAGTAGTCCAAGTGCCTGCTGAGCCCGCTCCGGCACCGCCCATTACGCCAGCCCCGGCGCCCGCGCCGGCGCCAACCCCGGCGCCTGCGCCGGCGCCAACCCCGGCGCCCGCGCCAACCCCCGGGACCGCGCCAGCGGTCGTTCAGCCAGGCCCCGTGGCGCCCGCGCCAACGGAGCCGGTGGTCAAGCCCGCCCCGCTGCCCGAGCCCGTGCTGGTCACGCCCACCACTCCGCTGGAGGAACGCGAGGGCATGCTGGTGGACACCAACCAGTTCAAGGCCCAGACGGTGTACTTCGACTTCGATCGCTCGGCTGTGAAGCCGAGCGAGACCGAGAAGGTCGAAGCCGTCGCCAATGCTCTCAAGGAGAAGCCGGACAACAAGCTCCTCATTGAGGGCCACTGCGACGAGCGCGGCACCGAGGAATACAACCGCGCCCTGGGCGAGCGGCGGGCGCTGTCGGTGCGCGAGTACTTGACCAGCCTGGGCATCGAACCCAAGCGCGTCTTCACGCTCTCTTGGGGCGAGGACCGCCCGGCGGACACCAACCACACCGAAGAAGCCTGGGCCAAAAACCGCCGCGGCGAGTTCATCTTGCTGCTGCCCAAGAAGTGATCAGCGCGGCGGCCGTCGGCAAGCTGCCTGCGCTGGCGAAGCTT
>Ga0315268_10003219_pt1 | contig 18068 bp, 17 predicted proteins | sample C1_top_MG_FD_204535 | JGI IMG/M metagenome (GOLD analysis project Ga0315268, IMG submission 204535) | Sediment microbial communities from Yellowstone Lake, YNP, Wyoming, USA - C1_top | ecosystem: Environmental > Aquatic > Freshwater > Lake > Sediment | place: USA: Wyoming | collected 2017-08-01
GAAGATCAGCGGTTGGGCGTCGATGTTTACGCAATATCAAAGCTCGAGGTGGATGTCATAGAGAGGAAATGGGGACAGGGTGCGAAGGCGATCGGGGGAGAAGTCAGGATTCAGAGTTTAGACCGTGCGCTCGCCCTGAAGAAGTTGGGCTACCTAGTAATACCTGACCCTGAAGATCCCAACGTTCAAAAATCCTTCAAAGATGGAGTTTTCAGGAGTTTTGAAAGACATAGCAGAGTTGGCATGCCTGCTCAAAAAGATTTCGTCGAAGATGTTGAGTGGCTCCGTGAGCAGGGAGCGAGAAAGGTAAGCATAAAGACTGGCGCTCATCGTCCTGCCGATGTCGCTTGGACGATGAAGGTAGCTTCGGAGGCAAAAGTCGACTACATAACATTCGATGGTGCAGGGGGAGGAACCGGGATGAGCCCAGTTCCGATGATGAATGAGATGAGCACTCCTACCGTCTACCTTGAGGCTCAGGTCCTGAAATGCGCCAACATACTGAGGAAGAAAGGGCGACATGTGCCTGACATAAGCATGGCTGGTGGATTCATCAATGAAACTCAAATTTTAAAGTCGATCGCGATGAGCAATTTTGGAGATGGTCCCTTCGTTAAGGCGGTGACCATGGCGAGGGCACCTCTCACGGCCGTAATGAAATCATCATATTTCGATGAGCTGGCTCGAGAGGGTAAGTTGCCAAAGGACTTCGCAGACAAATTTGGAACAGACCCTGAAAAATTCTTCATTTCGGCGCCTGAGCTGAAGCAAAAATACGGCGATAGATTCAAGGACATCCCGCTGCCAGCCGTAGGGTTGTACACCTACCTCGTTGATAGGATAGGCGTTGGGCTTCAGCAACTGATGGCTGGTGCGCGAAAATGGAAGCTGGAGCTGCTGGATAGGAGCGACCTCGTTGCATTAAATGAGAGGGCATCTGAAGTCACGGGTATACCAACAATAGATAAGATGGAAGATGACCTCTTCGAAAAGATCCTTGAATGAACATGCCAGATATTCTGTACAAAAAGCGGATGAAGCTTCAAACCAACAGATGTGCAAGATTGTGCTGCGAAGACTTAAGTAATACTTTTGCAAATGGAAAAGTTTGATGCCATGTGTGGAATAATCGGTGTGATGCTCAATGAAAGAGGCAATGTTGGGGAACTCCTCTATAAGATGATGCTCGCCCTTCAGCATCGCGGAACAGATTCGGCTGGGGTCGCGGTCTACACGGGCGATGGGCTGAGCGAAGATGAATACATCCTTATGATTCAAGTGCGCGACACCCCAGGCGCGATAGGCAAGATTGGGGATGCCGTTGGAAAGGCCGGCGGCGACATACGTGATATTCACGTCAGGCTCTCTCGGAAGGGGGCATTTGGGATAAATAAGTATATCATCCGCGCGCCGGATATCGCGACTCTAAAACAGATCGTCGAAAGCGTGGACTCAACAGATGCAGGGAAAGTTCTCAGTTACGGGCGCTCGATTGAAATTCTGAAGGAGACTGGAACGGTCGATGATCTCGAGAAAAGCTATGGAATATCCAAGCTGAATGGCACTCATGGCCTTGGACATGTGCGGTTCTCTACTGAGTCCAAGGTCGACCATCGCCATGCTCACCCCTTCCATACGAAGACGCACCCAGACATCGCCGTGGTACACAACGGGCAGATCACAAATTACAATAACATTAGGCGAAAGCTGGAGCGCCGCGGTTATTCCTTCACAACTGATAACGACACCGAATGCATAGTACATTTTATAGTTGACAAGCTCCAGCAGGGACATTCGCTTGAGAACGCCTTGCGAGCGTCGGTCGATGAGCTCGATGGACCATTTTCATACATCATTTCAACGCCCAACAGCATAGGCGTCGCTCGTGATAAGCTTGGTCTGCGCCCGGTGATGCTTGCCGAGGATGGGTCGGGCCACTATATTGCCTCCGAGGAATGCGCATTGATATGGGTATGTGGCGACCAAAGCCCAGTTTACCTCGAGCCTGGAGAGGTGCGTGTATATGAAAGGCGTGAAGATCGTTGATGTAGCGAGTATGTCAACAAGGGAGATCAACAAAATCCTGAGGAGTTCAAGGGGCAAAATCAAGCTCACGAATCCAAATTCTACACACTTCTTGGCGGCTGGGCTATCTAACAGCTCAACGATCGAGATAGAAGGTTCTGCGGGCTACTACTTGGGCACTTGCATGGATGGTCCAAACATCCGTGTGAAAGGCAACGCCGGCTGGTATGCGGGGGATAACATGACTGCCGGCAAAATAAAAATAGAGGGGAGCAGCGGCGACGGCACTGGGCAGGGGATCTACGATGGCATTGTGGTGGTCAAAGGTAACTCGGGCAGCCGAACTGGCCAGCTGATGAAAGGCGGGACCATAGTCGTGGGGGGCAACTCTGGCTACATGACCGGCTTGTATTCCTTTGGTGGAAGGATAATAGTCTGCGGCGATGTCGGTCACAGCGTAGGCGAGTCGATCATCGGCGGCACGATATACGTTGGAGGTAAAATCGCATCGCTCGGAAAGAATGCTTCAAGGCAGAAGTTGACTCCTGACGAATATCGCTCGATCAACAAGTTGCTTACCAAGTTCGGCCTGAATGCTCGGAGGAAATTCACGAAAATTATCTCGCTTAAGAAACGTGTTTACCATATAGACATCGGAGAGGGATAGATTGTATCACGTTGGACCTCATTGTACGAGTTGCGGAGCTTGCGTGCGCGTATGCCCAGTGGGGGCGGTAAAGATGGTGAAATCGGGAGGAAAAGAGATTCCTCACGTTAATGAGAGCTTATGCGTAGGTTGCGAAGCGTGCATGGTCTTCTGTCCCCCCCGCGCCATATACATCGAAAAATCAATGTCTCCGGCGACTTGGGCAACTGATAGAATTGCGATTATCCAACGGGAGGCAGCTACTGGCCAAGCTATTGTCAGGGGAACTGGTGCGCGCCGCTACGTCCCATCGTTTGACGACTTGGTAATCCTATCTGCTCAGGTTTCAAGGCCCCCAATTGACCACTACCGCGAGCCATGTGAGACGAAAGTGGTGATCGGCGGTCGATTTGCTGAGGAGCCCCTTGAACTTAAAATACCCATCTTCATAGGAGCAATGTCATTCGGCGCAGTTTCGAAGGAGGTAAAGATGGCGCTGGCGAAGGGAGCCTCAGCCGTCGGCACTGCTGTAAACACCGGCGAAGGGGGGCTGCTGCCAGAGGAGCGAAAGTTGGCGAAGACGCTCATCGTACAGTACGCCTCGGGCCGATTTGGAGTCTCCGCGAAGTATCTGCAGTCAGCTGATGCTATAGAAATCAAGATTGGTCAGGGTGCCAAGGCCGGACAGGGCGGGCTGCTGCTTGCAGAAAAGGTGACTGCAGACATAGCCAGCGTCCGGGGGGTACCCGAGGGCGTCGACCTCATCTCGCCAGCTCGGCACATGGATATAGTCGGACCTGAAGACCTTAAGATGAAGATACAACAGCTTCGTGAAATTACTGATTGGCGAGTTCCAATTATGGTGAAGTTTTCTCCTGGGAGAATAGGTGAAGATGTCAAGATCGCGGCAAAGGGCGGAGCTGATATCGTCGTCGTTGACGGCATGCAGGCCGGCACTGGGGCATCTCCCGAGGTAGTCTTGGAGCATGCTGGCTTGCCTACGCTGGCCGCTCTCGTCGTGGCGAACGGGGCGCTCGAGGAAGTAGGACTTCGAGACGAGGTTGATCTCGTGATCTCGGGAGGCATAACCAGCGGCGCGGATGTTGCAAAGGCAATGGCATTGGGCGCAGATGCGGTGGCAATTTCAACCGCTCCTATGATCGCACTCGGGTGTAGGGTTTGCGGGCTTTGTAACACTGGGAGATGCCCATATGGTATAGCTACCCAAGACCCACAGCTGAGGAAGCGCCTGAAAGTCGAGGAGGGAGCGAAGAAGGTGGCAAATCTCCTTCGAGTATTTACGGATGAGGCATCCATGCTGGCGATGCTCGCAGGTAAAACGTCTCTCTCAAATCTAGAGAGGGAGGACCTGAGGGCTTTGACTTGGGATGCGAGTAAAATTACTGGAGTTAAATTGGCCGGGGTCGAAGATTTAGAGAAATAACTATGGGAACCAACATTTTAATGGAGGTAAAAAATGGTTACAGCTTTCATCATGGTAAAAGTAGGAACTGGAGAACTCATGGCCTGGTTAAAAACCGTTAAAGAAGGGGTTTCAAAGGTCCAAGGTGTTAAGGAGGTCTACTCCATACTGGGGCGCTACGACATAATAGCCAAAGTTGAAGCCAAGTCAGTCGAGGAATTGACGAACATAGTTGTGGACAACATAAGATCTGTTCCTGGTGTCTCATCGACAGAAACGTTCCTAGTGGCTGGCCCTGTATAACGGACTGTTACATAATTTGAAATAATTGCTTCTCTGCTTAATTCATTTGTAAAAGCAAACGGTCGAAATGCATAAGAATTGCGATAGAAATACGACTAAATCAGAACCCTGAAGTCCTCCTTCACAGTGTTCAGCACAACGTGTGTAACCGTTCGCTCCACGAACTCGGTGGCGACGATGCGTTTGATAAAATCGTTGAGATCTTCTCTGCTTTTGAACCGTGCCACGACTATTGCATCGTACTCGCCTGTCACGTCGTAAACGCATCGAACCTCTGGAAGAGTCGAGATGTCCCGCTCAACTTCAACGAGATGTCCGCCGTGCACTCTTAGACCTATCACCGCAGTTAAGTCCATCCCAAGCTTGGCCGCGCTCAATCTCGCCGAAAATCCGTTCAGCACACCTTCCTCTAGCATCCGTTTGACCCTGTTGTGTACAGTACCCTCAGAAATTCCGAGTTCCGCAGCTATCTCTTTAAATGGCGTCCTAGCGTCTCTTTCCAATTTTCTAGCTATTTCAAGGTCGGTTTCATCCATTTTCCCATCATCCATAATCCATAATTTTAGGATATATTTTTATGGAATCCTCAATTATAACATTAAATAATAAGCTTTATAAAGGTATTCGAACAAGGAATTGAAAGGTGATAAATTGAAAGCTCGGCAGAAAAGAACTGATACCAGGCTTGCTCAAGAGGTGCTCGAAAAGATTAAGAGGGAACGAATCAGGTACATCGACCTCCAATTCGTTGACGTGCCTGGCTATCTCCAGCACATCACAATACCCTCACACTGGTTTGATTTGGACTGCTTTGAGGAGGGTTTTGGAAAGCTCGACGGTTCATCCATTAAGGGGTTCAAGCCAATTTATGAGTCTGATATGATACTCGTCCCTGCCCCGGAAACTTTCGCGGTCCTTCCATGGAGCCCGGCTGAACAAAGAACGGCCAGGATACTGACAAACATATACGAATCTTACGGCGGGGCTCGATTCGAAAGGGACTCTCGCTACCTGGCTCAAAAGGCCGAGGATGCTGTTAGGAAAGCGGGTTTCACAGTTTCTTACTGGGGACCAGAGTTGGAGTTCTTCGTCTTTGATAAGGTCGAGTTGTTCCCGAGCGCGCTGGCTGCCCGCGATGCCTGGGCCGAAAGCGGTTACAGGATAGAATCGAAGGAAGCCATCTGGAGCAAGGGCGGAATCAACTTTCCCATACGATTCAAGGAAGGTTATTACCCCGCTCCACCTGAGGACACGTTCCAAGAGTACCGATCGGAGGTGTGCAGCATCTTGGAGGATTACTTCGATGTCAAGATCGATGCCCACCACCATGAGGTTGCGACCGCCGGCCAAGCTGAGATCGACATGAAGTACGCGCCCCTCTTGAAAATGGCGGACGCCGTCGTCAGTTACAAACATGTAGTAAAAATGGTGGCACATCTTAAGGGGATGATTGCAACTTTCATGCCCAAACCCATCTTCGGCGATAACGCCTCCGGTATGCATGTGCACCAAAGCCTCTGGAAGGGTACCAAAAATGCTTTTTACGATCCCGAGGATGAATACGCCGAGCTAAGCCAAATCGGCAGGTATTACATCGGCGGGTTGATAGAGCACAGCCTCTCGCTCGCCGCCATCGTAGCACCGACAACCAACTCCTACAAGCGGCTCGTGCCCGGATATGAAGCGCCAGTGTACGCAGCATGGAGCAGGTCAAACCGGTCGGCGAACGTAAGGGTGCCTGTGTACTTCAGGGGAGGTAAGACCGGACACGACGCCAAACGAGTTGAGTTCAGGCCTCCGGATCCAGCTTGCAACCCATACCTAGCATTTGCAGCACAGTTGTCCGCAGGGCTCGACGGGATCAAGCGGAAATTAGACCCCGGAGATCCGGTCGATGAAAACATATATCTGCTTTCACCTGAGCGCAGGAGACAGCTCGGGATTAAGGAGCTGCCGGGATCACTCGCTGAGGCATTAAACGAGCTGGAATCGGATCATACCTACCTAAATGGAATTTTCACCTCGGATCTATTGGAAACTTTCATCGAAATCAAAAGGGTGGAATCCAAACAACAATCTCTACGCCCAACACCTTATGAGTTTTATCTGTACCTAGATATTTAATGGGGGTTCATCAAAATAAGGGAGGTAAAATAAATGAAGACATATATCTTAGTTGTGGCGAAACCGGGAACATCGGAAAATGTGGTTAAGGCCATAAAAGAAAAAGTAAAGGAAGTTGTCCAAGCTGATTCCGTGTGGGGCCGCTATGACGCAATCTTAACAGTCGAGGCTCCGACCTTGGAAAAAATCACAGAAATCGTGTACAAGATCGTCGCTTCGCACCCAGAAATCGTGCACACCGAAACTGCGATAGCCCTTTGAGAGTGAGCGCATGGCGGTCCGAGCTTTCGTGCTGGTCCAGACGAAGCCAGGAACCTCTGAAGATATAGTTGGGACAAGGCGCGTCCGAGGGGTGAAACTGGCTAATTCTGTATTTGGAAGATTCGACGCTGCAGTCGTACTTGAGGCGAAAAACCTCGAGGAATTGAAACGAAACATCTACGAGATGCTTGAGAAAATGCCCGGCGTAACCCACACTGAAACGCTTCTCTGTCTGCCTTCAGTCGAGTGACCATGAACAAGCTTCAGAGCGAGCGGCTTAGATAGCAGGCCTTAAAAAAGAGAATATTCAATCACAGATTCAGAAAATTCGCCGAGTTTCTTTATCGCCCTCAGACAATCCTCACAACTCAATGTTTGTGGGGACGTCCGGTTTATTAATCATCGAAGACATTAAAACATGGCTAGATCAGATGGCAGGGTTCAAGAACGAGATACGCCGAAAATACATCCATCTAATCGGCCTTACGGTGCCTGTGCTTTACTGGACAACCAATTACTTCATACCTTCTTTTTCAAAGCAGGTGACTCTGGGATTCATAACTTTTTTCTTACTTCTGTTCACGGGGTTTGAGTTATACCGGCTAAGTCATGGCATACCGAAGGAGGCGTACGCAATCGTAAAACCTATGATAAGGCCCCAGGAGATGCGTGGTATCGGCGGGCATGTATATTTTGCAGCAGGTGCGTTCATCGCTGTGCTGGCGTATCGTCGAGAAATCGCAATAGCCGCGCTCTTGATATCTGTATTTGCTGACGGGGGGGCAGCAGTAGTGGGCTCTAGGTGGGGGCGGCATAAATTGATAGGTAAAAAAACCCTCGAGGGTTCACTCGCGTTGTTTTTGATCGCACTCGCGTTTGCGGCCTGGATTGTAAAACCCTTGCTAGCCGCATTTATTGGAGCCCTTGCTGCAACGTGCGTGGAGCTAATTCCGATAAACGATAACCTTATGGTTCCAATATCCTCCGGACTCGCGATGCAATTGGTGCGCTACTTCTACTTTATCTGAAGAGGCCGCAGCTTCTTTACCACAGCTTCGACAGTTTCGACCGCGCTTCCAAGGTATCTATTGGGATCAAACAGGGGCTTGAGATCCTTTTCAGGGATGTATTTGAGCACCCTGTGATCCCGCCGCAGAACCTCCTCAAGAGTGATGTTTTTGGTGTAAGCGGTTGAAGTGCACTCCCGCAGCACTTTGTGCGCCACCTGGCGATTCATTCCCCTCTTTGTAAGCTCGATCATGACAGCCTCGGCCATGTTCATGCCCCTCGAGAGTTGCAGGTTTCGCTTCATCCGATCTGGGTGAACAACTATTCCACTCAACACCTGGATGGAGGTTTTCAAAATTTCGTCCGTCAGCAAAAAACACTCTGGCAATATGACGCGCTCGCATGAAGAGTTCGTCAGGTCGCGCTCGTGCTCGATGACCACATTTTCCAATGCGGCTTGGGCATCGGCCCGGAGCACTCTAGCCAGGCCGCATACCTTCTCGCACCTCACCGGATTGCGCTTTTGCGGCATTGTGCTGCTGCCTATCTGGCGTCCTCCGAAGGGTTCCTCGAGCTCTGCGATCTCGGTGCGTTGAAGGTTCCTGATCTCTCGTGCGAACTTCTCCAAGGTGCTGGCGAGCAGCCCTAAAAATGAGATCAGCTCGGCAAATCGGTCGCGCTGAAGTATCTGATTTGAAGCCGTTGCTCCTGAAAGTTTCAGCTCATGCATGACGAGCTCCTGAATTCTCGGGCCATTCTTCCCCCAGGCGGCACCGGTTCCGACCGCCCCGCTCATCTTCCCCACCAGTACGCGGGGTTTTAACTGGTCGAGCCGCTCGACGTGTCGTCCGAGCTCGCTTGCCCAAATCACAAACTTCATACCGAGCGTCGTGGGCACGGCGTGTTGTCCGTGAGTTCTGCCAACCATGATCGTGTTTTTGTACTTCGAGGCTTGGCCTACCAAGACACCCAGCAATTTTCGCAGATCGCTTTCGACTATCGCTAAGGCATCCCGAATCTGCAGAGCTGTTGCTGTGTCTAGGATATCGTTGCTAGTCGCCCCGAAGTGAACATATCTTCCTGACTTTCCACATGCCTCGGATAGGGCCAGTACGAGCGCCATGGTCTCGTGTGCGACCTCGCCCTCGAACTTGAGAATCCGGTCGACTTTAACGATCTTTGTGGAGGCCCTTCGCGCTACCGCCTCTCCATCGATCTTCGGAATTGTGCCCACTCTGGCCAATGCCCTTGCCAACCCAGCCTCGACATCGAGCATCCGCTGGAAGCGCGATTCGAGCTCGAAAATCTTGCGCATCTCGCGGCTGCCGTAGCGCTGCTCTATCGGGTGAACCGACAATTCTACCCCTACGAGACAAGTTTTGGCGCGCAATAAAGCTTTGTGGTAAGGTTTTTCTTTTCTAAATTTTTGATACAAGAAGGTTTGATAATAGTTTTTTGCGCCATGTTCATACCCGTATTTAAAGGGACAAACTTACAATTTTTGAGATGAAAAAAATGAAATTGAAGGATAAAGTTGCTGTGATAACGGGCGCGGGTTCGGGGATAGGTCGGGCAACGGCTTTACTATTCGCAAAGGAGGGGGCCAAAGTCGTGGTCGTTGATTACAATAAAGATACGGCGAGAGAAACTGTCGATCTAATCAAAAAGAATGGTGGTGAAGCGGTCTTCATTAAAGCCGATGTGTCAAAAAGCGGTGAAGTTCAAAACATGATAAAGGAAACTGTTAAAAAATATGGCAAGCTTGACATACTCTTCAACAATGCGGGCATTGAGGGCCAGCAGGCACCAACGGCGGAGTGCAGCGAGGAGAACTTCGACCGAGTTATTTTGGTCAACCTCAAAGGAGTCTTTTTGGGCATGAAGTACGGAATTCAACAAATGCTCAAACAGGGAGGCGGTGTGGTGATCAATACTTCATCGGTCGCTGGCCTGGTCGGTTTTTCCGGTGCTCCGGCTTACTGCGCGTCCAAGGGAGGCATTGTTCAGTTGACCAGAACTGCGGCGCTAGAGTACGCAACTCGCAATATCAGAGTAAACGCGATTTGCCCCGGGGTAATCTGGACTCCTATGATCGAAAGGGCCACCGACAAAAATCAGGAAATGATCAAACAATTTTCGGAGATTGAGCCGGTCAAGCGGATGGGAAAGCCGGAAGAGGTAGCAGCTCTTGCATTATTCCTCGCTTCAGATGACTCATCGTTCATCACGGGTGCAGCTGTGACTGTAGACGGTGGGTACACTGCAGAATAAATGAAACCGGTTTCTAAATCGCGCAGTTCGGGAAGCACACTTGTTATATTTATAACAATTGAGTCATGTTAAGGTAAGTTTGGGTTTGGAAAAAAATGAAATTCAGTTATTACGCTGATGCCGTCACGGTTTCCGTCTCAAGGCCCTGTTCGACCTGGCGCTTGATGCTTCTCGCTATCTCGATACCCACGTAGGGCACCCGCGCCAGCTCCTGCTCACTCGCTCGCTTTATGTCGGCGAGCTTTCTGTAGCCGGCCTTGAACAGGCTGCGCCCGCGCACTCGGCCTATGCCCCTAAGGCTGACGAGCTCCAAAAGTTCCTCCTTTACGCCGTATCTAACGCGCCGCCTAAGATCGCTCAAAATGGGAAGCACTGACCTAACCTTAAACAATTTCGCAAATTCGTAACCCGAGTAAAGTAGCCATTCAGCGACGCTCACGCTTCGCCTGATGTCCCCAGCTCCCACACCAAACCTTTCGTGGATGTCATCTTCATGAAACTCCTCGAGCCAGTTCTGGAGCATCTGGGCGGTTTTCACCTCTGCCAGGAAGTACTCGTAAAGGTCAGGATCATCGGGTATCGGCGTCAGGAACTCGCCCGCATGATCGATGGCGAAGAGTTCGAGGTCCTCATAATCGCGCCTTCGGAGGTAGAGCAGCTCCATGTCCGGCGTGTGGCAGATGAGGTGCAGGAAGCCAAGTTCGGTCGGTATTCCGCCTGCAGCTTTTTTCAGCCCGTCGCGCAGTACGACCGCCGATACTGGATCGATGTACAGCATCGAGATGCGCTCGCCGAATGGAGTCGCGACAAGCCTCTCGCCCCTCTGATTTATCATATCCTCCTGCTTGAGAAAGTCCAGCACGCGCTCGATGATGCTAGAAACTCGCTCAGCCCCGTACTGATAGGCGAAGAAGGTGTGGCCGATGAAATCTAGCATACCCTTCAAGCTCGTGACGTAGCCGGCAGCGATCGAAGCCAGCACGTGAGAACGCAAGGCGGGCTCGGAGGCGAGCTTCGAGGTTATGCGCTCGGGCTTCCCTCGAATGAACTCGTCGAACAGGGCCTCCTTCTCGTCCTCACTTCCGGCGATCAGGACCGCCTCGCCATATTTATCGTATTTTGGCCTGCCAGCTCGGCCAGCCATCTGTTTGTACTCCAGCACGGAGATGAACTGCATCCCGAATGTTGACTCGTAGCGCCTGTAGTCCCGAATAATCGTACGTCTCGATGGGAGGTTGACGCCAGCGGCTAGCGTTGGCGTGGCGCTAATCAATTTTATTAGGTTGTTGCGGAACGCGTCCTCGATTGCCTTTCGCTGGGCAGGATGAAGGCCCGCATGATGAAATGCTGTCCCTTTCCGCACGCAATCCGCAAGCCGCTTGCATGTCTTGCTGGGCTCTCCTAGGGCGCCCTCCACGGACTTTGCAATGTCTGCCAAAAGCGAGAGCTCTTCCGGCTTGAGCAGCTCGCAAACCTGCCTTGCCGCGGCTTCCGCCACGGTCTGCGAGGAACGCCTAGTGCTGACGAAGACCAATGCCTGCCCGCCTTCTTTGACCGTGTCGATGGCGAGGGCCTCAAGAGCCGTTAGCCCGTCATGGCCGTGAACATCTATCTTTCGAGAAGTGTTATCAGCGAACTCTATCTTCCTCTGATAGTACACCCCCTCCTTCAACGGAACCGGTCTCCATTCGCTTTTAGTCAGCTCGGCCTTTAGCCAGTCCGCTATTTCATTAGAATTCTGTATGGTCGCGCTCAGCGCAAGGAACTGTATCTCGGGGTTTACCTGCCTCAACCTCGCGGCTAATATCTCGAGGGTTGGGCCCCGCCTAGGGTCGTTTATGAGGTGGACCTCATCGAGCACCACGACGGTCAGGACCTCGCCTAGCCACTTCGCGCGGTGACGGAGCAGGGAATCGACTTTCTCAGAAGTGGCGATGAGGATCTGGTAGCGGGCGAGCCGTGGGTCGGCGATATCGTAATCCCCGGTGGCGATGCCTACTTTGATGCCCAGCGGCTCGTACTTCTGCTTGAATTCATCGTACTTCTCACGAGCGAGGGCTCTCAGGGGGACGACGTAGAGGCACCTTCCATCCGATTTGAATATCGACTTGAGCATGCAGAGCTCAGCTATGAGCGTCTTCCCCGCGGCGGTCGGGATCGCCAGGACAAAATTTTTGCCGTCCAGAACTCCCTTTTTTATGGCGTCGACCTGCGGCGGATAGAGCTCATCCACGCCTGATTTTTTAAGTACGTCCGTGACCTGTTCGGGCAACCCGTATCTTTTGCAGACCTCTTCGACCCTCATCTCAGCGCCCACGAGTATTCGGCATCGATTGGTTAAGGGATTTTTTATTCTCTCTTGTACAGCCCCATCAGTTCCGATTTAGATAGTGTGTGTTCTTTCACCTTTTCGAAGAAGTTGTATTTTTTTACATCTTTCAAGTTTTTTGTGTCGAGGGCAAAGATGGTGAAGATATATCTGTGCGTTCCAGAAGGAGGACATGGACCTCCGTATTCCTTTCTACCAAAATCATTTTCAACCTGTTTAGCTACTCCAGGAAGACTCGTTCGATCGATGCTTTTTACACCCTTGGGGATATCATAAACCAACCAGTGAATAAACTCCCCACCCGGCGCGTCGGGATCGGTCACGCTGAGCGCAAAGCTCTCCGTTCCAGTGGGCGCATCCTCCCACGAAAGATGTGGGGAAACATTCTTTCCGTCGCAAGTAAATTCTGGAGGAATATTGTTGCCGTGTTCGAAATCCATGCTTCTCAATTTCATGTCAGCACCTTCGATTTTATTAGACCCCATCCGATAAAAATTTTCTGTATTTCATAAAACATTTACCCCACTCCAACAAATTGTCTTTGGGAATCCCATGTCGAGCATGTTCAAAGAAGCCTGTCGAGCCATCTTGGAAAAGGCCGCTGCAGGAGAGATTGCTGATGCTCGAGATTTGGCATCAGCTAAAATTTGGGCGTGCCGAGAGTTCGGGCTATCCAAGCCTCCTACCAATTCCGAGATATTAGCAGCCGCATCTGAAAAGTCAAAGGCAGTCGAACTGCTTAGGTTGAAGCCAGTGCGCTCGATTTCTGGCGTCTCTGTCATCACCGTGATGCCCAAGCCCTACCCCTGCCCTAAAGAAGAGCCTTGCATCTATTGCCCCGGGGGCCCGAGCTACAACACCCCGCAGTCGTACACTGGCAGGGAACCAGCCGCCGCCAGGGCCCTGCAACACAACTACGATCCGTACGGGCAGGTGAAGAGCCGAATCGAGCAGCTCCGTGCGATCGGGCACGATGTCGATAAGGTCGAGCTGATAATGTTCGGCGGAACGCTAACCGCCTTCCCTACAGATTTTTTGGAATGGTTCACAGTGCAGTGCCTGAACGCAATTTCTGGGTCGAATGCGAGCACCATCGAAGAGGCTCAGCTGAGCACCGAAAAAGCTTCCATCAGAGTCAGCGACATCGCGCTCGAGACTCGCCCTGACTACTGCAAGGAGCCCCAAATCGACCTCATGCTGCGCCTGGGTGCCACAAGGGTTGAGCTCGGGGTGCAGACTCTCAGCGATGACATCTACAAAATTGTCGATCGAGGGCACACCGTGGAGGACGTCGTCGAGGCTACACGGATAGCGCGGGATGCGGGTTTCGCCGTGGTTTATCACATGATGCCAAACTTACCGGGCTCGAGCTATGAGCGGGACCTGGAGACCTTCGAGCGGCTTTTCGAGGACGAGCGGTTCAAGCCGGATGCTTTGAAGATATACCCGACGCTCGTGATGCCCGGCACGAAGCTCCATGAGATGTGGAAGCGAGGAGAGTACAAGCCATATCCACTCGAGCGGGTCGTCGAGCTCATCGCTGAGGTGAAGAAGCTGGTGCCGAGCTGGGTTAGAATTCAGCGCATCCAGCGGGACATCCCTGCGAACCTGATCGCGGAAGGGGTCAAGCGGGGAGACCTCCGGGCATTTGTTCAGGATAAGCTAAAGAGGGAGGGTGCACGTTGCAGGTGCATTCGTTGCCGTGAGGTCGGCCATGTATTGTATAAGCTGGGGAAGGAGCCGGACCTGGAAAATGTGAAGCTCGCGGTTGAGCGATATCGCGCCTCCGAGGGCAAAGAAATTTTCCTGTCTGTTGAGGATGTAAAGCAGGACATACTGATAGGGCTGCTTAGGCTCAGGGAACCATCCGATAAGGCCCACAGGCCAGAAGCTAGGGCCGCTAGGGCGATTCTCGTGCGGGAACTTCACGTTTATGGCCCTCTTGTAAGGGTGGGAGAACGCGCGAGAACTAGTGAATGGCAACACCGGGGTTGGGGAGAGCGTTTACTTGAGGAGGCGGAGCGGATTTCACGTGAGGAGTTTGACGCGCGCAAAGTCATCGTGCTCGCTGGCATAGGGACACGGGAGTACTACAGGCGATTCGGCTATGGACGTGAAGGTCCGTACATGGTCAAGGAGCTGATCTAGATGGGCCCGCTCAACCTCATCATTTTAGGTACCGCTGGCTCCGGAAAAAGTGCGCTGACCGCGACGTTCGGGAAGTGGATTAAGCAAAATACTGATCGAAGTGTCGCTTACATCAACCTAGACCCAGGAAGCGACTACGTGCCGTTCGAGCCGGATTTCGACATCCGAGAGCACTTCACCATCGCACGGATAATGCGCGACGAGAACCTCGGCCCAAACGGCGCGATGATCAGGGCATCCGAGCTTCTGAGTGCTAAAGCAGCTGAATTTGCAAAGGCGATAAACAAAATTAATGCAGACGTTCGACTCGTTGACACACCCGGACAGATGGAGGTCTTCCTCTTTCATGGCGGTCCGGAGATAACGAAGCTCATGCGCGGCGTGACGATCTCGCTTTTCCTGAACGACGCTGTGATAGCTGAAAAGGCGACCGGGCTTATCTTAACCCGTCTGCTTGGATTATCGACAAGTCTCCGCTTAGGGGTGCCAGCTGTGAGCGTCATAAACAAAATTGACCTTGTTAGGGACAAGCTAGCTGACATCGATCGCTTGCTGTCGGACTCTGAATTTTTGAAAGATAGAGTCGTAAAGGAGGGCTCGGGTGTGATGATAGATTTGGCCCTCAGCCTGTCGAAAACGCTGCCCGAGTTGCTGCCGGCCGCTAGGCTAGTGAATGTGAGCGCGAAAACTGGTGAAGGCATGGCGGAACTCTACGATATCGTGCATGAGATATTCTGCGCCTGCGGGGACCTCACTTAGTTGCCTTGGAGGATTTCAGAACTTCCATAAAAGGCTCTTCACGGTTGTCCTTGACGACACTGTGGACTATGAATGTCTCAGTGTCCCTAACGCCCTCCAATGCGTGTATTTTTTTGATTAGGTCGATGAGCTCCCTGCTGTCTTTGACCCTGACCTCCAAAACTGCATCATACCTCCCGAAGAGGCGATAGAATTCAGATATCTGGTGAAATTTTTTAATCACTTCCTCATTTTTCTTCCTTGTTTCAGCGCGCGGGTCTTCACGCACGAGGACATAGGCCTTCGTCGTCAATCCGAATTTTTCAGGGTTTAACCTTGTTACGAAAGAGATTATCATCCCAGATTTTTTGAATTCCTCAATTTTCTTTGCGACGGTCTGCCTGGTGGTCCTCACGCTTTTCGCGATTTCGGAAATGGGCTGGCTGCTATCCTTCATCAGCTGAATGAGGATTTTCTTGTCTAGTTCTCGCAGTTCTGGCATACTTAACATTTTGTTAACAAAAGGCTTAAAAAGCTTACGGTATATAAACTGGGGGGTAAAAACATGGAAAAATCGGCAAAGATGCTGAATGAAGTCTTGGAAGCTGCAAAGTTACTATACGATCGGCCCAACGTTACTCACTCAACTCCCGAGGAAATTCGTCGTGAGGCGGAAAGATATGGCACGAGGACGAAATTCGGCAACTATGACTTCGTTTCGAGCGTGAAGAACAGAAGCGCTGGACTAACTGTGTACATCGGCAGCCCGAAAGTGGCTCAGACTAGGCTGAGTCAGAGACAGAAGGAGCTCATTAGAGATGCTCAGAAAACCATCGAGCGCGTGCACGAATATTTCAAAAATGCCCCATTCGTGTGCGTGGAACGCACGATGGGCGATAACCCCTACTTTAACCCCCACTGCACGCTCTACGTCTCAATTCACCGAAAGGAAATGATCCGCCTGGCTTACATGGTAGAGCAGACCCTTTTCCCACTTAGGCAAGGGGCCCCCGGACCAAAACTCAACCTCGTCTATGTGCCAGAGTGGCAGGAGAAAGATAGACAGATCATAGTTTTCCCGGAGATTGGTGTAACATATGTTCTCGGCTCGGATTATTACGGCGAGGCTAAAAAGGGCTTCCTGCGGATGGCGATGTGGTTCGCCAAGCAGCAGGGCATGCTCGGCATTCACGCCGGCTCTAAGATCGTGCGGGCAAGGGACAGGACAGGCAAGATCCGGACCTACAGCATGATCCTGTTTGGCCTCAGCGCCACGGGCAAGACGACCCATGCCGCTCACGACCACGGTTTGACCGGAGAAGGGGAAGGCATCGAGATCGCACAAGACGACGTGATTTTTCTGAGGCAGGATGGGTCGGCCCTGGGCACGGAGAGGGGCTTCTACCTAAAGACGGGATACCTGGACCCAGTTGTTCAGCCGATCATCTACAGGGCTGCGATGAGCCCAGATGCCATCTTTGAAAATGTCATGGTGGACCACATGGGCAACGTCTACTTCGACGACGAAACTCTGACCGGTAACGGAAGGGGAATAATGCAGAGGGAGGACCTCAAACCTTACATCACTCCAACCATAAACCTCCCACCAATCTCTGAAGTCGATGGGTTAGTTGCAATATTTATCACTCGAAGAAATACAGTCGCCCCAATTGCTTCAAAGTTAACTCCGGAACAGGGTGCAGCGGCTTTCATGCTGGGGGAATCCATCGAGACCTCGGCGGGCGACCCTCGCAGGGCAGGAGAATCCGTTAGGGAAGTCGGGACTAACCCGTTCACGGTGGGGAGTGAAGCTGAGGAAGGAAATTGGTTCTACGAGTTCGTCAAAAAAAATCCGGAGAAGATCCAGTGCTACCTCCTGAACACTGGTGGGGTTGGAGAGGTGGTGGAGAAGAACAATGATGGAATCAAAGTGGTCAAACAGAACGTCACTAGGGTTGAGATACCAGAGATGGCCGCGATAATAAGAGGGATAGTCAGGGGTACAATTGAATGGAAGGCCGACCCTAACTTCGGCGTCCTCGTGCCCAAGAAAGTCGATGGAGTTGACATGCCGAAATTTGATTTGTCGAAATTTTACTCGAAAGACCAAGTTGATGCTTACGTCAGTCAGTTGAAGGGCGAAAGGATAGCTTGGCTCGAACAATTTAAAGAATTAGATCCCGCAGTAATTAATTCGATTAAAGGGCGCTAGAAGAAATCGTAAAGATGTTTGAAAATATCCCTTAATTCATCGGTTTGATTCTTAAATATCTCGATGCCGCCCTTGTACCTCACCGAATAAATTATCCTGAGAGACAGAATTTTAGAGAGCACGACTGCGGTTGCGCCGAGGAGCAACTTCACACCAGCCGTACCACCAGTGTAGTTTATCGTGACATCGTCGTCCGGTTTGATCTGTTTTATAACTTTCCCTATCGCCTCACTAATCGACTTTGGTTCAAGGGTGTCACATATTTGGAAAACGACCTTGGTGTGCGTCTTTTTAGCCGCGTTTTTTATTACTTCCTCGTTAGACTTTTTGTACCCGTGCTGGGATGCAACTTCTTTCATTTGATAATCGGAGGATATGATGTATGTGATGTCCGGTTTCTCCTTCTCAAGCGCGAGCTCAATGGTGGCTGGAACTTCCCCCAAGCTCTGGATTAAGACTTTCACCTTCGCACCTGCTAGAATAACATCTCCGGCTGTTCTATTTAAGGGGGGTTTGTCGAATAATTCGTGATTCTTTAATTGGCCTGACGGCAATCTAGGTTTGTTTTGGAGGCTGCGTC
>Ga0315268_10003220_pt1 | contig 18062 bp, 16 predicted proteins | sample C1_top_MG_FD_204535 | JGI IMG/M metagenome (GOLD analysis project Ga0315268, IMG submission 204535) | Sediment microbial communities from Yellowstone Lake, YNP, Wyoming, USA - C1_top | ecosystem: Environmental > Aquatic > Freshwater > Lake > Sediment | place: USA: Wyoming | collected 2017-08-01
ACCCAAGATTTCTACTGTAGCGCAGCTGTCAGTAGTAAGCAGGAGGAATTTTTGTCGTTTCAGCTTCAATTGTGCCACTGGTTTAGTGGCGCAAGGATGACGGCTGAGTGTCTAAAGTTGAGAAATAGCTTATCAGTGTGTGTGCCGGGTTGACGGGGATTCGGTATAAGCCGAGTAGCCGTTGGCAAAATTGCAGTTAGCGCAGTGTTGGTCGAAGGGTAATTCATCGGACGCGGGAGGGCCGCTGGCACACGCTCCAAGGCCAGACTAGAATGCAGGCATTGGAAATGGAGGTTAACCATGCAAGCGATTGAATTTGTATAAAAATGGGGTCAGATTTGATATATTTATAACTATATGATTGTATTGAATAAATTACCATTTAAATCAGGTTTGCTTTGTAATTGACGAATATACAAGGTAACGTGCCGTTTATGTTTTTAGGTACCGGCATTCGTCATCGGCGCAAGTGCCCCCGTTTTTCACGTGCATACATAAAGAGGTAACTTGATGAAAAAATTGCTGTTAATGATGTTGCTGCTATTGGCTGCTTTGCCGGTGCATGCTGCCGGAGGGGGCGGGATGTTCGCGCAGGGGCGTACCCAGTTTTCGTTGATGGCGGGAAGCGCTTCTGCTTTCAACAGCAACTATATGTTGATTGGCGCGAGCGCAAGCTATTACGTGCTCGATGGTCTGGGTGTCGGATTGTCCCTGGAGAATTGGTCGGGGGCCGATCCCGGTATCACCAAGGTGTCGCCTTTTGCACAATATGTTTTCTCTCTGGGTGTTTCGGTGCGGCCTTATGTAGGCGGGTTTTATCGTCATACCAGCATTTCCGGATTGCCTGGCATCAATTCGGTTGGTGGACGCGCGGGTATTTACATCGCTTCGAGTCCTAACAGCTCTATCGGTATCGGCCTGGTGCAGGAGACTTATCTTGATTGCAATGAGGCGATCTACGGTAGCTGTAGCTCAACCTATTCAGACATCAGTATCACCTTCGGATTTTGATGCGGCAGAATTAATGCATCAGGAAAAATAACGGCGTCAGACTGACGCCGTTATTTTTTATGGAGCGGCATTTTCGAACAGGGATAGCTTGCATGATCTTTAAAACCGCAGTTCAATCCGCAGATTTCGCGGATTTACACAGATTTTGAATCACTTGCGAATATTTGATCGTACACCCTATTGGTTATCTAGCCTCTCTCGGTAACTCTTTGTTTAATCATGCGTAATCTCTGTAATCTGCGGACAACTGCTTTTTCTAGGATGATTGCACTGATCAAGTGTTGCAAGGGTTTTGATGTAAGATCGTAACATATTGATTATATTTAATAATTCATATATGTTCGTCAGCCAGTCAGGCTGAGGTAAGTCGCGCTGCACGGTTTGTGACACAGACAAAGGTATCTGTTTGTCCATGCCTCGCTGCATGTTAACAGCGCTTGATCGCTAGTGCCTGCGCCGCCAAAAAAGCTCCATGAGCGGTTTGACACTGGTGCCGTGGAGGAGGATGGAGAGGGTGACGACGATCAGTGTCATTTGTATCAATTGCAGCGCCAGTATCTCGGGTAAACCTTGTTGTATGGCGTACATGAGGTAGTAGAGTGAACCGATTCCGCGCACGCCGAACCAGCCTGTCAAGCCGCGTATGCGCCAGCTGGCGTGTGTGCCCAGCAGGCTGATAACGACACTGAGCGGGCGCACGACGATGAACAGGAACAGGGCCAATCCCACTGCTTCCCAAGTCCACGAGTTTAGATAGAGTGATCCGCCGATCAGCAGTACCAGTACAACTTCTGACAGCCTTTCCAGATGCTCCTTGAAGACCAGTGACCCTTCGCTGACCGTTGGCAGTGGCTCCGGGTCGGGGCGTGGATTTCCATCTGCGCGTGCGGATTGCTGGGTTTTGCTGCTGTCAAACGCAAGCTGGGCAGCCAGGGCTAATTTAAGTTCGGTCTGGCGTAACGCGACGGCGGCAAAGAATACCGCGAGAAAGCCCCAGCCGTGGACCATCACGGTTAAACCGTATACGATCCCGATCAGTCCTAGGCCGAGGAAGTCGTCCATCAGTTCATGTTGATCGGGCTTGCTGCGCAGTTTCCATCCCGCATGGGCCAGTGCAACCCCCGCGACAATGCCGATGGCCATGCCAGCCAGTGTGGCCCATAGCACGTCAAGCAATATCCAGTTGATGCCGAAATCGCCGAGATCATGCAGGCCCAGCAAGCCCAGGCCCAGCATCACAAACGGAAACGCGCTGCCGTCGTTGATGCCAGCCTCGCAGGTGAGGGTAAAGCGCAGGTGGTCGTGGTCGCCGGGATGGCGAATTTGTATATCGGTTGCCAGTACCGGGTCTGTTGGCGCGACGATTGCACCCAGCAGCACGCCCGCACCCAGTGGCATGCCCAGTACATAAAAGGCAAATGTTGCGACCATCGCGACGGTGATAGCCATGGAGACGGTCGCCAGTAAAATCGGTGTGCGCCAGCGCGTGAAATTAACAGGTATCGGCATTTTTATTCCGGCAGAAAACAGGGAAATCAACACCGCAAATTCGGTCAACGATTCCAGCAGCCCGGATTGTTTGAGTGGATTGAAATGAAACAGATTGAGCACGCTAGGCCCGACCAGCAATCCCACTGCCAGATAGACGATGGCAGAGGTGATAGGCGAGCGTTTGAGGATGGAAGCAGTGAGCCCCATAACCAGTAACAGCCCGCCTACGAGGATGAACCCCAGTGAATTAGTCATCGGTAAGTCTTATTCCATTTCCAGATCAAAAGTGATGCGAAGCTGACCGCAGATACAAATTCCCTCTCCCGCAGACGGGAGAGGGTGAGGGTCGTGGGGCACAAGCAAGTTATATTTCTGCACATGGACCCGGCTCCGCCCCCCTCGCTTCGCTCTCCCCAACCCTTCTCCCGCCTGCGGGAGAAGGGAGTAAATTCAAGTATTGAAATGGAAATGGAATTATATGCACAATTTCAAGCATAGCCCATGTTGGCGATGAGCAGGTGAATTAAAGCGCATCAAGGGGCGGCAGACCCGATTGATTTTTGCTTAAGTTTCTATGATTTAAAAAAACACGGGGCCAGGCTGACCCCGTGTTCCATATCTGGCCCTGCCGCCCGCAATGCTAGCGGCCTTGACTGTTGTTATTTCACCACTATTTCAAAGAGTACCCGCATATTGGCTTTGGCTTCCTGTGAATTTATTTCGCCAGGGGCTACTTCAAATACAGCCGGTTTTGTTCGGCCATATCCAATCACTGTAATTCTGTCCGCCTTAATTCCTTTTTCAATGAGATAGTTCTTTACACTGTTGGCTCTCTCTTCACTGAGTTTTTGATTGACCTCTTCCGATCCTTCAGCCGAGGTGTATCCCGCCATACGCACATCGATGGTGGGATTTTCCTTCAAGACCTGAATATTTTTATCCAGAAGGGCTTGGGCTTTGAGACTTAATGTTGCCTGATTAAAATCAAAATACGTATCACCGAAAACGGCTACTTCTTCATTAGGCTTGGGGTCAAGCACGACCATCATGAGCTTTAACTCGGACAGGCTTTTTTGTGAGAGTTCGAGCTTGGGCTTGGGCTGAACCAGTAACATCAGCAGGATGACGACAATGAGGCACAAGATTCCCACAATGATCCAAAGTATTTTTGGCATGTGTCTTCTGGGAATGACCTTGCTGTGATTCCCGGCCGCCAGCCTTTCTGCTTCAAGCCAGTCCACGTAGTCGTTGCCATTCTTGAAGCCGTGTTTGGCATACAATTCATAGGCCAGGTCTTTTATTTCCCTGTTCTCTTCGTTCAGTTCTTTTTGTATCATTGTGTCGCCTCTTTCTTTTATTTGGGGTTAGCGGTAAATTCAACTGCACAAGCGATAGCAAATTCGCGCGGCATATGGGCGGGTTTATGGTTGCACTATGGGATACTTCAGTTGTTTATTCTGTGCGCTGCCGTACATACCCCCGCCTGCCGCACTCCAGACAAGAACGGAAAAACACGGATCGATTTGATGTGTATAACATATTGATTATATTTAATTTATTATTTAAGCTGGCGAGTGTCACCGCAATGATTTTTGACGCTGCCGATTTTGAAGCAAAGGGTGCCGGAATGGAGATTTTTTGAGCGCGTAACCATTGGTGGTAACCGTTAGTCTTGCCTTAAAGCCTCTTTCAGTTAGAATGACTGTATTCGATCTTTATTCGGTGACCTATCGTGCAAGAGAAAATCATTAGTCTGACTGATTTCAAAACTTCCGCGAGCCGCTTGTTGCAGGAAACACGCGGTGGGGCGAATATCATCCTGACGCAAAACGGTACGGCAAGTGCGGTGGTGCAGGATTACGCACGCTACTGTGCGCAGCAGGAGGCTTTTTTGATGTTGAAACTGATGGTGCAGGGCGAGGCGGATGCGCAAAAAGATCGTGTTGCCCCTCAAAATAAAGTGTTTGACTCTCTGCGCACCGCTTTGTTAAAAGAGAACAAACAATCCGGATTGAAGCAGCAAAAACAACGTGGCTAAAGTCAAATCCTATCAGGGGCTGTGGACACACACGGCACAGCAGGATATAAGCGAGATCATTGAATATATTGCACAAGACAGTGTGGGCAACGCGCTTGAGATATTGCACAAGCTGGAATCAAAAGCCGCCCTTTTGCCCACATTGCCCAACCGTGGCCGTGTTGTTCCTGAGCTGTTGCAGACAGGTATATCGCAGTACAGAGAGTTGATCAGCACGCCTTGGCGCATCATTTATCGGCTTGAGAGCCGGCAGGTTTTAATCATGGCAGTGCTGGATAGTCGGCGCGATTTGCAGGCGGTGCTGCTTAATCGCTTGGCGAGGTGAGACGGGAAAACCAGTCGCGTGGAAATTTGCGACTATCACTGGGGACTAAAGACAATGGGCCAACCAGGCAAACAAAAACTACGCAACATTTATCCCGGTGAAGTGTTGCGCGAGGAATTCCCGCTTCCTCGCGGTATCACTCAATACCGTCTGGCAAGGGAGATCGGCGTAAGCGCAGCACGCCTTTCGGCGAACTGTTCCGGCTAGCGCTCAATAAGGGCTGATACGGCATTGCGGCTTTGCCGCCTTCTTTGGCACGGCGAGCAGTTTCCGGATGGCGTTGCGAGCCGATTACGATACGAGAAAAAGCCGCGCCGGAATTGTTCGGTGTGTTGGCACAGATACATCGCTTTGTACCGCTGGCGGGCCGAGAGGTAATAGTGGGGTTAGACTTGGTGTATTTATAATTGATGGATTATTTGAAGTAAACTGATGGATAACGAGAGCAACTTACCGATCGTTCAGGAAACCAAAACCTTACAGTTTTCCGGGCAGCAGGGGAGCCTGGTGTCGCGTGGTCTGGGTGTGCTCAAGCGTATTGCTGCTGATGCACAAGACGATAACAATGCAGCGCGGCAATGGGAGCTGGGTTGCGAATATCTTAAAGGCGGCGATGCGGAGCGCGATTATGAGCGGGCCTTTTACTGGTTTTGCAATGCCGCTGAGCAGGGGCATGCCGAAGCACAATTCGCGCTGGGTGCCTTGTATGCCGCAGGTGATGGCGTGAAGCAAAATGATGAGCTGGCGGTTGCGTGGTATCGCAAGGCGGCGGAGCAGGGACATGCCTGGGCAAAACGCATGCTTGCTGAGATGCCGGGAACCTGAGCGGATAAACCTAAAAGCATTGGCCACAGAGAACACAGAGAACACAGAGATCACAGAGTAAAATCAAACCAAGTAGGTTCAAAGGATAATCCCCGCTCCTTTCGGGTGAATCCACATAAAATCAAGCAACCGGATCTTTCTCTGTGTTCTCTGTGGCTAGAATTGCGTTTTTGTTGGATAACAAGAAAGCTTGAGATGTCTGCTGAAGAGCAAGAATTGGAACTGGCCAGGCTTGAAGCCGAGCAGGCACAACTGGAAGAGCAGGTCGCTCTGTTCGAACTGGAACGCGAAACCACAAAGACCGATGTGGCACGCTTTCAAAAGCGCTATTACGACACGGTGGGACGTTTGTATGTTGAGCTGGATAAGCTGCTTGCCGGGATTAGCCAGCAACAGGCTGCGGCCGACCCGAATAATATAGTAGCGCAGAATGAGGCCCGTGCCGCACGGGAGCGCGCCAGACAATCTGCCGAAGAAGCAGGCTTGATTGAAGCGCAGCCTGAGCCACCCGCAGAAATTACCCCCGAATGCAAAAAAGCCTATCGCAAAGCAGCGATGCTGATGCATCCGGATCGTGCCACGAGCGAGGCAGAACGCGCGCGGCGCACGCAAATGATGGCGCAGGTGAATCTGGCTTATGAACGCGGCGACCAGGCTGCTCTCGAAAAATTGGTCATAGAATTTGGTGAAGATCCCGAGGCGATTACCGGTGTGGATGCCGCATCGAGAGTGATGAAATCTGCGCGCCGTATTGCCCAGCTACGCCGCAGGATGGCCGAGATCGAGGAGGAACTGGATGGCGTGAGACAAGCTGAAATTTTTTACCTGATGACCGCCGTTGAAGAAGCCGAGGCAATGGGCGACAACCCCCTCGGTGAACTGGCTGCGAAACTGTGGCAGGAGATCTCGAGGCGGAGGGTTGCTTTGGGTAAATACCAGGCAATGGGAGTGAATCCCGGGCCTTACTTTTGACATTCATCATGTACCTGTGATTTGTAAGTCCCCGTCGCATTTATCGCCATCCGCTTTGTTGGCGGGCGCTGCGCCATCCGCTGCGCAGCAGCGTGCTCCTCGCCGCGTTGTTCCAAACCGTGCCCCGCTGAACTGCGCTTTCGCCGTGTCCGGCATCAGGTTTAGGCAGTACCTGCTCGGCACCCTGCCGTGCTTGCCGCTGCCCAGCTTTTTATACTGGGTGTTTTTTTGATTAACAGGAACAATGGCTGAAGCTCCGTTAAGCTGCTAATATTCCTGCTCGGCTACGCGATTCAAATCAATAACAGGCTGTTCGACTGGCGTTCAGTGCAACAGGGACAACAGGGTCTCCAGCCGTTTTCAAATTGATTAAAGACGAAATGAATGGGCTGGCGAAATCGGTGGGGTCACGCCGTCCCCATGCAGGTATTGAACATACAAGGGTAAATGAAGTGATTGATGCGCCAATAATTCGGGAGCTGCTTGATAAATCGCCATTGTTTCGCGGTATTCCGCCCAAAATACTTGCCCCGATATTTAAGCAGGCCATGCAGATATCGCTGCATCAGGGTGAACAGCTGCTGTCCCCGGGCATTCTCAATGAACATGTATACATTATTATCTCGGGACAAATGGCTGTTCATTTAACGCTGTCAAACCTGGATGAGCCAATAGCAATACTTAATCCCGGTGATTGCGTGGGCGAAATGTCGGTGTTGGTGGATAGCACAGTATCCGCATATGTTATTGCAAATACCGAATGCAAATTATTAGCCATAGGTCACTCCTCCTTCTGGTCCCTCATCAAAGGCTCAAATGATTCGGCACGCAACATGCTCAATATCCTGGTGCAAAGGATACGCATGGGCAATGAGGTCATCGCCGAAGCGCAGTTGCATCATGATAGATTTCCCGCCAGGAAGGTCATCATAGATAACCTGACGGGTTTGTATAACTACCATGGCATGCAAGAAAATTTTGTTCGTATATTGCGACTTTGCGCAATTGCGAAGCAACCGCTTTGCCTGATCTTGCTCAAAGTAGATGAAGTGAAAAATGCTTCGGGCAAGGCCGGGGAATTTGGCGATGACTGGCCGTTACACGGCATTGCTCAAACCATATTGACACTGCTGCGACCGGATGATCATGCCGCACGCCTTAACGGGAAAAAGTTTGCGATGCTCCTGCCTGATTTGCAGTTTTCCGATGCTTATGCCATGGCAGAACGGCTGCGCACAACTGTCTGCGAGATTCCCATTCGCCTGCCTGACGGTAGCTCACTGCCTCCGGTTACCATTTCCGCCGGAGTCTGCAAGGCAAATGCCGACGACATCTGGAGCACACTGATAACAAGAGCCAACCAGGCCCTTGAACGGGCTATTGATGCGGGGCGTAACCGTATATCGGATTGAGACTTGTGACTGGTTTGGTTATTTCCGGCGAATCAAGGGACTCAGTATCGCAATAGTTTTACCAGGGGGCGCATACACGCGTTGATGTGACGGCGGGGGACATTGCAGGCTCGGGCTTGTTGCGGAGGAAAATTAAGTGCATTATTGCGCTGCAATTTTGCAGGGGTGTGCGATTAGCGTGGTATTTTTTTGAAATTCTGATAAATAATTTTAGGGAGAGTTTAAATGCGTCAATTCCATATTGGTTTGGCAGTGTTGCTGACTGCGATTTTGGCCGGTTGCGGTGGGGGGGGTAGCGATGCACCTGCAAAACCAAAATTCACTTCTCAGGTTTCGTTTGGCGACAGTTTGAGCGATGTTGGTTCATATAGAGTGAGTGCGCTCGGTTCACCTGCGGTGGATGTCGGAGAATTCACTATCAATGCCGCTTCTGGCGTACCTACAAATTGGACGGAATTATCTGCCATAAAATTTGGCCTGGTTGCACCTTGTGCTGCCGCAACTGGTGGTTTTGGCGTTGCAACAACTACTCATGCGGGATGCTATGGATATGCAGAGGGCGGTGCGCGTGTGACCAATCCGGCAGGAGTTGGAAATACCGGCCTGACAGGAGGTGTGTTTAATGGTGCAATGACTGTGCCTGTTGTAACGCAGATCGCCAATCATCTGGGTGTTGCTGCGGGCAACAAATTTTCAGGCAATGAAATCTTGTTTGTGATGGCAGGTGCGAATGATGTATTGGTGCAGGCCGCAATGGTTGGGGGGGGCTTACCTGCTGCAAGCGGCGTTGCGGCGGTGCAAACGGCAGCAAGCGAATTGGCAACAGCAGTGAAGACGCAAATTATTGCTAACGGCGCACAGTACGTAACGGTGGTTAATGTGCCTGATATTGCCAGCACACCTTATGTGACTTCGATTGTTGATCCCACAATCAGGGCTCAGACCGGGGGATTGCTGGACGCACTGACAACAGCCTTTAATGCACAGTTGAAGGCAGATTTGCCGGACAGTGCCAATGTACTGAATGTGGATGCATATTCAGCCAGTAAGGATGAAGCCGCCAATCCGGGTAAATACAATTTGACGAATGTTACAGGCACAGCCTGCAATTTATCCTATGGCGTTAATGCGCTGGCTACGTCTACTACACCTGGCTCTTCGCTGGTTTGCAACGCGAACAACCTTAACCCGGGGCCAATAGACCATTACATGTTTGCCGATCTCGTTCATCCCACCCCTTACGGGCATTCGCTGTTTGCGCTTTATGTGTTGCAGGCGATGACCAATAAGGGTTGGTACTGATTTGAGCGGATTTTTTCATTACAATTTTGGAGAATAAATTATGATATTCAAACAAACGATGGTCGGTTGGACGGTTGCGGGCGCCATGCTGGTGATGAGTGGCGGTGCGGCGGCATCTGGTTTTGCGCTGATTGAGCAAAGCGCGAGCGGCTTGGGGAATGCCTACGCGGGCGGTGCCGCGAGTGCAGAGGATGCTTCAACGGTATTTTTTAATCCGGCCGGCATGTCGCGTTTGAGCGGCAAGCAGCTTGTGGTTGCAGTGCACGACATCACACCTTCGGCGAAATTTACCGGGACAGGCGCTTCAGGCACGGACATGGGCGGCGATGCGGGCAGTTCTTCATTCGTACCCAATGCCTATTTCACGATGGAAATGACGCCCGATCTGCAAGCGGGGCTGGGTGTAAATGCGCCATTTGGTTTGCAGACCGAATATGACGCAGCGTGGGTAGGCCGTTATCAGGCTATTAAATCAAAAATTGAAACCGTCAATATCAATCCTTCTGTCTCGTACAGGGTGAATGATGCGCTGAGCATCGGTGCCGGTATCGATTACCAATATATCAGCGGGGAATTGAGCAGTTTTGATGATGTGCTCGGCACGACTGTTGTGAAAGGCACCGACAGTGCCTGGGGTTACAACCTGGGCGCGCTGTATAACGTCAGCTCAAGCACACGCATCGGCGTAGCCTATCGTTCTGCGGTTAGTTACACATTGAAGGGCGACCTCACCACTGCGCTGCCCGCCGCTAACACCCCGGTGTCGCTGGATTTGAAACTGCCGGATACGCTGTCTTTAAGCCTGTTCAATCAGTCCGACGAAAAATGGGATTTTATGGCGGATGTGTCTTTTACAGGCTGGAGTTCGTTCAGGCAGGTAAGGGTCGTTAATGATTCGGGCGCGACGGTTACAAACACTGTCGAAAACTGGAAGGATACGGTGCGTCTCTCGGTTGGCGCAACGCATCACTACAGCGAAAAATGGTTGTCGCGCGTTGGCCTGGCCTATGATCAGTCGCCGGTTCCGGATGCTTACCGCACTGCACGCATTCCCGATAATAACCGTACCTGGCTGGCATTGGGCGGGCAGTACAAATCATCGGCAGCCAGCAAGATCGATTTTGGTTATGCACATTTGTTCGTGAGCGATACCGGCATTAATGAGTCCAACCCTGCGCCAGCTTTGGTGGGCTCATATAAAAACTCTGTTGATATTCTGAGCGCGCAATATACGTATAGTTTTTAAGCGTTTTCGAAAGCAGGGGGGGACGGCCTTTAGTCACGATATGGCCGACTCCGGGGGCTCTTCAACATGTAGCGGTCAAGTGCAGCAGGCTGGGGTGAAGTACGAACCCCGGCCTGTATTTTTTTATCGTAATGGATAATCCTAAAAAAATCGGCGCAAGGCGGCACTTTTTGAGTAAGCCAAACAGGCACAGAACATGAATGATAAACGGCGTGGCGCAGTCACCACGAAAGACAAGGCCGCTCTGGTCGAAAAAAATACCATGCATCCGCGCAATGCGCATCGCGGCCGCTATGATTTCAAGCAGCTTGTCGCAGGCACGCCAGAGCTGGCGGCATTTGTGTCGCCGAATGACTATGGCGACGAGTCCATTAATTTTGCCGATCCCGCAGCCGTTAAAGCCTTGAACCGTGCGTTGCTGAATGAGGTGTATGGCATCAAGTGGTGGGATATCCCGCCGCAGTACCTGTGCCCGCCCATTCCGGGCCGGGCGGATCATCTTCATTTCCTCGCCGATCTGCTGGCTGACAGCAACGGCGGCGTGGTTCCGCGCGGTGACTCGATACGGGTGCTCGACATCGGCGTGGGGGCCAACTGTATCTATCCGCTCATCGGCCAGCGTGAGTATGGCTGGCAGTTCGTCGGCACGGATATCGATGCGCTTGCCATCGCCAACGCGCAACGCATAGTCGATGTCAACGGTTTGGATGCTGCGATAACACTGCGTTTGCAAACGTCTCCCGCGTCGATTTTTCAGGGCGTGCTGAAATCCGGCGAGGTGTTTGATCTCAGCATGTGCAACCCGCCTTTCCACGCGTCGCTGGCCGAGGCGAGGTCAGGCACGCAGCGCAAATGGAAAAATCTTGGCGTGGAGGCCAACAAGAAAAAAATACCCGTGCTGAATTTTGGCGGGCAGGGCATGGAGCTGAGCTGCGAGGGAGGCGAGGAAGCTTTTGCGTGCCGCATGATAGAGGAGAGTGCGCGGGTTCGCGGCAGCTGCATGTGGTTTACCACGCTGATCTCGAAGTCTGCCAGTCTGCCCGGCGTGTATCGCGCGATCAAATATGCGGGGGCCGTGGAAAACAGAACGATAGCGATGGCGCAGGGACAGAAGCAGAGCCGGATTGTGGCGTGGACGTTTCTCAATAAGGCTCAGCAACAGGCGTGGCGGTTGGCGCGGTGGAACTTGAGTTGGATTGTAACTATTTTATTATATTTAATAATATTGCCTGTAGATGCAGGCTGGTGGTTCGTAAGCTCACCACCAGCCTGCGCGTGAGAATAAAAGCAATCGCACAGTAAACGGACCATTCCCGAAATTGTGCAGGGATGCAAACATGGAACAGCAGATATCAATGGCAGACCCTGATCGATTTCGCTTCTGCTACAAGATGGCGAATCATATACACGAGATAGAGTGAGAGCAAGGCGGCGAAAAAGCACCAGACCGAGATGAAGGCTTTATTATGTACAGCCGATGCCAATGCCATGGACAACGCAACCAGCACGCCGAAGATTCTGATCCGTCTGTGGCTGGAGAAGAGCAGCGGCAGCAGGGTGGTCAGGCCATAGAGCAGTATGGGCGTGACCGGTATTTGGATGGTGCTGCGATAGGGCGCGGAAAAATCGTAGATGATGGAGTGTTCTCTCACTGCAACCGACATCCACTCGGGATGCAAGAGCATGACGGAATAGACCAGCGATCCTGCGAAGGCGCCGAAAAGGGCACAGCCGCCGATGATCTTTTTGCGCAGTTTTCCGATCATGCCGGTTTGGTCCGGCTCGACCAGGTAGCCGCATAGCGGCAGCTACCACAACCACAGAAAATGCGAGAAGAAGTGAAACCCCAGCGCAAAGGGCAGCACTGCGTTGGCATTTCCCGCATCCAGTTCCTGCCATACCCGCCCTTCGCAGGCCTGCTGCAAACCGAAGAAAACAGGTATCAGCGCCCACATCCAGTATGGGGGGGTGCAATCGCGTGGCCTGGCGGACGGCATACAAACCCGTGGTCACCAGCACGGCAGCGGCGCTATAGCTAACAGATGCGGAAATGCACATTGAACAAAGGTGTGGCCTGTAATTGTCAGGCGGGCAGTTACCATAGCACTAACACCTGCAAGTGCCTAAATAATTTCAGGATATTTCCGTGAAGATGAGGCAGATCAATTCAGGAAGCATGGAATCCGGGCCGCAAACGATAACGCAGACTCACTCAGGGTAGAAGAAGAGCGGGATGGCGGCCTGGTTTTTCTCGACGCGACGCAGCAACAGGCGTGGACGCTGGCGCGCCGGAAACCGAGTTAATATGTAATATAATGATTATATTGCATATTTTAAAACAATTGCTGCAAAACCCGATTGCCTGCCGAACTCGTGGAAGAGTGAACCAGCCACGAATTAAAGAGGATGGTCTGGCTGCAACAGTCGATTAATGGGGATTGACCCTGTCATAAAATCTTGCCCTGAACAGCAGTCTCTTTTGCGCGGCATCATCGCTGTCCACAAGTTTTTCCCGTGTGTGCAGCACATTGTTTGAGATCAGCCCCAGGCCGGATTCCAGCCTGCCTTCAATTACGTATTCGGATTGCTCCAGCATCATCGATTCCAGCACCGCCCTGGCGGCCTGGACATCTGCATCCCCAGACCAGGCCATGTCTATTTTTCTGAATGAGAAGCGATGGCATAAATTTCCGCCAGAGTTTGTCCAGAACACCTTGCCGCCAAGATTTTCGGCAATTTCGCCGGTCTTGGGGTTCTTGTACTTGAAGCAATTCCTGTTCATCAATACCCCGAGTGCGTCGGGATCTTTATCGCGCAGCAGTATGTACAGAATTTCATTATCCAGCACCTTGTTGCTGCCGCCTTCAACAGCCGGTCGTTTGCACAGCAGAAATAAAGCCTGTATGGTCTTGTCGGAGCCGTAATAGGTGGCATCGGTATGCCAGCGAACGTGCCTCGTCGTAAACGGTATCGCACTGTTCAAAATGCCGGAATTCGTCAATTCGTCAGAGTTGGAGTGGCGCCTGGCTTTGTCCGTATCGGAAACGCCAAGTTGTTTGCCCAAGGCAAGCAGGGAATCCATGCTCAAGTCGGCTGTGCCAGCTGTGTAAACGCACATATTTGCCAGTTCCACCAGTTCCCTGATTTTGCCTTTCTCTCCGTCCGTCGGCGCAGTCATATCGCCCAGCTCGACAACCAGTTCACCAACACTTTTCGGATAAGCAGCCAGTTTCTCATCGCGCCATTTTTTATAATCTTCTTCCGCATCCAGGTTAAATCTTTCGGGATATTTTGTGTTCCAGCGCTTCATGCAAGCTCTCCTCAAATAAAATGGCGATAACATCTTGTCTTCATTTACCATTTTAACTGACCATGGAATAATGTTAAATAAATATATATTTAAGATGCTTGTTTGCCCCAGATACGCGCCTCTCGGCCTGTCAGGCCGACGCCGGAAACGACGTCAGTTATCCGTTGCCGGGGGTGACCGATGGGGCCAGCTTCGCGATTGTTTGCAATCGATAAGGCCATACTCCCTTGCCGCGCTTATTGACCGGTTGCGGATTTAATCCTTTGTTTTGCTGGTGGACAGTGGTGCGAGAGGAGGTAAATGGATAGCCTGGATGCAGCAGAATTTGACAAGGTCGCGATATTCGGTGGCAGCGGTGCAACTGAAATTTGCCCGAGGTTGTACGACTCAAGTTGCGGATGCGCTACAACGCGCGGAATGTACACAGGCCTACGGAGGGGGGCTGGGGGAGGAGGGCGTTATCTGCTAGACTAGGCAGTTGCGAGAGGGAGGCAGAAATAATCCGTAACAGATCGTATTTCCCTTCGGGGAAAATAAAATAAATTCAATATAATCAATTATATACGTAGACAATTAATAATGAAGCTACCTCCTATAGCAATACCCAAATTCCTCTCCACCTTCAAATTCAAGATGCCGGGCAAGGCGGTGCGCGTGGTTGCGCTGCTGCTGTTGCTGGGGCTTTCCGGCTATATTTATTATCTCGATGCAACTATCCGCGAGGCGTTTGAAGGCCGCAAATTTGCGTTGCCTGCGCGCGTGTATGGGCGTGCGCTGGAGGTGTATCCGGGCTTGAAGCTGACGCGCGAGCAATTGGTCGATGAACTGAGGGCGCTCGGCTATCACGAGAACCCGGAACCGAAAGATGCGGCGACTTACCGGCTTACGATGAACGGCATCGATTTCACCTCGCGTAATTTTGTGTTCGGCGACGGGCCGCAGCCTTCGCAACACGTACGCACGGAATTTGCCGACGGCAAGGTGTCATTGTTGCAAGAGCACGGCGCGACAGATGTGGATATGCCTTTGTTGCGCATGGAGCCGCCAGTGATCGGCGGCATCTACCCCGGCCATAACGAGGATCGCGATCTGGTGCGGCTGGATCAGGTGCCCAAGCCGCTGATCGACGCGCTGCTCGCCACCGAAGACCGCAAATTTTATACGCACTGGGGCATCGACCCGCGCGGTATTGCGCGTGCCTTGTACAAAACGCTTACCGGGCAGCGTATTGAAGGCGGCAGCACGTTGACACAGCAGCTGGTGAAGAATTTATTTCTGAGTCCCGAGCGCACACTGACGCGCAAGGCGAATGAGGTGCTGATGTCCTTGCTGCTGGAGATGCATTACAGCAAGAATGAGATTCTCGAAACTTATCTCAATGAAATCTTTCTCGGGCAGGATGCCAGCCGCGCCATTCACGGCTTTGGTCTGGCGAGCCATTATTATTTTGACCGCCCGCTCGACCGGCTGGAGCTGCAGGAATTAGCCACGCTGGTGGGGATGGTAAAAGGGCCGACGGTGTATGACCCGCGCAAGAATCCGGAGTTGACGCTTAACCGGCGAAATGTGGTGCTGAAGGAAATGGCGAGCCTGAATGTCATTACCCAGGAACAGTTTGTCGAGGCGCGCGACAAGCCGCTGGGCGTGGTGCAGCGGGCGCCCACCGGCACTTCACCGTATCCGGCATTTTTGCAGTTTGTGCACCGCCAGTTGCAGCGCGATTATCGCGAAGAGGATTTGCGCAGTGAAGGGCTGCGCATCTTCACCACGCTTGATCCGTTTGTGCAGCATCAGGCAGAAGTGGCGTTGCAGTCGCGCCTGGGCGAGATCGAAAAGGCGCGCAGGATTGCCGCCAATACGCTGGAAGGCGCGGTGGTGGTGAGCAGCACGCAGACCGGCGAGATCCAGGCGATGGTGGGCGGGCGTGAAGCGCGCTTTGCCGGATTTAATCGGGCGCTCGATATCGAGCGCCCGATCGGCTCGGTGGTGAAACCCATCATTTACCTGACCGCGCTGGAAGACCCCAGCCACTACACCCTGATCACGCCGCTGGACGACAGCCCGCTGGTGTGGAAGCAGCCTGGCACCAGTGACTGGAAACCGCAGAACTATGACCACAAGTTTCATGAACAGGTGCAGTTGCGCACTGCGCTGGCCGAATCCTATAACGTCTCCACCGCCCGGCTCGGCATCAGCCTGGGGGTCGAGCGTATCCTCGACAAGCTGCCCCTCTACGGTATCGAACGGCGGCCGCCGCCTTTTGCTTCTTCATTGCTGGGAGCGTTTGGGCTTGCACCGGTCGAGGTAATGCAGCTGTACCAGACCTTTGCCGACGGCGGCTTCCGCACGCCGTTGCGCGCGATCCGCTCGATCGTCACTGCCGATGGCAAGACGCTGCAACGTTATCCGCTGAATGTTGAACCTGTTGCCGCGCCGGCACCGGTCTATTTGCTGACTGCGGCGTTGCAGGGTGTGGTGCGCGAGGGTACTGCGCACGCGCTGAGCAATTGGCTGCCGGCTGATCTCAATGTGGCAGGCAAGACCGGCACTACCGACGATCTGCGCGACAGCTGGTTTGCCGGCTACACCGGCGACCGCGTGGCGGTAGTGTGGGTCGGGCGCGATGACAACAAGCCAACCGGATTGACCGGCGCTTCGGGAGCGATGACCGTGTGGGGCGAAATGATGAAGAACATCCAGCCCGAGCCTCTGGTGCCTGTGGTGCCGGAGGAGATCGAGATGGTGAATATTGATCCGGTCAAAGCCGTGCGTTATGCGGATGGCTGCAAGGATGGCGTGCCGATGCCGTTTATCAAGGGTTCTGCACCGGTTGAAACGATGCCTTGTCCGACTGCAACTGTGGAAGCGCCGAAAGTCGGCGACGCTGCGGGTATGATTGCGGAAGCAAAACCTGAAGCAAAACCGGAAGTGAAACTGGACGTAAAGCCGGAAGTGAAACCGGTAGTGAAACTGCCAGCAAAACCTGAACTCAAACAAGAACCAGAGAAGAAAAACTGGTTACAGAGGATATTCAATTGAAAAACCGTATCAGCTTTATTTTTGTCTCGGCATGGCTGCTTGTGCTTGGCGGATGTGCCGGTGTTCAGGCTCCGATTGCGATAACACCCGCAACAACACCCTCAGGCGCGCCATCCACCGAGCCACCCGCACAGCCAGCCGCAACAATTACACCCTCTGCAGAGCCTCCCACACCAACGGCCCCACCGGGGATGCAGGCGTCGCAACCGGCAGGGGAGGCGGTTGTTGTCGGGCCGGAGCCAAAACCGGTCATGTCAGGCAACCGCGCAGTCGTCGCCTTGCTGGACCGCGCGGAACTGGACAGCAAGGCAGGCAAGCGTGAAGCGGCAGGCGCAGCGCTGGAGCGCGCGCTGCGCATCGAGCCGCGCAATCCCTGGTTGTGGCTGGAACTCGCGCAGGTACGTCTAGCCGAAGGCCAGTATGCGCAGGCAATTACGCTTGCCCAAAAATCAAACAGCTTCGCCGGACGCCAACTCCGTGTGCAATCCGAAAACTGGCAGGTGATCGGTCAGGCGCGTGTGGCGCAGGGAGATTCTGCAGGCGCCGAGCAAGCGCTCAAGCTTGCAGCGGAGCTTGCGCAACAGGCCAGACAGCCTTGACGAATGAAATCTGAACACCACGTTCCAGTTGCCGCGCAGGCCAAACCCGCAACTGCCGAAAAAACCAGTTTGCATCCGCGCAACTCACAGCGGGGCCGTTTCGACGTCAAGCAGCTTGTCACAGGCACACCAGGGCTGGCGGCATTTGTGTCGCTGGATGACCATGGCGATGAGCCCATCGATTTTGCCGATCCCGCCCCGGCGTTTATCGCGCGCTGAAATATGCGGGTGCGCTGCATAACAGAATGCTAGAGATGGTGCCGGCGCAGAACAAGATCAGGATTTTTGCCCGGACTTCTCTCGATCAGAAGCAGCAACTGGTGTGGCGGTTGGCGCGCTGGAAATAACTCGCGTAGGACGCAACAGTTAGGGATCTGGAAATTATAAACATACCGTTTTAGGATAGATTGCTATATCCCACCATTGTAAAACAGGAGAGCGTTGCAGCCGTTGTTCAAGTTCTATTTTTTCGTTGCCGCAGACTTTTATACC
>Ga0315268_10003221_pt1 | contig 18062 bp, 13 predicted proteins | sample C1_top_MG_FD_204535 | JGI IMG/M metagenome (GOLD analysis project Ga0315268, IMG submission 204535) | Sediment microbial communities from Yellowstone Lake, YNP, Wyoming, USA - C1_top | ecosystem: Environmental > Aquatic > Freshwater > Lake > Sediment | place: USA: Wyoming | collected 2017-08-01
AGCTCATGCCAGCCAGCGACATGTGGCCAAGGAACCCCGCCAGCGACGCAAAGATGACGACGAATGAAGTGCTGGCCGAAGCTTTCTTCGGATCAAGACCGAGGGCGACGAGCGCCGGGACGATGACGTTGCCGCCTCCGACGCCGAGCAGCCCGCCCAGGAATCCAGCCAAGCCGCCCACCCCCAATCCGACGCCGAGCGTGGCTCCCATCCCGCTGGCGATTTCCCGTGCCCGCGGCGCATAGAAGAGCATCATGGATGCCGCGAACACCAGGAAGCCGACGAAGAGCCACAGCAGCAAGGTGCGGTCGAGCCCCTGGCTGACCCACGCCCCCAGGGGCGAAAGTGCCGACGAAACCACGGCCATCGGAATCGCGATCTTCCAAACGACCAGCTTCTTACGAATGAAGTTGACGGAAGCCACCGACATGCCCACTCCATTAAGCAGCAGCGCGGTAGCCATCGCGGTGTGGACTTCGATACCCAAAGCCAGGAAAACCGGGATCAAGATGAATGCTGCTCCGACCCCCGCAATGGTGAGCAGCGTCGTGAACACGAACGTAATCAAGCCGGCGAGCACCACAATCATCATACCTGATCCTCGCGTCTCATTCTTTGGCTCCCGTCAAGTTCAACTGACACGGAATGCAGACATTCTTGTTGCCCACGATTCTGGCATACCCCTCCACGACCATCTCGCCGCACTCGTCACATACGAGGCTGGAGAAGGAATGGGGGCGGTGCGCGACCTCGTACTGGAAGAGCTTGCCCACCGAGAGGAGAGCGTCGTCCGGGACACCCATCACGCGCTGGACAAGCGGTTCGACGACATCGAGGGGAACCTTGGAAGCTGGCACACCTTTCTCGCGGTATTCCTTGAAGAACGCCGTCTGTTTGTTGGCGAGCATGGCTTCGGCCTTGGGCGTAACGCGGACGGCGCGCCCGGTCGCCACCTCGACCAGGGTGACACCCCACTTGCCGTAATGGAGTTTCTTGATGTTGCCCTTGCCAAATGTGCAACCGGTGATTATCTGTACCCCATCAGCAAAGCACGTGGCGCAGTGGTCATCTCCCAGTTCGACGAGAGCGAGGAGTTGGCCATCCTTGGCCCGTTCGACGCCCAGCGCGTTCATCGCTGCCGCTCCCACCCGCAACCCCATCGGCATTGCGGGACACTTGTGGCCATGCAAGCTAAGGCCGTGTTCGTAGTACTCCTTCGGGTCGATCATCGCTTTCTCCCTTTTCGGATTGTGAAGAGATTGGTTGTCTGTTCGAGTCCGCGTCCGCAGCGTCTCGATCTGGAAACGCTTCATCGTGCCATTTCCGGGCGGACCGAGGTGCCGGCGACCAGCGAGTCGGATGGATTGAGGATTACACGGTCGGTCGGATCGACCCCGCCGAGAATCTCCACAATTCGTCCGAAATCACGCCCCAATTTCACCGATCGCAACTGGACGGTGCCATTCGCTTGTACCACGCCGACCTGCGGGCCTTCGGCGCGGAACAGCAAGGTGTTGCTCGGCAGCGTCAATGACGCATCGCCCTTGGTGTCGGCAAACCGCACCTGGGCAAAGCCGCCCGCCAGCAGTTCGCCGCGAGTATTGTCCACTTCAAGTTCCGTCAGCAGCGTGCGCGAATCCGGGGAAAATGAGCCCGCGGTACGGGCCACTTTGGCGGCGAAGACCCGCCCCGGAAGTTCCGGCAACAGTAACTCGGCCGTCTGGCCGAGCGTTATAGCCAGCGATCGCGACTGGGGAACTCGAACACGCACTCGGAGGCGATCGACCTGAGCCAACCGGAACAATTCCTTGGCGCTTCCTGCGGCGATCAGGTCACCCACGTCGGTCTTGCGAGCCGTAATAATGCCGGAAAATGGCGCGGTAACTCGGGCAAACGAGTGCAGTTCCTCCAAGCGACGGACGTTCGCGCCGGCGGCATTAACCGTTGCTGTCTTCACCTTGACTTCGGCTTGGTCCTGGTCGTATTCCTCTCGGCTGACACCGCCCGGCTCGACCAGCTTGGCCGAGCGTGCGGCCTTTGTTTTTGCCAGGGCAAGGGCGGCTTCGGCCTGCGCAAGTTCGTGCCGAGCCCGTTCCAGTTCTTGGTCAAGTTCGGGCGTTTCGATCTCGCAGAGCAACTGGCCCGTTTCCACGCGATCCCCCAGGTCCACCAACCAGCGTTTCAGGTAACCACTGGCGCGGGCGTAAATCGGTGTCTCAATCCACGGCTTGACCTCCGCTGGCAGCAACAGCCCGCTTGCCGCTGCACCGGGCGTGGGCGATACCACCGTGACAACGGGAATGGCCAGCTCGCCGGATTCACGGGTTGTCACCTCCCGCTGCCGTAAGCGGGGCAACCGGCCCGCAATGAAGGCCCCGATGAGGACCACTGCCGCTACCGCCCCCACGGCGAGAAGAAACCAGAGCTTGCCACGCGGCGGCAGAGCGGCAGGCTTACTAGCGGGCGAAATCGTTTGATCGGATTCTGCGGGCTGCATCATGGACTACTCTTGGCGCGTCGCCGCTGCGGAAACGGCGGCGTCGAGACTCTCAAGATCGCTTGCGGGGATTCGGCGGTGCAACAGACGGAATACCACGGGTACGAAAAACAAGGTAGCGAACGTCGCAACGAGCAAGCCGCCGATCACCGCGCGGCCCAGCGGGGCATTCTGCTCGCTGCCTTCGCCCAAGCCTATAGCCATCGGCAGCATTCCGATAATCATGGCCAGCGCCGTCATCGACACCGGACGCAGGCGGCTCGTTCCGGCCTCCCAGACGGCGATGAGCGGGTCCATCCCTTGTCGCAGATTGTTGCGGGCGAAAGTCACGACAAGCACCGAGTTCGCCGTGGCAACCCCGAGGCTCATAATCGCACCGATCAACGCGGGCACGTTCAGCGTGGTGAAAGTGAGATAAAGGCCCCACACGACCCCCGCCAGCGCGCCGGGCAGCGCCATGATGATGATGAAGGGGTCCAGCCAGCTCTGGAAATTCACGACCAACAGGAGATAGACTAGCGCCACGGCCATCGCCAGACCGATGCCGAGCCCGACGAAACTCGAATTCATCGTTTCCGCCTGACCGCGTAGCGAGATGAAGCTGCCCCGAGGCAGTTCCTTTTCCGCTTCCGCAATCAGCGGCCTGATGTCGCTCAGGGCACCGCCAAGATCACGACCGCTGACCCCGGCCAATACGTCAATGACCGGCATGATGTTGTAGTGGTTGACGACCGGCGGGATGCTCGTGCGCTCGATGGTGGCCAGGTTGTCCAGCAGTTGCGCATCGCCTTCGCCAGGCTGGCTGGCTTCCGTCGGAATCGCCTGGAGGGCAGCCAACGAGTCCATCGCGTGCTCGGGCACACGAACGTTCACGAGATACTGAATGCCCCGGCGCGGATCGAGCCAATACATGGGCTGGACCTGGCTGCTTCCACTAAGGCCCAGGAGCATCGACGTGGCCACGTTCTGCTCCGTCAGGCCGAGTTCCGAGGCTTTCGTCCGGTCCACGGCGAAGTGCAGCCGCGGCAAGTCTGCCGGCTGTTGCACCCGCACGTCCACGACGCCGGGAACTCGACGAAGCTTCTCCGCCAATCGCGCGGCGACCTCGCGGTTACGCTGCTGGTCGCGCCCCATGATCTGGATGTCGAACGGGGCGGGCAGACCGAAGTTGATCGTCTGGCTCACGATGTCCGCGGGCAGAAAATAGAACATGACGCCCGGAAACTCACGGTTCAACCGCTTACGCAAGCGCCGCACGTGCTCGTCGGTGGGCCGGTGTCCGGGCTGCAAGGAAACCAGGATGTCGGCGTCGCCGGTGCCGATCAGGCCGTTGTCGATGTACGTCAGTGGAATACCGCCGGAAGGAATCCCGATGTTGTTGAGCACGCCTGCGATTTCGGCCGGCGGAATCTCGTCGCGAATCGCGGCCTCAACCTGAGCGGTCAGCTTGACGGTTTCCTCGATGCGCGTTCCACTGCGCGCCCGCAAGTGCAGGCGCAACTGGCCCGCATCCACGGCCGGGAAAAAATCCTGGCCTAATTCTGGGAGCAACGCCGCTGTCCCGGCACAGAACGCGACGAAAAGCAAGGCGAATGTCAAGCGGTGATGCAGCACAACGCCCAACCATCGGCGGTAGCCTTCGCGGAAGCGGGCGAAGACGCGCTCGAAACCCGCTTGCACCGCCGCGAACGGCCACAGCCACAACGCCACGCGGCGCGTGTCCGTCGCGTGACCGCGATACTCGACGTGGCGGTAAAACCACATAACCAGCGTGGGCACGAGGGTCCGCGACAGGACGTAGCTCGCAAGCATGGCGAACACCACGGCTTCGGCCAGAGGTACGAACAGGTATCGCGCCGTGCCGGTGAGGAAAAACATGGGCACGAAGACGATGCAAATGCAGAGTGTCCCAACAAAAGCTGGCATGGCAATTTCCTGCGCGCCGTCCAGGATCGCCTGTACCGTTGGCTTGCCCATCGCCATGTGGCGATGGACGTTCTCGATTTCTACCGTGGCGTCGTCCACCAGGATGCCCACCGACAACGCCAGGCCGCCCAATGTCATCAGATTGATCGTCTCACCCAGAGTCCAGAGCGAGACGATCGACACGAGCACCGAAAGGGGGATGGAGATGGCAATGATGAGCGTGCCGCGCCATGCCCCGAGAAACAGCAGAATCATTAGCGCCGTCAGGGCCGCGGCGATCAAGCCTTCGTGGGTCACGCCGTTGACCGCCGCGCGCACGAAGAGCGATTGATCGGAGAACTCCTTGGCCTCCAACTCCGGCGGCAAGCCACTCAGAATCCGCGGCATGGTGGCCTTGACTCCCTGTACAACGTCCAGCGTCGAGGCGTTCCCGCTCTTGAGAATCGTAAGCAGCACGCCGCGCACGCCATCCAGGCGCACGACGTTCAGTTGCGGTTGATAACCGTCGTGGACCAGCGCCACGTCGCGCACGCGAATGACCGCGCCATCGAGGCTCTTGATGGGAATGTCATTGAGTTCCTCCAGGATGGTCGGGCTGCTATTCAAGGCCACGTCGTACTCGGTGGGACCGATTTTCGCGGTGCCGCTGGGGAGGATAAGGTTCTGGGCATTCAGCGCGTTCACCACGTCCATAGGCGCAAGGTTCTTGGCCTTCAGCGCCACCAGGTCGAGGTCCACGGCCACCACGCGCACCTTGCCGCCGTAAGGATTCGGCACGGAAGCCCCCGGGACGTTCGCCAGGCCCATGCGCACCTGGTTGAACGTCATGTCCTGAAGCTCTGACTCAGAGAACTTCTTGCTGGCAAAACTGTATTGGAGAATGGGAACCGTCGAGGCGTTGTAGCGGATGATAATCGGCGGGGTAATGTTACGCGGCAGAAACCGCAGAATGGCCTGGGCTGCCGACGACGTTTGTGCCACGGCCGCATCCACCGAGGTGCCTGGTTGAAAGAACACCTTGATGACACCGGCACCATTGAAGGCCGTGGACTCGATGTGCTCGATGTCGTTGACGGTCGCGGCGATCTGGCGCTCGTGCAAGTAGACGATTCGCTGCTCCATCTCCTGGGCGCTCAGGCCGCTGTACAGCCACACGCTGCTTACGACCGGGATGTCGATGGCCGGAAAAATGTCCGTCGGCATACGCCGCAGCACCAGCGGCGTGAGCAACAGCAGAACCAGCGCCGCCACCACAAAGGTGTACGGCCGGCGAAGGGCGAGACGAACGATCCACATAGAGCACGTCAGGAGGTTGAGTCAATCGCTTGGATAATAAGCTCCTTCGCCCGTTTCACCTCGTCGGCCGATACGTAGTCCATCAGGCCCTTGGGAGTGCCGGCAAGCTCCTCGTGAAACGTTATCTTCCGCATGGGCACGTCCTCGGTGAGGACGATGGTCTTGGCAATCGGGAGCCCGGCAGCCTCGACGATCTTTCGCGCGCAGGCGCTAGGACAGCCGTCCACCGTGACGATCTTGCGAGCCGCTTTGCCCTTGGCGACGATGCCAGGGACATTGCCCTTCGGCAAGCCGGCAAGGCAGCCGACGGCGACCTTGCGAAGCCCCAGTTCCTTGACGACCTCGATGCCGGCAAGGGTAGTGGCCAGCCCCACGTTCGAGAGGCCGCCCGAACAGGAGAAGACTAGGTTTTCGTGCGTGTTCTTCCCGGCCTCGAAATGGACGGCCTTCGATGGACCGGCTGGGGCTGGCTCGGCACCGTCCGTGTGGCCGGCGATTCCCGCGGCAAGGGCCGCACCAAGGGTGCCAACAAAGGTTCGTCGGGTTAGCGCATCGGACATTTTCTTCTCCTCTGGTGGTGTCTGTTACAGAAAGGTCCGCTGGTACTCATTTCAGGGTCAATTGGCAGCCTGCGACTCGGATTGTGCGTGTTCCGCGTTGCCGCGGAATTGTTGCGCGACGCCATGCAGCACGGTCACAATCACGAAGACTAGCAACCAAGTGACGGATGCGTCGAAGACCGTGTAGGAGACGCGGGTAAGGGTATCGAGAACAGGGATTTTCAGGAAGATCAGCAGGCCGGCCGTCCCGGCCGAGGCCAGTCCAACCGCAAGGCACAACGCCGTCACGATGCCAAAGAAGGAACGGCGCTGGCCACGATCCGAAATCCATCGCCGCAGTTCCCACAGCAAGGCGACCAGGCCGACCAGCATCACGCCGGTCGCCACGAGGAAATGGTTGGCGTCGAGCCACATAGGCGTGGGAAGCATGTACTCCAACAAGGCCGGCTGGAACATCAGGAGCACCGCTCCGATCGCTGCCGCGACGGCAATCGCCAACGGAATCCAACGAACGGCAGAAGGGATGCGGCGTTTCCCAAAGACCCATTGGACAGCCGAACCGCCAGCCAGCGCAACGATCGCACAGGGGAAGAAGAGCATCAGCCCGTATAGCCCAGGCTTGACGTAGGCTTGGCACCATGCAGTGAGCGTCACGGTGCTTCGGCTCAGGCCCAGCCGCCGGTATTGAGGCTCGACCACCGGATTGCCCGTTTCATCGAACCGATGAACCAGCGCCGGCGCGTGGAAGAACTCCGAACCGGGGCTGTGGCAGTCGGCGCATCCGTTCGCCCCGAGCGCCGCCTTTGCGGGATAGATGTCGTGGTTGTACTTATGGACGTTGGCGTAAGGCGACGCTTCCCACTCATGTTTCTCCACGACCCGATACTTGGTTCCCGAACTATAAACCCGCTCGTCCATGACCCAGACGACGTGCTTCTTCTCCATCGGATACTTGATGTCGGCAAGCAACTGCGCGACCGAATGGATCAGGGCGTCGATTTCCTCGGGTCGATTGACTTCGGGCACGCCGTCGCCGTTGTCGTCGGCGATCTTCGCCAGTTCGGGATACTTGCCGGCCGGGTCCGCGCGGTGGGCGGTCCACATCTTCACGATGTCGCCCATCTTGGGTTGCATCAAGGCGGTTTCGCCTTCGATTTCGATCCCCGGCCAGGCGCTGTGAATCTGATTGGCCGGATAAATCTTGCCCTTGTAGCGAACCAGTTTCGGCCGGAACCGCTCCGTGGGCTTGTCGTCGTAGCCCATCATCTGCAAGTAGCCGTAATGGTTACGGTAGTTCCCATCCGGCCCGTAAAACGTCCAGAGCCTCTTGCCGGGCGACGGAATCCTGGGAGCCGGGTTGAATACATCGCTTGCCTGCACCTCGACCGGCATGACCACTCTCTCCGGGATGTGGCAGGTCTGACAGGCAATCGCATCCAGGTGCAAAGGGGGCAGCCAGAGGTGCTTGGCCACCGGCGCGCCCATCCGACCGGTGCTGTGGCAATCGTTGCAACTGACCATCGTGTCGTCCAGGTCGTTGCGGACCAGCCCGCCCGGGTCGTCCCCCTTGCCGAACTGGTGCTCCTCCTTGCCGGCGATGCGCGGGTCGGTGGCCGAACTGCCCGCCGGATGGCAATCCACGCACTTCAGGCCGGCCCGCAAATGCACGTCGGTGCGCGGCGAGAAATTGGCCCCGCGTTTCTTCCAACTCGGTTGGGCATGGCAGCCCAGGCACGCCTCGTTGCGAGGCTCGCGCACGATGTGCGGCTCGATGGTCCCGTCGGGCTTAAAAAGTTCTTTGTTGTACGCAACTTCTACCGGCTCCCCTTTTTCGATCGAGCCTTTGACCGAGGCAAACTTGGAACCGGCGGTCGCCGCCCAGCGGAAATTCAACGCTGTGAGTTGCTTGTTGCGCTGGGCCAGATCGTACTTGGGCATGTGACAAAGCAGGCAGTCGGCCTCCAAAACGCCCGTCTCACTCCAGCGCGCCTGATGGTAGTCTCCGTCAAAGCGGTTGTCGCCGCCGGGCGAAAAGCCGCTCTTGGCGTCTTTCATCCAATGATCGTACCGCTTGCCGTCGCGGTCGAACTCCATCGGCCCGCCGCCCGGATGACAGCTCGCACACCCCTTGGTGATGAACGTGAACGAAGTCAAGTCCATCGTCGCCGCGCTGTCGTTGCGCTTGGGCGAAAGATAAGAATACAGTGGGGCGGGCGAGCACCAGTTGCCGCCGTAGTTGCCCGGCGTTGACGCCCAGAGGCAGCGGGCAGCCTGTTCCGCGGTAGGCTTCTCGCCCATGCCCTGAGTGAAATGAAAGCCCTTGGTGATCTTCTCGTAGTCGTGGCACGCGCCGCAAGTCATCTTGGGCGAGTAGGGCTTGCCGGCATTCTCATCTTTCACCGGATTGATGACTTCTCCGTCTTCATCGCGCAGGTGGAATGGGGGGCATACTCCGGCCGGCGGAGACTTGGCCTGCGCTTTGCCCGATCCGTCTGCCGCCGGTTCGCTGGCGCTCTGCACCATCGAAGCACCGATAAGAACCACCGTCAAAACCGCTGCCACGGCGACGGCCACGCCTCGATTCCTTGCTACCATCGTTTTCTTCCTCGGGTCGTGAGCGGTGAAATTTTGCTGCGGGCAGCATCGTCCCCACAGCATCTTGGGATCTTCAGACGTGCGCCTTCATTGCGGCGTCTTCTCGGAGCATGGATTCCACACAGTTGAGAAACACAGGGATGCACTTCATCCGCAGCCGGTAGTAGACCGTGGTTCCAGACTTCCGGCTGGCCACGACGCCTGCGTTCTTGAGCGTCGAGAGGTGCCGCGAGACCGTCGATCCGTCTGTGCCGATCATGGCGGTCAACTCTTGCACCGAGCGCTCACCAAACTCGGCCAACTCGTCAACGATCATCAGACGCGCCGGGCACGCCAGGGCTTTGACGATGGCTGCGCGCGACTCGTACCGCGCGGGGTCTCTTTGGCTACTCATCCATACACGCCTTCGCACATGGCAACGGTTGCAGCAGGTAACGACCGTAATATCTGTATTATTGGCCAAAGATGCAAGAATTGCAAGTGCAATTCGCGATTGCCGTGCTGTGTCATTCCTCTGGGGGGGCTTGGTTGCTACGAAGGTGTCAGGGGGCCGGGCGTCAGGGCAGCGGAGCCCTATCCAACTTGACTTCAGCCGTGGGTTGTGCGACGGGTGGTTGCCCCCCGTTGCTTTGGCCAGGCCCGCGGCCCACTTGCCAGCCGCCGGCCAGGGCTTTGTAGATGGCCACAACTTCCAAGACGATCCGGCCGCGGCCGGCTGCAAGTTCATCCTGGAACCGTACCAGCGCCCGCTCCGAGTCCACGAGTCGCTGGAAATCGACCTTCCCGTTCTGGTATTGGCCTTGGGCCGTTTCCACCGACTCCTCGGCCGCGGCCACGCCCTCCTTCAGGAAGGCCACTCGCTCGTGTTCACGCAAGAACCGACTGATGGCGTCTTCAACCTCCCGGTTGGCTCTCAGGACGGTATCCTGGTAGTTGAAGACGAGTTGCTGAAAGCGAGCCTCTTCGGCGCGAACGTCGTTGACGATCCGTCCGTAGTTTAGAATGTTCCACCGGAATGCCGGCCCGATGATTCCGGCAAACGAATCGCTCTGGAACAGCGTCGAACCGTTCCGCGACTCATACCCAATCGCTCCCGTAATGGCGATTCGCGGGTACAGCTCCGACTCGGCAATTCCGATGCGGGCGCATTGCGCCGCCAGCCGACGTTCCGCTCGCCGCACGTCGGGTCGGCGGGTCAGCAGTTGTGCCGGAATTCCGACCGCTACTGTCGAAGGCGTCTGAGGAATCGGCGAACGTCCCAGGCGGGCTTGCAGGTCTTGTGGAGGGACACTCAAGAGAATGCAGAGGGCGTTCTGGGACTCGCGCAGCGAGCCGGCCAACACCGGGATCAGCGCTTGGGTTGCGGCCAGATTCTCGCGAGCTTGCGTCACGTCGAGTTTTGTGGTCTTGCCGCCCCTGTAACGAAGGTCGGCAAGCGCGAGGGTCCGTTGCTGCAACTCGACGTTACGCTTCGCCAGTTCGATACGTTCCTGGAGAACGCGGATTTGGATGTACGCGCTGGCTACTTCGGCCTGAAGAAGAACAAGCGCGTCGTGGCAGTCCTCGACCGCAGCGTCTAGCGTGGCTTCCGAGAACTCGACGTTCCTGCGAAAGCGGCCCCAGAAGTCAAGCTCCCAAGACGCATTGAATCCCGTGTTCCAGTTGTCAAAGTACGGTTCGTTCTTGGGGTTGGCTATGGTGTTGCTCAGTTGCGTGTGGGCGAAGCTGCCGAAGGCTTCCTGTCTCTGTGGGAAGAGGCTTCCACGGGCAACGGCAAGTCGAGCCCTGCTTTCAAGGATTCGCGCGCCCGCTTCCTTCAACCGCAAATTCTGCTGGGACGCCCCTGCGATCAAGCCTTCCAGCATAGGGTCGGCGAAGACCGTCCACCATTGGCTGTCAGCGTTCTGGTGGGCAAGGTGTGGATCGGCGGTTTCGATCCACTCTCCGGCGACCTGCGCGGGCGGCCGCGCGTATTCCGGGCCGACCTTGAAGCCCTGCTGCACCCACTGCTTCATGCCAGTGGCACATCCCCCCAGTAAGACCGTAGCAATCGCAATCGCAACGCAGGATATGCGCAGTCGAATGCGACGGAACCCGCGGATTAGCGGGGTGGGTTGATCGCACTCGTTCTCTGCAATGGTCATGCCTAGTGCGGCTGCTGGAAACGCATGAAAATCGCGGGTATCGCATGGACGAAGAACTCCGCTTATTCGTTATTTTCGGCATAGGTCATAGCGTTCGGCCAACACAACTCCACGGGTTGTTCGCCCGTCCGAGGAAACCGCCCGTGCCACCAATTTATGCGTTCATAAGCAGCCCCCTTCCAACGGCTGGCAAAGCGTCAGCACCAGCCTGATGGATGTCTGGATGCGCAAGCTGGGAAGTTTGGGGTGACCAGAATGGAACTTGCTGGCGCGGTCGCAGTGACAACAGAGCCGCGTTACGGAGACGGCATCGTCCTTTGTCGCGGAACTGCGAGGTTCCGCGATGTTTCCTGTTGTTCGACATCAACAGCGTAGACCGCCCACTCAGTACGCACGTTTCCGTAGCGCGAAGCAACGCTTTCCCTCACGGAGCAATGGAGCGGAGTTGGCTTGTCCCCTGGCGAATTACGCAGTCTCCCATTTCATAGGTGGTATCAAGAACATCCGGGCGCGATTGTCGTGGGTTACGACGATCACGCCAGCCCCGTGTTCGTGGGCAACCCGCCGGAAAAGCTCCATCACCTGCCGGCCGCGATGTCTGTCGAGGGCCGCGGTCGGCTCGTCGGTGGGGTCACGTCCGGCAGAAGTTGCTTGTCCAGTTTCCGCCACCAAGCGGTGGCTTGTTCACCCGTCCACTGGCCCGCGCACTCGCAGGCGGCCAACGCCTTGCCAACGCTTTCAACGTCCTGGAATCTGTCGGCAGGAGATTTCGCCAGACAACGAATAACGATGCCTTCCAGATCGGTAGGGACTGACGGATTCAGGCGGGTTGGAGGCTCCGCCGCGCTTCGGGTGTGGGCGTCGATGATTTCCCAGATATTTTGGCCAACGAAAGGCGGCCTGCCAGTCACGAGGTAGTAGCCGACCGCTCCCAGGGAATAGATGTCGCTACGAGCATCGACTTTATCGAAGGAGTGGAATTGCTCAGGCGACATGTACAACGGTGATCCGCCAAACACCTGTGGCTGGTCCGACTTTCCATCAGTTGCCGCTGTTGGCTGGTCTCTGACCAGGCCGAAGTCCAGAAGTTTGGCCACATCGTACACGCCGCCTCGCTCGGCCGCAAAAATGTTGGCTGGTTTGATGTCACGGTGGATTAACCCTTTGGCGTGCGCCTCTCCCAAGGCGTTGCAGACCTGCCGTAGCAAGTGAATCGCCCTTCCGGGATGGAGCGGCCCATGCCTTTTGACTAAGTCTTCGAGGCTAAGACCCGGGAGCAACTCCATCACGTAGTAAAACGTGCCGTCATCCGTGTGACCGTAGTCGAAGATTTCCACGGTATTGCAGTGAGTCAACTTAGCCGTCGCCCGTACTTCTCTTTCAAAGCGCGCTAGCGACGCCGTATCGGCCACCTTCCCGGGCTTGATGAGTTTGATGGCGCAAGGTCGCTTGAGAAGCTGGTGCTCGGCCTGATACACCTCTCCCATGCCGCCCGTCCCGATCTTCCTTATGAGGATGTACTGGCCGAGTTGTCTTGCCTTGAACGCTTCACGCCGAACAGCGCTGATCGTATACGTCCCAAAGACCGCGATAAACGTCGCCAATAAGGGCATGGGGATCGGCGTCCCAGATTTGTCGGCATCGAGCGACGATGCCACCTCGACGTTTTGCCAGCGCAGCCAGAAAATCAACAAATACGGCAGACACGCCATTGGCAGTAGCACGGCCAATGCCCGTCTCCACGTGTTTGGCATCAGTACACCGTAAAGAAGAATCAGGATGCTCCAGGCGGCCAGGAAGGTTCGCGCCGCAGACACAGTCGATACGGCATCACCCACCTCGGCAAAGCCAACCATCTGGGCGCGCATCAGAAGCAGCGGCTGCACGGCTATGGCAGCGAACAGGACGGATTCAGAGCACTGTAGTTGGAAGAAGGAGAGGGCAAGTCGGCTGCGCAGGACCAGAAAGCTGGCGATGAAGAGAACGAGTATGAACGTCCGCAGGCCAGTCAGCGGGACCTGTGGCAAGAAGAGGCTTCTGAAGAACACAAGCACAAGAACAATGGACAACGCCAAGGTGGCGGCCTGCAAGCGGCTTCGCAGTAACTTCGCAGTCTCATCCGAGAAATCCGGTCTGGCTCCCTCGATGAAACCGACATTGGGGCAGGATTCTCGGCCGCACCCATGCAACTCTGGCGGCGTCTCACGTCCGGCTGAGTAACTGACGGTTGCCTGAAGTGAATCGGACGAGTTGTTGACACTCATTCTGGCTGGCAAAGTTGCCCCCTCTCTGGGCTTCCGGCTTCACTGGTCTCTTCATATCGGTCCTGGGTGGTCGGCAAAGTCCGTCGGCTCGATCTGGATGGTGGTATGGCTAATTCCAAAACGCTCACGCAAAGAGCGCCGAAGCCTCAACAACAATTCGGCAAGCGGCTGCCCATCGTCGGCAACGACATGCGCGGAGAGCGAATCGAGGGCGCTAGTGATCGTCCAGACGTGCAAGTCGTGCATACTCGTCACCCCCGGCGTTTCCAGCATCACTTGGCGAACTTCGTCCACGTCGATGCCCTTTGGAGCACCTTCCATCAAGACAGCCACCGATTCAGCCACCAGTCGCCAGGCCGAGTAGATCACCAATAGGCCAATCAGCGCGGAGATGGCCGGATCGCACCAGTTCCATCCGAAGGCCCAAATCAGCCCGCCGGCCAGAACCGCCCCCACGCTCCCCAATGCATCCGTCAGGATGTGCAGCCAGGCTCCATGCACGTTGAGGCTGTCCTTCCGCCCCGAATGCAGAATCCACAATCCAGCGAGGTTTATCAAGAGTCCGCCCACGGCCACGGCCATCATCAGCGCTCCCATGACCGCCGGAGGTTCGAGCAGCCGCCGATAGGCTTCGATGAAAACGTAGATCGAGACTGCCACCAGTGCTGCGCCATTGACCAGGGCAGCCAGGATTTCCGTGCGGTAAAATCCATACGTCCACTTTGGCGTCGGCGGTCGCTCGGCAATCCAAATGGCAAACACGCTCAGTCCCAGGGCAGTCACGTCGGAGAACATGTGACCGGCGTCTGCGAGCAGGGCCAGAGAGTTCGTCGCCAGTCCGCCGACAATCTCAGCCACCATGTATGCGCTAGTCAATAGCAAGATCACCGCAAGCCGCTTCCGATTGCCGGAACGATGGCTTCGGTGGTCGTGGTCATGGGCTTCGCCAAGCAACATCAGTCCACCTTCGCGCCTTTCGTAATGGCCCCGTCTTCCATTTCATAGATGGTGTCGAAGACTTCGAGCGTGCGTTGGTCGTGCGTGACCACGATTACACCGGCCCCGTGTTCGTGGGCCACCCCCCGGAAAAGCTCCATCACCTGCCGGCCACGGTGGCTGTCCAGGGCCGCGGTCGGTTCGTCGGCCAGGATCACACTGGGGTCGTTGGCCAAGGCCCGGGCGATGGCCACACGCTGCTGCTCACCTCCCGAAAGCATCGCCGGCCCATTCTCGGCGCGCTCCAAAACCCCGAGTTCGTCCAGAAGCTCCAAGGCTCGTTGCCTCGCCTGACGCGGGCTGACGCCGTTGAGTTCCAGCGCGATCTGGACGTTTTCTCGCGCCGAAAGGAAGGGAATCAGATTCGATTTCTGGAAGACGTAGCCGATATGCTTCCGCCGAAAACTCCGCAAGTTGACCAAGGGGATAGGACCGTCGAGAACCAGCACGCCGCCGATGAGAATCTGCCCCGAGGTGGGCGGGTTGATGAGTCCCACGGCCGTGAGAAACGTCGATTTGCCCGCCCCGCTTGGCCCCAAGAGCGCCACGACCTGGCCACGCTGAATGTCAACCGAAGCATCGCGCATGGCGACCACCTCGGTGTGGCCAGAGCCGTAGATTTTCGTAAGCTCTCGGGTTTCGATGGCCAAGCTCTCGTTCATCGTCTCTTCATCCCATCAATGCTTCGTTTGGTTCCACGCGCATCGCTTTCCAGATGCCCAGGAGACTCGACAGCACAGAGATCCCCAGCACGATGACCGCCAATTGCAGCAAGTCAGCATTGTTCAGGACCACGCGGCGGGGAAAGTACGGAAACAGCTTCTGCCCGACCAAGTACGCAATTCCGTAACCGACTCCACCCAGGACGATTCCCTGCTGAAGGATCAGTCCAAGGATGACTCGGTTGGGAGCGCCGATGAGCTTCAGCAAGGCGATCGAGTGCAGCTTGTCGAGCGTCAATGTATAGAGGATCAATGCCATGATGATGGCCGCGATAATCGTCAACAGTGTCTGAAACATTCCCAATTGCCTCCGGGATTTGTCCACCATTCCCTTCAACAGGAGTTCCTCTTGGCCGGCCTTCGTAAAGACCGACACGTCGGCCCAAGTGGAAATAGTGGCCGCCACCACATCCGGGTCTGCACCGGGGGCAACCCGGACGACCACGGCGCTGAGTTCGGGAGAGGCTACAGCGGGCAGTTCCGCCGTGGGGCGAGAGAGTTGCTCCGTGAGTATGGGTTGACTGAGAAAGATGTCCTCCGCCCGGCTGCGGTGCTCCCTCGCCGCTCGTTCCAGACGCATGGCCTCGCCGGGCATATCGAACTGAATCGCCTGTGAGTCCCATACGGTGACGAAGATCATGCCGTCGCCAGCGGTGCTGGCCATGCCGCTGGTAATGCCGACGATCGTGTACGTTTCCTTGCCCAATTTGATTCGCTCGTGAAGCCGCAGGCCCAGCGTCTTGTCGGCAATCATTTCATAGTGGTTCTGAGCCAAGGGTCTGCCGGCCACGAGCGGTAGCCATACCCCCTTGTCCGCCGGCCAACTAAGTCCCAAGACGGACATTCGCAGGGGCTTGCCGTTATGTTCTCGCTGAACGGTATGAAAGACAAACTCGCGGGCCGATTCCACGCCAGGCACCGCCAGCACTCGGTAGACGAGCGTCCTTGGAACCCGCGAAACCTCGGCAAAGGGACCACGGGTGTCGCGCTGGACGACCCACAAATCGGCACCGATCCGCTCGACCAGCAAGGTCGCGTCTTCGACGAGACCGCGATAGATGCCGCCCATCCCCATCACGATCATCAACAGCATTCCAATGCCGAAAACGGTCAGTGCAAAGCGGCCAAGGTTGTGTTGGATGTCTTTGGCGGCGAGGTTCATGGCACCGAAATCCTCCGACCGTCAATGGCCGTCGTCTTGCCCTCGGCGGGAATGACAACCCGATCGCCCGACTCCAGGCCATCCACTACCTCGACGGCATCCCTACCACTAAGCCCGAGCGTCAGATCACGCCATGCGGCACGATTTGCTTGTCGGATCAATACGCCCGGCTTCCCATCTCGCCACAGGATGTACTTGGTGGGCAAGACAGTCACTCCGGACTTGCGGGCCGTCTCAATGTAAACTTCGGCACGCTGGCCCACGGCCCAATTCTTCGGCAGCTCAAGGACGCGAACATCCACGGTGAACTCCCTCGTTTCACGGTCCGCTTGCCGTCCCAGCCTCACCACTTCGCCGCGATAGGCTTTCTCGGGCTCGGAGCGAAACACGACCCGCGCAGGCTGCCCAATGGCAACACGAGACATCTCGGTCTCATCGACCCAGGCGCTGATCCACAATTCCTTGGTCGAAATGAGGCTCAGGATGGCGCTTCCCGGAACGGCAATGTCGCCGGGGTCGCGCTGCCGCTCGACAATCAGCCCGTCAGAAGGGGCAACGATCTCGGTGTCGCCCAGGAGCGCCTTCCGATAGGTAAGGTTCGTTTCCGCCGCAATCAACTGTTTGCGACCTTCGATGAGTGCGGCGTCGGTGCGGGCGACGCCCGCCTGCGCGGTCTTCCATTCCGCAGTGGCCTTATCCAGATCAGATTGACTGATAGCCTGTTTCGGCAAAAGGCTGCGACCTCGTTTGTATTCGGCCTCGGTCTGCTCCAAAACCGCTGCTGCCTGGCTGCGATCTGCTTGCAGTCGATCCAGTGCGGCCTGCGAGACCACAACCGACGCTTGCGCGATTTCGACCTGTGGCTTCATATCCACATCGTCGAGCCTGACCAGCAGCTTCCCTGCCGTCACCCGGTCCCCCATGTCCACCAAGACCTCCTGGATGCGGCCCGATATTCTTGGACTGATGGTGGACTTAAAATGGGCCTCCAGTGTCCCCGTGCCCATCACTTCGGCGACGATCTCCCCAAGTTCTACACGGTGCTCGCTAACCGGCACCGGGGAGAATTTGAGCCAGTAGACGATGCCTCCGACAACCGCCGCAAGTGCAACGAGTTTCACGACCAGCCAGATCCGCCGTCTGATCGATTGCCAAACGCCCGCCATCGTCAATCCCATTTCTATCCTCCGTTGCGTGCTGACTGCAACGAGACTTGGTACTGCTCAAAGGCCGCCAGCGCCTCGCAACCGTACATCATGGCCGGACCGCCACCCATCAGGATCGCCACGCCAATGGTCTCGACGACCTCCTCTCGCGACGCTCCGGCCCGGATTGCATCGTGAACATGATAGGCGATGCAGCCGCCGCAGCGAACGGCGATGGCGATTCCGAGGGCAATCAGTTCCTTCGCCTTTGCGCTCAATGTTCCCTCGGCTATGGCGCCCTTGTGCAGCGACGCAAATCCGGACATCGTTCCGGAAATCTCGCGGCCGAGCTTTGTCGCAAGTTGTTGAATTTCGCCCCGATATTGTGGGTAGTTCGTCATTCGATCGCTCCGTTCGTTTGGCCTCAGTGTAGTAACCAACCAATTCGCTTCAGGTCCTCCCTGAATCACACTTTGCGCTCGCTGACCAGCACCAGTCCGTTGTCGCGAATCAAGGCGCGGAGTTCGGGCAAAAAGTCGTTGATGTCTTCCTGTTGTGTAGACGTTACTGCAAACGCCATGAAGGAGGGGGCCTTCTCCCACGCGCCTTTGACGGTCGGCACCTGGAGTTGCAGGTTGATGATGTCGTAAGGACGGTTGCGAATGAGTTCCTCCAGTTTCACGAGGAACCGCTTCTCGCCGAACTCGCCCGACACTTCCACCCGCACCTGCGTGGTTCGTTGCGCCAAGGCTTCT
>Ga0315268_10003222_pt1 | contig 18059 bp, 20 predicted proteins | sample C1_top_MG_FD_204535 | JGI IMG/M metagenome (GOLD analysis project Ga0315268, IMG submission 204535) | Sediment microbial communities from Yellowstone Lake, YNP, Wyoming, USA - C1_top | ecosystem: Environmental > Aquatic > Freshwater > Lake > Sediment | place: USA: Wyoming | collected 2017-08-01
TCCCTCCAGGCTGGAAGGATTCGGCATGGCCCAGGTGGAAGCGGGGGCGTGCGGAAAGCCAGTCATCGGGATCAAGGCCATGGCCATGCTCGATACACTGGTAGATGGCGAGACGGCGCTCCTCGCAGGCGTGGCGGAGGAGATCCGTGCGTCTGAAGTAACGCTAGGGGAGGAGTCGGGCTTCGAGCCGGGACACAGGGTGGTCTTCGATCCGCCCCGCGTGGTGGACTACCGCGCCAGCGTGCCGGACCTCGCCCGGCACCTCAAAGCGCTCATGAACGATCCCGGCCTGAGGAAGCGCATGGGCGAGGCAGGGCGGAAGCGCGTGGTGGAACGGTACGACTACCGCCTCGTCGCAAAGCGCCTCGTCCAAATCCTCCAGACCAAACTTGGGATAGGATGAAAGAGCAAGGACATCTAACCGCCAAGGACGCGAAGGGGTAAGAATGAAAAAGGAGAATAAGTCCTTCTTGGCGTTCTTAGCGCTCTTCGCGGTTTAATATTTTCTCTTAATTAGGGGTGTGTCCGTTTGAGGAAACGAAGGCTGGACGAGAAAGTCGAGGAGGCGAGGGAGGCCGCCCTGGAGGTCCTCCTCCACAATGATCGGGGGCCCTGCGACGGGTTGCCCAGGACGGCGGGATGGGGCTACCCCGAACCCTACACGCGCGACCTTCTCATCGCTTCCCTGGGTATCCTCGCCCACGGCCATGAGCGGCTGGTGACGAGCCTGCGCCGCGTCCTTCGGACCCTCGCGGAGAACCAGACACCCCTGGGCCACATCCCCTCGCTCGTCCACGACCCCGGCGATCTGGGCGCCAGCGACACCACACCCCTGTTCCTCATGGCCCTCGCATGCTATCGAAAGGCCGTCGGAGAGCCGCGCTTCCTGGCGGGCGCGGCGCGCAAGGCCCTCGCGTGGATGGCCTACCAGAGCCCGGACCAGGGAGGACTCGTGGCCCAGCAGCCCACCAGCGACTGGCGCGATGAGCACTGGGTCTTGGGGTACGGGCTCTATGTCAACGCTCTCTATTGCGCCGGCCTCGCGTTGCACGGAGAAGAGGAGCGCGCACGGCAGATTGCCCGATTGCTCAACCGGCACGAGATACTCGGGGAGGTGAAGCCCAGGCACGTGCGCGAGGGGCTCGTCGTGCCCCACCAGCCTTACTACGCGCTTTGGTCCTACAAGATCATGCACGACGACCGGTTCGATCTCCTGGGAAACAGCCTGGCGATCCTCACCGGCATCGCCTCCCGCGAGAGGGCGCGGCACCTCGTGGCGTGGATCGAGAGCCGGTGCGCCGCGCTCAGAAAAAGCGGCGAGCTGGCCGTGGACCTGCCCCCCTGCCTCTTCCCTTATATGCAGCCTCGCGATACCGACTGGCGGGAGCGTTACGACCGGTTCAACAAACCCGGTGAGTACCACAACGGAGGCGTGTGGCCCTTCATCTGCGGCTTCTACGTGGCCGCCCTCGTGGCGGCGGGCCGCACGGCGCTCGCGGAGAAGAAGCTCCTCGCCCTGGCCGGTCTTGTGAAACCGGCGCGCCAGGCCTCCGTCGCTTTCGGCTTCAACGAGTGGTTCAAAGCCCAGGACGGAATCCCCATGGGCCAGGACTGGCAAACCTGGTCCGCCGCCATGTTCTTGTATGCCAGTGCGTGCGTCGAGCAGGCGCGGACGCCCTTCTTTGCGGAGATTCGGGTCCACTCGTGCTATTCTTAAGGCGTCAGGAGGACACCATGGGCAAAGCCAAAGAAACGAAGAAGGAAACCAAGAAAAAACCCAGCAAGACCATGAAAGAGAAGAAGGCCGACAAGAAGGCCAAGAAAAACTCCAAGGGAGCCGTCACCCCCGCATAGGGTGCCCGCATAAAGCACCCGCTTGAGGCGGAAGGCGGCTTGGGGTTGGCGCGGGATGGGCGGCTCCGTCAGGGAGTCGTCGTAGCAGCCACGGTGACGGCGTCTCCGGGCTTCACCTCGCCCCCCCTGAGCACCCGGGCAAAGACGCCTTCCTTGGGCATGACGCAGTCGCCGGCCTGCTCGTAGATGGCGCAGCGGGTGTGGCACTCCTTGCCGATCTGCGTGATTTCCAGTTCCGTCTCACCCACGGCGACCCGATCTCCGATGTGGAGGTGGGGGACGTCAATGCCTTGCGTGGTAAGATTCTCGGCGAAGTCTCCCGAGGTCACCTCGAGCCCCAGGGCTTGCATCTTCTGGATGCTCTCCAGGGCAAGCAGACTGATCTGCCGGTGCCATTCGCCCGCGTGAGCGTCCCCCTCGATGCCCCAGTCCGGCCTGAGCCGGGCTCGCTTGACGTTGTGCTTCCTCACGCCTTTGGTCTCGCTCACCGAGACAGCTACGAGAGTTCCTTGCTGAGCCATCGCTGCCTTGCCTCCGCGTTCGCTATCGCTGCTTTCGCTATCGCACTCGCCAATCTAGGAGATGAATCTCGACCGCGGTTCCCGCCTCCAGGCGTTCCGCTTCCGCCGGGAAGGCGATGAGGCAGTCTGCCTGGGCCAGTCCCGAAAGCATGTGGGATTCGCGCTTGTCGATAGGTGTCACCTCGGGACTTCCGTCCCGCACGCCCAGAATGCCCCGGACCCACTCCAGCCGTCCCGCGGGTTTCTCAAGGCCCGCCTTGAGCCGGGCGCGGAACGCCCTGGGCGGCGCATGGCGGCACCCCATGAGTCCGAGCAGGGCCGGGCGCACCAGGCGCTCGAAAGAGAGGAGGGCGCCCACGGGGTTTCCGGGCAGGCCGAAGAAAAGCGCGCGGCCCCCGCCCGGCCGGTCCCAGCACCCGAAGTAGTTGGGTTTACCGGGTTTCATGGCCACCTTCCAGAAGGACCTGACGCCGCCGAGGGATTCGAAAGCGCCGGGGACAAAATCGAAATCTCCCACAGAGACTCCGCCTGAACTCACCACGACATCCGCGCCGCGGAGGGCGGATTCGAGGGCGGCCCGCGTTGCCGACGCGTCGTCCTCGCAGTAAGCGGTGGCCACATCCGAAATGCCGAGGGCCTTCACCGCGGCCTTCAGGCCCACGCCGTTGGAATCGTAAATTTGCCCCGGCGCGAGGGGCTCGCCGGGCGGGGCCAGCTCGTTCCCCGTGATGAGAATTCGCACCCTGGGAAGGGCGTGAACCTGGGCATGGGTGCGGCCCGCGCCGGCCAGGAGCGCCGCCACGGGCGGGGTGACGCATGTGCCCTTGGACAGAAGGCGCGTTCCCGCGAGGACTTCGCCGCCCCTGGGGCGGATATTCTCACCGGGCTTGGCGCCCCGCGTCAGGTGGACGACGCCTTGGTCCCCGTGGTCTTCGAGCGCGTACTCGCGCATGACCACGGCCTCCACGCCGGTCGGCACGGGCGCGCCCGTCATGATGCGAAGGGACGCGCCTGCGGGCAGCGTGCCGGGCCATGGAGTGCCCGCGGCCACGACTCCCGCGACCTGGAGGCATACGGGGTTGCCCGCGGAAGCCGAAGCCACCTCCGCGACGGCAACGCCGTAGCCGTCCACGGAGGAGTTGTTGAAGCGCGGCATGTCCGCATCGGCAACTAGATCTTCCGAAAGGAAGCGCCCCAGGGCGGCGTCCAGCAAGACACGTTCCGGCCCCAGCGGCGCGACCTCCTCCAGTAGGATGCGGAGGGCTTCCGTGAAGGGGATCAAGGCCGGGTTCGCCCGCGCCTCGCGTCGGCTTCGGGATGTCCGCCGCCGCGTGCCATGACGACCGCATGGAGGAGCGCGGGAAGCGCCGCGTCCAGGGCCTCTGCCGCGGCATCCGGAGAGCCGGGGATGTTGACGATGAGCGTATGGCCTCTCAGTCCCGCGCGGCCGCGGCTGAGCATGGCGTGGGGCGTCCGCTCCTGGCCGTGAGCGCGAAGCGCCTCGGCGATGCCGGGGATCTCGATTTCGAGCACGGTGGCCATGGCTTCGGGCGTGCGGTCCCGGGGGCCGATCCCCGTGCCGCCCGTGGTGAGGACGAGATCAACTCCGCGCTCATCGGCGTAGGTTCTCAGCGCCGAAGCGATGGCGTCGGGTTCGTCGGGTAAAATCGCGGGGACTCCTACGGCAAATCCCGCCTTGCTCAGACGCTCCGCAAGGATCCGTCCCGAGAGGTCCGCATTCTCGCCCGCGGCGGCGCTGTCCGAGAGGACGAGCACGGCGGCCGACGGGGGCTCGGCGAAGGCCTGCCGGAAGTCCGACTTGCCGCCGCGCTTTTCTAGCAGGCGCACGCTCTCGATGACCATCTCCTCGTCAAACATCTTGAGCATGTCGTAGAGGGTGAGCGCAGCGACGCTGGCGGCCGTGAGGGCCTCCATCTCGACGCCGGTCTTGTAGGTGGCCGTGACGGTGGTGGTGATCCGGATCGTCTGCTCCCCCAGCTCGTACTCCACGCCCACGAAATCGATGGGCAGCGGATGGCAGTAGGGGATGATCCGCGGGGTGTCTTTGGCGGCCTGCACGGCGGCCACTTTGGCCACCTCCAGGGCGTCGCCCTTGGGCACGTCGCGCCGGCGGACGCGCTCGATGGTCGGGTGTGTGGCCCGCAGGACCGCCTCGGCGCGCGCCGTGCGGCGGGTGCGGCTTTTGTGCGAAACATCGAGCACGGCTAGCCTCCGATCTCGTTCATGGCCAGGTCCTGGCACCCGGGCAGGTCTTCCGCGTTGGGATGTCTCTCGGGCTTGCGCGTGAGGGCATCTCGGATCATCCGTTCGAGGGCTTTGTCGCTGGCGCCGCGCCCGAGCGCCGCCGCGAGATCAACGTCGGCGGGTGCGAAGAGGCAGGTCTTGAGGCGGCCTTCCGCCGTCACTCGAAGGCGGTTGCACCGGTCGCAGAAGCTGTCCGAGAGCGGCGTGATGAAGCTCACGTGGCCCCGGAAGCCCTCGATGGAGAAGTCCTTCGCCACGCCGCCCGTCCGTTCTCCGCGGCCGATGGGTTGGAGGCGATGGACGCGCCCGAGGGTCTCCATCATCTGGAGGTGGGAGACGAAGTTCGACCGGTTCCAGCCGTTTTCCCGGAAGGGCATGTATTCGATGAAGCGGATGTTTACGGCGCCTTCGCGGGCCAGCTCCGCGAAGTCCAGGAGCTCGTCGTCGTTGATCCCCCCCATGACCACCGTGTTGAGCTTGAGGGGCTCAAATCCCGCATTCAGTGCGGCCTCGAGGCCCTTGAGCACGGCGGGAAGGAGGTCCCGCCCCGTGATGGCGGCGAAGCGGTCGCGCTTCAGGCTGTCCAGGCTCACATTGAGCTTCTCGACGCCCGCGTCGCGCAGCGGGAGGGCGAGGCCCTGCAGGTTGACCCCGTTGGTGGTGAGGGCGAGGGTCTCGATCCCCGGCACGCCCTTGATTCGCCTGGCGACTTCGACGATGTCGGGCCGCACGGTGGGTTCTCCCCCCGTGAGGCGCACCTTGCGGACGCCCAGGGAGGCAAAGACGCGGGCCAGGCGCACGAGATGGTCCGCAGGCAAGGCGGCGGCCTTGCGCCCCGCGATGTTGCACCCAACGGGCCGGCAATACGCGCAGCTCAGGTTGCAGCGGTCGGTGACGGCGAGCCGGAGGTAAACGTGCCGGCGTCCGAAACGGTCAAGCAAGCCGGTTCCTCCCTTCCACAGAAGCGCAGAACCCCGCCAGGTCCTCGGGCGTGTTGACGCTGGCCAGGCGGGCTTCCTCCAGGTCAGCCACCGAAAGCCAGTCCACCTCTTCATACGACAGGAGTTGGCGGAACGCAAGCCGGCCTTCGCCAATGGCCTGCTGGACTCGCTCGCCCAACCAGGCCGGGTAGTAGCCGGGAAGGGGCCCCAGGGACTGCCCGGTCTCATGAGCCCTGAAGAGCCTGGGCCGGCCCGCGGCGCCTTGGCCCAGGTGCCGCAGGATGGAGGGCGTGAGGAGGGGCTGGTCGCACGCGGCCACCACGTAGCCCTCAGCGGCGTCCGAAGAGAGCAGGGCCTCGAGGCCGGAGAGGGGTCCATGGCCGGGCCGCCGGTCCGTGATCTGGATGAAGTGCTGATCGTCGGTCCATTCGTAGCCCGTGCAGGCGCCAACAATGAAAACTTGCTGGAAGGTGCATCGAAAGGCGTCGAGAACCCACTCGATCATGGGGCGTCCGTCGGGCAGGAGGATGCCCTCCTTGGGCCGGCCCATGCGGCTGCTCAAGCCGCCCGCGAGGACGGCGCCGGCAATGGAGTGAGGACGGGCCGGGGGATCGGTCAAGGGGTCTCCAGAACCTGGGATCAGGCGGGACCGGCGGGGTTTCCAGGCGAGACCGTTATGGTTTCCCCCGGGCTCACCTCGCCGGGGGTCACGACGCGGGCCATCCAGCCCAGGCGACCCACCGTGACCTCCTTCAGTTTCGGGTCCACCGCGTCCAGGACGAAGCAGGGCTTGCGCGCCTCGCTCAGCTCGATCACCACGCCTCCGGAGAACGCGAGGCGGTCGCCAGCGGCTACCCGGCCGTAGAGGCCCTTCACCGTGAGGTTTTCGCCCAGAGCCCCGGGCGAAACGTCATATCCCTCGCTTTTGAGCTGCTCGATGATCTCGACCTCAAGCAGGGAAAGGGCGCGGTGCGGTTTCGTGTGCTTGGCATGGGCCTGCCCGTCGCCCGCCAGCCCCGATTCGGTGACTCGCCCCTTGGAGAGGGGAAGCTTGGGGATCCCTCCCTCGGAGATATTCACGGCGATCAGCGTGGGGGTGTCCATACTCCAATGCTCCTTCCGAGTTTCCGCGCGCCTGAAGCGCCTCGTGCGGAGTGAAATTTCCATCTCTCCGGGGCCACCGTGCGGCACCCTATTCCGCAAAGGGGATAGCATGCACCAGGAACGGCGCAATTGCCATCGGTCCAGGTCATAAGAGGCTGAGGAAGGCATGGATGGCGATGACCGCGAACTTCTCGATCGAATTCGGAAGTGCGACGGGGAGAGCTTCGGCGTGCTCTTCAACCGGACCCACCGCTGGCTCCTCCAGTTCGTCATCTTGCCGAGGGTGGGCTGGGCCGAGGCGCTCAACGCGTCCTCGCCGGACCCGCAGAAGGTCGCTTCGCTCCAGCTCACCGTGAAGGGCCACCGGGACCAGATCCGCGCTGCTGACGAAACTCTCGGTGCCGGCTTCAAGGCCCTCCTCACTCCCGCCAAGCGGGCCAAGCCGGCGCAGGTCCTTGCCATGAAGGACACCCTGCCGGTCCTCATGGCGCTCGGGCACATGGGGTTCTGAGCGAAACCACCGGCGCCCGGATACTCTCGGTCCGGGTACCGGCTGGCGGCATATCTTGGTCTCAAATTGCGCAAAAAGGGAGGGCCGCGCGAGGCGGCCCTCCCCGAGTGACTCCCACCGAGTGGAGGTCAAAACTTGTAGGTGAAGGTGATGCCGCACAGGAGGGAAGCGCCCTCGTAATACCCGTCGGGTGTGATGGGGTAATTGGTGGGATAGACTTGACCGAAGCCCGGCACGATGACCAGCGGAAGCCCCGTCTTGCCATAGCGGTAGATGTTCTGGGCGGTCACGTCGGCTTGGCGGAACTTCAGGTACATGGCATACCAATCAATCGCGAAGTGTCCCTTGTGCCAGCCTGTTCCGATGGTCAGGGACCAGCGGTCCTCGTCGGGCAACACGGGGCTGCGCGTCGCATCGGGCACGGGGGCCTGGTCGTACAGGGCGCCCCAGTATAGGTCCACGCGATCGTTGAGCTTGTACTTGAAACCAAGGCGGAAGCAGTAGGTGTCCTTCCAGTCGAAGATGAAGGCCTCGTCCTTCACCACGGGGGTTCCGTAGAAGTCGGTGTGTTGCGAGAATTGAGCCTTGGAACGCCCCCAGGAACTCCACTGGTCCCAGGTCACATCGAATTCCACCTCCAGCGGATCGCCGGCGTAGGCGACTCCCATGCGGGCGCTGGCGGGGACGGCGTTCAGGTCCACCGCGACGTCCTGCCCAGGGAAGAGGTTGGCCAGGGAGGCAAGCTTGGGGGGCACCTTGAAGGAGGTGTGGCCCTCGTAGTTGATGGTGGGCCGGTTGTGGTAGAAGAGGCCGAATGACCATGGCTTGTTCCTGTACTGATATCCGAGATTGAAGCCCAGGGCCTGGTCGCGCAGGTGCGTGTCTACCGAGACCTGGGATTCGGAGTAGTAGGGGATAGCGTTGGGGTAGGGAGGAGAGGGCAGGCGGTGGGGGTTGATGGCCGTGGAAAGCGCCGAGGAGTTCACGCACCGGATGAGGTTGAGCTCGCTGTCGTACCAGTCCAGGCCCACGGAAATGGCGTTGTGGTCGTTGATCTTGAAGGCCACGACGGGCCGGTAGTCCAGGGTTACGATCTTGGAGTGCCGGCTGGCGAAGCGGCCTGGAAAGTCGTCGGACCAATCCGTCGCCAAGTTGTAGGGTGCGGTGACGGCGAATCCGAAAGTGATCCGATCCGACAGGGGATAGGTGACGAACACCGCCGGGATGAAGAAGTTCTGGGCGTTGTCTTTGTAGGTCCCCAGCGTGGGGCTCTTGTACTTGACGTCGGCGTATATGTAGGTTTCGTTGAAGCTGAACTGGATGCCCTTTTGAAAGACGATGCCCGCCGGGTTGTAGAAAATTGCCGACGGGTCGTCCACCCGGGCGATGACCGCCCCGGCCTGGGCCGAAGCGCTGGCGCTCTGCTCGTAGACGAGAATGCCCGAGGCAAGTGCCGAGGGCGCCACCGCCAATAGTAAAAGGAGACTCACCCAACCCTTCATCCTCATGCCCGCCTCCTCGTGATTTCTGCACAGTGCCTTTTCATGTCCATTCTCCTGGCTCACTCGAAGAGCGGGAACGGGCGCGGGGTAAAGGGGTCGAAGACCGGCGTCATGCTGAAAAAATTCGGGTCGAAGACGGGGGCGCCCTGCGCGCTCGTTCCGATGAACCCCGACTCGCCCAGCGGGAACATGGATTCGATTCGCACCGGGCCGGTGGGCCCAAATTCCACGCACTGGGCGTAGGTGGAACGGTCCGAGTAGGGCGTCGCAACGGGAAGGAGCCCGAGGAGGTCGTGGCGGTAACTGATGACGCCGCGCGGCTGGTTGTAGGGCGGTGCCCCGAGCTGTTGCATGGTCATGTCCAGGGCCAGCACGATGAGCTGCTGTGGATCGGTGGGCAGGCCGCTGTGGGACGGGTCCTGCCACCAGTTGTACAAGACGGGCACGCCGGCCGAGGTGCCTTCCAGCGCGTGGATGAGAACATTGAGGAACTGCACGTCCGGAACGGCGTTTTCCGGCCCAAGCTTGGGCGCGAAAGTGAGCGTGAGCATGTTCTTGATCCAGGTATCTTCGATGACATAGCCATCGGCCTTGGTGGGTCCCAGCGCCCATTGGGTGGGTCCGCCGGCGACGAAATGTCCATCCCAGGCCTGGACCATTCCCAGAAAGGCGAGCCGGTTCGCGTTCGGGTAGGCCTGAACGGCAGCCGTGAAGTAGGACCCCACTTTGCTCCACGGCACACCCCCTCTGGGCCCGAAGGAACTGTCCGTGGTGGCGATGTTCAGTGCCAGGTCGCGCACCTGCTCGAAGGTCAGACCATTGTGGGTCTTGAGGTAGTCGTCCACCACGTGGGCACGCGCGAAGGGGCCGAATGAATACCCAAGATTCTGGGGCGCATTCATGTAACCGGCGTTGGACTTGTTGTTCCATCCGCCGAAGTAGCCCTGGGACGGGTTCTCGGCGTGGGAGCGCGGCTTGAGGGACACGGGTTTGGGCCAGTCGTGCTTGTTGTCCCCGGCCAGCGGCAGGCGGGGATCGTAGTCGGCGGTGGCACGGCGCACGGGATCCCGCCCCGACATCCAGTAGGCGATGTTCCCGTCCCGGTCCGCGTAGCAGAAGTGCTGGCTCACCGCCACTTCCTCGATGCCGGCGCCGAACTGGGCCACGCTCTGGGCGCGGGCCAAATCGAGGAAGGCCTGCACGGCCTGGAATTCGTAACCCCAGTGGGCGTATGCCCATACGACGATGGTCCCGGTGAGGTTCTTCAGGTCCAGAGGCATGGGGTTGATGACGGGGCCCCGGCTCGTCCGGTAGGCCCAGAAGGTCACATCATCACCGCCGGCCACGTGAATGACAACCTTGTGGTGTTTCTTCACGGAGAGGGGGCTCTCGACGTAGTAGTCCAGCGTGTGGGCGTGACCCACCTGCATGGACCAGGCGTGATGGGGCGTGCGTCCGATGATGATGCCTGGGATGCCGGGCACCGTCATGCCCGAGATGTCCAGGCCTCCCCCGCGCAAGGAGCCTTCGGTCACGATGGAGGGGACCGTGAATCCCATCTGGGGCCCCGAATAGAGAATGGGGTGGCCCGAGGCCGTCTTGGTCCCAGAGACGGTCCACGCGTAGCTCCCCATGGGCGCCCAGGCGTTGATCCGTTTAAGGTTATTGATCACATCGTCGAGGGTCGAGGAGACGTCCTTGGCCGCCTTCTTCAGATCGGGAAGGGTGGCGAGGTGCTTCTCCAGGCGCGACAGGGCAGCGGAGGGATCTTCCGGGCTCTGCTCCGGCGCGTTGCCCGAGGGCGGAATGTAGGTCAGCGCCTCGGGGTCGTTGATCCACCTCAGGTCTTGGAACATGGCGAGGCCCTGCTGTCCGTACTGGGCCTGGAGGGCCTGGGCCAGGTAGGCGTTGACGAGCTGTCCCTGCTCCAGGGCCTCGGGGTCGAACTCCCGCTGGAGGAGCGCGAGCCAGGCCAGCACGTCGGATTCGGTCCACTTGGAAGGAAGAACCGTGGCGTGCATCTGGGCGCTCAAGGCGACGAATTCGAAGGGGACCAGGGTGGGGTTGGCGCGAACCTCGTCCACCCGGCGGTTGTACCCGGTGATAAAGGACGTGACCATGGTCTGGCCGTCGGCGCTCAAGGCTTTAAATCCCTTTTGCAACTCCTTCGGGGTGTATCCGATGGTGCTCATGAACATGTCGGTTTCGAGCTGGCTGGGACCCAAAAGCTCTGAGAGGCGCCCCGTGGCCGACCGGTAGTAGAGCTCGCACTGCCATAGCCGGTCCGTGGCCACGGCGTAGCCCATGCCGTCGTACAGCTCCGCCAGGGTGGAGCCGGTGACGAACCACACACCCCTGGCATCGCGGGTCGTTGCGGCGGAAGCCTGCGGGCCCTCCGCCGCGTAGGTGGCCGAGGCCGACGCGACCACGAGCAGGCAGATCAGGACGAGCCCCGTTCTCATTCGCATGCGCACATCCTCCTCCAAAGGTCTGGGTATAGGTTCCTCCACTACGGAGAGTTTGGCGGGCCGAGCCTGTTGAGAAACAGATGGTCAACGGAAACAGTTTATGCCACCGGATCCAGGCTCTTGTCAAGGATTCCCGTAAAGACATGGAACGCTCTTGCCGAAGGCGGACGACCCGGTAAGGAATTGGCCGCAGAGCCGCAGGGGGGATCGATGATAAAGAGAATTCACCACGGAGGCATGGGGGACACGGAGAAAGAACTCTGGGGGCTTCTGTGCCGTGGGCATGCCCCCCTTGCGTTGCCGATTCTCCGTTCGATCTCGCTGCGAGGCCGGAAGCCGCGGAAGTCTCGTCGCGCATGTCCAGATTCCGACCGCCGGTTTAAAAAGACGGAGAGGGCGCAACAGACTGAGCGGCGATCTTGGCGATGAGGTCGTCCAGGGTGGACTTGAAGGTCGCGAGGGCGTCATCGGCGTATACGCGGAAGTCCTTGTGGATCTTTCGGTATCGCGAGCGCATTTCGGCAAGGACTCGATCCCTGTAGGCCTCCAGTTCCGCGAGCTTCGGTCTGGGGGTCGCCGCGGAAACGGCGGCGGCCTCCTCCGGGAAGGCGCGCGCGACGGAATCCAGGGCATTTTTGAATTGCTCCAGCTCCAGAAATCGCTGGGTCATCTTGAAAAAGTGGTGCCCCTTCACGGCCATGGTCACCGTTTCAGCGAGCATGCTGGGCTTGGCGAGAAACCCGCGGACCATAAACTTCCAGTATGGCCAACTGTAGGAGGAAAAGGTTTGGAGGAGGAGGGAGAGCGTGAAAGCTCTCAACTCGGTTTTCCCGACTCTCCGGGCGCTGGTCCTATGTTTTCGCGTATTTTTCAGTAGCTGGAGGCACCGATCGAAGTAGCGGTCCGGCTTGTAAATAGTGGCCATGACCCTCTTGTATCCCGCGAAGAGTCTCTTCATGTCCATGGTAGGGACGAAGTTGAGCCTGAGGTCGTGGGTGTTTCCGCCTACGGAGTCCTGCGTGATCCGGCCCTCCGCGTCAAGCCTCCTGTAGAGCTGGGTGTTGGGCAGGGCCGTCAGGAGGCCCACCATGGCCGTGGGGATGGCGGCGTCCTGGATAAACCGGATCTGGCGGTCGAAGATGTCGTCCTTGTCCCCGTCGAAACCCAGGATGAAGCCGGCCGAAACCTCCATGCCTTTCGCCTGGATGCTCCGGACGCTCTGGAGCATGTCGCCCCTGAGGTTCTGCGTCTTGCCGGTGACCGCCAGGGTCTCGCGGTCCGGGGTTTCGATGCCCACGAAGACCATGTTGAAGCCCGCGAGTATCATCTGGTCCATGAGCTGTTCGTCCTCGGCCAGGACGAGGGTGGCTTCGGTGAACAGGTTGAAGGGGTAGTTCCTTTTCTGCTGCCACGCGGCGATTTCCGGGAGCAGCTTCTTGACCTCTCTCCTGTTCCCGATGAAATTGTCGTCCACCACGAAGAGGGAGCCCCTCCATCCCTCTTCGTACAAGAGGTCCATCTCCTGCAGGAACTGGGAGGGGGTCTTGGTGCGGGGAACGCGGCCGAACATCTCGATGATGTCGCAGAACTCGCAGTTGTGCGGGCACCCGCGGGAGTACTGGAGGGCCATGGTGGAATACCGGTCCTTCCGGATGAGGTCGAAGCGGGGCGCCGGCGTAAGGGATAGATCGGGTTTAGCCATGTTGGAGTATACAGGCTTTGCGCAGCCATTCCGGTAATCTTCGAGAAACGCGGGAAGGGTAACCTCCGCCTCGTTTAAGACGAAATGATCTACGCCGGGGATTTGCGCGTTCATGCTGGTGGGGTAGGGCCCGCCCGCCACGACCGTCTTGCCGTGCTTCTTGCACAGGCCGATGACCTTCTCGAGGGAGTCCTTCTGGACGATCATGGAGGAGGTGAGGACCAGGTCGGCGCCGGCGATGGCCGATTCCCGCAGAGGCTCAACGTTCATGTCAACCAGTGTTACATCGAAGTCCGCAGGGAGCATGGCCGCGACGGTCATGAGGCCGAGCGGGGGGAAGACCGCCCGCTTCCCGATGAAGGGAAGGGCGTACTTCAAACTCCAGTACGTGGGGGGTATTTCGGGGTAGACCAACAATGTCTTGATCGCCATTTTTTCGGCCCCTATTGAGAAGTGGGTCCTAACCCCAGCGTAATGCTCCGAGAGCCTGCATTCAAGTAGAAATAGCCCAAGCCCTGCCAAGTCCTCATATAGTCTTCACCCAGGAAAGGTAACTCCCTAGACCCGCGCGTTGCGGGAGCGACGAGGGTTAAGAATGCCTATTTCTTATCGTCGCTTTTCTTGTCCCCGTTCTTTTGAGCATTTGGCGACTTGGCACTCTCATTTTTATGGCCGTCAGAATGCGAATTCGTCGCCTTGGGTTCCTGCTGGTGTCCATCGGACTGCTGCTCATGGCTGCCGGACTTCTGTTCATGGCCGCCGGAGCCAGGATGACCATGCCCGTATTTCTGGTCCAAAACTTCGTTGTGGTACCCGTCCGGCCCACGGTGGACCGGGTCATGTTGCCAATAGTTGCGTCCTCCAGGTTTATGGCCTGGGTAACGTTGCTGCCAGTACACGACGCTTTGGCGATAGCCGGGGTACTGGTAAAAATTGGGGCCATAGTAAACGCTGTTCTGGTTCCAGTCGAAAGCCCCGAAAAGTGCCGAACCCGCGGGAAATCCTGAGCCGTACGAGATGATATTGCCCGCCACATAGTAAGGCGGCGGTGCCATCATGGCAGGGTAGTAGGTGGTGGGATGGCTCCACCCCGGTCCATAAACCACCATGGGGTTGTAAGCGGGAACGTAAATGATTTGAGGACTGACCGGCGAGATCTGGATGACACGCTGTACAACCACGACCCGTTGATGGGCAGAAGTCTTCAGGTTGCCCGCTTTGTGGGCGCGATGGCGAAGGCTTTGGACTTGGCCCATCACGTTTTTGGGCTGGATCAGGAAGGCGTTTCCGAGGTCCTGAGTCCAGGCCTCATTTTCGGCCATGCGGGAAAGGACATTGGGGAAGGGGACCAGGGACTTCACACTCGCGTCCCAATTCTGCCGATCCAGAGCATCCGCGAGAGAATCCCCGTGGAGGCTCGAGTTCTGCCGGGCCCATCGGTTTGCTTCCGCCAGCTCATAGGGATAGGTGGCTGCCATGAAGACCTGTGCGAGCAGGGCGTCGGGGTAGAGCGCCACGGGCGCCACGACCTGTTCGATCTGATCCAAACTATACGATTGGCCCCGGACGTCCAATGCTGAAACTGCCATGCAAATTACCAGGCAGGCGGTGGCCGTCACGGAGACGAGAGTCCATTTGAACTTATTCATTGTGGTTCTCCTTCTTTCAAACGAGAATCTCCTACTCAAATCAGAATCCCAGGCTGATGTTCAACCCGTAGTACTCCACCCTGTTCATGTAGAACTGGCCGCGCGGGTCGTACCCCCGGTACCACTCGGCCATGAGGCGCAACCGCCGCTGTCCCGGGTTGGGCCGGCCGAACTCGAGGCCGACCTTGACGCTGGTGTCGGTGGCCCACGCGTGCTCCTCGTAGCTCTTCCAGTCCACCCCGCCCACCAGCCTGCCCTTCCAAAGGAGGGGCCTGGTGCCGCGGTACTCGATCCCCCAGTGGGCCATCCCCGGCTTCAGGTCGGCCGGGTCCTTGTTGATCAGGTATTCGCCACCGGCGTATCCTCGCCAGCCCCGCCATTCGAAGGAATAGAGGAGCTCGATGGCTTCGAAGCTGAGGTTGATCCGGTTAGGAGGATTGGCACTTAAAAGGTATTCATCCCCCAGATGGGAGCTCTGGTGGTAGAGGCGGAAGCGGATGGAGTGGTTGCCACTGCGGAAAGTGAGAGGGATACCGATGCTGTAATCGGCGTTGATCAAACTGTAAGAAGGGGTGCTCATGTTGAACAGGGCGACGAGGGACGCCTCCACGCTCAACTGCAGGCCATCTCCTTCGCGGTGGCCAAACCACCTATACATGCCGAAGGTTTCCCCGAACCCGGCTTCCGCCATGGTGTACTGAACCCCCAGCGACTTGAAGCGGTCGATGCTGGCAAAGAACTGTGGTTGCTTCGGGTCAGCGAGGAGGGGTCGGAAAAGGTCCCCCGAGGGGAATGCCTTCCCCTTGATCCGCTGCTCCGTGATGCCGGTTCCCGCCCCAGATCCATCGTTTTCTGCCGGGGCTAGGGCAAACGCCACATCCTGGAGCCCGTCGATGACGCGGAGCGCCTGTTGGGCTGCTTCGCGGCGCACCGGGTCTTCTCTGAACAGGGTGATCGTAGCCACACCGCCGACCACTCTCAGGCCATAGCTGTCTCTGTTCCAGTTCAGGTCCCGCTCTAACACCGAGGCGATATACCCCGTGAGAAATCCGTCGCCGGGCGCCTCCGCAGTGGCCGCGGAGGGGATCGCGAGAAAGAGCAGGAGCCAGAAGGATGCGGCGAATAGGCAACCGCCGACTCTGAAACAGGAGACGATCGGCAACATCATGGCTATTCCATTCCCTACACCCGGTTCATCAACAGCAGGACGATGAGGACGATCACGACCAAGCCCAGCCCACCGCTCGGGTAATAACCCCAGTTTCGGCTGTGAGGCCAGGTGGGCAGCGCACCGAGCAGTGCCAAGACAACGACGACGATCAACACGGTCATTAACATGGGGTTCTCCTCTAAGTGGCGAGACGGGCCGAAAAAGTGGCCACTTTAACTAAGGCCTCGTGGGGCTTACCAGGTCGATCCGCCAGACCGGGTTCGATGGATAAAGCTGCCCCTCGAAGCCCACGAACGCCGGGACGTCGGCGTCAAGGATCCAGGCGTGGGCGTTCTTCGGCACTCGTCCGAGCAGCGTGGCGAAGATCTTGAACCATGTCCCAAGCCTGGGTTTGAGCACGTAGTGAACTGCGGTCATGGCCACCTCGCCGACCAACAGGGTCTGACCCCCCGCAGGCGCGATTTCCAGTTGGATCATCCTCGGCTGGGGCGTGAAGGCGACGAAGTGGACTGTCTCGCCAGCTCCCTTGTGGAGGTCCTTCACCACGGTGGGGATCATGCCGTTGTAAACATCGGGGGGCAAGTCGAGCGAGCCGTCGAGGACCTTTACAGACCCATCCTTGTGGACTTTAGTCTCCACCCGGTACTTCCCGGTGGCTCTTTCCAGTGAGATCTTGGTGTCCTCCGCGAACGCCGGGCCGCTCTGCTCCAGCCGATAGCTCAGAAGCGTATAGACCCCCAGCTGGGAGAATACTGCCGTCTCCTCGAACAGAGACCCATCCTTGAACCGGAACACCGTGGTCCTCTGGATCTCTGCGCCCCGCGCGATCTCCAGGAGGTCGCCCTGCGCTATGAGTTTGCCCTCGGGGGTTCGCAGGACGAGGAATCCGTGGATGGAGCCTTCGGGGAAAACTACCGGAATCGTGGCCGCCGCGAGCGGCAGCGATGCCAGCAATGCCCCGAAGAAGATGATCAGACCCGCCTTCGCCGCCCGCGTGAACCGCAGAAGCATCAGGCCCATTTCAGGATTCCATCCCGACTCGGTACAACTTCCGGCCTTCATCTTCCTATGTGGAGAACCCCGGGCAGGGGACCGATCACTCCGAAGACGCTCAGGAGCCACAGGATCACGACGATGACCACGACGGCATTCAAAATCGACTTGATGGGGCGCGCCATGGGAATGAAACTGTTGATGAGCCACAGGAGGACGCCCACCACGATCAGAACCAACACCACATGAATAAGCATGATCTCATCAACCTCCTTGCCTGGTTCTCGCCGCGGACCATTTCGGTCCCCCCCGCAGGGGCGCAGTCAGCACGGCGTTGCAGATTCGCCGCCATGCTGGCGAGGGAGACGGCGCGGCTTTCCTTGAACGGACTACGGGTAAGGCTCCGGATAGAAAACGGCCTGCAGCGTTCTGGGCAGGGTAAACCGCGAATGGCGGTCCGCCCCGTGGAGAAGCGTCCACCGGCTCCTTTCCGTCGGTATCGGTGCTTTCCTCGATCACCACGGATCCAATATGGACGCATCCACTGGCCTCAAGCTCCGCGCGGCGGCGCCTGGCCTCGGTGGCGATCCTATGTGCGCAGTCTTCGAGGATGCCCTGGAGCGGGAGTCGGCCGTGATGATCGCATTCCTTCCAGTGACCATCCGCAAGGACCTGCAGCCTCGCCGAGAGTTCCGGACCCTCTGCGATGTCGCTCAGCGAGTCCATGACCTCTCTCTGGGTTTCCCGGCCCGATTGTTCTTCGGAGCCATCGGCCCGGCCCACCATATGCCTGCACATGGGAACTGCTCCTTCGCGATGGGAGGTCTGGCCGGAGAGCTTCCGGCCCGATCCCGCATGGTGTCTTTCGGCCGATCAGGTGGTGGCCTCGTCGGGCCCTTTCTTCATGGCTTTCAGATAGGCCTCCTTGCCCCCGATGACGGCCTCCCTCAGCGCCTCCTTATGGGTCTGAGCGAAGTCTTTGGCTTCATCCACCTCGTCAAAGATCTTCTCTTTGCCTCTGCGCAAGGTGTCCTTGATCTTCTTCCGCGTGTCCGCCCCGGAGGCCGGCGCCAAAAGCAGGGCCGTCAGTCCACCCGCCACGGCGCCCAGGAGCAATCCCACCATCACATTGGAAGCATTCTTGTTCATCGCATTTCTCCTTTTCTACGAATTGCTGCTCTCGATGGTCATTTCGTTTTGGACCCCGACCACGCCGTGGATGTCTTCGGCGATCTTGGTGACAAGTTGCTTTTCGGCCGCGTTCTTTGCCTGGCCCCGCACCGTGATGACGCCGTGCCTCGTTTGAATTTTGGTTTCGATGGCGCTGGTGGACTTGTGGAACAGCAGGGCCAGCTTGACCTGAGCGGTGATGGAGGCG
>Ga0315268_10003223_pt1 | contig 18057 bp, 16 predicted proteins | sample C1_top_MG_FD_204535 | JGI IMG/M metagenome (GOLD analysis project Ga0315268, IMG submission 204535) | Sediment microbial communities from Yellowstone Lake, YNP, Wyoming, USA - C1_top | ecosystem: Environmental > Aquatic > Freshwater > Lake > Sediment | place: USA: Wyoming | collected 2017-08-01
CATGAAGACCTGCCCGCACGAGAGCAAGGCCGTCATCGACGACAACGGGAACTACAAAGGCGGCGCCCGTCTCCTGCTCTCGGGCACGCTCCTCCGCAAGCTCATGAGCGAGGGGAAGCCGGTGCCTCCGGAATTCTCCAAGCCCGAGGTGATCAAGGTCCTGAACGAGTACTACGACAAGCTGGAGGAGAAGGTGGAGGTCAAGCTCCACGGCGCGGCTACGGGCGACGTGAAGAAGAAATGAACGTGTGACTGCTCACTCGCACCCCCGGGGCCTTCCGGCTCCGGGGGTCTTTTCATGTCTGGTTTGAAAAACGAGTCGACATCGTACGACGGAAACCTGAAACAAGACACGTTTCACAATTGGAACACTGTCTGGAGAATAGCTGCTCGTTCAATCCGAGGTACGCCCTTAATTTCGTTGAAATTTACTATTTCAACCGGTTGTTTCAATCATTGGATTATTGTTGTTTCATGCAAATGCGTGTGATAGGATTTGGCTGATGATGAACCCGGTCCAGGACAAGCAGTTTCTCGAAACGATATTAAGCTCGATCGCCGACGGCGTCTTCACGGTCGACCAGGAATGGCGCATCACGTCCTTCAATCGCGCGGCCGAGCGCATCACGGGCGTCCCTTCCTCCGAGGCGATCGGGAAGCGGTGCTCCGAGGTCTTTCACGCCGACATCTGCGAACGAAGGTGCGCCCTGCGCCAGACGATGGAAAGCGGGCGTGAGCTCATCGACTATCCGGCGAAGATTTTAAACTTCCGCGGCCGCTCCGTTCCCATCACCGTGAGCACCGCCGTGCTGCGCGACGCCGAGGGGACGCTGCTGGGGGCCGTGGAAACGTTTCGCGATTTGTCGGCACTCGAGCAGCTCCGGCGCGAGATCCAGCATCAGTACACGTTCGAGGACATGGTCGGCAAGAGCAAGGCGTTCCGCAAGATCTTCGCTATCATGCCGGATGTCGCGGAGAGCGATTCGACCGTGCTCATCGAGGGGCCCAGCGGCTCGGGAAAAGAACTGCTGGCCCGTGCGGTCCATAACTTGAGCTCGCGGAGCAAGAAGCCCTACGTGGTGGTGAATTGCGGGACACTCCCCGCCAATCTGTTCGAGTCCGAGCTGTTCGGGTACCTCCAGGGGGCTTTTACCGACGCCAAGCGCGACAAGCCGGGGCGCATGGCACGGGCGGAAGGGGGGACGATATTTTTTGACGAGGTGAGCGAACTGCCGCCGTCGACCCAGGTCAAACTTCTGCGGTTACTCCAGGAGCGCGAGTACGAGCCGCTCGGCGGTACCAAGACCGTGCAGGCGAACGTGCGCATCGTGGCGGCCACCAACCGGAAGCTGGCCGAGCTCGTCAGCGACGGGAAGTTCCGGGACGACCTGTACTTCCGCCTGGCGGTCGTCCGTTTGACCCTCCCCCCGCTCAGGGACCGGCGCGAGGACATCCCCTTTCTGGTCGAGCATTTCATCCACCGTTTCAGCGTGAAGAGGGGGAAGGAGATCACCGGAGTCACCCCCGCGGTGATGGAGATCCTCATGCGCCACGACTTTCCGGGGAACGTCCGGGAGCTGGAGAACGTCATCGAGTACGGATTCGTCCTGTGCCACGGCCGGCTGATCGATGTGCCCCACCTCCCCGAGGACCTCCAGCAGGGGAGCCAGCGCGCCTTTGCGACGAAGCAGCCGCACGACGGATCGCAGCTCAAGCTCGCGGAGGCCGACGTCATCCGTTTCGCCCTCAAGCACAACGGAGGGCACCTGGGAAAGACGGTACAGGAGCTGGGAATAAGCCGCGCCACGCTGTGGCGGAAGATGAAGAAGTACTCCATTTCAACCCAGGAATGAGAGGATCTCCTCACACCATCGCCGCACTCGAAGACCACCGTTCATGCCGAGCATTCCGGCACAATGACCTGAGGTACGGTCGGGGGCAGAAAGTGCTGTCGCAATACTGAATACTTGAAACAGGGTTGTGTTTCATTTCTGCAAAACATCTCGCCGGATCTGTCCACCAGACAATCTGATAAATCCTTTTACCGGGACCAGTTGCCGGCCTTCCGATGATGTTGGCCTGAGAGTTGCTGATTACTATAGCCGTCGGAGGCACGAGGTGAAGGTGGCCATACCGCGATTCGAAGAGGAAGTCGCCCCGTGTTTCGAATACTCCGCGGACATCGCCATCTTCACCATCAGGGGCAGGAAGGTGGTCGCGCGGAAAGGTTTCCCGCTGCAGAGCCGGGATGTTTTCGATCGGTTCAGGCTGCTGCGCGACCAACAGGTGAAGACGCTGATCTGCGGCGGGGTGCAGGATTTCTTCGAGGACCTGCTCCGCGCGAACGGAATACATGTGATCTCCTGGGTGACGGGGAGCGTGGACGAGCTGCTCGATCTGTTCATCCGGGGCAGGCTTTCTCCCGGGGGGAGATCCAGGCATGCCGGTCCCGCATCGCCGGCCCCGGACAAGTGAGGAGAGTGCCCATCCATGAAGAAGGGAAAGTACAGCTACTTCGTCGAGAAAAAGGCGCTGGAGACGACCGAGCGGCCGCGGAAGTTCCTGGAGGCCTTCACCGCGGTCCTCGAGCATTCCAACTACGGCCTGCCGCTCGAGGTCTACGCGCGAATCAGCACGAAGTGCAGCCGCTGCGCCTCCGTCTGCCCGCTTTACGAGGTGACCGGCGAGGACAGGGACATCCCCTGCCACCGCTCCGAACTGCTGCTGCGGGTCTACCGCCGGTATTTCACGGCCGCGGGCATCATGAAGGCGCGGATGTTCGGCGGGTTCACGCTGACCGACGAGTACCTCGACCGCATGGCGGAGGAGTACTACCGCTGCACCGCCTGCCGGCGCTGCAAGGCCACCTGCCCGATGGGCGTCGAGCACGGCCTCATCACGCACCTGTCGCGCTGGCTCCTCGCCGAGATCAACGTCATCCCGAAGGCCCTGCTCGTGTCGGTCCGCGAACAGCTCGAGGGCGTGGGCAACACCTCGGCGATCCCGGTCCTCGCGCTCAAGGACACCTGCGGATTTCTCGAGGAGGAATTCCGGGACAACTTCAATGTGGACGTGAAGTTCCCCGTCGACGTGGAGGGGGCGGAGTACGTCTTCTTCCCCGCGGTCTCCGACTACCTGCTGGAGCCGGACACCCTCATGGGCAACGCCGCGGTCATGCACGTCACCGGCGGGTCCTGGACCATCGGCACGGGGGACTACGACGGGATCAACTACGGCCTGTTCTACTCCGACCGGATGATGGAGCGCATCGTGCACAACGTGGTCGCCGAGGTGCGCCGGTTGAAGGGGAGGAAGGTGCTGGTCGGCGAGTGCGGGCACGCCACGCGGAGCGCCTGGTTCATCCCCACATTCTGCGGCCCCGATGCACCGGAGGTCGTGAACATCATGCAGTACACATACCGGCAGATGCGCGCAGGGAAGATCCCGCTGAAGGGCAAGATAGAGGAGCGGGTGACCTACCACGATCCGTGCAACATCGCCCGCTCCGGACGGATCACCGAGGAGCCGCGCGAGATATTGAAGGCCATCTGCGGGGACTTCGTCGAGATGACGCCGAATCGCACCGAGAACTACTGCTGTGGCGGCGGCAGCGGGTTGGTTTCGATCGATGAGATCCGCGCCTTCCGCACCGGGCCGATGGGCAAGCGGAAGGCCGATCAGCTGCGGGCCACGGGGGCGAAATACCTGGTCTCCCCCTGCGCCAACTGCAAGAAGCAGCTCAGGGAGGTCGTCGAGGACAACGGCCTCGAGGGTATGGAGGTCGTCGGCCTGCACGATCTGCTGCTCAAGGTCATCGACTTCGGCGACGGGCCGGCGGCGCAAGGGCAAGAGAAGGAGGAGAAATGATGGAGTCCTGGCTGGCGTTGGCGAGGGGGCCCGTCTTCATCGCGGCGTTCAGCTTCATGGTGCTGGGGCTGCCGCGGCAGGTGGGGATCACCGTGTGGGAAGTGGTCCGGGCCGTGCACCGCGCGGGGGACAAGAATATCCCGTACCGCAAGCTGATCGTGGCGACCATCGGGTGGCTGATTCCCGTGGGGAAGCTCTGGAACCAGGTCCTGTTCAGCCTCACCTCGTTTCTGTTTCACGTGGCCATCCTGATCGTGCCGATCTTCCTCGGCGGTCATATCGCCCTGTGGGCCCGGGGCCTCGGCGTCTCGTGGCCCGCGATATCGAACCCGGCGGCCGACGTCCTGACCATCGTCGCCATCGTGACGGCCGTCGCGCTGGTCGTCCAGCGCATCGCGTCGAGGCCCACCAGGGCCCTGTCGCGTTTCCAGGACTACGCGATCCCCCTGGTCGTGGCCCTGCCCTTTGCGTCCGGGTTCCTGCTGATGCACCCATCGGTCAACCCCTTCTCGTATAACGCGACGTTTCTCGTCCACGTCATGAGCGGCAACCTGCTGTTCGTGCTGATCCCGATCACCAAGCTGAGCCACATGGTCCTGCTGCCGGGCGTCCAGATCGTCTCCGAAGTGGCGTGGCACTGGCCGCCCGACGCAGGCAGCAAGGTGGCGGTGGCGCTCGGAAAGGAAAACGAGCCGATATGACCGCGAAAGCCATTCTCACCGACACGACGCTCTGCATCGGCTGCGAACTGTGCGTCGAGGCATGCAGGCGGGAGTACAAGCTCGGAGAGGACAAGGCCCGGCCCTGGAAGATGCGCATCGACGACCTCTCCGCCACCCGGTACACGACCATCGTCCGCCGGCCCGGCAACCGCTTCGTCCGCCTGCAATGCCGGCACTGCCGGCAGCCCGCCTGCGTCTCGGTCTGCCTGGTCGGGGCCATGCAGAAGACCCCGGAGGGCCCGGTCGTCTACGACCCCGACCGGTGCATCGGGTGCCGGTACTGCATGATGGCCTGCCCCTACGGGATCCCGCGCTACGACTGGGACAAGCCGGTGCCCTTCGTGCGCAAGTGCACCCTGTGCTACGCGCGTCTGGGACAGGGCCGGGAGCCGGCGTGCGTGGAGGCCTGCCCGACGAAGGCGACCATCTTCGGCGCGCGGGACGACCTGGTCGCGGAGGCGCACCGCCGGATCAGGGAAAACCCCGGAAAGTACATCGACAAGGTGGTAGGAGAGACCGAGATCGGCGGCACGTCGGTGATCTACATCTCCGATATCCCGCTCGACTTCCTCGCCTGGAGGCCGGATCTCGATCGCACGCCGCTGCCGGATCTCACCTGGGTCGCGCTCTCGAAGGTCCCCCCCATGGTCCTCGGGGTGGGCGGCGTGATGGCGGGGCTCTGGTGGATCATCGATCGCCGGATGAAGCTCGCGGAGCACAAGGAGCCGGAGAAGAAGACATGAGCACGAGACGACATGTGCTGAAGACGATTCTATGGGCGATCATGGGTGTTCTGGCCGTCGTGACCGTGGCCCGCTTCATGCGCGGACTCGGCGCGACCACGGCGTTGACCGATGTCACGCCATGGGGGTTCTGGATCGCCTTCGACGTGATGTCGGGGGTCGCGCTCGCGGCGGGCGGCTTCGTCCTCGCGGCGACCTTCTACATCTTCCACATGGAGGCGTACCACCCCTTCACCAGGCCGGCGATCCTGACGGCCTTCCTCGGCTACATCGCGGTGGCCGTCGGCATCATGTACGACCTGGGCCTGCCGTGGAACATCTGGCACACGATTTTCTTCCCCCAGTTCCGCTCCGTGCTGTTCGAGGTGGCGATGTGCGTCATGCTGTACCTCACCGTCCTCGCCCTCGAGTTCAGCCCCGTCGTCCTGGAGCACCGTTGGTTCAACCGTCCTCCGTTCACGTCGATCTACGCCCTGCTCAGGAAGGCCACGATCCCGCTGGTGATCACCGGGATCGTGCTGTCCTCGCTCCACCAGTCTTCGCTCGGATCCCTGTTCCTCATCGCGCCGTACCGGCTGCACCCGCTGTGGTACAGCCCGATCATCTGGATCCTGTTCCTCGTCTCGGCGATCGGCCTGGGGCTGATGATGGTGACCGCCGAGTCCTTCTTCTCCGCGTGGATGTTCGGCCACCGGCTCCGCATGAACCAGTTGGCCGGTCTCGGAAAGGCCGCGTCGGTCGTGCTGTTCCTGTACGCCATCCTGCGGCTCGGGGACCTGGCCGTGCGCGGGACACTCGGGTCCGCGTTCGACGGCTCCTGGCAGGGGAATCTCTTCCTCTTCGAACTCGTGCTCGGTGCGCTGCTGCCGGCGACGCTCCTGGCCTTCCGCGGCGTGCGCAACAGCCCCGCGGGCCTCGCCGCGAGCGCGGCGATGACCGTCCTCGGCACGATCGGCTACCGGTTCGACGTCTGCATCGTGGCGTTTTACCGCCCCGAGGGGATGTCCTACTTCCCGAGCTGGATGGAGATCGCGGTCAGCCTCGGGATCGTGGCGGGCGCCGTGCTCGTGTTCATCTTCTTTGTCGAGAGGCTCAGGGTGTATCCGGAGGAGCATGAATCCGGGGAGCACGGGGAGGATCCCCGCCCTTCGCCGGGTCCCGTCTTCAATCCGGGCACGGTTCGGGCGCTTCTTCCCCTCTCGCTTGCGGCGCCCAGGTTCTACTCGATCGCCTTCGTCGGCGCCGCGGCCGCCGCGATCGGCATCATCTCCGGCAACGTGCTGCACGCCGACCCGGCCGTGCACACCCCCGTCTCGGCTGCGCGCACGCTGGACGGCGTCGTCGGGCCGCCCACCGGCGGACACCTTCGCGACGTGCGCGTGCTGCAGAAAGACATACCCGTTCCAGGCGGGTATAAGGCCATGCCGCTGTTGATGATCAACGGCAACCGCGACGATCGGCTGGTCCTCTTCTCGCACGATCTCCACATCACGAAGTTCGGAGGGCTTCTATCCTGCGTCAAATGCCACCACGAGAACCTGCCCTTCGACAAGAACACGACGTGTGACAAGTGCCACCGCGACATGTACAACACCACGGACACCTTCCGCCACGCCTCCCACGTGGCGAAACTCGGCGGCGAAAAGGGGTGCGTTCGCTGCCACCGGGACACGAAACAGGTAAAGGATCGAGCCACCGCGACGGCCTGTTCCAAGTGTCACGCGGACGTGCCGCCGGAGGAAACCGTCGTCAAGCCGAAGGAAGGGACGAAGAAGGGGGTTGCCGCCGGGTACATGGACGCCATGCACGGCCTGTGCATCACGTGTCACCGGCAGATGGTGCAACAATCCCCGAAGGAGTACGGCCCCGATTTCGCGAGGTGCGCAAACTGCCATCGCGATTTCGATGCCGGGCAGCTGCTCCGCATGGGGCCATACGTCGAGGCGGCGCGGGGGGAATGAAGAGAAGGGGAGGCAGGGGATCGTGCAGAGCGGGATAATTTCCGAAGAGATACGCACCTGGGTTCGGTCGGAGCTGTGGAACCAGGTCCCGGTCAGCATCAGCGTCATCGACCGTCAATTCCGGATCGTCGAAGCCAACAGGATGTTCGCCCAGAACTACGGGAGCTGGCAGGATCGCCCGTGTTACAGCGTCTACAAGGGAAGGACGGAGCACTGCGAACGGTGTGCGGCGGACATGACGTTTTCCGACGGGCAGATCAGGGTCAGGGAGGAGAAGGGAGTTTTCCGTGACGGGCAGCAGACCTACTATGTCGTCCAGATGGTCCCGCTGGTGCGGCCCGACGGTGAGATCCCCTACATCATCGAGGCCTCCACCGACATCACCGCCACCAAGAAACTCGAGCAGGAGAAGCTGGTTGCCGAGAGGCTCGCGGCGGTCGGTCAGACGGTGGCCGGCCTGGCGCACGGCATAAAGAACGTGCTGATGGGGCTGGAAGGGGGGATGTACGTCGTTCGATCAGGCATGGAGAGGGGCGATGGCGAGCGCATCTTCCAAGGCTGGCAGATGCTCGAGGAGAACATCTCCCGGATCACGACGTTCGTGAAGGGGTTCCTCGAGTTCGCCAAGGGGAAAACGCCGAAGGTCCAGCTGGTCGATCCCAACCGCGTCGCAAGGAAGGTGGTGGAGTTGTTTCAGGACACGGCCAGGATCGCGGGCATCGAGCTTCGGGCGGACCTCGAGGAGGGCATCCCCTTTGCGTTGATGGACGAGGAGGGCGTGCACACGTGCCTGGTCAATCTGGTGTCCAATGCGCTGGATGCCTGCGAGATCAGCGACAAGGGCAGCCATCACGTGACGCTTTCCACGCTCGAGACGGAGGGGTCACTGTTTTTCGAGGTCGCCGACGACGGCGCCGGCATGGACTACGAGGTCAAGAAGAAGATCTTCACCACCTTCTTCAGCACCAAGGGGTCCGGCAAAGGCACGGGCCTGGGACTGCTGACCACGAGGAAGATCGTGCAGGAACATGGCGGGAAGGTCTCCTTCGAGTCGGGCGAGGGGTCCGGCTCCGTGTTCCGCCTGGAGTTCCCCCGGGACAGGCTTCCGCGGACGGGGAATGACGCTGGAAAAGGCGTATAATTTAGCGGGCCAAGACGAGGAGGGGCGAGGATGCAGAAGCCCGAACAGAAGATCATCCTGGTCGTCGACGACGAGCCGAACGTCCGCGAATACCTCAAGACGATCCTCATGGACTCCGGGTTCAACGTGGTCACCGCCGGCGACGGCGTCGAGGCGCTGGAGGTCATCCGGAAGCGGAAACCGGACTTCATCTCGCTGGACCTGGTCATGCCGCGGAAGTCGGGGCAGAAGCTGCTCTACGAGCTCAGGCACGACGTGGAGCTGTCCCGCATCCCGGTGCTCATCGTGACCGCCCACGCGCAGGACGAGCTGGGGAAAGGCGAGCTCGAGGATGTCATGAAGAACATGGTCATCTCCGGGCCCGGAACCTATCTTGAGAAGCCGGTCGATCCATTGTCGTACGTGCGGAGCATCCAGAGGGCGCTGGGCATCGAGGAATCCGAAGAGGCGGTGAACAAGCTGAATCTCAGGGAGCAGCTGCAGAAGAGCATCCAGGGCGCCAGTCCGGATGCGTTACGCAAGGCGCTGGAGGCGTTGAAAAAGGCGGGCAAAACTGATTTGTAAACAGAAAGGAGGCAGGAGCGATGTCCCAGCCGACGGGAACGGCAAAGAAGAAGATTTTGATCGTCGACGACGAGAAGCACGTCGTGACGTACCTTGAGACGCTGCTGCAGGATAACGGGTATGACACGATCTCGGCGAGCGACGGAAAGGTGGCGATGGAGAAGGTGAAGAGCGAGAGGCCCGACCTCGTGTGTTTGGACATCACCATGCCGGTGCAGTCGGGCATCCGGTTCTACCGTGACCTCAAGGAGAACCCCCGGTTCACCTCCATCCCCGTGATCGTCGTCACGGCCGTCACCGGGTTCGGTGGGGACCCTGAGCCGTTCGAGAAGTTTCTCGGCTCCCGGAAGCAGGTTCCCCCTCCGGAAGGGTTCTTCTCGAAGCCCATCGACAGGGACGTGTTCCTGGAGACCGTGAAAAAGATCCTGTCCTGACCCCATGGTCGCGGGGCCGAAGCCCCCAAGACCTCGCAAGCCCCTTCCCGCGGGCCCGGACGAGTACCCGTCGACGGATTCGTCGCTCCGTCGCGTGGGGCCGTCGCCGGGACCGCGGCGGTTGTGGTAGCCTGAGGTGGACATGAACCGCGAAGAACTCCTGCCGGAAGACCCCGCTTTGTGGAACCGCCCTGGAGAGCCGGAGGGATTCCACCAGGCGATGGTGCATCTCTACCGGGGAGAGATGCAGAGGATGACCGTGTGGAGGAGCCGGTTGGATACGACGAGCAATTGGGCGATTTTCCTGAGCACAGGTATGACGACGTTCGCCTTGGGATCGCCGGGCATACCGCATTTCATCCTGCTGCTCGGTCTTGCCCTCATCGGCATCTGCATCTTCATCGAGGCCCGGCGGTTCCGCCACCTGCTCCACTCCAAGTGGCGGCTCCATGTGCTGGAAGCGCACTATTTCAGTGGGCGGCTGGGGGCACCCTCGTCCGACGGGAAGGCTTCCTGGAGAGAGGAGCTTGCGAAGGACTTGGAGCGGCCGTGTCTCACGACCGGGACGTTCATGGCGCTGCGGATGCGCCTGCGGAGCAACTACCTGCTACTGGTCTACTTCGTGAGCGCCGTCTGGCTTGCCAAGATGTTCGTGCACCCGCGGAGCGCTGCCGACATCTACGAGTTCTACGCGCGGATGGCTGTCGGCGAGCTGCTCCCGAGCTGGTTCGTTGCCGCCACGGCCGGCGTGTTCGTGCTGGCCGCCACCGTCCTTGTCATCCGCACGCCCAGCGAGGAAACGGTCGGTCGGATGACCATGCGGGAGCGGAGAGGATCCCCATAGGCGGAGCCGGTCAGCCTCTTTGACCGCCAGATGGAGGTCTTCCAGCGTCGATGGGTCTCCAGCCTTTTTCGAGCGCAAACGGCCAGGTGACGATCCCGCCGTCCAGGAAGCTTGCCTTCCCGAACCCGGCCCCCTTGAGGATCCGCATCGCCTCGTACCCCCGAAGGGCCGTCTTGCAATACGCCACGACCTCCTTGTCCTTGGGCAATTCGCCGGCCCGCTCCCGCAGTTCCTCCAAGGGAATGAAGCGGTGTCGCGGGTCCGCGATCCGTTCGGCCATGTGCTCTGCCGGGGTCCGCACATCGAGAAGGACGAAATCCTCTCCCTCGTCGATCATCCGCCGGATCGCCAGAGGCGATCGGCCCACCGCGAGACCCGTTACCTTGTTCTCAAGGGTGGTGGCGAGGTGGACCAGATTGTCCATTGCCCCGGAGTAGGGGGGAGCGTAGCAGAAATCCGCTGACGCGATCTCGCCGAGGGGCATCCGCTGCGCGATGGCGAGGGCCGCCGTGTCGATCCGCTTGGACGCTTCGCCGGGGCCGACCGCCTGCATTCCCAGCAGCGTGCCGGTCTTCCTGTCCGCCACCCCCTTGAGCACGAGGAGCTTCGCCCCGGGATAGTAGTGGGCCTGGTCCGGCCCGGGGGTCAGCGAAGTGGCCACGTCGTAGCCGCGCTCCCTTGCGTCGCGTTCGCTGAGCCCTGTCGCACCCACATTGTAGTCGAAGATCTTGAGGATGGTCGAACCGAGGACGCCGGGGTATCGCGTGCTGCCTCCGGTCAGGTTGTCGCCGATCACGCGGCCGTGCTTGTTCGAAGTGGATCCCCTCGGGGCGTAGACAAGCTCACCGGTGAGGATGTGACGGTTTTCCACGCAGTCGCCGCCGGCGAAGATGTCCGGGTTCGAGGTCCGCAGGTGCTCGTCGACGACGATCCCTCCCCGGCGTCCAATGGCAAGCCCCGCCGCCGCCGCCAGCGTCACGTTCGGCTTGACTCCTACCGCGATGAGGACAAGGTCGGCCGGGATGTCGCCGTGGTTGGTGACCACCCGGGTGACCCGACCCTGGTCGTCGCCGGACAGTCCCTGGACGGCAACACCGGTCTGAACGGTCACCTTCTTTGCCGCAAGATACTTTTCCACGAGGTTCGCCATCTCCCAGTCGAGGAAGCCTGGCAGAACCTGGTCCTTCAACTCCACCATCGTGATCCCGGCTCCCCGGGCGGCGAAGGCCTCGGCCATCTCCATCCCGATCAGTCCCGCCCCGACGATGACGACTCGCCGCCTGCCTGCTTCCATCTCCTCGCGGATCGCGATGGCCTCCTCCAGGTTGCTCAGCACGTGCACGCCTGGGAGATCGATCCCGGGCAGGGAGGGACGAACCGGCATGGATCCGGTGGCGATGACAAGCTGGTCGTAGGGGAATTCGAGACGCTCCCCGGTGTACACATTCACCGCCCGGACGACCTTCCCACGGGGATCGATCTCTTCGGCCATCGTCTTGTTGTGCACGTCGACTGCCTTGACGTTCTTGAAGAAGGCCGTATCCATGACGACCCCGGCGGGAGTCATCATGAGTTCTTCGTAGTCGACGATCTTCCCGGCGATGAAATAAGGGGCGCCGCACCCCGCGTAGGAGAGGTTTTCCCCCTTTTCGAGGATCGTGATGTCCGCGTCGGGGTCCCTGCGGCGGGCCCGCGCCGCCGCCTTCGGCCCGATGCTGACTCCACCGATGATGACGATCTTCTTGCCCATGTTTTTGCCCTCCTCCAGCTCAGACGATCGTCGGCTCGAGCGCCACTTCGGTCCGGATGGAGTTCGAGACGAGACAGTTCCGCTCCGCCTTGTGGAGGATCTCCTCCGCCTTGGCACGCTCCTCGCCTGGCCGAAGCACGATCCGGGGGCGGACGACGATCTTCGTGAACACGAAGCGGTCGTCCACGAACTCGAGAAGGCCCTCCGCCTCGCTTTCGTATTCCTCGAAGGCAAGTCCGGCGCGCCCGGCGAACGCCAGGAAGGTGGACATGATGCAAGCGTTCACCGAGGCGACGTAGAGATCCTCGGGAGACCAGATCCCCTCGTGCCCCTTGAACTCGGGCGGGGTCGCCACCTCGACGGGCGGCTTTCCGTCCGCGGTCAGCGCTCCCTTCTTTTCTCCGGTCCACCGGACGGATATCGTGTACCTGTAGCTCTTGGCACGGATCGCCACGTGTCGCTCCTCCTTGTCCCGATTCCGCCCGGCGGATACCTCTCTCCGAATCCCGAAGCCGGCGAGCACACGGAAGGATAGGAGACGGTGTCGGGGCCGTTGTTGAAGAAGATTGCCTGATTCTTCGGGTACGGGGATACTGTAGCATCTCCCGGGACCGAGGAGACCCCGAAATCGGCGCGCGGAACGGGATATGTTCCGGCGTCGTGGAGATCGGGGAATAACGTGCGGCAAGACGCGATGAGAGCCTGCTCGTTTATTCCCTGGTCATCGCAGTACCGCACTTCGGGCATTTCCGCTGAACGCAGGGAACTCCGCATGGCACGGAGGTGAACCTTGAACTATCCGGTGTGGTACCTTCCGGGGGTCGGCGGCGGGCTGCTGATCGCCTCCATCGCGATTCTCCACGTATTCATCTCCCATTTCGCGGTGGGGGGCGGGCTTTACCTTGTGTTCGCCGAACGGAAGGGGCTCCGCGAGAAGAGCCGCGCAATTCTCGATTTTACCCGATCCCACGCCAAGTTCTTCCTCCTGATGACCGTGGTGGCCGGCGGCGTGACCGGTGTCGCCATCTGGTTCATCATCGCGCTGGTACATCCCGGCGCCACCTCGCTCCTGATCCACATCTTCGTCTTCGGATGGGCCACCGAATGGGTCTTCTTCCTGGTGGAAATCGTTGCGATCTTTGTCTATTTCTACACCTTCGGCAAGATGGACGACCGCACCCACCAGATCGTCGGCTGGATCTATTTCCTCGCGGCATGGTTCAGCCTGCTCCTGATCAACGGCATCATCGACTTCATGCTCGCCCCGGGCGCCTGGCTGGAAAACGGATCCTTCTGGTCCGGCTTCTTCAATCCCCTGTTCTGGCCTTCGCTCGTCTTCCGCACCGCCGCGGCCTGCATGTTTGCCGGGGTTTACGCCTTCCTCACGACGTCGTTTCTGAAGGATGAGACAACCCGTCGGACGATGACCCTGTTCTCCGGGAAATGGGTCCTCGTCTCCTGGCTGGCCGCCATTCCGTGCGGGATCTGGTATTATGCCAGCGTCCCGCCGCCGGCGCGCACCCTGATCGCCGGCGCCTCGCCGACCATCCAGCGAGCGCTCCAGGCCGGATTCTGGTCGCTGGTCGCCCTCGCCCTGCTGACGCTGATCCTTGTCGTTCTGAAACCGGCACGCCACTCCCGGCCGGTTGCGCTGTTCGTCTTCTTGAGTGCCTTCGTCTTCATGGGAGCGTTCGAATGGAGCCGGGAGGCGGCGCGGCGGCCCTATGTGATCAACCAGCTGATGTACTCCAACGGCATCTTGCAGGCGGATGTGGCCGGCCTGCAGAAGAACGGCTTCCTCCCCGCTGCCCGCTGGGCAAGTCGAAAGGAGATGCACGAGGAGAGCCTGCTGGATGCGGGCAAGGAGCTGTTCATTCACCAGTGCTATGCCTGCCACACCATCGGTGGGGTCAATAACGATTTCCTGGCCCGCACCAGGGCCATGTCGTATCCTGCCATGCTCGCCTATCTCCGGACGATCCACGACAAACGCTACTTCATGCCCCCCTTCGCCGGCAATGATCAGGAGGCCAGGGCGTTGGCGGCCTTCGTCGTCAAGGGCTTGCATGGCAAGGAAATTGGCGAAGGCGCCGGTACCGGCGGAAGTCATGACCACGGCGAGGACGTCTTCGAGGAGAACTGCTCCATGTGCCACACCCTGCGCGGGGGGAGCAACCCGCTCCTGCCGAAACTGGCCGGCTGGGATCCGCAGCGGATCCGGCATGCTCTCGACATGCTCGACAAGCTGAAGGGAGGCGTCATGCCCCCCCTCAAGGCCCCGCCGGCCGACAAGGATGCGTTGGCGGGTTTTCTGGCCGCAACGCTGCGGGGAGATTCGAAATGAATGCGCCGATTCCGTTCCCGGACACACTCCCGGTTGCCTGGAGCTGGTTCCAGGGGTTGTTGATGCTCATGTTCCCGCTCCACCTGCTTCTGATGAACGCCATGCTCGGCTTCGCGGCCGTTTCCCTATACGCCCGGATGAAGGGGGGTGAAACCGATGAAAGGCTGGCCCATGAACTGGCCAAGGCACTCCCGGTTCTGATTGCCTTCGCCATTAATTTCGGTGTGGCCGCTCTCCTGTTTCTCCAGGTGATCTTCGGCCAGTTCTTCTACACCAGCTCGGTGCTGATGGCGGTCTTCTGGCTGAGCGTGCCGCTGATCCTGATCATTGCCTACTCCGCGGCCTACCTCTACGACTTCCGGTTCGCCACCCTCGGGAAGAGGGGGGGGCTGCTGATTGCCCTGACGCTGATCGGCTTCCTGGGAATCGCCTTCATCTACACCAACAACAATACCCTCATGCTCGAGCCGCAGCGCTGGGTCGCGTATTTCAGCAATCGGGGCGGGACCATGCTGAACACCGGTAGCGCCGCGACATGGCCCCGCTACCTCCATTTCATGACCGGCGGGTTCGCGGCAGGAGGGTTGTTTGTCGCCCTCTTCGGCCGTTTCAAGGAGCGGCGCGACCCTCCGCTTGGCGCACGTGCGGTCGAGCTTGGCATGAATCTGTTCACGACGTTGACGCTGCTGCAGATCGTGGTCGGCTTCTGGTTTTTCATCGCCCTGCCGCGCGCCGTAATGCTCCTCTTCCTGGGAGGGAGCGTGACGGCGACAGCCCTGCTTGCCGTTGGGCTGGCACTGGCCCTGGCCGCCCTGGCGGCGGGTTTCAAGCGGAGCGTTGTTTTGAGCGCGGCCCTGACGATCCCGCTGATCTTCGTCATGGCATTCATGCGCGACGCGGTGCGCACCGGCTACCTGAAGCCGTTTTTCACTCCGGACATGCTGAAGGTGGCGCCGGAATACTCGCCGCTGGTCATGTTCTTCATCATACTGATGGTTGGAATCGTCACCATCGTCTGGATGCTCCGAAAAACGGCCAGGGTCTACCGCACGACGTTCTGATGGCCTCGAAGTCCGACGTCAACTACGCGGCGGCCGCGCCGATCAAGGGCCGGCGTGGCCGCCGCGGGATGGGTTTCGATGGCGATCATTCCGCCGCAGTTCCGGTTTCGATTTCGGAGAGGCGCTTCCTGATGAAGTCCAGTTCCGATTGCAGGGCATCGGTCCGGTTCTTCAGCGCCTGCTTCTCCATCTCCGGATCGGGTTTCTGATACGGCGCGGCATACCCGCCGGACCGCATCCACCCAGGCAAGCCGGTGGCGTGGAATATGTTTCGCCATCCACCACCGCCGCCGCCACCCCTTCCGCCAAATCCCCGTCCCCGTCCGAAACCCATCCCGAAGCCTCTCCCCGGAGCGGGATTCGCAGATCCGGGCATTTCAAACCCCACACAGGTTCCGGCAACGCGACCGCTCATCGCGCCTCTTCCCATCGGTGCGGTTCCGTCTCCTCCTGGCATGATCGTGTCCTCCTTTTTTGAATATTCTTCTTCTATTCCCTGGTCATCGCGGTCCCGCACTTCGGGCATTTCCGCTGAACGCAGGGAACTCCGCGTTCATGCGGTTCGCGATGCCCGCATTTCGGACACAGGCAGGTGCCGACAGCGCCCCCCGCAAGGGGACCGCCCATGCGACCTCGTCCCTGTCCGCCGCCAGGCCCCCTGGGGCCTGTTCCGTCTCCTCTTGGCATTGTCATGTCCTCCTTTCCTGAAGATCTTCCTTCTCTCCACTGGCCCTCTCCTCCACCCGGTCCCATTCCGCCGCGTCGTTTTCCATTCAAGCGATATTCATCCTTTCCGGTACTGCCCATTCCCCGGCGGTGGCCTCGACCGCGACCGGAGCAACCGGCCATGACAAAGGTGTCGCTCTCCAGGTTGCCACTGAGCCAGGCCTGGATGACCTCGCTCAGGTCGCCGGCGACGAACGGGATTACCCGGATGCCATACGCGGCGACCGTCTCATGGAAAGGCCTGGAGATCGCGCCGCAAACCAACGTACCGACACCAAGCTCCACCAGACGATGCGCCTTTTGCACCGGCAGGTCATCCGCCAGGACTTCCCCAGTTTCAGCGACGATTCGTCCCGAGTCGGCCTCGACGACGTGAATCCGCCGAGCGATGTCGAACACCGGCGCGATTCGATGGTCCCAGTGTGAAAATGCCGTTTTCATCATCCGGCGTCCTGCGCCTCCTTTCGGTATAGGGAAAGAGCATTTGCCGTGCCAACACAGCCCCATGAGACCAGAACGACCTAAGCAATCGTAATTACAGGGGATCTTTAGCGAGACCGGGATGTGGAGGCGTGGGGCAAGGTTGCCGTTGCGCTACGGAAGGCACGGAAGGGTGGTGCGAGTGTGCTACCGTATCCGCGCCCGACGGGTGCGGCCGTCCTGCTCGGGAAGGGAGATCCCCAGTTTTTTCATTCTGCGGAAAAGCGTGGTCTTGTGGATGCCGAGCTCCTTCGCCGCCGCCAGGCGGTTGAAGACGCTGCGTTCGAGGGCGGCGCGAATGGCCCGGGCGTCGAGAATATCGTGGGCGGACCGCACATCGGAACCCACGCCCACCGATGCGCCGTGTGCCGTCAGCTCCTCCGGCAGATGCCCGATTCCGATGAGGCCCTCGTTGCACATGATGAAGGATCGCTCGATGGCGTTTTCCAGTTCGCGCACATTCCCGGGCCAGTGGTGGGCCATGAGCAGGGAAAGCGCCTCTGCCGCGATCCCCTGGATGGATTTACGCTGCAAGTGATTGAACCGCTCAATAAATTGCTCCACCAGGAGCGGGATATCCTCCTTTCGCCGACGAAGCGGCGGCAGCTCCACGCGGATCACGTTCACGCGGTAGTAGAGGTCCTCCCGAAATGCGCCCTTGCGGGTTTGTTCCGCAAGATCCTTGTTGGTGGCGACGATGACCCTCGCGTCCGTCGTCTCGGAACGGGTCGCGCCCAGCGGCTCGTAGATTCGCTCCTGCAGCACGCGCAGCAGCCGCACCTGGAGTGCCGGGCTCACCTCGCCGATCTCATCGAGGAAGAGGGTCCCACCCCTGGCCATCGCGAAACGCCCGGGCTTGTCCCTGGTCGCCCCGGTGAACGCCCCCGCCTTGTAGCCGAACAGCTCCGATTCCAGGAGCGTATCCGGAAGGGCGCCGCAGTTGACCGCGACGAAGGGGCCCTTGCTTTGCGCGCTCAAGGAGTGAATCGTCCGCACCACCAGTTCCTTCCCGGTTCCCGTTTCGCCGAGGATGAGCACCGTGCTGGGACTGGCGGCGATGGCAGGAAGGACTTCAAACACCTTCTGCATGACGGGGCTGCGGCTGACCAGGTCGCCGAACCGGAATTTCCCCTCCAGCTCGCGGCGCAACGCCTCGACCTCGCTCAGGTCGCGGAAGGTTTCCGCGCCGCCCACGACACGACCCCCGGCGTCCCGAAGCACCGCCGTGGATACGCTGATGGGGATGCGGGATCCATCCGCGTCGATGATGAAACCCGATCGGCCGATCACCGCCTTGCCGGTCTTCAGGGTGCGCCGCAGCGCGCATTCGGCCTCGCACATGCTGGAGCGGAACACCTCGGGGCAGAGCCGGCCGATCGCCTCTTTCCGCGACATCCCCGTGATTTCCTCGGCCGCACGG
>Ga0315268_10003224_pt1 | contig 18056 bp, 4 predicted proteins | sample C1_top_MG_FD_204535 | JGI IMG/M metagenome (GOLD analysis project Ga0315268, IMG submission 204535) | Sediment microbial communities from Yellowstone Lake, YNP, Wyoming, USA - C1_top | ecosystem: Environmental > Aquatic > Freshwater > Lake > Sediment | place: USA: Wyoming | collected 2017-08-01
CCAGGATGGTGATGTGGGGATGGCTGCGGATCTGGTGCACCAGGGCCCGTTCCACTTCCTGCCCGGTATAGTCCTTGGCGTGAACGATCCGGCGTTTGGAGTGCCCCCCTTCGCGCCCCAGGTCCAGCCCGCCGGACTGCCCTTGAGTGAAGGCCACCCCCAGCCGGGAAAGTTTTTCCACCAGGGCCGGACCCTCGGAGACCATGGCCTGGACAGCTTCCGGGTGGGAAAGCCCGGCCCCGGCCTCGATGGTATCCTTGATGTGACTGGCAGCGTTGTCATCCGGACCGAACACCGCGGCGATGCCGCCCTGGGCGTAGTTGGTGTTGGACTCTGTGTCGTCCTTCTTGGTGACGATCACCACCCGGCCGTGATCGGCGACTTTTAAAGCGAAGGTCAGCCCGGCGATACCGGAGCCGATCACTAGAAAATCACAGTTGGACATGATCTATTAAATTCAAAATTATTCTGAACATTAAATATACTATTTTGAAACCTCTGTGTCTCCGTGTCTCTGTGGCTACCCCAGGACGAAGATCCGGCAGAACCAGTAAACAAACGGCAGAGCGAACATCATGCTGTCAAAGCGGTCCAGCACCCCACCGTGGCCCGGCAGCAGATTGCCAGAATCCTTGACCCCGGCATCGCGCTTGAGCAGTGATTCAAACAGATCCCCCAAGGTGCCGAAGATGACCACTCCCAGCCCGATCACCAGGGCCTGCCAGGCTGATAGTTCCCATATCCAAAACCTTGCGATCAGAAAAGCCGCGGCCAAGGTAAACAGCGCTCCGCCAGCCAGTCCTTCCCTTGATTTCTTGGGGCTGATCTTTGGGGCCAGCGGCCTTTTGCCAAAGGCCATCCCGGTGAAATAGGCCCCGGTGTCTCCGATCCAGATCAGGGACATGGTAAGCACCACCAGCTTAAAGCCAAGAACGTCATCAAGATTACGAAGCAGCAGCAGGTGTCCCAATAGTCCGGCGACATAAACCACCCCAAAGACAGTGCTCCCAGCCCGGGCAAGCGAACCATCCACTTTGCCCTTTGCCACCATCCAGCTGAATAACAGAAGCAGCCAAAGCGTCAATGCTCCGGCGGCAGCGGAAGATGGATTGAAAGAACAGTACCATAAGAGAGCCCCGCCGGCCAGACCCCAGACATTGAGAGGTTTAAGGCCCTTGGTCCGGGACAGTCCGTAAAACTCCCAAAGCCCCTGTAGGGAGAGGGCCAGTACCGCGACCCCCAGCCACCAGCTGCCGTTATAGACCGCGGCCAGCAGGGCCGGAATGCCCAGCACTGCCACCAGTAGCCTTAAGCCCAGGCCTGAGAATATTCTTTTTACGCTCCGGTCCTTGGGTCTGAATTCCTGATTATTTGCTTGTTCCATTTTACTGTCAAAATGTATATTGTTTGTTTGTGGAAATTGATATTTTGTGCCGGAAGCCTGCTCTAAGCAAGACAAGTGGCCTTGCACGCAAAGGGTTTACTCTGATGAATAGAAAGGTGCCTTCTGTGGCTGTATAATTACTATTGTTTTGTTAAACACAAATGATATTATGTCTGAGCCTGCTTGTCAAGCAAATAAAACAGCGGGCCGGAAAACCCCGGCCCGCTGTTTTTGGCAATGACATGACTTGGCACTAATTACACAAAATAGCTGCAAGATTTGCTATTTGACCACCAGCATTTTCTTGACCGCCATGTTGCCGGAGGTGGTCAGCTTGTAGAAATAAATGCCCGAGGCCACTTTTCGTCCCGATTGGTCATCGCCTTTCCAAACCACGGAATGCCGGCCGGCCGATTGTTTTCCGGAGACTAAGATTTTTACTTGTTGCCCCAGGACGTTGTATACGGCCAGGCTCACCAAATCGCTGGAGGGAATCTGATACTCTATCTGGGTCTGGCGCTTTAGTGGATTGGGGTATGACTGATGAAGAGCAAACAGGGGAGAAACAAACTCACCTGGTTTTCCCGATATTCCCTTGAAGTCTAACAGGGTGTTCTTACCCCACTGTACAGAAATCCCAGTGATTGTATCATCGTATGCCCCGCCGGAAAAGCGAAGGTTATAAACACCAGGCTCCATACCAGTGACCGAGTAATACCCGGTCCGGCTGACAATGGCGGCATATTTGGTGCTCCCGTTCTGCTGTACCTCTACTTGCATCCCCTGAAGCGTGTCCCCCATGGTTGTAGTTGCCGTCCCTGAAACGGATCCGAACCTGTACCCTTTTTCCACCGTATTGAGCAGTACGGCCTCACTCGTTTTTCCACCGAAGACATAGATACCATCGCCCTCTATTGCTCCGCATCCTGAATATGCCCGGGGATCAATCATGGCTGATTCAGACTTCCAGTTGTTTGCGTATGGATTGTAGGAGGAGACATAATTATAGTATAAGGAAGCATCCTGACCGCCAAGGCAGTAGATGCTATCGTAAATAACATCGGCAGACATAAAAGCCCTTGGTGGTACAGTGATGGAAGACCGGGCCACCCAGGCATTGGTAGCAGGGTTATATTTTTGATTGGCGGTCAGATATGTGCCGTCAGCTTTCTGCCCCCCTATTGAATAGGCTCTTACAATACCGTTGCTGTCGGGCGTGGCGCATACAGCACCTCTCCTCCCGAAACTTGGACCGCCCAATAGCGCTTTTTTAGTGACCCAGGTGTTGCTGGCTGACAGATACACCTCCACCGTATCCAACCCGGTATAGTTTCTGTTCTCTCCACCGAAGGCAAACAAAGAATCCCTAACCACGCCTGCCCCTAAAAAGGCCCTTTCCGTGGGCATGGCAGACAAACCGGTCACCCAGCTGTCGGTCGCGGGTTTATATGCTTCCAGTACATTCAACGGATTGCCCAGGTTATCATAACCCCCGACGGCGTATATTATTGTATCACCCATCACTGCACAGCCAAATCCGTATCTGCTGGTCGGCATTGGAGCCAGAGTCGTCCATGGGTTGCCGCCAACGGTATCGGCCAGATAATTATATTCTTCAACCTTATCCATGGCACCGTTGTAATCACGACCGCCGATCAAATATATTTTCCCGCCAGCTTCAGCAACCCCCAAGCCATAACGGGGAGAGGTCATTGATGCTTTATTCACCCATCTCATAGTACCATTGGCCAATGATTGATTCAATGACAAGTCAGTTTGGGATATCGAATCAGCCTTAACGTTTATCCCGTTTGCCCATGAAGAGTCATATCCCAAGGCCGTGACTTGAACGCGGTAGCTTCCTGCCGTTAGACTCCTGACGTCGTAATTCCCGTCAACATCAGTTGTTCCCGTCGCCAAACCTACGGCATTCATGCTGTCTATTCGTATGACAGCGTTGGCAATAGGGCTGGCACCGTCGCTTTGGGTGATCTTGCCGGCAATACGACCGAATAAATACTTAAGTTGAAAATCTACTTTTATTATTGAATCTGCAAAAGCATTCATATCAAAAGCTGAATCAGGGGTGAAACCTGTCAACGCTACAAATAGGGTGTCGTAATTGGCCCCGGGCAGTTCGTCAAACAGGTATGAGCCGTCCGGCAAGGTATTGGCAAAAATCCCGCTGTAGGGATTGCGCAGATATAGCGATACACCCTCAATGGGAGTCACACCATCCGTGAACACGATCCTGCCCTTTACCTGTCCGTATTGATACTTAAGCCTTATGTTGACACCCCCGGTTTCGGTCCCTCCCAATACCGTGATGCCGCTGACCAGGCTGTCAGTGAATTTGTCCAAAGTGGCTGTGACTGAATCATACACCCCTGCCGGCTTATCGACAAATCCGTATCGCCCGTCGGTGGTGGTAAAAGTGGAATCAATCAGGCTCCCGCCTTGATATAGTTTCACCAAAGCTCCATTGAGCGGGACGGTGGTATCCGTCCGGGTGACCGTACCAGTGATTGAGCCATTGGCCGTGTCTGCCGCAAAACTATGGTTGTTCCAAAGGTACTGGGCCAGATCCGAACTGCTTTGAACTTCCTGCAGGGTCTGTCCGACAACGGTTGCATAGACCGCCTTTACTGAATCACCCGGATTCAGGGTAAAAGGTCCGCTATTCAAAAGGGTCTTATAGTCGTTGGTGGTATATGTATGATAACAAATCCATACCGGATCAGTGGACGGCAGCGATGATCCCAGGGTGACCACCCCCGTGCCTTTGTCGAAGCTGCCTCCGGCATAATAATTGGTCCCTTCGTGCAGGGTATCAACGGCCAGATAAACTCCTTCCACCTCGTCAAAATTGGTGGTCATGCTAACCTGCACGTGGTCCAGGTCGGCTGGATTGCTGTATTCGTTCCAGTACCTGTATGTATAAGCAACCGCTATGTTGGGAGTCTTGTAATAATAACTGGCGAACGGCCAGTACCAAAGGTCCCACCAGTACATTTTGGTGCCCAAATAGATCCAGCCGTTGGAGCTGTCGCTGCCGCCGGTATAATAATTTATCCCAGTGTGCAGGGTGTCGTCGTAATGCCATATCCCGGCAACGGAGTCCAGTGGTCCGTTCATGACATGTATAGCTATCAGGGAGTCTCCGGTACCGTCAAGCAACCATTCATCTATTGCCTGATCATTGTTGATGAACTGCAGTTTATTGGGCACGGGGGTCCCGAACTGGATCCAGCCGGAGTTGTTAAAATTACCGCCTTGGTAATAGTTGGTTCCCAGATGCAGCGTATCATCTGCCGAATAGACGCCGATCACGTCTTTTAACAGCACAGAATTTATTTGGATGTTCATCGGGTCGGTGGTCATTTTAAGGTCGCTGTATATAGTATTGGCATCGACATCTGTGATCGGGGAGGAAAGATAACCGTACCGGTTGTACCTGTCGGCAGGATCTGAATCCGTTTTGGGATCGGATGTCCCCCCCCATTTTTTTACCGACGCCATATCTTTCAAAACCCCATTGGGATCCCGGGTTTCCAGCATCCGAAGGCCCAAATATCCTGCCGGAAAGCCCAGCAGACCGTGAGCCAATGCCGAATCGGCCGTAACCCATACTAAATTCCTGGCCAGGCCGGTGCTGTCATCCAAAGTGCGGTCATAATCGGCATTATTGGCGGTATTGGTGCTGTTTGTAGGCGTAGTGACCACGTTGGGGTCGCAGTAATAGCCCACATAAAAATCTGTCAGAGTTTTGGTGCCGGTGTTCTTTATCCAATATTCAGTGATAAAAAAACGGTTGGCCGGAGAAAGGCTCCATTGATAGCCCCTGAAGGTGACCTGGGTGTTGAGGATGGTCCCGGTGTTGTATTGAGAATTGGCGTCATCATACTTTGCCCACAGCTCCTGGCTGGCGAATGTCCCGGGCACTGATGAGACGACTGAGGAACAGCCGGTAGTGGGAAAGAACTCTTCAGGGAAAGCTGTGGAAACCGAATGCCTTATCCCGCCGTCATTGCTGCCGCCCAGCCACAACCCTGCGGCCCGGAAGTAAGAATTGTTCGATCCGGCCGGCCACCACCCTGACGGCAAGACATTCATGGTATCCCCGATCAGGCCGCTGTTCGATACTTTAGCGGTCAGGTTGCCGGCATTGAATGTATTGTAACCCAATGACCCGGCGGCCTCTGCAAAATGGGCCAGCGCCAACAGTGCGCTAAACACTATAAGATAAAAATACGTTTCTTTGGATTTCATGTTCTTTCCTTTAAAGTTGATTTTATCCGGTTATTAAACTATTAATTTACAAAATTTACAGCCGTTTGTCAAGCTAATTCTGCGCCATAAACCCAATGCCCCCACAGCTGTTTTAAAGCCTGGGGGCATTGTCGCGGTCATTCAGGCAAAAAGCCCGAACAAGCTTTTTGCACCCTATTTAAGCAAAGTGACCTTTTTGGTTGAGGTGAAGTCCCCGCAGTTCAACTTGTAGAAATACACGCCGCTTGACATCCTGTTGCCCTGCTCGTTCCGCCCGTCCCAGTTTACCTGATAATAGTTGGGACGCTGTGTTTCATTGACCAATGTCCTGACCAACTGCCCGTTCAAATTATAAACTTTCAGGCTGACCTTGGCCTTCTCGGGCAATTGATAGCGGATCTGAACCTGGGTGCTGAAGGGGTTGGGAGTAGGCACCGACAAAGCATACACCTTGGGCAGGCCCGGAGCCACAGAAGAGATCGGCCCGTAGGTGATCTTTGACCCGTCATTGTCGACCTGAATCAGCAGATACTTGTAGCTGACTCCCGGCGTTACCTGTTGATCCTGATAGGAATAATCATGGGCGCTGGTGCCGCCTTCAGCCTTGAGCCAGGCGATCTCCTGGTAATCCTCTCCGCTGTTCTCGTCCGCCCGCTTGATTACCCACTGATAAGCGTTATCCTCGCTCTCGGTCCTCCAGTTGACCGAAATCCCCTCGGTAGCAGCCGTGGCAGTCAAAGAGGTCAATGACACCGACAGTGACGGCTGGCCCTTGGCAACGACTATGGTGTATGACGACAACGGGCCCCAGTTGGCCACTGATTTTGCCGGAGAGTTATCCTGGGCCCTCAGGTAGATGGTATAACTGTTGTCCACGGCTCCCACAATGGTGGCTATGGAATCGAACACGCTCTCATAAATGCTGTTGAACGTTCCGTCCACCGCCTTCATATCCTTGAATCCGATGGTGGGTATGGAGCACCTGACCGTCTTGATCGGAGAAAGGCCGAACAGCGAATCCGAGGCGGCCGCATCTATGCGGAACTTGGTGCCGCCGGTGATGGGATTGCTGTTGAACCTGATGGATCCGGGAATGACGATCGGGCCGCTCAGGTCGCCGCCGCTTCTGAAGATCGTAAAATTGCCGACCGTATCGCTGCCCATCATGGAAGGATACACCAATTTATCGTTCACCTTGACCCTGATCTGGTACTTGCTGCCATTGGGCAGAGCGGTAATGTTCCAGCTGTAGGGAGAGGTCACGGCCGTGCCCTTGGTAATGGTGTTCCAGCTGGAGCCGGCGTTGTCCGAATACTCAATAAAGGTGGTGTCCACCGCCGCCCCGCCGAAACATGATGCCGTCCAGGATACGGTGACCGGACTGGTGGCATAAGTGGTACCGGCTACAGGCGCGCTGACCACTACATCCGGATGGTCGTGCCCGATCAGATAGATGAAAAGGTTATTGAGGATATCTATGCGGGTGGCGCTGGTCTTGTTGGCCGTGTCGATCTGGGTGATCTCAAAAGCATTGGTGACCACCCTTGATTTATAACCGCCCCAGATGCCCTGACCGACGATTCCCAATGCGGCGGCCGACTGCCAGCGGACCGAGCAGGAATCGCCTCCCACATTGCCATGCCATACATAGCCGCTGTCGTCCCCGGCTATGCCCGTTTTGGAGAAAGCGATGCTGTCCCCTGCAAAACCGTCGCGGGGCGGGGAATAGGTAACTCCGGCGGTGTAAGCTCCGCTGATGGGATCTGAAGGCATGCCCCTTAATGAGGTCCAGGTAACGCTGGTAATGTCACCAGTCCATCTGAATTTAAGGTAGTTCTTGCAGAATAAGGTATCGGCTACGCTGGAATATGTGGCATACCAAGAAGCCCAGCCGATATCGTGCCCGGTGACCGCGAACCGGCCTCCCTTGTCGCGATAGACCTTGATGGATTCTTTCTGGGCATAGGTCCAGGGCGGGTAGTTTTCCTGGCCTACCTGGAAGAACACCGCCTTGTAGTTCTTCAGCTGGTTCCAGCTGAAGATCCCGTTATCCTTGGTTGACCACCAGTCATAGGTCCATCCCCCGGCGTCCAAGGCCTGGGTCAGGAACTCCGGATGATAGAATTCCGCGCCCTGGAGGTCATCGTTAAGCACCACCACCAAAACGTCGGCTCCGCTGGTAGCTCCAGTGTTAAAGGTATAATGCAGGCCGCCGTTGTTGTCCCGGACGGTATTGCCGGCATGGTCCTTGGATTCCACGTCAAAGTAGTACTTGGTGCTGGCCGCCAGGCTTGAAATCACTATGTAGTGGTCGAAAACCTCGCCCGAAGAAATTTCCTGAGTGCTGTCGGTCGCCACGCTGCCCAGAGCTGTGGTGGTGCCGTAATAAACGGTGCTGGTGGCGGCCTCCGAGGTTGTCCATTTGATGTATTTCTTGGTGGAGTTGGGCGGAACCGGGTCTTCGGCCCGGACATTGGTAATGGTGAACAACAAAGCGTCCACCCTGGCCTTGGCGGTATCGGTAAAGGCCGGGGCGGTGTCGATATATCTGGCATACACGGTGTCGTCCTGGTTGGTGGACAGGATCCCGTCATTATGGACCGGGGAGCATATCTTCAGCGGAATCTTGCCGGTGAAGTAGTTCCCGGAGACGGCTGTTTCGATGCATTTCACGGTATCGGGAGCGGTTTCCAGCTTGGTCCACACCGCCACTCTGGCTGTATCTATGGCCGTGGTGCTTCCAAATGAGTCGACCACCGCTATTCTGACCGTATCCCCGATAGCGCCGGTGGCCGGAGCGTAATAGCGGGTCCGATCCAGCCGGACGCTGGCCGAGAAGGCCGACTGATTGTAGACTATCACCAGGGCAAAGGGCTGGGGACCGCAGGGAACGTTGTCGCCCCTGATGGCGGCTTTGTAGGTGCCTGCTGCCGGGGCTTTGAGCCGGACCATCTCCACCACGTTGCCGGTGTCACGGGTGCCGGTTGGATTGGCCAGGGCGTTGAACGAAGTGGTGGCAAAACGGTTGCCCCAGTACCAGGTGGCGCCGGTGGTGACCTCAAGGTTCAGGTCGTTGACCAGCACCAAGTCGGCGTTCTCCACCGCGGGATAATCGTACCACACCAATACTATTCTCAGATCCGAGGCTCCGGTGGGCACGTTGAAGCTGTAGCTGACCTGGTCGCCGGTGACGATGCCGTCCGAATTATCTATGACCATCAGCTTGCGGGCGTCGCCGTTGAAGTAAAGGGATGAATCCATGGTGATCCTGCCCCATCCGCCCGCTCCGTTAGGCATCACCGAAGCGCCGGTCAGGTTGGTGTCGGCGCTGGCGATCTGCATGGCTTTGATCAGGGCTCCGGAAGGAATGAAAGCGTTGCCCGCGGTCTTGACCCCGGTGGGATACCATCCTTCGCGGAAATACTGGCGGACCAGGGCGCCGAACCCGGCGGCAGCCGGGCAGGCCATTGAGGTTCCCTGCATCTGCTGGTAACCGGCGGTGGTGGTGCCGTTGGGAGAGTACGGATTATAGGTGGTGGAACCGTCGCCTCCAATGGCCATCACGTCCGGTTTCATGTACGGTCCCTGCTTGCAGGGGCCGCGGGAGGAGAAGTTGGCTATGGCCAGAATGCCGGTAGTGGTCCGGCCGGCGGTGGCGCCGACGCAGACGGTATTCTTGGCCCGGGCCGGGGCGCCTATGGAGTCAGCCCCAACTGCGCCGCCTTCGTTGCCGGCCGAGAAGAAGATCGAAAAATCCCTATACTTCCAGGTGAACTGGTCCACCGCCCGGCTGTCGTTCTCATAATAACGCTCGGCGCTGCCCCATGAGTTGGAGGATATCCTGGCGCCGCCGGCGGCGTTTCCGGTATAGACCTCCTTCAGCAGTAGGGTGTAGTCTCCGGGAATGCCGTAAAAAGTGTCGCCCTTGGCCACGTCATAGATGTAAAGCTTGGCCATTTTTGCCATGCCGGCCATGGAGTCAACGGTAATGGTCCCGTATTTGGAAAAGCCGCCCACGCAGCCGGCGGTCCAGGTGCCGTGACAGGGCGAGATGTTATCATTGTCGCCGAAGTCAGCGCCGACGCCGACCTTATAGGCGATCAGCTTACGATGGGTGGGATAATCTCCGGCAGCGGTGATGGAGACTGACGGATCGTTGAAATTCTGATGGTCGGGCCGGCATCCGGTGTCGGTGATATTCACGATCTCGCCTTCGCCGTGGATGCCCTTTTTGTAGATGGTGGAATCGGCCAGGGTGCTGCCGGTGGAATGCAACAGAATGGTCTTGTTGTTGTGGGCATAGTTGAGCACATAGGGACTTATGAAATATACCCCCGGGATCTGGGCGATGTCGGCTATCTTGGCGGGATCGACCTCGGCCCGGACAACTTTATTGAACTCGGATTCCGAACTTTCCTTGACATTGAGGCCCATGGACTGCAGCCGGGAAACATTTTTCCCCAGGTCCTCCTCCATGAAGAACGAGATCACTACTTCGACCTTGTTCGATTTTTGGTTTACCTCAAGATACTGTTTGTTGTTCTGCTCGGAAAATTTGTAGGCCGGCTGGTACTGGCCGCTCCAGTCCATGGAGGAGATGCCCTTGGCCTTGGCCCTGATGTCCTCATCCATGCTGACGATAAAGGCGTAGTTCGGCAGATAGTCGTAGATCTTGGCGCCCAGGTCCTCCAGGGATTTCCTCATTTCCTTGTAAATGGGCTGATTGAAGTGCACTATGTAATAACCCCTCTCGCCGCTCTTGGGGGCCGGGGCCTTTAAGTTTGCAGGAAGTTTGGGCTCGCCTTCCTTTACGTTGATCTTATGTCCGCTCCCGACGGCCACGATATGCGCATTGGCTGAAATGATAGGAGATATTTTCCCCGGTTGGGCTTGAGAGACCGCGGGAACTTCAGCCACGGCACTGCCGGAGCCAACGGTTGTTCTGGCCGCAGTCTTTACATTGTTTTTCACTGTTTTTTGACTAGCTGCAGCATAAGAATCCTTGGCTGGCTTGTCCATTTTTTTGGCCTGCACATAAGACAGCCAACTGCCTGCTAAAACAGCAGTTAAAATGATTAAACCTGCCATTAGGATTCTTGACCTGTTTTTGCGTGCCATAAATGGCCTCCTTTTTAGGTTATATAAATAAATTTTTAATCGTTAATTAATTACTATACTGCAATTTTTATACCATCTAATTGATTATTTTTAACTCATTATATTTTAATAAGTTGTGATTTTCTTGGAGTATGGTTTTTCGCTATTTTCAATAAAAGGCAGTGCATTTTTTGCATATGACTGAGGTTAATTGCATCGTGGTTTAAGAAATGGTAATAATGATATTGGAACCGCCTATTTTTTCAACAAAAGTTTCAAATTCTTTGCAGCTTCCGAATCGGGGTTAAGGCGCGCCCCTTTTTGCAGGACCTCGATGGCACTTTCCCTTTTATTTTCCTGCAAGAACATTAACCCGGCCCTGTTCAAAAGCCAGAGGTCTTCGGGCGCATATTCCAGCGCTGTCAAATAATTCTTCAAGGCCCCCTTGTACTTCCTTTCGGCCTCATCTATCCAACCCAGTCCCTTGTAGGCACCGGCCTGTCCGTACTCGTACTTTACCGCATTGTTGAAATAATGGCGGGCAGAATCGGACTGACCCTGGTACAGCCAAGCCCAGCCGATCTGGTTATGAAGGCTGCTTTGATAGGGCGCAGTTTTCAAGCCCTGACTAAAGAATGAAACGGCTTCTCCGATCCTTTCTTCCTGCAGGGACAGCACTCCCAAAATCTCGTAGGCGGCGGCGGGCACCGGCGCTTGGAGCATCCTTCTTTGGACCTCCGCTGCCGCCCAAAATCCGCCCCCGCCGTAATGGCCGGACAAGGGATCGGGATTGACATACTTATACTCTTCGCTGGCGATGATGCCGCTGAATCTGGGGCACCTCTTAAGGAACAGCATGGAGGCGTCATCCCAGTATACCAGGGCCCACAATCCGGAGTCATACAGGTGCCGGTAGAAGGCGTTGCCCGGCTGCAGCGGATAGTCGGCCAGAACATGGTCGATCCCGTATTTATCCAGGAGTCCCTCAAATCCGGCCTGTCCGTTGTCGATCTTGGTGTAATCGCCCAGGATGTCCGGATCGTAAAGGTCCAGCCGCCCGTCGATGAATACCGGAATGTCATTCCAGATCAAAAAACCGCCGAACCTCAGATTGTTGAATATGCTGCCTTTTATGCCGTTCTGTTTCATGAAATCAACCGCCCCCTCCGGCAGGGCGCCGGAGTTAAGGCCCCAGGCCGGCCGCCACCACCGGCCGCCTGACAGGTTGTTCCCGTTCCGGGACAGAGACAGGGCGGCCAGCAGGCCGAAAATAAGCAAGGCGGCATTGAACCAGGAACTGCGGCCCATCCGGTGGAACCTGGAGGCCTCTGGTTTGAGGATCAGCCGGCCGGTGTTTTTCATGAGCAGAAAGGCCGTGATGACCGCCGATACCGGAACAGCTTTCACATATGAAATCGACAGCCAGAAGAACAGGGTGAACAGGACCATGCCCGGGACATCCGCCTTTTTTGTTCTCATCCAGGCCGCCAGAAAGGCCGCCGCGGCCGCGGCCGAAAAGACCAGATAGATCCTTATCACCGGTATCCGCAGGTTCTCCGGGGACCACAAGGGCGCATATTCCCGGATCACGCTGGGGGTGTAGTATTGAATAGTGTCCATGCCGGCCATGCCCGCCAGGTCATAAATGGTGAGCCGCAGCATTTTCAACAGTCCCGGGCTGGCAAAGCTCAAAGCCAGCGAGGCCAGGCAGACGGCGGTGAAGGCCTTGAAATCATTCCCGTCCCGGGCCCCCTTTTTCCAGAATAAACGGCGGACGAGCTCCCAGGCCCAAAATACCCCCAATATCGTCCAGCCGTAAAAGATGCTGAAATGGACATTGGCCCAGACCAGGAAACCAAAGGGAAGCAGAAGAAGCCTTTTATTGAAACCCTTTTCCGAATACTCGATCATCTCAAAAAGGGCCCAGGCGGTGAAAGCGAACCCCAGCACCTGCACCCTTTCCGCAAAACCTATGGTGCCGGCGAAGACGGCCGCCATTACCAACAGATAGCTGATGACCTGGCTTTTGGTCCATCTGAGACCGGCCAGATACAGGAGGGAATAGCTAAGGGCCAGGACCAGGATCTTGAAAAGTATGATCAGGTTGTACCCGCCCAAAACGAATAAAAGGTAGAACCCCGCCGCGCCCAGCCATTGGTGGGCTATCCAGGGGCGGCCGGCGGCGGTGTAGCTCCAGCTGTCGGCGGTTGGAATGTGGTGGGTGTTCACCACCTCCTGCCCCAGGCGCAGCACGATGCCCAGGTCAAAATCCTCCACCGGGTAAAGGCTGAGGCTCACCAGGATCAGGATCAGCGGCAGCAGCAGCAGCCACTTCCAGATGTCCGGGTTATGTCTTTCGGTTTCTGTCATGATTGGGATAAATGATATTATGTCCGGGGCTGGTTGTCAAGGGAATAAAACAGCGGGCCGGAGAAAACTTAAACTAACAGCCCCGATGATTTTCTATCGGGGCTGTTAGTTTCCTAATGCAATCAGTTTTTATTTGATAATCACCATTTTCTTGGTATCAATGTAGTCCCCCGTTTGCAGCCGGTAAATATACACTCCGGAAGAAACTTTAAGCCCCCTCCCGTCTCTGCCGTCCCACTCCACCTGGTAAGCCCCGGCTGGTTTGGTTTCATTGACCAGGGTATTTACCAACTGGCCCAGGGCATTATAGACTTTGAATGTTACCTGGCCCTTATTTTTGATTTGATACATAAGGCTGGTTTTACCATTAAATGGGTTGGGACTGTTCTGGCAAAGCTTATTGATATAGCTGGGCGTGATGCTGGTTATTTCCTCCGATTGTGCTCCGCCGTTTCCGTTGCCTTTCTTGTCTTCGTATAATTGCCACCAATCGCAGGTGACTATCGTGCCCTTTTTCTTCAATATCCTTATGCTTATAGCGCTGTCTTTTGCCGCCGCCGCCGGCACTTCTTTCTTGATCAACGTGGAAACGCCGGAAGGCACTTGGATGGTTTGAATGGGTATGCTGTCCAAACAAATTGTATATTGCCATTTTTCGGCTTTGGCATTTTGCTGGTATAAACTGATCTCTATCGTTTGCTTTTTGCTGGGGTCAAGGCCGTTGACGCTGTATATCAATTCGGTCGTATCGTAATCAACGGTTATAGCATTGGCCTTTGCCGCACTGTATACCAAGTAACCGTCCCTTTGGACAGTATACGGCGATGGCAGGCTGTCGCCCAAATTGACCTGGAATAGAGCGGAGGCTACAATATCTTTTTGATAATGTTTAAGCCCGTAACCCCAATCATTGCGCTCTGACCAGATTGAATGCAAGACAGAACCATCGCTGCTTAAATGAGGATAACCGGACATCTGGGTAAGGTTTTGCGAAATATTCCCTCCGTCCACCGGTTGCCAGACGCTGTTATTCTTTTGAGCCAGCATAATCTCATAATCATTGCCGGGCTGCTGTTCCATATAGGTAAGATAGTTATCGCAAAATACCGGCTGCAATGAAGCATATTCCGGAGTTTGACTGATATTAACCGCAGTGCCCCACACATAGGGGTCCCATTGCTGAGGCGGGATCAAGTTAATGTCAGTTAGCGGTATGGGCTGATAAACGCACTCCCGGTAATATATTTCCCCGTTTTCTTCCCAGGCCAAGTGCACGTTGCCATAGATATATAGCGACGGCTCAATGGAAGTAATCGCATACGAATTGGAAATGTTTTCCTTATGGTGCCAGCTGCCGCCCGGGTATCTTACGGTCCACCAGATTTCGCCTTGTGGTTCGGCTCTGCTGGCTTTTTCCCAGACCAGGTTAACATACCCTTTGCTATCTATGGTTATGCTGGGGGAACGGGGGTCTGGTCCGTAAGGATTCCATTCCCAGGCGTCAACTATTTCTTCCTGGTATTCACTATATTTCCCCACCGGCCATTTGGCAAAAACCACGTTTCTTATGCAAAGCACATTCGGCGGAATGCCACTGGAGGCAGCATACAAATAGACCATAAAGGCGGTATCGGATTTGGCGGCAATGCTGGGCGGGGAACAACTCAAGAGGTTGTCATAACCAATGGCCCCCAGTTCCTTAAGCATGGTGGCTGTGTTTTCGTTGCTTCGTTTGGCCCATAATTGTACATGGCCGTCTACAGTGGTATTGTTCCAGACCACGTTGGTCTGGTAGCTCTGGTCCATCGCTATGCTGGGGTATTTGCCCTGGCCCAGGGCAATTGCCGGCTCCCAACCGGTGGCGGGGTCATACGATTTGGTGCAATATACCTTGTTGTTGGAAGTATAGACCAAATGGGTTAACAGTTCACCATTGTCAAACACCATTTTGCGCCCGTTGTTGTAGGCGGTTGCGTCGCCGAGATTGGAGACCAACTGGGTGGGGGCATTGGCCGAATAACAGCCGGTTCTGGCCATGTCGTGATGGAATGTCGCCCAGGGCTGGTTTTGAGGATTATAAGGCACACCAAGATTGAAGACATTAATCTTGTGGCTGCCCCAGCCGGTAGCTATCAAGTCAAGTTTGCCGTCGTCGTCGACGTCGGTGATAAGCGGCGCAGACCAGCTGGGTTCGATCCAAATGGGATAGCCGTCTACCGGGGAGCCATTTTCACCGTTATATGCGTAAAGATAGCCCAGCTCCGAGGTGGCCAACACTTCCGGCTTATTATCACCATCAATATCGCCTATTACCGGATTTGTTCTGCCGTTTGACTGTAAGCCAGCCTCCCACAAATTAACACCAATATCTGAAAATGCATACAATTTACCATTACTTGCCGACATAACAACATCAAATTTACCATTCCCATCAAGATCCGCAATCGCCGGAGATGCTAAATAGCTTGTACCCGCCGCTAATATCGTAGGCCAACCCTCCGGTTGGGTACCATCAGTATTAAAACAATATGTCTTTGCGCCCCAATATCCGTCGGCTTCACCGCCGAATATTATCTCCAAGCCACCATCTCCATCAATATCGGCCAAGCTGGGCGAAGACAATACGTACCCGGCGCTGCTTTGTACAACTTTGGGCCAAGCGGTATTCAAACTACTCCCATCGTAATTCAAAACAGACAACCAAACATCAACAGAATCTTTTATGCAAACAGCTATTTCCAATTCCGGATCATTGTCAAGATTACCTACGGCAGGTGTAGCGCCAATATAAACACCGGTGAAACGGCCGGTAAAAGAAGGCCAGCCTGGTTGCAGTATGCCCTCTTTGTCCCAGACATAAACATACCCGGCATTTGTGGCTGCAATTATTTCATGACTGCCGTCGCAATTTATATCCGCCACCACGCAAGAAGCGAAAGCGTCGCCCGCCATGGTTTGCGGCCAACCTGGTTGCTCGGAACCATCGTAACGCAATACATGAACCCTATTATCGCCCGACGCCGTCCACCAACTTCCAGTGCCCATTATTATTTCAAGAAAACCGTCATTGTCAATGTCCGCCAGGGCCGGGCTTGAGTTATCAATTTGAGCGCCGATATCAACGGGCCAGCCAAGCAAGTTTTGCCCGTTTTTATCTATGGCATACACCTTCCCATCATCACAGCCCATTATAACTTCTTTGTATCCGTCATTATTGATATCACCCACAGCCGGGGTGGCCCACATCCTGGTACCCCAACCGCCTATGCCCAAGACCAAAGGCAAGCCTGCGGCTTGAATGGGTTGGGTTTTACCGGCTACCGGATTGGGATAGCTGCCCAATAGACTTTCGTTGCCAAAAGAATCGACCACCGTAACATCATACTCATAGTAAGCATTTGGCTGCAATCCCGTATCTAAATATACCCTTGACCCTTCCACCAAATTAACGCTTATTCTTTCAAAATTATTGGTAACAGAGTTCATCCGGTAAATATTATAACCGGCAATGTTCGTACTTGTAGGCACACCCCAGGTTACTTTCATGGAACTTGAGCTGTTGCCTACTGCGTTTATCGCCTGACTAAAAGCGTTCGGAATATCCGTCAATCGTATCCTCTTTTCCCAAGAACGCCCGTAACAATCAGATACGTCCATTATCAATTCATAATCGGCCGGATCTGTGGATGATTTCAATATTTTCACAGACAAAGGATCGGTAGAATATGCCGACTCTTTCCCTTTTATTTCACCCACGTATGAATTACCATCAACTACCTGTAAATATTGCGAGCTTACGACAGCATCCATCTCTGACTCAACGGTTCTGATAGATACATTAACGCCCCGCGCACCGCCGACCCCATAATTGGTAATTAGTAAAGAGTCCAGCGTAACGGTTTGGTTGACAACAATATTTCCAGTTCTTTTGTTAAACCTATGCTGTAAGGAATCGGCCAGAACGGTCATTTTGATTGGTTGGTTCCAAACCTTTTGTATGGGCACTAATGCGCCTTCAATGTCCTGTTCATCGGGGGATAATAAAGTAGCTGTAAAGTTCATCGTAAAAGCTACTGAATCCCCACTGACGGCATTTGGCGATACCGTAAATATAAACGAGCCGCCGGTGGTGGTGTCGGTGTGAACCAGTTGGCCCTTTATTAGCTCTGATAAAGTTTTCACGGAATCTACTAATGTGATATAGGAGTCATCTGTTCTTAACGCCACCCGCAGTTGGCCCAAATCGCGGCTGCCATTATTCGTAATATCTGTATACAGAGCTATTTGTTCGCCCGGATTAAGCATAAGATCGTGGTTCCCATTGCTTAAATCGTAAAGGCCAAGACTGTCGTCAAAGCACAGATAGTTTGTAACGTAAGGGTGAGCCTGGGCGTTTGGCACAACCGTACAAACGCCTTCATAAACCTTAAAATTAGGTCCGGTAATTGTTACGCTTATATCGCCCACGGTTTGGGGCTTTACTTTAAAAGCATAACTGCCGGGCAAAGGTATTTTTTTTACTTCATATATTTCTCCTGCTTTTTGCAAGCAAATTAGTGCGCTATCATCTGGAATACCATTGGTTATACTAATGCTTACAAGACTGTCGCTAAGCCCCATCTGAGTGTTATGTGTAACCGCAAATTCCAATGGTTCTTTAGTCCAAACCAGCATGCTGGGGTCACCATCAAGGTTTAAAATATATTTTTCATATACTGGTCCAAAATTTATTGTGTTATTAAACGATTGGCCTAAATAATGCAGTTTTTTACGATATAATGCAATGAAATATCTCTCCATTTGCATGGCTTGATCGCTAAAACTGGTTAAGGTATTACCGATATAAGCCACTGCTCCGCCTTTGGGGTTATTAAGCATGGTCCTGGCTATGGAATTGTATCCAAAAGCATTTGAGTTGCAGGAGATAGTAATAAAA
>Ga0315268_10003225_pt1 | contig 18054 bp, 17 predicted proteins | sample C1_top_MG_FD_204535 | JGI IMG/M metagenome (GOLD analysis project Ga0315268, IMG submission 204535) | Sediment microbial communities from Yellowstone Lake, YNP, Wyoming, USA - C1_top | ecosystem: Environmental > Aquatic > Freshwater > Lake > Sediment | place: USA: Wyoming | collected 2017-08-01
CAACATCACAAAAATCTATATAAGTTGTGGCGCTTCCGGCTTGCCGAATTCCCAGTAATGCCAGGCAATCCACAGCGCTACGGCAAGCATGAACGCAATAAAGACTGAAGCAAGCACACCAAGCACAAATAAGCATAATCCGCCCGCAACAATAAATGAAAAGGTAAATGCCCACAAAGACCTGCTGCCGAAGAATACAAATTCTCCCTCAACATATGGTGCATCCCTCACCCTAGAACCTATGAATGGAGTCATTTTTGTAAATACGACTGGCAAAAGCGTCAGTAAAGGCAGCATATTGAAGATCGCCAGCGAGATGTTTATCACCATTAATTTTTCCGCAATCAAGCCAAGGCTCGGAATAAGCATTTTTGCTATTGCAGCAATAAAGAAATTTGACAGCGGACCAGCAAGAGCGATGATTCCTGTTTCTCTTGGACCTAGGTGCCATTTCGGGAAAGGCTTGCCAGGCCTGTGGAAATACCATGGGACTACGGTAACTGCCCAAGGCACTGCAAATACAATCCAGCCATTTGTTATGACCGTGATGAAAAGCATTGCAATCACAGATGAAAAAAACAGCTTTGAGCGCACACGCGCCTGGAATTTCAGCGCAACAAGCCTGTGGACGATTTCATGTATGATAACAGAAACAATGACTAACAATAAAACAAGAATGAAATTGCCTGTCCAGTTTCCGAATGTAGCTGGGCCTGCAAACCGCCAGCTGAAGGCAAACGCCATCGCCAGGGCAGCTATCGCTAAATCGCGCAGCTCTCCGGTATCAATATAACGCCAGCCTTTGGCGACTGTGGCCATGTTTGTATTATTCAAAAGCAGATTTTAAGACTTGCGATGACTAAGCAGCGCCTTAACTCCGGAAAGATGCCCTGCGCCGAGAACAGCAACGATATTTGACTCTAAATTTTGCATCTTCAGAAGCTTCAGCTGGTGCGCAATGAATTCATCTCGTTCAGTAACAAGGACTTTGTAAAGCGCGGGAAACTGGTGCTGCAATTCAGACGTCAGTTTATGTATTATTTTTTCTTCGGGAACTTTTTCCAAATTAAACTCTAATTTCTCGGATCTGAAAGCGCCGCCGAAAAGATAAAAGAAAAACTTCAGCTTTGTCCAGAGCGTCATTTCTGTCGAAAGCCTGCGTAATGTTAATTGTATCGGCCTGTCGACAAGAGCTATTTTCGCGCCGATTTGTTTCGCGGTTATTATGGCAATACGCATGTCCGCGCCGGGAATCATACCAACAGATTCACCGAATTTGCGCTGCAGCCATGAGCCTATGACTGCAAAAGCCCAGCCCATGAATCCTATTTTTGGTATTTCAGTAATGCGGATCTTTCTCGGAGGCTGAAAAATGGAATGCAGGCGGGAAGGGTCAAGCTCCACAGCAACGATATCTGGCTTTTCCGAAAGAATATACTCCTTAATCCTTTGCTCGCTTTCCTTTGCAATATGCGAAGTGCCTATCAGAGTCAAGGTCATATGTATACGCCTCTATAGAAACCTTTATATTGTTTTTACATTCTCTCAGTTAAAACAATCACTAAGAGGTGAAGGCTATGCTAAAAATGAAAAGAGTTTCTGAGGCTGAAAGTATCAGAGTATATACTGATGATGGTTTATACTTTGGAGACGTAGAAGATGCAATTTTGACAAAAAACAAAGTTGAAAGCTGGAAAGTGCGCGCAACCAGAGAGAGCTTCCTGGCGAAAGCACTTGCAGGCGCAAAGGGCGTAATTGTCCCGCACCAACTTGTAAGGGCAATCGGCGACATCATGATTGTGTCAAAAGCAGCAGCCCCGAGCTATACTGAAGAAGACACACAATAATTTTTCTAATTTTCTTATTTATTTTTTGTAATTTTATATAATAATTACGACGACTGGTTGAAAATCTATGAGTTAGAGCCAGCAACTTGCAGAATGCTCAGCAAAGCCAGAAACTGAGAGATTCAAATCGTAATCGTCAGTTATCAGCCAATATTCTTTTAAGACTTTCAGCTGAACTTTATTCATGGGTTTTAAGACAACAGCTGAACTTATCGTGCCAAAAACAATCATTGGCCAGATAATCGGGCAGGATGATGCAGCGGATATAGTCCAGAAAGCTGCCAATCAAAGAAGGCATGTTCTTCTTATCGGAGTGCCGGGCTGTGGAAAATCCATGCTCGGGCAGGCTTTAGCTGAGTTATTGCCGCAGTCAAAACTTGCAGATACTCTGGCTTTGCAAAATCCGATTGATGATTCACAACCGCTGATAAAAACAATTTCAGCCGGGGAAGGAAACAAGCTTGTTGAAAAATCAAAAGAAGCGGGTTTGGGAAACGCGAAGAACCAGCAGATGCTTTTCCTGGCAGTTTCATTTATTGCACTAATATTACCGTGGTACATCCGCGACAATTATGGCGACATAATGGCAGCGGCAGTACTGATAGCAGGAATGATGTTCGTCGGAGTAATGGCTCTCTCTGTCAGTTTCCTGTTCAAGAAAACAAAGGTAAACGAGCCGAAAGTACTGGTTGATAATTCAAACCAGAAAAAGGCGCCATTTGTTGACGCAACAGGAGCGCACGCAGGAGCCCTGCTCGGGGATTGCCTGCATGACCCCTTGCAGTCTGGTGGTTTGGGTACTCCAGCTCATCTGCGGGTTCAGGCGGGGGCAATACATCGCGCTAATAACGGAGTTCTTTTCATAGATGAAATAGGAACGCTTGATGCACACTCACAGCAGGAACTGCTTACTGTTTTGCAGGAAAAGAAATATCCTATCACGGGACAATCTGAAAAAAGTTCCGGCGCAATGGTTCGTACAGAGCCAGTGCCGGCAGATTTTATTCTTGTTGCAGCAGGAAACACTGAAACAGTTCAGAGAATGCATCCAGCATTGAGAAGCAGAATTAGGGGCTATGGTTACGAAGTCTACATGAATGACACTATTCCAGACACAAAAGAAAACCGCCTGAAGATTGCACAGTTTGTTGCGCAGGAAGTTGTCAAAGACGGGAAGATTCCGCATTTTTCTGCAGCAGCTGTTGAAGAAATAATAAAAGAAGCCAGGAAAAGAGCGGGCAGAAAAGGGCACATGACTTTAGTTTTACGAGATTTGGGCGGCTTGGTCCGGGCAGCAGGCGATATCGCTACGGAAGAACATTCAGAGTTGGTTGAGCCAAAGCATTTTGCAAAAGCAAAAGCTCTCGCACGAACTCTCGAGCAGCAGATCGCTGACAAATATATTGAAAGAAAAAAGGAATATGAGGTAATCAAGACTGAAGGGAGCGCTGTCGGCACCGTAAACGGTCTGGCAGTCATAGGAAGCCAGGTTGCATTTTCAGGAATTGTTTTGCCGATTGAAGCAGAAGTTACTTCATCGGGCGTAAAGGAGAGAAAAGAAATCAAGGCGACCGGAAAACTTGGACAAATTGCCAAGGAAGCGATAGTAAATGTTTCGGCAATAGTCAAAAAATTATTCCATGAAGACATGAAAAAATACGATGTTTATGTTCAGTTTTTGCAGACTGCAGACAGTGGAGTGGAAGGGGATTCTGCATCGATTGCAGTTGCAACAGCAATAATTTCGGCCCTGAAAGGAGTTCCGGTAAGGCAGGACACGGCAATGACTGGCTCTTTGTCAGTTCGCGGCGAAGTGCTGCCGGTCGGCGGAGTTACGCAGAAAGTTGATGCGGCAATTGAAGCAGGCCTGAAGCATGTGATTGTGCCGGAAGCAAATCTAAGAGACATTGTGTTTTCTAACGGAAACAAAAGAATAAATATAATCCCCGTCAAAAATATTCGAGAAGTGCTTCAGCATGCGCTTGCGTGGAAAGGCAAGGAACGCATACTCAAGTCGGTAAAAAAATATGGCAGAGAAAGGCAAAATAGATATTCCTGAAGAACTTGTCGCCAAAATCGAAAAATACGTGAGCGAAGGCCGCTTCACGGACATGAACGATTTCTTCGTGCAGGCGATAAAGCTTATGCTGCTGGCAGAGGACAATAAGGAATATTTTTCAAAAATCGTGAAGAAAGTATAGGCTGCAGTTACAAAAGCCTTTTATTTTTTGACTATTTGGTGTTTTCATGAAAAAAGCAAAAAGCCCTGCTGTAGGAAATCTGTACGATGTTATTGAAGAAGCTAATTTGCCGTGTGTAAAAGAAGAAATAGACAAGTTTTTTTCCGTTAAAGATAACTGTTTCCACCTATACCGTCTAGAAAAGATTAATGGTATCAAAATCCATAGATGGCTTAAGTATTGGGCACCAGACAGCATAGTTTCAAAATTATCTACATTAGACCCAAAAACAAAAATTCTGGTTTTTTGTGACCCCATACCCGAAAACAAAGAAGAGGCGAGACGTGTGTACCAGACATACGGAGCGGTCCACCCAATTAGGGGTGTTGCTATTTTAGATTCAAAAGGACATCTTCTGGAAAAATTAGCGGACGATGCAAGCAGATATATCTGGATGTCTAAGTAGTTTTATTTTTCTGGTAAATCCTTAGCACATTATCCTTGAACTTCTGCAGGTCTTTTTTCAGAATCAAGCCGCCCGCAGCAGGCGCATGCCCGCCGGCAGTTGCACCGTCCAAGCCCTTGACAGCTTCTGTCAGCAAGTCATTTACAGCATAAGTTCGGTCCATTCTTCTTGCGCTGATAGCATAATATCTGCCTTCGGGGACTAGCGTAATCAAAGTTTTATCGCCATGTTTGAGACAGATGCGGTTGGTGACTTTTGATTTTATGTTGTACGTTGGATTAAATTCATAAAATGCCAAATCACCGTGAAATTCAGATTTTTTATCAAAAAGTGAAGCCCATTTTTTGATTTCCTTTTCAACAATCTTGTATTTCGAAAGCTTTTTTTCAAGGTCGTCTGCGTTTTTTGTTGCATACAGGGTTTTGAAACATTCATTTTCCTTTCCCAGCGACTCTGCATAGTCAATAACTTTTACTTTGAAATAGAATTTGCTTTGGAGAACATCACCCGTGATTGGATAACCGTGTTTTGCAGCTATCTTGTTGATAAAATCAGGCCAGTCCCTGTATGCGCCATCAGCTATGGTGCCTGCTGCAGCAAGCCAATCCAAATCAGAAATATCAACGAGCTTTGAAAACAAGTCAAATACCATTTTAGATGCCGGATAATATTTGTCAGTCATGAAAAAGCTCTTGACAAAAGTAGTTTTATCCGAATCCAAGTTCGCATAAACTTTATGATGATCGATTACCAAGACTTTTGCGAATTTTTCAGCTGCTTTGGCAGTTTTTACATCCTGATCGACGCAAAGGTCTGTGCAAACAAGTTTGTTTACCTTGTTTTTCCTCAATTTTTTGAGAACAGGCGCTGTGATTGTGATTTTGTTGTGTTTTGCAACAATGTGGCCAACTTTCTTTCCAATCATGCGTTCGATGGCTATAGCCGCTATTACGCCAGAGCATAAACCATCAGAATCGCTATGATGATAAATACAGATTCTATCTTCCTTTGTCAGGTTTCGGACATATTTCTCAAATTTTCCAATCATATCCATATCTTGTTTCCCTCAACTTTGAATTTTTTATTGATAAATTTCTCAGTAACCCATATATTTGTTTTTGTATGGTCTGTGATTTCCGATGTGATAAAGGAACCGCCGAATAATCCCAAGAATGGAATCAACTGATCTGCCATGTGCTTGTCAACAGTCGCATCAGATTTTATTTCTTTCAACAATTCAGATGCGCACTCGTCCCCGACGGATTCAGCGGGCTTCCCTTTCTCGCCCAAAGCAGATGCGCCGAGCTTGCAGTTTTCATACAACGCATGCGCATAGATAAAGCTGCCAGCAGAGCTTGTTTTAACATAACTCGGGAATCCCTTAGCATCATGATTTGCAGATATCTGCTTCTTGAAGCCCATAATTTGTCTGTCTGCAACATTCGCGGATTTCAAATCCTCGGAAGCAATTGAAAATGCTTTGATATCGAAGAACTTTCCTCTATCACTAAGGTTCAAAGCCTTTGGACTTTTAACAGGAAGTACTTCCACGTTCACAGTGCCGCCGCCTTTAGGGTAAAATCCATATTTTTCAACTTCAGAATTAATAACCAAGCCGAATTTTTCCATGCAATCACAGAAGATGTTCTGGAAGTATTCTATTGACGGAGCCCAGGAAACATTTGTTCCGCCAGAAATCGCAAAAGAGGTTTTTGACCGGGCAAATGCGGCTATCGGAATAATCGTCTGCAAAACTAGTGTAATGGCGCCGGCAGTGCCAATGTCGAATTTAAATTTTCCAAACTTGATTTTTCCAGGTTCAAAAACCAGCTCAGTAGAGCCAATGGCGGCGCCAGTGACTTTAGCGCCGCATAACTGTGCTGCTGCAGTAATCCCGGTCAGGTGCTGCGCCTTCAGTCCAGGCTCGGACCTGCCTTTCCGGATGTTATAGACTTTGATTGGAACCTGCTTGATTGCGGATAGGGCAACAGCTGTCCGCAGGATCTGCCCGCCGCCCTCCAGATAAGAACCGTCAATCTCTATCATGCAAAAGTTATTTAATTGCAGTATAAATTAATTTCCGTATGCTAGACATCGAATTGTTCAGGAAGCATCCAGACGTAATCAAAAAATCACAGAAGAAACGCAACTTATCAACAGAAGTTGTTGACGAAGTCACCAGACTGGATGAAAAATGGCGCGAATACCTGCAGAAAGCTGAAAAGCTGAAGCATGAAAGGAATACTGTTTCTGAGAAAATCAACCAACTGAAAAAATCAGGCAAGCCAATCCAGAGCGAAGTAAAAAAAATACAGGGGCTTGTTGACGAGCTGAAAAAAGTTGACGAAACCGCAAACAACACCAAACTGGTTCGGGACAAATTGCTTCTGGAAATTCCAAATCTGATTGCGGATGATGTGCCGACTGGCAAAGACGAAAATGACAATAAAGAACTAAGGAAAGTTGGCAAGCCGACAAAGTTTGATTTTGAACCAAAGCATCACCAGGAGATTTTAGAGGCGTTAGATTGTCTGGATATAGAACAGGCAGCCAAAGTCTCCGGAGCACGATTTTACTATCTTAAAGGCCCGCTCGTTAAATTAAATCACGCATTGCAGGCATTCGCAATGGACCTGCTGATAAAAGAAGGATTTACCGCAATTCAGCCGCCATACATGATTAATCTTGCAGCAATGTCAGGAGCAGTTCACTTCTCCGCGTTCCAAGATGCTATCTACAAAATACAGGACGAAGATTTGTACATGATTGGAACCGCTGAAAATTCGATAGTTGCATACGGCAAAGACAGAGTCTTTAATGGGAAAAAATTGCCTCTACGTTTCGTGGGAATTTCCCCTTGCTTCAGAAAGGAAGCAGGCACTCACGGCAAAGATATGAAAGGCATTTTCAGAGTCCATCAGTTTGAAAAAGTCGAGCAGGTTTCATTCTGCAAGGCGGAGCAGGCAAAGAAAGAATTTGATTCGCTCTTGAAAAACCTTGAAGAGATTTTCAAAGCTTTAGAAATCCCATACAGATTGACTATTTTATGTTCCGCAGACACCGGCAAGAAAGATTCCAAAACAATTGACCTGGAAGGATGGTTCCCTGCGCAGAACAAATACAGGGAGTTAGGCTCATGTTCAACACTAAGGGATTATCAGGGCAGGCGTTCAAACATCAGGTACACAGACGGCGCTGAAACGAAGTTTGCTGATACTCTGAACAACACGGCAATTGCGACAGAGAGAGCGATGGCATGCATCGTTGAGAACTTCCAGCAAAAGGACGGCTCAGTAAAGATACCAAAAGTGCTGTGGCCTTATACGGGCTTTAAAGAGATAAAATCTATTAAAAAATAGAGGCGATGCTAGTCGATTTTAAATTAGAAAAGCCTTATAAAGTTACGATATTGTAAATAAATATGAAAATATTAGCTGTCGGCGATCTACATGGGGACCTTGGGCAGGCCAAAAAGCTTGCAAATCTTGCGGAAGAAAAGGGCGTTGACTTAGTTGTACTGAATGGGGATTTTACGTTTTCTGAAATGCTTACGCCTAATCTGATAAAGACTTTCAAGGACAAGATCAAGAACGTTGCAATCATTCCGGGAAATCATGAATCTGAAGCGACTTCCGAGGCCATGGCAAAAGCCTACGGCCTGATAAACCTGCACGGTTATTACGCAAAATTCGGAGATGTCGGAATCTTTGGCTGTGGAGCAGCTAACATAGGCATTTTCCAGCTGCCTGAAAAGGAAATGTTCAATATCCTGAAGTATGCGCATGAAAAAGTCAAGGACTGCAAGAAAACAATAATGATGACACATGTCCATCCCGCAAATTCAAAGGTCGAGATGGGATTTTTTGAAGGCAGTGATGCAGTTACAAAAGCAATAAAGGAATTCAAGCCGAACATTGCAGTCTGCAGCCACATTCACGAGGCAGACGGCATAGAAGACACAATAGGACAGACCCGAGTAGTCTGCGCATCAAAAAAAGGAAAAATAATAGAAATCTAAATTGCTATTGCTGTTTTCGGGCCGTATGCGCCAGCGTTATATTTTTGCCTGAACTCTTCAAGTTTCTTTTGAACTTCAGGGAGTCCACCATTTACGTTACGCACTGTTACGAGCAAATTATATCCTTTGTTTTCACTCAACAAAGCTATGCGCGCACCATATCGCTGACCTATTGCATCTAAACTTGCGAGCTTTGTAATGCCTTTTTGGGTTAAATCCGCCGCTAAGTTTTGCGCAGCAAGATCAAAGTCTACGCCCTGCAAAGCTGCATCAACAAGATCGCTAATACTAGCTGGAATATTTACAAATGTGCCTCTTGTTTTTATGGCCATTTGTGCTTCTTTAAACAAGCCTATTTCTTTTGCATATTTTTTTGTATCGAATGTTTTCATTTCATATCACCTTTCATAATAGTTTATTTGGAATACTATCTCGATAGGAGATGTTTAAAAACCTTGTTTCGCAACTTATAATAATAGCCCACATAAAAGCGGATAGAAGATGCAGTTAATTATAAGCGAAAAACCAGCCGCAGCGGAGAAGATTGCAGCTGCACTTGGAAAGAGCATCAAGAAGGTGCTTGGAAAGGCATCTTACTTTGAAGTTCCTGAGAAAAAGATAGTTGTAGTGCCTGCAGTCGGCCACCTGTTTACATTAGCGCAAAAAGAAAAGGGCTGGAAATATCCTGTTTTTGACCTGGAATGGAAGCCAACTTACGAGACTGAAAAGGCGGCTTTTGCTAAACCATACCTGGAAAATATCAAGAAATTGGCAAAACAGGCAGATGATTTCGTTGTTGCAACAGATTATGATATTGAAGGTGAGGTCATCGGTTTGAACATAGTAAGATTCCTTTGCGGACAGAAAGACGCAAAGCGAATGAAGTTCTCAACCTTGACAGCCGGAGACCTGAAAGAGGCATATCAGAATCTATCGCCGACAATCGACTGGGGACAGGCTGAAGCCGGAGAGACTAGGCATTGGCTAGACTGGTGGTGGGGCGTGAATCTTTCAAAAGCAGCGACAGATTCCCTATTTTTACAGACACATCATTACCAGACACTTTCAATAGGACGTGTCCAGGGACCTGCACTAGCGGTTCTTGCAAAAAGGGAACTTGAGATACAGCAGTTCAAGCCGGTCCCATACTGGCAGATTTCAATTCTATTGGCAATAGCAGGACAGAAATTAGAGGCATTGCACAAAGAGGAAAAGTTCTTTGACGAAAATAAAGCAAAGGAGATTTTTGAAAAGATCAAAGATAAGACTGCAACAGTCGCGTCAACAGAGACTGCAACACAGAAAGTAAATCCGCCGGTTCCGTTTGATCTGACATCATTGCAGATTGAAGCATACCGCTTATTCAAAATAAATCCAAAGCAGACGCTCGAAGTAGCGCAGGAATTGTATACTGCAGCATACATATCATATCCGCGCACGTCATCCCAGAAGCTGCCGCCGCAATTGAATCTGAAAAAAATTATTACGCACTTGGCAATGCAGCCAGATTACGCGAAATTAGCGCAGAAAGTCCTGAAAGGAGGTATGAAACCAAATGAAGGCAAGAAAACAGACCCAGCGCATCCGGCAATATACCCAACAGGGGAAATTCCGAAAACACTTGGTGCTTGGCAGGCTAAAATATATGACTTGATTGTAAAAAGATTTTTCGCCGTATTCGGGGAAGCTGGAGAAAGAGAGACTACTACTATCACATTTGAAATTGAAAAGGAACCGTTTATCCTGAAAGGAATACGAACTACTTATCCAGGCTGGCTCGAATTGTATGCGCCTTACGGAAAAAGAGAGGAAACAGAATTGCCAAAGCTTGCAAAAGGCCAAACGTTTGCGCAGAAATCGAAAATCGACAACAAGCAGACAGAACCGCCTAAACGCTATACGCAGGCTTCAATAATCAAGGAACTTGAAAAGCAGTCCCTTGGCACAAAAGCAACCAGAGCTAGTATTGTCGATACTTTGTACCAGCGCGGTTATGTGAAAGACGCTTCCATTCAGGTCACACCGCTCGGCCTGCAGATAATTGCCACATTCACAAAGTACGCGCCAGATATTCTTGATGAAAAATTGACAAGACATTTCGAAAAGGACATGGAAAAAATCCGCGAACACAAGCAGAAAATGCAGGTTGTTCTTGAAAATGCAAAAAAACTGCTGATTGATATCACGAATAAATTCAAGCTGCATATCAATGAAATAGGAAGAGAGCTTGTTGCTGCAGTCAGAGAGACAAGAAAGGAAGCTGAAACTCTGATGATGTGCCCGAACTGCAAGATAGGTGAAATAAGAATAATTACGTCAAAGGCAACAGGAAAACGCTTCTTGGCATGCAATAAATATCCAGATTGCAGGACAACATTTCCGTTGCCACAGGGCGGTCTACTGAAGATTACTGAAAAAGTCTGCAAGCACTGCAACATTCCAATGATTATGGTGATTAACAAGGGCAAGCGCCCATGGGAATTCTGCCCATCACCGCAATGCCCAACTAAGGCAGAATACGCAGCAAAGCATGCGCAGGATGCAAAACCCACAGATGCTAAGCCCGCTGTTGTGAAGACTACTAAAGTTACTAAGACTAGAAAAACTACGACTAAGGTAAAATCTCAGGATGAGAGTCAGCAAAAGCCAAATACATAGAGATTGACCTAGTCGTCATCAGAAAAGTGAAAACTTCTTTTTTTGCTCAGCAACTTCTTTCAAACCATTGTTAACGATCTCAAAGAAGACCGGATTGCCTGGTGGGAGTGAGCGGTGCTTGTAGATTGATGCTTTCCTCTGACCGGATTCTGTTATTTCCAGCTTGATGATGCACTTGCTCCAGTATTTCAATAAATCGCCTCCAACCATCTTGAAGTCGTTTGGCTTTTCAAAGTCTGCGTAAACCTGGTTCGATACGAGAACTGGAATGTTTTTCTTCCTGGCAATTTCTGACAGCAACGCTAATTGATTGGCCATCTCCTTGTTTGTTATCTGAATTTCTTCAGAGCCTTTCTGCAGCCTGTAAAGCATCGCAATGCTGTCCACTATCACAAGACCGACTTTTTCTGCGTTTACCGTGTCCCTTAATTTTGTAAAAACCTTTTTCTGCTCCTCAAAAGTTGCTGGATTTAGAATCAGGATGTTTTTCAAGTATGATTCGAAATTTTTCTCATCCAGCTGGGAAAATCTTTCAATTGAAAAAGAGCCTTCAGTATCGACGAAAACAACTTTTTTTCCAGAACTGGCAACTTTCATTGATGCCAGCATAGTTATGTTTGACTTTCCTGAGCCGGCAGGACCGTAAACTGTTGTGATTATGCCTTTCTCAAATCCACCAGCCAGAAGCCTGTCGATGGCGATAGAACCGGATGAAAGTTTATCTATCATGTGCAGCTAACACAAGTAAGTTTTAAAAATCTAAATAAATCGATTTGATTACAAAAGATGGTTACAGAACACAAGAAACAGTACATGAAGCACTACAATCAGCTGCTGCACGTAAAGGCAAAGAAAGCAGAGTACATGCGCAGGGTGCGTGCAGCAAAAGATTCAGATGCAGCACGCGGTTTAGTCCGTACACTTCTGGATTTGGGACATGAACAGCTGGCATTTGAATATGCGCAGGAACGATGTCCGGAAATGCTGGTAACTGTTAAAGCGCCATCAAGGAAGAAGTAAGGGCATCCACTCACAACTTCTTTAAAAGCTTTTAATCAAGTTTCTTCATGGAGACAGCGTCAGCATCAAACGGCAAAAGCAACGGCAAGGAAGTCAAACTGAAAGTTGCTGAAGCTATTCAGGATGATGTCAACAAAGGCATTGTCAGATTAGATTCTCAGATAATGAAGGACATTGGAATACAGCAGGGCGCAGTTGTTGAAATAGAGGGCAGCAGGAAGACTGTCGCACTAGCTGGCAGGGCATACCCATCAGATATAGGTTTAGCGCTTATCCGAATGGACGGCCTGACAAGAAAAAATGCAGGCGCGATAATTGGAGAATATATTACAGTCCGCCAGCTGCAGATAAAGGCTGCAAAATCAGTCTCGATTGCGCCGGCACAGAAAGGAGTAATGGTTCAGGCGCATCCGTCAATGTTCAAACGCGCTTTACTGGGAAGGGCGTTGACAAAGGGAGACATAATTTCATTGGGCGGCGCCAGAAGGAGAAGGTCGACCATGACAGGCAGCCCGTTCTTTGATGATATTTTCAAGATGATGGAAGAAGATATGAGTATCGGCTTCGGATTCGGAGACTTGAAATTTATCTGCGTAAGCACAAATCCAAAAGAGGCTTGTGTCATAACAGAGGATACAGAGATTGAAGTTCTTCCGGAAGCAGTTGAACTGAAGGAAGAGAAGATTCCAGATGTTTCTTACGAAGACATCGGCGGTTTGCAGAATGAAGTAAAGAAAGTCAGGGAAATGATAGAACTGCCATTAAGACATCCTGAAATTTTTGAAACTCTCGGGATACAGCCGCCAAAAGGAGTTCTTTTGTACGGACCACCGGGAACAGGTAAAACTTTATTGGCGAAAGCAGTGGCAAATGAAACAAATGCGAATTTTGTTTCAATCGCAGGCCCGGAAGTAATGAATAAATTCGTGGGCGAAGCGGAAAAAAAGCTCAGGGACCTGTTTGCGGATGCTGAAAAGGCAGCACCATCAATTATATTCATCGATGAAATAGATGCGATAGCTCCGAAAAGAGAAGAGAGTTACGGAGAAGTTGAACGAAGAGTTGTAGCACAACTGCTTTCCTTGATGGACGGCTTGAAAGCACGAGGAAAAGTAATAGTCATAGCAGCAACAAACAGGCCAGATGCATTAGATCCTGCATTGAGAAGGGGCGGAAGATTTGACAGGGAAATTGAAATCGGCGTGCCTGACAAGGAAGGCAGGCTGGAAGTTCTGCAGATTCACACAAGAAACATGCCTTTGACAAAGGATGTCGACCTGAAAGAATTAGCTAACGTAACTCATGGTTTTGTAGGAGCAGATCTTGAAAGTCTGTGCAAGGAAGCAGCCATGTCTGTATTAAGAAAAGTTTTCCCGCAGTTCGATTTTAAAGTAGAAGGACAGATATCAAAAGAAGTTCTTGAAAAATTAAGAGTCACAAAAGCAGACTTCAAGGAAGCACTGAAAGCAGTTCGTCCGAGTGCTATGAGAGAAGTTTTGATTGAGACACCAAAAGTAAAATGGGGAGATGTCGGCGGACTGGAAAAAGCAAAACAGCAATTGAAAGAAGCTGTTGAATGGCCTCTGAAATATCCTGAAATTTTCAAAAGAATGGGAATAAGGCCGCCACGGGGAATATTATTGTACGGACCAAGCGGCTGCGGAAAGACAATGCTGGCAAAAGCAGTTGCAACAGAATCAGAAGCAAACTTCATTTCAGTCAAAGGCCCGGAAGTCTTATCCAAGTGGGTAGGGGAATCTGAAAAAGCGGTAAGGGATATTTTCAAGAAAGCTCGTCAGGTTGCTCCGTGCATAGTATTTTTTGATGAAATAGATGCCATAGCCAGCAGGAGAGGCGGCGATGACGGCGCAAGAGTTGGCGAACGTGTAGTTAATCAAATTCTTACAGAAATGGACGGCTTGGAAGAGCTGACAGATGTCGTCGTATTAGCAGCAACAAACAGGCCGGAACTTGTTGATTCTTCACTGTTAAGACCCGGACGATTCGACAGGCACATCTTGATAGACCCGCCAAGCAAAGAAACAAAACTCGAAATTTTGAAAATACACACTAAGAATATGCCATTAGCAAAAGATGTGGATATTACTGAATTTGTGCAGAAACTGGATGGCTACAGCGGTGCTGATATTGAAGCGATATGCAGGGAAGCAGCAATGCTTGCTTTAAGGGAAAACATGAAGGCAAAAATAGTAACATTAGCAAACTTTGAAGCCGCATTACAGTCCATAAAGCCGTCTCTCAGCAAGGAAGAGGCCGAACGGTATATAGCGGCAATGAGCGCCGCAAAGAAGAGCGCAGCCTATATTGGCTAGACTAGTAAAACTTAAATATGAGTTAAATTTCAGAAACTACGGAGGTCCTATATGATATACAAATTCGAAGATGAAGACGAAGATGTAGATGAAGCAGAGAAACCAGAAGACGAAGAAGCGGAAGAGGACGACGAAATTTCCGACGATTTCTAATTAATTAATTAATTCTTATCTTATTTTTATTTTGTTGTTATTTGCGGCTTATCCCCAACTATCACTGTGTGCTCTGCCTGGGCAACCTTTGCTCCGGCATTTTCAACAAGAATGTGATACGGATGCAGAATATTTTTTGAAAGCGCTTCCCGCAGGAATAATTCTGTTTTCATGGTGCCAAACTTTTCAACAAGCCAGCGTTTTGCAAAAGGCATGACGTTGTAGTTTTCAGCGACAAATTCCAATATTTCCCTGCCAGTCCGTATGTTCATCGGATTGATGAGCTTGAAAATCTGGACTTCGGCGCCTTCGTTGACATAGCCTGCGCCGTTTGTTGCGAAAGGCTCAATTGCAATCACCATATCTTTTTCCAGTTTGACCTTGCTTTTGTTGTCAAAATTAGGAATGCTCAGGCCCGCATGCAGGTCAAATTCATCAACAGAGTGGCCCGTAAGATTCTTTATCGGCTGAAAGCCAGCATCTGTTATTGCTTTTTCAACTGCCGCGCCAATTTCACGAAGTTCAGTTCCGGGAACGGCTAATTTTACTGCTGCAGCAAGCGCAGCTTCCGCGGCTTTGATAAGACCGTCGTTCTCAGGATATTTTCCGATTGATACAGAAACTGCAGTATCCGCAATATATCCATCAACATGCACGCCAATATCGAATTTAACCAAGTCGCCATCTTTCAGGACAAGAGTTTCCTTGAACAGCGGCGTGTGATGTGCTGCGACGTGGTTTATTGAAATGTTAATCGGGAATGCAGGTTTTGCGCCAAGATCTGAGATTTTTTTCTCAACTGCTTCAGTTATCTTCATCAAAGGCGTGCCCGCTTTAGCAAATGTTTTAGCGTACTCGCGGACTTCAGCAGCGATTTTTCCAGCTTTCTCTAATTTTTTTGCATCCATGTTATGACGAACTCCGTTCGGCATTCCGCCAAACAAGGTTTGGCGTTAGCCTAAGGTGGTTTGTCCCCCTTTTAACTTTTCCTCAGAAATACCAAATAGTTCGAATATCTTCATCACAGGTCTCGTGACCTGGTTATTGACATAGTAATCGATATCGTAATCATCTATTTTCACACTTTCCGGAAGCGCAACGCGTTCCGAAATCTTTCCGGTGCCAGTTTTTACAATGAATTTAACTTTGTAGCCTCTGCCCACAGATTCGCCTTTTGCTGCTGCCAGCTCTGCTGCAGCAACATGCGGACCTTTTGCTGTGTAAGCGCCTATGGCTCTCGTAAGCCTGACCTCAATTATCAGGTCTGCCAAATCAACCTGCCTGTTCCTGACTTTTGAAATCAATTGTTGTACGAAAGATAATGCGCGGTTCGCATCGCCATCTGCCAAAACCAAATCAAGGACTTTTCTCTGAACCTTTTTTGCAAGTTTTGACCAGTCACCACGTATTGCCTCAAGTCCACGCAAAAGCAAGTGGCCGCTTTTAGTAAGCAATGCGTAACGCTTCTTGGCTCCGCCACCAGCAAGCTTCCTTTCCAGGAAAATTCCGGCAGGATAAAAATCCCTGTACTCCAGTTCCATAGGATGAGGCAATGTTGAGTTCACAAGACTGACAAAATTCTTGATTTTGGAATCATTCTGTTCCCCTATCTGCAGGAATAAGCTATCTGTATCGCCATAAATAACGGGGTAACCTAATTTCTCAGCTTCCTTCTGCACTATCTGAATGTATTTTCTGCCTAACGACGTGACTGCAGATGCGCACTCGACATTATACCATCGGGAGCCCGGAAATCCCATGTAGCCGTAGAATGATGCCGCGATGTATTTCAGAGCATGCGACCTTGCCATAAGTTCTGGATATGCGGGGTCGTCCTGATTTGTTTGTTTTAGAATTGCCTGAACTCTTGCACGCCTGTCAATCAAGTCCTGTATCAGTGCGGGGAAAAATCCCGGCTTGTTGCTGCAGAACCAAATAGAATCATCTATTTTTCCGGAAGATTTCCATTTGCAGCAGTCGCAGCATAAAGTTTCAGGACTGATGTGGTGCGATGCTATTATTGATGGGTACAGGCTTCTGAAATCAAAAACGCACAGGTTTTTGTAAAAGCCCGGCTTTGGCTCAACAACAAAAGCCCCGGAATATGTTTTCTTCCTTCTTGCAGCAATTTCAAAAGACGAGGGCTTTTTTGGTATCAGCGTGTTTTTGTTCAAAATGGATTTGATGAGATACCACTCAACTAATGAACCGTAGGTCATCCTGTTGATGTCGCGGAGAGGCAAACCCAGCAGTTTTACAAGTTCAAATTCAGTCTGCAGGATGCTAAAACAAAGCTCGTAGGCAAGCTGGGAATCAATTAAGTTGTAATCTGCAAGGGCGCGCAGCTCTTCTTCCAAACCGACAGCCCACATTTCAGAAATTTTCTGGGCGTTTGGGAGATTGAACAGCTTTCCCTTGCCCAAAATTTCTTTAGCGACCAGGTCCAGTTTAAACCTATCAGTTTCCAGATTCATAATATTTCTAATAAAGTGTGAAATATCCAGGTGCGTCAGGCCAACAATATCTGCCTCAGCCCTGCCCTGTCTGGCCATGGACACGTTCAGTCCAAGGTCGATGTTGTATTTCTGCGCTCTTGCAAGGATGAATGGCAAGTCAAAATGATCAGAGCCATAGCCGACTAGTACGTCAGGCTTGTACTGCTGTATGGTTTTGCCGATTTCCTGCAGTAATTCCAGTTCGCCATCAACAAAAGTCATGTACTCCTTCGGGTTTGGGAATCGTTTCCACGTGATAACTTTCTGGAAACCGTTGTTGCCGAAGAAGCTTGCGTAAATCACGCTGTCATTTTCCGGATTGGGAACACTCTCGTCACATAGCGTTTCAATATCAAAGGCAAGAATTTTCAGATTTTTTATGATGTCTGTGCCGACCTGACTTATTCTATCAATGTCAATAATCATATCATAGCCTTCCTCAGAAATGTGCCTCACGCCATGTACTTTTACCAAAGTGCATGGAGTCAGTTGTTTGTCCAGTAAGTATCGCCGGTAGAATCTTATGTCCGCTTCCAGCACGTCCTCAACGTCGGGCAGTTTTTTTGCTGCTGCGGCAAGCGCAGGCACGTAAATATGCTTGTTTGGAATAACTTTGAAGACTTTTCTGCCCCTCTCGACCAATCGCGCAGCAACCGTCTTTGCATCAAAGCCTATAGCCAGATTGGCAAGCTTTTCCTGCAGAGCCCGCAAATCAGTATTAGCGTACGGGACGACATAAAAATAAGGTTCAAAACCGCTATCATGCGCAACGACTCGTTTGCCATCAGGCGTTATCCCGAATAATTTGACAATATCGGAGCTCGCATCAATATCTAAAAGATAAAAACTCACGTCGGCTTCTTCTGATGATATCATTAGAAGGA
>Ga0315268_10003226_pt1 | contig 18051 bp, 18 predicted proteins | sample C1_top_MG_FD_204535 | JGI IMG/M metagenome (GOLD analysis project Ga0315268, IMG submission 204535) | Sediment microbial communities from Yellowstone Lake, YNP, Wyoming, USA - C1_top | ecosystem: Environmental > Aquatic > Freshwater > Lake > Sediment | place: USA: Wyoming | collected 2017-08-01
CGGGCATCCTGGCCAGTGCAAACACCCTCCTGGCGTATTTCTTTTTGCCGGAGACGCATCAACACCGCGATCCCTTGGCGAAGCTTTCCTTCAATCCCCTGACCCCTCTCGCCCGTGCGGCTGTGAGCGCCAACCTGCACGGTCTCTTTCTCAGCTGGATCCTCTTCGCTCTCTCGATCGCAGCGTCGCAGTCTGTCTTCGCGCTGTACGGCCAACATGCCTTCGGATTCGATGCCTTCACCACAGGTCTGGTTTTTGCTCTCACCGGAATCTTCGCCGTGATCAACCAGGGGGTGCTCCTGAAACGCCTTTGGCTCCCTTATTTCACCGAGGAGTGGTTGGAGGTTCTGATGATCGCGATGCTCGGCGCAAGTTTCCTTCTCATGGGATCGCGCATCGTATCCTTGTTCATCCTCGCACTCCCGTTCTTCGCGACCAGCCAGTCCGTCCTCCGCGTCGTCCTGACAAGCCAGGTCGCGGGCAAGACGGACCCCCTGATGAAGGGCGAAGCGATCGGCATCCTTTCCTCGCTAATGTCAGCCTGTATGATCGTCGGGCCGATTCTCTCGGGAGCCCTGTTTGAGATGCACGACAGCCTTCCGTATCTCGTCACATCCCTGGTGATGGCTGTCTCACTGTTGATCGCCTTGAGACACCGACGACGCCCAGTTCCAACGGCTCGGCCTTGAAGTCGGGCGCGGAAACGCCTTCAAAAACGACAAAAGCCCGAATCCTTTCTGCAGGATCCGGGCTTTCTTCCTCACAGGACGTTCATTTCCCCTTGATCTCATCGAGAAGCTCTTGTGCTTCCTTTCGGAATTGACCATCGTCCTCGTCGAGCGTGGGCAATGTTTTGATCGCATCGAGATGCACGCGCGCCTTGCCATATTCCTCGAGCTCAATGTATGCGCGGGCACAGTCGATCCGATACATGATGAAATCGGGCCTGAGCGAGATCGCCTTCTCATAATTCTTGACTGCGTCGTCCAGGTTGGCCCAGCTCAGCCCAAGAGGCCATCGGATGATCTTCGGCTTCTCGCTCACCTTCATATGCGTCCGCCCGAGGACGTAGTACGCGCTGGCGTTCGTCGGATCGAGACTGATGGCTTTCTCGCAGTCGGCCTTGGTCTGTTTCACCAAATCCAGGGATTCCCAAACTCCTTTGAAGAGTGCGATTCGGCCGTTCGCGATCGCCCTGCGCGCGTACCCCATGGAACCGCCGGGATTCGCTGTAACTGCGCGATTGGCGAACTCGAGGGACTTCTCATACGTTTGAAGCTGGTCGTTCTTTTCCTGATCGCTCTTCGCCGGCTGATGCTCACCGATGTCGACATAGGCGCGGCTGATTCGCCACAACACTTCATAGTTGGTGGTATCCAGAGCGAGAGCCGCCTGGTAGCTCTCAAGAGCCTTTCGGTTGTCAAAGGTCTGCTCGGCGTACCTGTCCCCTTGGGCGAGGAGTTGTTCGACGCGAGATGAGTCGGGGGGAGCAGCGAAGGCAAGAGGGATCGAACAGACGACAAGCAAACACGAAGAGAGAATGAACGCGGATCTTGACCGAACGGTAGTTTTCACTGTGGTGCACTCCCGTGTTGTGGGACCATGGTAAGGTGCTGAGCTAGGCGGAGCGACTGTGGGACACTGCGTACGGTTGAAATGAAAAACGTGGACTAGGATGTATGAGAGCGAAGCTTTTGGATCTCATCGCGGATCTTTGCTGCCTTCTCGTAATCCTCCTTCGCGACTGCCTCAAGAAGTTGTTGTTGAAGCTGCTCGAGCCGCGACACCTTGGGCTTCGGCTGCTCCGTCTCCGAATCAGACGGAGCCGCCGGGGGAGCCTTATCGGCCTCCTCATTCTCCGGCACGAACGCCGCCTCGTCCATAACCCTGTCTGATACGTAGATCGGCACGCCGTAGCGGACGGCGAGGGCGATCGCATCACTCGGCCGGGAATCGATCTCCTGGGAATCCAGACTCAATTTGGCGTAGAATGTTCCGTCGCGCAGCTCGTTGATGAACACGTCGTTCAGGCTCACCCCGAGAGTATCCATCACGTTCTTGAGCAGGTCATGCGTCAACGGTCGAGGAGGCTTGATGCCTTCCATCTCGAGAGCGATTGATTGCGCCTCAAAGGCTCCGATGATGATCGGCAGCCGGCGCGCCCCGTTGATCTCCTTCAGGATCAGCGCGTACGCACCCCCGCTCGACGGGCTGGTGGACAATCCAAGAATATCGACTTGAATCCTCTCCACGTATCTTCCTCTCGTACCGCACGCACCGCGTTAACTCTTGCCAAGCAACTTCTTGACCTCTGTCGTCAGCGCCGGAACTACTTCGAACGCGTCCCCAACAATGCCGTACGTCGCTACCTGAAAGATCGGCGCCTCCTTATCCTTGTTGACAGCTACAATATACTTCGAAGAAGACATTCCCGCAAGATGCTGGATGGCCCCCGAGACAGCCACCGCTATGTAAAGGGATGGGGAGACCGTCTTGCCCGTTTGTCCGACTTGCTCGTCGTGAGGACGCCATCCCGCATCCACCACGGCTCGCGAAGCACCGACGGCACCGCCGAGCGCCTCTGCGAGTTGCTCGATCATCGCGAAATTCTCCGGTCCTTTCAGGCCTCTGCCCCCCGTCACGATGATATCGGCCTCAGCAACATCGAGCTTGCCGGACGATTGCTTGATCCCCAGCACACGAGAGGCGAAGTCTTGTTCCTCGAGGGCGAGCGGGACTTTTTCCGTCGGTGCAGCAGTCCCATCAGACGCGCCCGAGCTGAAGACGTTCGGCCGAAGCGACAACACCTTCACCTCCGAATTCATCTTCACATCATTCAGCGCTTTGCCCGCATAGACAGGCCTCGTCGCCATCAACGTTCCTCCCTCTATCCTGACCGCCGTGCAGTCGACCGCCAGCCCTGCATCAAGCTTTACCGCTACTCGAGGTGCCAGGTCTTTCCCCATCGCAGTCGCCGGGATCATTACCAGCGTCGCTTGCAGGGATCGTGCTACCTCAGCGATGAGCTTTGCATAGGCAGTGGGAGAGTAGAATTCGAGACGGGGATCTTCCGCGACAAGGACTTTCTGGGCCCCGTATCCGCCCAGGGCGGGTGCTATCGACTGAACGCTCGAGCCAACCACCAACGCCACGACCTCACCGCCGGCTTCATCGGCGAGCGCTCGTGCCGTTCTGACCGCTTCAAACGCCGGCTTCTTGAATTTGTTCTCGCGTTGTTCTGCAAATGTGAGGATCTTCATGATCGGTAAGGGCAAGAATGAAGAGATGGCAATGGGAAATCGACAATCGAAAATCTCCGCGACTGGACGCCCGCCGGACGGCCGGGCAGGGGATTCATATCACCTTCGCTTCCTCGTGCAGCAGTCGAACCAATTCCGGCACCGCGCTGACGTCGGTTCCGACAATCTTTCCTGCCGGCTTCGCGGGCGGCTTCCGCATCGCGAGCGTCTCTACCTTCGCCTCAACAGCGGAGGCTGGCCGCTCCTCAATAGGCTTATTCTTGGCTGTCATGATGCCTTTCAATGAGGGATAGCGCGGTTCGTTCAGTCCCTTCTGCGCGGTGAAGACCGCCGGAAGCTTCGTCTCCGCGATCTCGCATCCCCCCTCGATCTCTCGCTCGGCTCTGACCTTCCCATCCGCGATCTCGAGCTTCACCACGACGGAGACCGAGGGAAGGCCCAACATCTCGGCCACCATCAGTCCCACTGCGGAGTCATCATAATCGACAGACTGTTTCCCGAATATAATCACATCCGGCGAGAGCTCCTTGAGATAGTCAGCCAGGCCGCGCGCGACCGCAAACGAATCCCGCACCGAGTCATCTTTGAGCAGCACGGCTTTGTCCACCCCCATAGCCAGCGCTTTTCGGAGGCTTTCCTTGTGCACGTCGCTCCCGAGGGAGATGACCGTAACCTCTCCGCCGTGTTGTTCCTTCAGCCGGAGGCACTCTTCGATGGCGAACTCATCGTACGGGCTGATGACGTATGTGACGGCTGTTCTGTCGATAGTTTTTCCGTCGGATCCGACATTCACCTTTGTCGCCGTGTCCGGAACGTGGTTGATGCACGCAGCAAGCTTCATAGTGAGTTCACAGTAGGGATCTGTGGTTGCAAATTCAAATGCTTCTGAAAGAATCGGGACGACTGGGGTGAATAGTATGAAAGAAAGTTGAGAGCATCAAGTCGAAACTCCCCCCCAGGCGACGCAAGCTCGTGACGGCTGATCGGCGTCACACGATCTTCCTCAGCAGCGCCGGATCAACGTTCCCTCCGCTGATGATCGCACAGATCTTCTTGCCGGAGAGATTCAGGGTATTGTGGAAAACCGCCGCGGGCGCCACCGCGCCTGTCGGCTCGACGACGATCTTCATCCGCTCCAAGAAGAACCGCATCATGTCGATCACCTGTTCGTCGGACACCGTAACGACATCATCCACATAGTTGAGAATGATTTCGAAGTTTCTCCTGCCGACGGACTGCGTTCTCATCCCGTCAGCGATCGTCTTCGGCGGATTGATGCGCACGATTTCCTTCTTGCGAAAAGATTGATAACAGTCGTTTGCGGGTTCCGTCTCAACGCCAATGACTTTCACCTTCGGAAACAGATGTTTTGCCGCAAGCGCGCTGCCCGCAATCAAGCCGCCGCCACCAACGGGAACAAAGAGATAGTCCAGCTCTTGCACCTCCTGCGCGATCTCGACCGTCGCCGTCCCTTGTCCTGCAATGATTTTGTCGTCATCGAACGGAGGCACCAAGACGTAACCGTGCTGCTCCTCCAACGCTTTGGCCACCCGCTCGCGGTCATCGGAAGAGTCCTCGCAGAAGACGACGTTGGCCCCGTATCCCTTGGTGCCAGCCACCTTGTTGGGCAGAGAGCCTTTCGGCATCACGACGGTCGCTTTGGTACCGAGCAACTGTGCCGCCAGGGCAACGCCCTGGGCGTGATTCCCCGAAGAATGTGCGACAACGCCGCGTTTGCGCTCATCAGCCGTAAGCGAGGAAATCTTGTTGTACGCCCCCCGGATCTTGAAGGCCCCGATCCGCTGGAAATTTTCTGCTTTCAACAGGACTTCGTTCTTCACACGTTGATTCAGCGTCCGTGACGAAAGGAGGGGCGTCTTGTGCACCACCGGCCTGACGACCTCGTACGCAAGCTGGATGTCGTGAAACCCGATCATGGCTGGGAAAAATGTAGACAAAATGACCTTGATTGACAAGGAAAATTTCCTCGCGAAAGTTCTTGCATCTCCAGCAACCATTCCGTATACTTTAACTGAGTAAAGTATGAAGCCTATCAGGCAGAAAGATATCGACGAGCTCTATTCGGCCATCGTCCGCCTCGAGGGCGTTGACGAATGCCGCCGATTTTTCCGCGATCTCCTGACCGAGACGGAGATCAACGAGCTCGCCGCACGCTGGAAGGCAGCGCGGATGCTCTCACGCGGCGTTCCCTACACAACCATCGCGCGCGAGACGGGCATGAGCTCCCGCACCATCGCCCGCGTCCACAAGTGGCTAACACAGGGCAAAGGGGGCTATGCCTTAATGCTTCGGCGGGTTGAGATTCTGAAAGAGGGGATGTGATTTTTTTTTGCACGAAGCACTTTATCAAAGTAAAGTATGATCGCCAACAACGGACGTCTCAAGATAGCAATCCAGAAGAGGGGCCGATTAACGGATGATTCGCTAACGCTTCTGCGCGCCTGCGGACTTGAATTCGAATTCCGTCAAGAGAGCCTCTACTCCCCCTGCAGGAATTTCGACCTCGACATCCTCGCGCTCCGCGACGATGATATCCCTGAGTATGTCCAGGACGGAGTGGCCGATCTCGGGATCGTCGGCGAGAACATCGTTCGCGAGAAACGGGCACGCGTCGAAACGCTTCTGGCACTTGGATTCGGCCAGTGTCGGCTGATGATCAGCGTTCCGCAACGATCGCCGATTCGTACGGTACAGGAACTCCGTCACAAGCGCATGGCCACAACGTATCCCACCACCCTCAAGGGCTTCTTGCGGCAACACCATCTCAAAGCAGAGGTTGTAGAGCTCAGAGGCTCCGTCGAGCTTGCTCCGACGCTCGATGTCGCGGATGCCATCTGTGACATTATCTCCACGGGCACGACCGCTCGCGTCAATGGTCTGCGACCGCTTCACGCGGTTCTTGAATCAGAAGCTATCCTTATCGCTCATCGTCGTGCGCTCACAGGAGGCAAAAAGAGATCCCTCATTGAGCGCCTTCTGATCAGGATCTCCGGCAGCCTGCAGGCCCGCGGGCGACGGTATATGATGATGAATGCTCCGCTCTCCGCGGTGCCTAGACTCAAGAGGATCATTCCAAGCTTGAAGAGTCCGACAGTGGTCCCGCTGGCTGAAGAGGGGATGGTCGCCCTCCATTCGGTTGTGCCGGAAGACGTGTTTTGGGATGTCATGGAAAGGCTCAAGAAGGCCGGAGCCAGTGATATCATCGTTGTTCCGATTGAGACGATCATCAAATGAAGATCTATCAACGATCACGGTTAACCCCGCCGCTGTGGAAGACGCTCTGCACGCGTCCGTGGTCCGCCAATGAAAGCGTCAAGACCGCAGTTCTTGAGATCTGCCTGCGCGTGAAGGAACGCGGCGACGAAGCATTGAAGGAGTACAGCGCACAGTACGATCGATTCCCAATCACGCGGTTTCGGGTAGGGCCTGAGGAATTCCCAGCTGCACGGAAGAAGGTATCGGGCAAGCTCCTGGATGCTCTCCAAGCTGCAACACGCGTCATCCGCTCCTTCCACGCCGCCCAGGTCCAACCGGAACAGAAGATTCAAACTCTCCCTGGCGTGCTCTGCTGGCGCGAGCGACGACCGATCGAGCGAGTGGGGCTCTACATACCGGCTGGCTCTGCACCCCTCCCGTCAACGGTGCTGATGCTCAGCATCCCGGCGATACTCGCCGGATGTCCGAGGATCATCCTCTGCTCTCCACCAACATCCGACGGCAGCGTTGATCCCGCAGTCCTCGTCGCAGCGGAGTCCCTTGGTCTCTCAGAGATCTACAAGATCGGCGGTGCTCAAGCCATCGCTGCGATGGCCTACGGCACCGAGTCGATTCCACGAGTGGACAAGATCTTCGGACCGGGCAACCAGTATGTGACAACGGCGAAACAGTTTGTTTCGTCCGATCCTGACGCTTGCGCGATCGATCTGCTCGCCGGGCCCTCCGAGCTTCTGGTCATCGCTGATGAGAGCGCTGAGGCTCGGACCGTGGCAGCCGACCTGCTTTCTCAGGCCGAGCATGATCCTTCCTCCCAGGTCGTTCTTATCACAACCACTCAACGTCTGGCTGCAGATGTTGAGAAGGAACTTGCAGGTTTCCTCTCCGACCTTCCGCGACACGACATTGCCGCAAAAGCATTGGAAGGGAGCTTCAGCGTGATCGTTGAGTCGCTCGAGGAAGCAGTCAGTCTCTCCAATGACTACGCCCCCGAGCATCTGATCCTCAATGTCCAATCGCCTGAACGTCTCCTTCCATCGATCCAGAACGCCGGCTCCGTCTTCCTCGGAGCGTGCGCTCCTGTCACGGCTGGTGACTATGCTTCTGGCACGAACCATTCGCTTCCGACAGGCGGGACCGCCAGGCGCTCGGGCGGGATCTCTGTGGAGAGTTTCCAAAAGACACTCACCTTCCAAATCATCACAAGGGAGGGTTTGCAGCAACTCGCGCCCACACTCACGACCCTCGCTGAGGTAGAAGGACTCGAAGCTCACAAGCGAGCGGTGACGATTCGCCTGCAAGGGTGGAATGAAACATGAGGATTGAGGATCTCATTCGGCCGAACATCAGAGCCCTGAAGCCCTACCGAAGCGCGCGCCACGATTTCACCAGCGGCATCCTGTTGGATGCAAATGAGAACTCCTTCGGCAGCGTCCTTCAGCTGGACGGCCTCGAACTCAACCGTTACCCCGACCCCTTTCAAGTGCCGCTTCGGGCCAAGCTCGCACATTTGCACGGCGTTGGGGTAGAAAACGCGTTCGTGGGCGTCGGGTCGGACGAAGTCATCGACTTGCTGCTTCGGATCTTCTGTGAGCCGACAAGGGATTCCATCGTTATCGTGGAACCCACGTATGGTATGTACCGAGTCGCTGCCGACATCAACAACATACGTGTGCGGACGAGCTTGCTCACCGACGATTTCCAGATTGACATAGCGTCGGTCAGGGATGAGAGCCGGAACAACACGAAAATCATCTTCTGTTGCTCACCGAACAATCCCACTGGGAACGTGCTGCGGCATGAGGATATCCTGAGCATCTGCCGGCACACTCCCGCCATCGTGGTCGTTGACGAAGCCTATCACGATTTTGCCGGGAGTGAGTCTCTCATCCGTTCCGTGGCTTCCACTCCTAATCTCGTGGTCTTGCGCACGCTCTCCAAAGCATGGGGTCTCGCGGGCATCCGTCTCGGATACTGCGTCGCCAGCCCTGTCATTATCTCCTATCTGATGAAGGTGAAGGCCCCCTACAACATCAACGTCCTCACGAGCCACGAAGCGTTGAAAGCACTCGAGGACGTTGACCGGGTGCGACGGACAGCTTCAGCCGTTGTCCAAGAGCGTGAGAGGTTAGCACAAGCATTGAAGGAGATACCGTACGTGACCAAGGTGTTTCCTTCGGAAGCTAATTTCGTGCTGATACGATGCACACGGGCAACGCTCGTCTATCGGCGACTTGCGGAACAGGGCATCATCGTACGCGATCGGACTTCGGAACCGAAACTGCAGGACTGCCTGCGCATTACGGTTGGAACGCCGACCCAAGACGAACAGTTGATTGAGGCGATGAGGGGGTTACGAGTATGAAAGTAGTTTTCCTCGATCGGGATGGAACGATCATCGTCGAACCGCCGGACGAGCAGGTTGACACCCTTGAGAAGCTCGAGTTGATCCCGGGAGTCATCCAGGGGCTGCGACTTCTCACCGAAAGAGGGTATGAACTCGTGATGGCAACAAACCAAGACGGGCTTGGCACACCGATGCATCCGATCGCGAACTTCGAGAAACCGCAACAGAAGCTCCTGAAGATCCTCGAAGGTGAAGGAATTCGATTCTCGGGAATCTTGATTTGCCCGCACACAGCCACGGACAACTGTGAATGCCGAAAGCCGAAAACAGGCCTCGTGAAAGAGTATCTCAGCCGGGCAGGAATTGAGCTTTCGAAATCCTTCGTGATGGGCGACCGGGAGACGGACGTGCAGTTCGGCAAGAATATTGGCTGCAAGACGATCCGGTTGACAGCCGAAGGAACGAGCCGGGCCGACTACGTCACCCCTCATTTCCTCGATGCCTGTACCTACATCGCCCGTCTCGACAGATTGGCTCACATTGAACGCAAGACTTCTGAAACATCCATCGAGGTTGATGTAGTGCTGGATGGGACAGGGAAGCACCAGATTTCGACAGGTATCGGCTTTCTTGACCACATGCTGGCCCAGCTTTCGAAGCACTCACTGATTGACATAGGGATCAGTGTGAAGGGTGACCTCCATGTCGATGAGCACCACACCATCGAAGACACCGGGCTCGCGTTGGGTGAAGCCCTCCGCCAAGCCTTGGCGGACAAGCGCGGGATCGAACGATACGGCTTCTTGCTGCCGATGGACGAGTCGCTCGCGCAGGTCGCGCTGGATCTCAGCGGCCGGCCGTTTCTTGTGTTCGAAGGCGTCTTCGAGCGCGAACGGGTTGGTGAGTTACCGACAGAGTTGATTGAGGATTTCTTCCGCGCATTCGCCGACGGACTTCGGGCAAACTTGCATATCAGCGCCAAGGGGAGGAATGATCACCATAAAGTTGAAGCCATCTTCAAGGCGGTCGCCCGCGCCTTAAAGCAGGCGGTCTCCATCGATCAGCGCGCTCCCGATGCCGTGCCGTCGACGAAGGGGATTCTATGATCGGAATTATCGACTACGGTGCAGGGAATATTCGATCACTGGGGAACGCGCTGGAGCGTCTAGGGGTAGAGTACGTCGTCTCCCGGAGCATCAATGAACTTCAGCACGCAGACAAGTTGATTCTCCCGGGCGTCGGTGAGGCCCACAGCACAATGCAATCGCTCAAGCAGGTCGGCCTCGTTCAATGGCTGAAGACCATATCGACCCCGTTTCTCGGGATCTGTATCGGCATGCAGATCTTGTTTGAACGCTCCGACGAGCGTGAGACGGCCTGCCTCGGCATCTTCCCCGGCACGGTCGCGCAATTCGATCCATGCCGTGTGAAGGTGCCTCACATGGGCTGGAACCAAGTGAGCATCCGGAGGGATAGTCGATTGTTCCACAACATTCGAGACGGTGAATTCTTCTATTTTGTTCACTCCTTTTACGCGCCGGTGAGTGAAGATACGATAGGCCTCACGAGGTATCCCGGGCCATTTTCCGCCGCGGTGCAGAGGGGGAATTACTATGGCGTTCAATTTCACGCGGAGAAATCGGGACAGGCGGGGCTGCAGATCCTGAGGAATTTCGTCGAGCTATGCTGATCCTTCCAGCCATCGATCTCTATAACGGGAAATGTGTTAGGTTACACCGAGGCGATTTCGACTCACAGGTTGTGTACTCGGACTCCCCGGCCGAAGTCGCACGGTCGTGCGGTGCCGCCGGATTGCGGTTCCTCCACGTGGTCGATTTAGAGGGTGCGAAGGATGGGCGATCTAGGAATTGGGATGGGATCGCTTCCATCCTCTCAGTAGAAGGGATAGGGGCGCAGGTGGGAGGAGGGATCCGCTCCGCAGACGATATTCAGAAGCTGTTGGATGCCGGGGCAAGGAGAGTGGTCGTCGGGAGCGTCGCGGTGCAGGCCCCGCAACTTGTCGCCAGGTGGATCCACAAGTTTGGTGCTGAGCGAATCGTTGTCGCACTGGATGTTCGGAACGGATCTATCGCAGTCGCAGGTTGGCAGGAGCAAACCGATCTCCCCCCGATCATATTGGTAAGAAAAATGGTTGATCTTGGCGTCCGCTCTTTCCTCTGCACGGACATTGACCGGGACGGCACGCTGAGCGGACCGAACGTTGAGCTGTATGAAGGGATGCACTCGGCCTTTCCCTCCATAGAGCTGATCGGATCGGGGGGAATTGCCAGCTTGGAAGATATTGAAGCGTCAGAGCGAGCCGGGTGTTCAGCCGTTGTCGTGGGAAAGGCACTCTACAAAGGTCGCCTGAGCTTGGATTTGTTGAGCACATATCAATCATCGAACAAGCGAGCCTGAGCCACGATGCTCACGAAACGCATTATTCCGTGCCTCGACGTCAAAGATGGCCGAACGGTCAAAGGAACGAAGTTCATCAATCTGAGCGATGCGGGCGATCCGGTCGAGCTGGCCGCACGGTATTCGGACGAGGGGGCTGACGAGTTGGTCCTGCTCGACATCAGCGCGTCTCGCGAAGGCCGGAAGACGTTCCTCAACGTCGTCGAGCGGGTCGCAAGAGCAATTCAGATCCCGTTCACCGTGGGCGGTGGCATCAGCACGGTTGAAGATGTGTTGCGCGTCCTCGACGCGGGCGCCGACAAAGTCTCGCTCAATACCGCCATCGTGGTCCGACCCGCGCTCTTAGTCGAAGCCTCGCGCGCTGTGGGCTCTCAGTCCATCGTCGCCGCCATCGATGCAAAACGAACGAATGGCGGCTGGAACGTGTGGATCAAAGGGGGGATCGAGCAAACGGCTCTCGATGCGGTCGCGTGGGCGCAGGAGGTCACCAGCCGCGGAGCCGGAGAACTGCTCGTCACCTCCATGGACTCTGACGGTACGAAGGCAGGATATGATCTGGATCTCTTGCGGACTATCTCGGGCTGCGTCACCGTTCCTCTGATCGCTTCCGGCGGCGCGGGAACGAAAGACCATCTGAAGCAAGCCCTCACGATCGGAGCAGCCGACGCGGTTCTCGCCGCGAGCATCTTCCATTACCAGGAGCTCTCGCTGGGGGAGATCAAGATCTATCTTCAGGAGAACAACATTCCGGTTCGCCTATGACGGACAAACTCAATTTCGACAAGCTCAACGGCTTGGTTCCCGCAATCATTCAAGATGCGCAGACGCTTCAGGTTTTAATGGTTGGATTCATGAACCGCGAGGCACTTGAAAGGACACAACGCGAGCAGAAGGTGGTGTTCTGGAGCCGAACCAAGCATCGACTGTGGCAAAAGGGTGAGACCTCCGGGAACACGCTCAATGTCGTATCGATGCAGGTTGACTGCGATGGGGATGCCCTGCTGGTGAAAGTGCTTCCAGCCGGTCCTGTCTGCCACACCGGATCCTTCACTTGCTTCGGAGAGGAAAGAAGCCAGAACGCTGAATCGGTCTTCAGCCGACTCGAGGAGATTGTCCGTTCCCGACAGCAGGAGATGCCTCAGAACTCTTACACAGCACGTTTGCTGCAGCAAGGGACTGCTCGCATCGCCCAAAAGATCGGAGAAGAGGCGATCGAAACGGTCGTTGCGTCGCTCCAGGGTGACGGCGTGGCGCTGAGGAGGGAATCGGCAGATCTCTTGTACCATCTCATTGTCCTGCTTCGCGCACAAGGCTCAAGCCTGGCAGACGTCGCAGAGGAGTTGCAGACGCGGATGGAGAGACCAGCAATGAAAGGCGGTTCAGAGAAATCGGAGAGCGGCTGAGACCACTCCTCACTCCTTGTGGAGGAACTCGTGGCCCGCTTTTTGGAGGGCCTGCACCGCATTGACGAGATGCTCCTCCATCACGAAGACGTAGTCCGTGTTGAACGTGCTGATGGCAAAGAGTGGGATGTTTGCGTCTGCAAGCGGCTGCGTAACCGACGCGAGGACACCCACTTCCTGCATTTTCACCTCCCCCTCGACCTTGAGACACCGCCAGCCCAGCTCCTGCTGGACATTATTCGGTGCCATGAATTCCGGGCAGACAATGCAGAGTTCCTCGTCGGTCCGGAGGATGAAACACATCTCCCCTTTCGCGAGAATCGACGGGATCTCGGCAAACTGCGGAAGCTTGTTGATGGTGAAGGTGTCGTTCAACAGATGGAGAGCGAGTGTTCTCGCCATATCGGCAACCTGTTGGAAGAGAGCGGTGCCCCTTGTGAGTGATCGACACAAATGTACCACATCTCGCATTCTCCCGCAAGTTTTCCTTGGTCGATCGTTGACGGTCGTGACAAAATTCAGTAGCTTCATCGGAAACAATTTGAGCTCCTTCGAGACCGTTCACCTATGGAGACGAGAAAGTCGGCCCTTCTGGTTGGCGCGAGCGGCCTTGTCGGGAGGAACTTACTGCAGCTCCTCCTGGCTGAGGAGCGGTACGCACAGGTCAAGATCCTCGTCCGAAGAAGTCTGTCAATTCCCAACGCCAAGTTGGGTGAGCACATCGTTGATTTTGACCACCTCGACCGGTACTCATGGCTCTTTGATGTGGAGGATGTCTTTTGCTGCCTCGGCACCACAATCCGGACCGCCGGATCGCAGCGCGCCTTCCGAACAGTCGATTTTACCTACGTCGTCCAGACCGGAGCGTTGGCATCGAAGGGTGGCGCGAAGCAGTTCCTTCTTGTTTCATCGCTCGGGGCAAACCCGCGATCCCGCACCTTCTACACCCGTGTGAAGGGTGAGGTGGAAGAGGCGGTCTCCAAGCTTCCGTTCAACGCCGTACACATCTTCCGCCCGTCGTTTCTGCTCGGCGAGCGGGAGGAACAGCGTACCGGTGAAAACGTCGCGATCGCCCTCATGAAATTACTTCGGCCGCTTATGATCGGCGGCTGGAAAAAACTCAGGCCGATTCAGGCAACCACAGTCGCCGCTGCAATGGTCCGTGCGGCGGAAATGAACAAACACGGCGTCAACGTTTTCGAATCAGATCAAATTCAGACCCTGGGATCATCAGGCGACATACAATCCAACACTCACTAATAAACCACGGAGTCGAAAGACAGATGCGCCTTCAACCGTTGCTCGTCATACTTCCTCTTTCCATCATCGTTTCTTCCACCCTCATCGCACAAACACAACGCGCTGAGCCATACGACTCCCTCGCACATCAGGTTGTGAAGGAGGCGCTCGGCTCGAACAAGGCATACGAGATGCTCTCTGATCTTTGCACGAACATCGGCCACAGGCTGAGCGGCTCACCGGCAGCAGCGAAGGCCGTCCAATGGGCAGAGAAGAGAATGGCGGAGCTCCGGTTCGACAATGTACATCTGGAGCCTGTGATGGTCCCCCACTGGGTACGAGGGCCCGTCGAGCGAGCGTATGTTCTCGACGCGTCCGGGGGACGCGAGGACCTCGCGGTGACGGCCCTCGGCGGAACAATCGGGACTCCGCCGGGAGGAATCACAGCGGAAGTTCTCGAGGTCAAGTCGTTTGAAGAGTTGCACAAACTGAGCGAGAAAGCGAAGGGGAAGATTATTTTCTTCAACCGCCCGATCGATCGCACGGTGATCAACACATTTGAAGCTTACGGGGGCGCGGTGGACCAACGCGGAGCCGGCGCAGTCGAGGCAGCGAAAGTCGGCGGCATTGCAGCGCTGGTTCGCTCGATGACAACACGACGCGACAACGTGCCGCACACCGGTGCAATGCACTATGATGACTCGGTGAAAAAAGTCCCGGCTGCTGCAGTGAGCATCATCGGCGCGGAACGGTTGAGTGCTCTGCTTGCAGCAGGAAAGCCCGTCCTTGTCCATATGGAATTCTCCGCTCAAACTCTTCCGGACGTTGAATCAGCGAACGTGGTCGGTGAGCTACGAGGATCGGAAAAACCGGAGGAGGTTATTGTCATCGGCGGGCACCTGGATAGCTGGGACAAAGGACAGGGCGCAAACGATGATGGCGCCGGATGCGTTCAGTCGATCGAGGCGGTGCGTTTGCTCAAGGTGCTCGGCTTGAAACCGAGGCGCACCATTCGGGCAGTGATGTTTATGAACGAAGAAAACGGGTTGCGCGGCGGCATCGCGTACGCCGAGAAGAACCGGCCCGGCGAAAAGACCGTGGCGGCGATCGAGTCGGATATGGGAAGCTTCATGCCCATTGGCTTTGGGATCAGCGATTCGGCTGCCTACGAGAAGCTGGCTCGGTGGGCCCCGCTCTTCCGGTTCATCAACGCCGACCATTTCCAGCTCGGCGGCGGAGGTGCCGATATCAGTCCACTTGCCCGTCATGGTGTTCCGCTTCTCGATCTCATACCGGAGGTCCAGCAGTACTTCGACTACCATCACTCCGACAACGATACGATCGAGAGTGTCAACGAGCGGGAGCTCGCGCTCGGCGCTGCAGCCCTGGCGATCCTTTCTTACATCATCGCGCAGGAAGGCCTCTAGGTAGAAGTCCGACTTCTCGTTGACCTTCCGAAGGCCAGAGAGTTACTCAGAGAACCTTCGGAAGGTTTACTGCGAAGAAGTCGGACTTCTAACGAGAAAGCGATGAAGCGACGCGACGCCCTGAGACGTCTTAGCCTCGCTGCTGGAGCAGCAGCGATCCCATTGTTCCGACCGAAGTTCGAATACCTCGATCTCCCGCCCGATGATTCCGACATTCTTCAGGAGTTCGAGCGACTCCGCGGTGAGCCGAAGGCAACCTCCTCTGTGCGATTCGAACGCGGCGGACCGCGACTTTTCGTCAACGGCAGGGAGGAATACCCTCTTCTTGCCGGAAGCTCCAGCTTGATCGACACGATCGTGAGTTTCAGGGCGTCCGGAATCAAGTTTTTCCATCCGCTGATAAGCCTAGAAAACGGCTGGATTGCACCCGGAAGATGTGATTGGGCCCCGGTTGATCACTATTTTGCGAAGCTCCTCTCGATTGTTCCGGATGCATACTTCTTGCCCCGCCTTCATCTGTATGCGCCGACCTGGTGGAAGGATGCTCACCCTGCAGAACTGGTGCAATACGGTCTCCCGGTCGACAAGACCCAGTACAAGATGGAGAAGATGACGATCGACAGCGGGTTCGACTGGAATTGTGTCTTCGACGGGTTTGCCGCATCGTTGGCGTCGGACGTCTGGAAGTCGGAGATGGGAGAGGTGCTCCGCGACTTTCTGAGACACTACGAAGGATCTCCGCTGCGGAGCAGGATCATCGGCTATCATCTCTCCGGCGCGATGACGGCCGAGTGGCATTACAGCGGCTCGCGGTACCTCCCCGATTACAGTCCAGCCATGGAGTGCGCCGCCGGGCCCGTGCCATCAGTTGAGGCCCGGATGCAGACCGCGAGCGGACTGCTGAGAGATCCGGAGAGAGAAGGCAACGTCATCGAGTTCTACCGGAAATTCCACGAGAACACCGCCAACACCGTCGTCCACTTCGCGAGGATCACAAAAGAGGAAACAGAACATAGGCTCATCGTCGGTACGTTTTTCTGCTATGTGCTGGAGAACGTCTGCATCCAGGAAGCGGGCCACCTGGTGCCGGAGAAAGTCCTTGAGTCGGAGGACATTGACTACATCGCCTCCCCGTATACGTACCAGCACAGCAATGTTCCGGGCAATCCGCGCTGGGAGAGCGATGTGATCGACGACGCGGGGAATTGGCTCGGCAGGGCTCGCGGCGTCGGGGGGGACGGGGGATACCGAACTTTGCCGGAGTCGCTGCGGCGCCACCGGAAGCTGTTCATCTCAGAGATGGATCCAAGCACCTACCTCGAGCCCGAAAAGACCACGGAGGGGGGATCGGGCTTCAGCACCGTGGAAGGAACCATCAAAATTCTTCGCCGCGATCTCGCCCACGTCTTTGCCAGCGGGAGCGGCGGCTGGCTCTTCGAGTTCGGTCACGTCCCGACGTTCAAGGCAAGGAGAGGATGGTACGACGACGCGCCGATGATCAAGGAGATACGCACGTGGGCTGAATTGGGACCTGTGCGAAAGCGGCTCGACACAAGCTCCGTCGCAGAGATCGCGGCAGCCTACGATGTCAAATGCTTCCTTGCCACCGAGCACTGGAAGGCGGAACAGCCATGGACGGGTTTCGGCATTTCAATCTCCGATTTTTTCAATCACTGGATCGTGAATTCGCAGGCCCGCACACTCCATCGCATCGGCGCGCCGATCGATTTCCTCTACCGCTCCGACCTGGTCCCAAGAGACTCTTCACGATACAGACTCTTCTTCATGCCGAACCTCTACTACCTTACCGCTGAGGAGGCGCGATGGCTGAAGTCGTTGTTCAAGGGGAGCGGCGCAACCGTTGTGTGGTCGTACGCGCCGGGGTACATTACCCCCGCTGGTTTCAGCCAATCACAGATGGAGGAGCTCACCGGATTTTCGTTCAAGCGAATCGAAGAACCGGGACCGATGATGATCCAATGCAACGTGAGCGAACCCGGACTGAAGTTCTTCAGACAGTTCGGAGTGAGAAGGGAGCACTTCCCGCGGTTCGCCGTCAACGACAAGGGGCCGTCCGTTCGGGCTTTCGGCCGATGGGTTGATCGCGACGACATCGCGTTCGCGTGGCAAGAGTACGAAGGCTTCAAGTCCGTGTACGTCGGCACAGGCCCGGTTCCCGTCGAGATCCTTCGTTGGCTGGCCATCCGGGCAGGCGCACGCCTCTGGAGTTCCAAACCGGACATTATCCGAGCAACGCGAGACGCGGCGACAATTGTAGCGTCCGACAACGGCGAACGCCTGCTGCAATTCCCGCGACCACTGGCACCCGTCGAAGGCGGACACGCAGCGAAGGACTATAGGATTAATCTGGAGTTCGGAGACGTCAGGGTGTTTGTAGGCAAGCAATAACCTTCAACGAGAAGGGGAACGGAAGGGCTGCTACGTCCGTGCCGGAGTATGTTGTAAACCTCACCTTCGTAGTAGGCCACCCCCGTAGAAAGCATACGACCGCCGCTCGGGTCTGAGGCCATCGCCTTCATCGGGAGTATCTCAACGCCCACATTGATCACGTCGCCGCTGTAAAAAAGGAGATGTTTCACGAACAAATCGAAAGCCACAAAAGCATACTTGCCAAACCGAACCTCGACGGCTACTCGTTCTTTCACGAAGTCTGTCTGCTTATACGATTGAATTGGATCGTTGATCCCTTTCGATTTCAGGTA
>Ga0315268_10003227_pt1 | contig 18049 bp, 14 predicted proteins | sample C1_top_MG_FD_204535 | JGI IMG/M metagenome (GOLD analysis project Ga0315268, IMG submission 204535) | Sediment microbial communities from Yellowstone Lake, YNP, Wyoming, USA - C1_top | ecosystem: Environmental > Aquatic > Freshwater > Lake > Sediment | place: USA: Wyoming | collected 2017-08-01
TGCTGCTGTGTACTGGGCCGTGAACCAAACTCTCGCCAGCTAACTCCAGTGCCACTTCTTCAAATGCACGAATCAGGTGGAGTTGGCCCAACATCGTCGCAAGGAGTGCAGGGTCGGCGTCTTTCCAATCCTGCGGCGTAGTGCGAAGTTCCACCCAAGGCGTACTTGGTAACAAGGCGGCGTGATCGGCCATGGCATCTCCTAGAAGGGGGCGGCGAGGACTATCCCTTACCGGGTTGGAGAGAACTGTAAACTGGATTGAGTCCAATCGCAAGGTTTTTAACCCTAAACCGCCCCTTTTTCTGGTTTTTTCTCTACTATTGGATCCAATCAAGAGAAATTGGGGTCAGATATGTCCACTGGAATCCCGGGCCTGCGCGGCACCGAACACATCGGTTTTACTGTCCCCGATTTGGAGCAAGCCACCCAATTCTTCGTTGATGTCATCGGATGCGAACTCGTCTACTCGTTGGGGCCATTCGTTCGCGATGACAACTGGATGAAGGAGCATCTCAACGTCCATCCCCGCACCGTCATGCGCGAATTGCGATTCTTTCGGTGCAAGCAGGGTCCGAATTTCGAGATCTTCCAATACGAACCATTTGACCCACCTGCACCTCAGCCATTGAATAGCGACATCGGCGGACATCACCTAGCTTTTTATGTTGACGATTTCGACAATGCGTATGAATACCTAAAGAGCAAAGGCGTTCAATTCCTCGGTGAACCAACTCTTAGTCGAAATGCCAGCGAAGGCCAGACGTGGGTGTACTTCCTAAGCCCATGGGGAATGCAGATGGAGTTGGTGAGTTTTCCTAACGGCAAAGCTTACGAAAAAGACACTTCCCTTAGACTCTGGCATCCGGCTTTCCCAGATAAGTAGAGATGCGGTGAATTGAAATGTCAGTAAGTTCTGAAAGCGAACTTGCAACAAGCCACCGCATTGCCGCATCACTGAAAGAGGACATCCTGGCGGGCAAGTACCCACCTGGCGTGCGTCTTCGACAAGAGGACATCGCCGAACAGTTCGGTGCGAGCCGATCACCAGTACGAGAAGCTCTGCGCATGCTGGAAGCCGATGGACTGATCAATCTTGTCGCGCACACGGGCGCTTGGATTACACAATTAAGTCTGGCCGAGTGCGAAGAGATGTATCAAATTCGCGAACGCATCGAGCCGTTGCTATTGCGCCTGAGCATTCCCCACCTCTCCAAGGTAAAAATCGATCAGCTTGCAGATCTTGCCAACCAGATGGAGAAGAACAAAGAGATTGAAGTCTTTCTCAAGTTAGACCGAGAATTCCACCTGCTCTCTTACGCCGGAGCAGAGACGGTATTACTCGGTGAAATGGTTCAACGACTGTGGAATACAACGCAGCATTATCGCCGTGCATATACGCGACTTCTTGCAAGCGACGGTTTCAAACCTGCACATTACGAACATCACCTACTGCTGACAGCCATTCTTAAAAATGATGTGGAAGATGCAGAGCGAATTCTCTTCGGCCATATTCGACGCACGCGACTTGAGTTGTCACAGCACCCCAATGTCTTCCCAGTCGGCAGAACCAAACTAGGACACTAACTTCACTTGATTCGGGGGTTGGCTTTGAAAACCATGCGCGCTGCAGTTTTGTACGGCAACAACGACATTCGAGTAGAGGATGTTCCGATTCCCAGGATTTCGGCTAATGATGTGCTGATTAAGGTTTCGTACAACAGTCTTTGCGGAACCGATGCCACCGAATTTGCAAAAGGCCCAATGATGGTGCCACTTGATAAACCCCACCCCAATAGCAAGCACTTTGGCCCAACAATCCTTGGGCATGAATTCGTTGGGCTTGTAGTTGAAACTGGCGAGGATGCCAAGGAAATGATGGGGCTGCGAGTTGCCTGCGGCGCAGGCGTTTCATGTGGGACTTGCAAGATGTGCAAGATGGGCAGAACTAATCTCTGCGACTCCTACTACACCCTTGGTTTGAGCACACATGGAGGTCTCGCCGAGTTTGTCTCTGCCCCAAAGGATATTTGCATTCCTATTCCTGATGATTGCTCTGATCTAGATGCAGCTCTAGCGCAACCATTGGCAGTAGGCATCCATGCAGTTCGCCGTGCGAAGATTTCACCGGGAGATCGTGTTGTGCTTCTAGGTGTGGGAGCAATTGGATCTTTTGTCTGCGTCGCTCTGCAAGAACATGATGTTGATGTCACGGCGATTGACATAGACCAGTCGCGACTTGATGCTGCGCGAAAATTAGGAGCCGATCACACGATACTCATCGATCCAGATTTATCTGCGGATGGTTTACGAGAGTTGTACCGTCCCGGCGCTGACATCGTCTTTGAAACTTCTGGAACAAAGGGAGCACCTACTCGCGCTCTTGCCCTAACAAGGGACGGCGGAACACTGTTGCTCCTTGGGCTCAACAAAACTCCACAAGATTTCCCGTTCTCCGACGCCGTCCTTCGCGAAGTGACTCTAGAGACTTCTGCAGCTCATGTGTGCTCGCAGGATATTCCTGCAGCCCTTGAAATTTTGAAGTCAGGCCGCGTTGCACTCCTGCTCACAGAACGGGTTCTGTCTCTGGAGAACGCACATGAAGCCTTCACCGCAGTAAGCAACGGCCTGGCACGCGGAAAGATCATTCTTTCGCCTCTGACATAGCCAGTGTCCAAGGGGTGATCTCTATCGAAGAACAATCGGCCATCCAACACGCATAAGAGTCCCCACCTTCGCCGTGCTGTACAGCGCCTGTAAACACTGGAATAATGCGGCATTGGCGGCTTTTTGATAGAACCTGGCCTAGCGAGATGAGAGAGAGGGTCATGAGAGATCCCATTCAATATCTAGGTCCCAGGCTTAAAGAGATTCGCCTCAAATCTGGGCTCTCTCTTAGGGAAGTCGCTCGCCAGTTGGGTGTCTCCCCCTCCTTTGTCTCGCAGATAGAAAATGGGAAATCCCAGCCATCTGTGGCAACCCTCTACTCCTTTGCCAGACTCCTCGGCGTTCCAGTCGATGTTCTTTTCGAGTCACAGTGGAATGGGAAAGTGGCAAATGATGCCAAGACTGAGGTCGAGCAGGTAAGCCGAAATACCTTTGAAACCCCCAGTGATGCCTGGGATGAGTCCAGAGCAAGAATTTCTGCCGTAAATCCCTCAAATCGCAGCCTGATCACGATGGACTCCGGGGTGCAATGGGAGCGCCTTGCCGCCACATCTGAAAAATCAGTCAACTTCATGGAGATCATCTACGAGCCAGGTGCTCAATCCAATGAATCCGGAGAACTCATCGTCCATGATGGCTACGAATACGGATACGCCCTCGACGGCGAAATCGAAGTCACCATCGGTGATCTGGTTCTTACCCTCTCGAAAGGCCACTCCATCGGCTTTGACTCATCAATCCCCCACAAGTTCCGCAATATCGGGACCGTAGATTTTCATGGGATCTGGTTTGTCCACGGATGTGCGGGGCTAAAAAAGTAAGACTGCTTTCCCACCTCTCTTGACACTCCTATACGCCTAGTGTTAACTATGAGCGAACATTTAGGCAATCTAATGTATTGGGAGTGAACATGGCGATCCCCACGTATGGGCAGATGGGCGTTGACTGGGAGAACCGGGTCGATTTCGAACGATTGCGCGTAGAACGACTATCACGCCTCAAAGCCGAACTGGAGAATTCAAGCCTGGGCTCCCTGCTGACCTTCGATTTTCACAACATCAGGTACATGACCTCCACGCACATCGGCACATGGGCGATGGACAAGATGATCCGATTCTCGATCCTGCCCCGTGGGGGCGAGCCGATTCTCTGGGATTTCGGCTCTGCAGCAAAACACCACACCCTTAACAATCCGTGGCTGGATAAGGCCCATGCCGATGCCAGTGCGAATGGACATGCCCCCCACCATGATGCAGGTCCATTGCTGGGATCTCGCGCGGGAATCTCGACTCTTAGAGGGGCAATCAGCCCCAGCGCCGGCCAGGCAGAGTCAGTGGCCGAGAAGATTTATGAAGTTTTGAAGATCCACGGCTTGGAAAATGAACCCCTCGGCGTCGACATCATCGAACCGCCCGTGATGTTCGCTCTACAAGCCAAGGGAATCAAGGTCGTCGATGGCCAACAAGTCTTTCTTGCCGCTCGCCGCATTAAAACAAAGGATGAGATCACCCTTCTGACAACAGCTGCCTCTATGGTCGACACTGCCTACGATCGACTTTATGAATTCCTCCGCCCCGGCGTGAAGGAGAACGAAGCCGTCGGTCTGGTGAGCAAGATTCTCTATGACGCGGGCTCAGAACACGTCGAAGGAGTGAACGCGATCTCAGGTGAGCGCTGTTCGCCACATCCGCATGTCTTTAGTGATCGTGCCCTGCGTCCTGGAGATCCCGCATTTTTCGACATCCTTCACAGTTTCATGGGATACCGCACGTGCTACTACAGAACCTTTGCCATAGGCAGTGCATCACCTGCATTACGCGATGCCTACACAATCTGCCGCGAGTACATGGACAAGGCGATCGCATTGGTGAAGCCAGGGGCCACTACAGCCGACATCGTCAAGGTCTGGCCAACGGCTCAAGAATTCGGCTTTGCCAACGAGGAAGCCGCTTTTGCACTCCAATACGGACATGGAGTCGGACTATCTATCTGGGAGCGGCCGATCTTTAGTCGCATGATCTCACTTGATCACCCAGAGACACTGGAAGAAGGAATGGTCTTTGCTCTAGAGACGTACTGGCCCGCTAAAGATGGATATGGCGCGGCCCGTATCGAGGAAGAACTGGTTGTTACTGCGACCGGCTGCGAAGTCATCACCAAGTTCCCTGCTGAAGAATTATTAGTGGCAGGACAGCGTTATTACACCGTCGGTGGGCCATTGAACACGACGCGCGATTCGCAATCACATCTCAATACTTCTACCTTCAACTACATCGGTAACGGCAAATAGAAAATCGGCATTAACGTAAAAGGCCAAGCCCCCCTCAGGACTTGGCCTTTTACTTTTGCTTGGGATTTAAAGCTGGGCTTTTAACTTCTCCAACTGTGTAACGAGTTGGCTTGGCAACTTCTCACCAATCGTGGCAAACCATTCCTCAATTAACGGAATCTCCTGGCGCCACTCGTCAAGATCAACCTTGAGCGCGCTCTGGATATCTTCATCGCTGACGTTGAGTCCTTCGACATCGAGGGAACCAGGTTTTGGAGAAAGACCGATTGCGGTGGGTACAGAACCATCCGCCCCTTCGATCTGCTCGATCGCCCATTTGATAACGCGCGAGTTCTCGCCATAACCAGGCCAGAGGAACTTCCCATCGGCCCCGCGACGGAACCAATTTACATAGAAGATCTTGGGCAACTTGGATTGATCGTACTTTTCTCCAAGGTTGAGCCAATGCTGCAAATAATCTCCAACGTGATAACCGATGAAGGGAAGCATCGCGAAAGGATCACGTCGCACAATTCCCACTTGACCGGTTGCTGCAGCAGTCGTCTCTGAAGAGAGCGTGGCGCCTAGGAAAACTCCGTGCTCCCAATCGCGAGACTGGACAACAAGCGGGACAGTGGTCTTGCGGCGACCGCCGAAGAAGATCGCGGAAATTGGAACACCTTGTGGGCTGTCCCATTCGGGGGCAATGATCGGACATTGCGCGGCCGGAGTGCAGAATCGCGAGTTTGGATGCGATGAGAGTTCTCCGGATTCGGGAGTCCAGTCGCGCATTTTCCAATCTGTTAAGTGGGCTGGCGGTTCATCCGTCATTCCTTCCCACCAGACATCCCCATCATCTGTGAGTGCCACGTTTGTGAAAATCGAATTGCCGGCTTCGATTGTCCGCATTGCATTGGCGTTGGTGCCCCATCCGGTTCCAGGAGCAACACCGAAGAAGCCCGCCTCTGGGTTCATTGCGTAAAGGCGCCCGTCTTCTCCAAAGCGCATCCAGGCAATGTCATCGCCTAGGACTTCGACCGACCAACCAGAAATTGTCGGCTCTAGCATCGCAAGGTTTGTCTTGCCACATGCGGATGGGAATGCCGCGGCGATGTAGTGCGGATTGCCGTGCGGAGGAGTGATCTTCAAAATAAGCATGTGCTCGGCGAGCCATCCTTCATCGCGCCCGATAACTGAGGCAATGCGAAGCGAGTAGCACTTCTTCCCAAGTAGAGCGTTTCCACCATAGCCGGATCCATATGACCAGATCGCATGCTCTTCCGGGAATTGAACGATGTACTTGGTTGGATTGCAGGGCCACGGCACATCTTCGGCGCCATCAACAAGTGGCGCTCCAACAGAATGAAGCGCTGCAACATATCGCCCATCGCTGCCCATCGCCTCTAGTGCTGCATTTCCCATGCGCGTCATGATTCGCATCGAAGCAACTACGTATGCACTGTCGGTGATTTGCACGCCGTACATGGGATCTACCGCATCAATGGGACCCATGCAAAAAGGAATCACATACATAGTTCGCCCGCGCATGCTGCCGCGGTAGAGATCGGTCAGGATCCCCTTCATTTCCTTAGGGTTCATCCAATTGTTTGTCGGGCCCGCATCTGATTCATTTTTGGAACAGATGAATGTGCGATCTTCCACCCGCGCGACATCAGATGGGTCTGAGGCACACCAGAAAGAATTTGGCTTCTTTGCCAGACGGACAAAAGTGCCAGCCTCCACTAATTCAGAAGTGATGCGATCCCATTCTTCTTCACTACCGTCACACCAATAAATGTCATCAGGTTGGGTCAGGGCGGCAACTTCATCCACCCAAACGAGAAGCTTTTCGTTCATAACCGTTGAAGTCGTCATTGACTCTCCTTAAGCAATCAGCGGCGGGAAGTGGCACAATCTACCCAAAAATGAAGTATAAGTTAACGAAAAAGCTGGTGATGTTAATTACAGCTACTCGCCAGTACCGTACAAAAGGGACGGCTAGAGGTTCGCTTTGAAGGTGAAAGGATACCGACCTAACGCTTACGTCAGCCCAAGAGAAGGGATCTCACATGGCATCCGATAGCAGTTTCGACGTCGTTTCCAAGATCGACCGAATGGAATTAGACAACGCCGTCAATCAGGCGATCCGCGAAATTGATACCCGTTTCGATTTTAAAAATACCGGATCAAAGTTGGATCTCGAAGGAGAGAAGATTTCCATAGAAGCCAATACTGAAGAGCGGGCAAAAGCCGTCCTAGATGTTCTCAAAGATAAACTGGTCAAGCGCGGTGTTTCGCTCAAACATATCGATCCAAGCGAGCCAACTCTTAGCGGCAAGATTTACAAAATCAACTGCCCATTAAAAGAGGGCATCACAACGGAGAACGCAAAGAAGGTTGCCAAGTTTTTACGAGACGAAGGGCCGAAATCAATCAAGACCCAGATCCAAGGTGACGAGCTTCGGGTCACAAGCAAGAGTCGAGATGATCTGCAAACCGCAATTGCCATGATCAAAGAAGCCAAATGGGACTTTGCAGTCCAATTCACAAATTACCGGTGACCTTGAATTAATAACCGCAGTCACTACACCACTGGCCTAATCTATGGCGTAAGCGCCAACACGCTATGGGGGCTCCTTCCCTTATATTGGAAGTATCTGCACAAAGCGAGTGCGTTTGAAATTCTCGCCAACCGGGGCATCTGGTCACTGGTGTTCTGTTTCATTCTCTTAGCATTTCGCAAGGAATTGAAATCAACGCTCGCGATCTTTCGAAAACGGCGCATCCTCAAGATGTTGATGCTCACCTCAGTATTACTCGGTATCAACTGGGGCACCTACATCTGGTCGGTCAGTGTTAACCGAATAGTTGAAGCCTCTCTTGGCTATTACATTGCCCCCTTGGTCAATATTGCATTCGGTGTATTGATTTTTCGCGAACGCTTGCGCCGTTTCCAGTGGATCGCCGTGACACTTGCCGCAATCGGCGTCCTTGTCTTAACCATTCAATTCGGCGCCATACCTTGGATCGCCTTAGTGATAGCAACGTCATGGGGCTCTTACACATTGCTCAAAAAAACGTTGAATTTAGGGGCTCTCGAGGGGCTTTCCATAGAAACCACCTTGACTCTCCCAATCTTTCTGGTCTACTTACTCTGGATCGAGCACCAGGGTCGCGCTCAATTTGGAATAAGTCTGGGCTTCACTTTGCTGCTTGTTTCCGCCGGTGTCGTAACAGTGGTTCCGCTCCTTCTCTTCAACGGGGCCGCTACGCGACTGCCTCTCACCATCACCGGACTACTCCAGTACATCATTCCAACAATCATGTTCATCATCGGCACGTTGGTCAATCATGAGAGCATGCCCATGGGACGAGTTTTCGGCTTTGCATTCATCTGGGCGGCGCTATCTTTTCTCGGCTACGACCTGGTGAAGTCGAATCGAAGTGCAAACGCGCTTTCTTAGGACGTGCTTGAACCTGTAGCGCTTTTCAATATCTTTGCCCGCCCAGATTCAAGTCGCGCAACTGGAACACGAAATGGCGAACAGGAAACATAGTCAAGACCGAGGTCATGGAAGAAGTGAATGCTGCGCGGATCTCCGCCATGCTCGCCGCATATTCCAAGTTTGAAATCAGGACGAAGCGAGCGCGCGAGCTGCGTAGCAGTTCGAACGAGAATTCCTACCCCGGCCTCATCCAGAGATTCAAAAGGACTAAATGGCAGCAACTCGAGATCCAGGTAGCGGGGAAGGAACGAGGATTCAACATCGTCTCTGCTAAACGCCCACGTTAATTGTGTTAAATCGTTCGTTCCGAAAGAGAAGAAATCTGCATAGTGGGCTATTCGGTCTGCCGTAATGGCAGCCCGTGGAGTTTCAATCATGGTTCCGATTGGAATCTCCAAACTCTGACCGGTGCCGACGAAAGTCCTCTTAATTTCATCCTCTAATGTCTCGCGCAAATAGAGAAGTTCCCGCTGCGTTGCAACAAGGGGAATCATGACCTCTGGCATCGGATTGTGCCCAAGCTTTCGAACTTCCAAATAGGCATGCACCAGGGCACGAACCTGCATCTTGTAGAGCTCTGGAATCAATATTCCAAGGCGGACGCCACGCAGACCCAGCATCGGGTTGGACTCATGGTGACGCTTCACTGCTGCGAAAATCGCTTGGTCTCGCGCTGGAATCTCCTCGCCCAGAGCCTCCGCCCTCGCCATCTGCGCTGAGAGTTCCGATAGAGGTGGCAGGAACTCATGAAGAGGTGGATCCAGCAAACGAACAGTCACTGGCAACCCCGACATCGCCATCATGATGCCGACAAAGTCAGCCCGCTGAAGAGGTTCCATCTCGGCGATCACGCCACGTTGCACATCTTCGTTCTCTGCCAATACCAGGCGCTCAACGTACGACCGGCGCGGCCCAAGGAACATGTGCTCGGTGCGGCAAAGTCCAACACCCTCTGCGCCCAAAATCCGCGCTCGGATTGCATCCTCCGGAGTGTCTGCATTGGTGCGAACACGCAGGGTGCGTATTTCATCGGCGTAGGTCAGGATTCGATCCACCGCTTTCACGAGGGGAGAGGCGGTATCACTCGATGCGGCCAGGCGGCCTTCAAGATACGAAGTAACTGGAGATGCGACAACCGGAACTACACCGGCATAGACAGCACCAGTCGACCCGTCGATTGAAATCGTCTCACCCTCATAAACCGTCAAGCTCCCCGCGGTAAACAAGTTTGCTCTCTCATCTACAGAGATGCCTTCGGTGCCGCAAACAGCCGTCTTTCCCATGCCTCGTGCAACAACAGCGGCGTGAGAAGTCTTGCCACCGCGGCTGGTCAAAATACCTTCAGAGGCAACCATGCCGACTAGATCTTCAGGACTTGTCTCACGACGAACCAGGATTACTTTTTTACCACCGCGGGCCAAATCGAAGGCACGACGTGAGTCGAAAACTACTTCTCCAACAGCGGCCCCAGGAGAGGCAGCGATGCCTCTTGCAATTTCCTTGACCGAAGTTGTTAAATCAAATTGCGGAAACATCAATTGCGCGAGTTGATCACCAGAGGTTCGCATGAGGGCCTCATCCATGGAGATCTTGCCTTCGTCCACCAACTGAGTGGCGATTCTAAAAGCAGCCTCAGCCGTTCGCTTTCCCACGCGGGTCTGCAGAATCCAGAGCTTTCCCTTTTCCACTGTAAATTCAATGTCACATAGATCGCGGTAATGATCTTCCAGGATTTCCATTACTCGATCGAGTTCGGCAGCTACTTCTGGGGCTTTTTCACCAAATTGAGCAAGGGACATGGTGTTGCGGATACCAGCAACAACATCCTCGCCCTGTGCGCGCTCGAGATAGTCTCCATAACTGCCCTTTTCGCCAGTAGCAGGGTCGCGCGTAAATGCAACACCCGTTCCGGAGTCATCGCTTAAGTTTCCAAAGACCATGGATTGGATGTTTACCGCAGTTCCAAGATCGGAAGGAATGCGCTCCCTCCTGCGATAAAGGTGTGCGCGCTCTGAATTCCATGAACGAAATACCGCTTCGACCGATTGACGCAGATGCTCATGTGGATCTACAGGAAAAACTTTGCCAGTTGTGGCTTCAATCTCTTTAATGTATGCCTCGGCGAGTGCCTGCAATCCAGCAACATCGAGTTCTTGAACACTTTGGACGGAATGTGATGCAAGAATGCGAGCCTCAACCCTATGAAATTCGGTTGGTGGAACGTTGCACACCGTGCGACCGTACATATCAATGAACCTACGGTAAGAATCCCATGCAAAGCGCGGGTTGCCCGTTTGGGTACCAAGACTTTCCGCAACCTCTGGCGTCATGCCAACGTTGAGAACAGTCTCCATCATGCCAGGCATGGAAAATTTCGCACCGGAGCGAACTGAAACTAGCAGTGGTTTTTTCGGGTTTCCAAACTCTTTCCCAAGAGCACTCTCCAACAACTTAAGAGAAGCATTAATTTCGCCTGGTAGCTCTGCGGGCATCTGCCCTGTCGTAAGAAACTCGCGACAAGCTAACGTCGTGATCGTAAATCCAGGAGGAACCGGCAGACCAATACGGACCATCTCGGCAAGATTTGCACCTTTACCACCAAGCAAATCTGATTGGGTGCGATCCCCAAAGGTAAATGGGTGAATAAGCGGCGCTGCCATAGCGATCCATTCCTGTGGGTGAATACTGCAAATAGCGTAGCGGATCAGCAACCCGCACCGAACAACTATTTAGTGAGATCGATCAATAACCGCATCACATAGTGAGAAAAGCGCCCCAGTTGCATCACAAATTGGTAACGGTCTCAAGGCTGCACGCGCCTCGCCAGCGACTTTCAACAATTGCTCCCGCGACTCCTCCAGTGCGACGTGCGAACGCAATGCCACAAGCACTTCTGCGACCAGAGTCTCTGACTCGATAGGACCCTTCAACAACTCTTGCAAATCTCGGTCCTTGGGATTATTCGAAGCCATGACACGGAGCGTCACCAGGGTGGGTATTCCCTCACGTAAGTCTGTTCCGGGAGTCTTTCCGGAGTCTTTTGATTCACTTGAAATATCAATCACGTCGTCGGCTAGTTGAAAGGCAATTCCAATCGTCTCACCGAATTTGGTTACGGTTTCCGTAACTTCAGCGCTTGCACCTGAAAAGAGAGCACCATATCTTGCACTAGTTGCAATGAGAGAGCCGGTCTTGTCGGCAACCACTTGTAGATAATGTTCCAACGGATCCTGATCGGCATCGGGGCCTTGCGTCTCCATGATCTGACCAATGACTAGTCTTTCAAAGGTCTGCGCCTGTAGGCGCACGGCCTCTGGCCCCAAAATTGCCAATAGAGCAGAACACTTAGCAAACAAATAATCACCAGTAAGAATGGCAACCGTATTGCCCCAGCGAGAATTCGCACTCTCCACGCCGCGGCGCAAGAGTGCATCGTCCATCACGTCATCGTGATAGAGCGTCGCCAGGTGAGTCAATTCCGCCGCTACCGCTGCCTGAATGACTTCATACCGGGTTGGATCGCCATATTGCGAGGCAATAAGGGTCAGAAGGGGTCGCAACCTTTTGCCGCCAGCAGCAACTAGATGGCCAGAAGTCTGCTCCACGAGCGGGTACTTGCCCTTGATGTGACTGCGGAGCAGGTCCTCAACCTTCGCTAAGCCCTCTAGGAGATCCTTCTCAAGGGTTGGCGAGAGATCGGGTATTCCAAAGGAAGTCATCAGCGGATAAAGGTGGCCGTCGAGGCAATGAAGTTAAGTAGCGGCGTTGGGAAGACGCCAAGAAAAATAGTGATCGCGAAGGAGATGATGACAGTGGCCCTGGTCAACATCGAAGGAATAACAACGCTGGTTCCATCTTCTACTGGGTCGGTGAAGAACATCAAGACTATGACGCGGATATAGAAGTAAGCCGCAATCGCGCTTGAGAGCACACCGACAACAACTACTGCTTTGTTCCCACTTTCATAGGCCGCCGAGAAGATGGAGAATTTCCCAATAAATCCGCTAGTCAGAGGGATTCCTGCGAATGCGAGAAGCAGAGTTGCAAAGACCGTTGCGATAAATGGTGAGCGCTTACCAAGACCAGCCCAGCGATTCAGATCGGTGACTTCGCCAGATGAGTCTCGCACTAGAGTGACGATTCCGAATGCTCCAATAGTTGCTATTCCATATGCGAAAAGATAGAAGATTGTTGCATCTAGACCGGCTTTGTTGAGAGCAATGACACCAGTAAGCAAGAATCCCGCGTGGGCGATTGATGAGTACGCCAGCATTCGTTTGATGTCTCGCTGAGCGATTGCGACCACAGATCCGAACAGCATCGTGATGATTGCGATGACGCTCATCATCGGACGCCAGTCCCAATAGGCATTTGCGAAGGCCGTGTAGAAAATTCGCAGCATCGCACCAAAAGCGGCGACCTTCGTTGCGGCGGCCATGAATGCGGTTACTGGAGTTGGGGCTCCTTGGTAGACATCGGGAGTCCATGCGTGGAATGGAACCGCTCCAACTTTGAAAAGCAGACCTACAGACAGGAAAGCCAATCCAACAAGGAGGAAGACAATATTTCCAGGGCTTGCCTCCACTGAATCATGGATTCCCGCCAGAGATACTGTCCCGGAGTATCCGTACAGAAAGGCTGCGCCAAATAGGAAGAAAGCCGATGAGAATGCGCCCAGCAGAAAGTATTTCAGGGCTGCTTCTTGCGAAAGGAGACGACGATGACGGGAGAGTCCGGCCATTAAATACAGCGGCAATGAGAGCACCTCTAGGGCAACAAACAAGGTGATCAGGTCAGTAGAGATTGGGAAAAGGAGCATGCCCGCTACCGCGAAAAGAGTCAGAGGATAGACCTCTGTGATCTTCTCGCCACTTCGCAGAGCATCACGCTCTTCAGAAGAACCCGGAAGTGCCGCTGCCAAGTTTGTGAAATGTCCCTGGTCTGCAATAAGGAAAACACTGAGTATGGCCATTATGAGAATGGCCCCTTGCATCAAGATCGCCGGCCCGTCTACGGCCACCGAGCCCATCGCGGCCGTCAATGAGGAAGTATGACGAATTCTCCATACCTGTGCCAACGACAGGACCAGCGTTCCGAGGGCGATGCTCAGTTGTACAGGTGGTCGAACCGATCGGGAGAGAAAGGCCTCGACCATGACCCCAAGAACAGCCCCGCCCAAAACAATCAGGATTGGCGAAAGAAGAGAGTAAGAAAGCGCTGGCGCGATGAAAGTATTCATTTACTTACCAGCCTTATCGATCGAGGCAAGCGGATCGGTGAATCCAACTTGGGCAATTGAATGCGCCGACGCTGGATTGATGACCCGAAGCAGAGGTGATGGATAGAAACCGAGAAGCAGGATAACCGCAATCACGGGCGCGATGGCAACCTTCTCACGCAAGTTGAGATCAGTTAAGTGCTCGTTGCCTTCTGTAACTGGGCCGTGCAAAGCGCGTTGGACCGGGATCAAGATGTACAAGGCCGCAAGCACAATCCCAAATGCACCAATTACTGCTGCAACCGGATAGCGCGTATATGTACCGACCAGAACCAAGAACTCGCTGACGAAACTTGATAGACCGGGGAGTGCCAAACTCGACATTCCTGCGAAGAAGAAGACCCATGCCATCACCGGCGTTACCCGTTGTAGTCCGCCGAAATCAGCGATCTTCGAAGAACCTCTGCGCGAACTCATCCATCCTGCAACCAAGAACAGCGCCGCAGTTGAGAATCCGTGGTTGAACATATACAGCGTTGCACCTGATTGTCCCTGCGAAGTCATGGCGAAGATTCCCATGGTGATGAAGCCGAAGTGCGAAATGGAGGTGAAGGCGATCAAGCGCTTGAAATCGGTCTGGCCAATCGCCAAAAAAGCCCCGTAAATAATGGAAATTACGGCAAGGACCAGGATGATTGGCGTGAAGGTCTTGGTGGCGTGAGGGAAGAGGGTTAGGCAGTAGCGGATCATTCCGAAGGTGCCCACCTTGTCAAGAACACCGAGCAGAAGTACAGATGTGCCTGGTGTGGCTGATTCGGCGGCATCAGGCAGCCAAGTGTGGAATGGCCACACTGGAGCTTTAATCGCAAACGCTATGAAGAAGCCTAGGAACAACAAATTCTCTGTCATCGAACTCATGTGCAGATGTGACAGAGCCGTGATGTCGAAGGTGTGGCCGCCTTGCTCTCCGGAGAGAACATATAGGGCGATGATGGAGGCGAGCATCAGCAATCCACCGAAGAGGCTGTATATCAAGAACTTCACTGCAGCAGCATTTCGTGCACCCGATCCATATCCTCCGATGAGGAAGTAAACGGGGATAAGCATCGCCTCAAAGAAGACATAGAAGAGGAAGACGTCAGTGGCGGCGAATACACCGATCATCATCGTTTCGAGAACAAGCATAAGAATGTAGAAGGTCTTTACACTCCATCTCCCACCGACTGCTTCGTTCCAACCAGCAAGAACAACGATCGGTGCAAGTAGCACCGAGAGCAGAATAAGGACGAGTGCAATGCCGTCCACGCCAACCGCGTAGTTGATCCCAAGCGATGGTATCCAGGAATGCGATGAGACGAATTGCAGGTTCACGTTGTCACGTTGGAAATGTGTAGCCATCACAATTGCAGCCACGGCCACAACCAGAGTTGTCGCGAAGGCGGCTCGTTTAATAAGAAGGGTGTTCTTCTCCGGCAGCACACTTACTAGGAGCGCACCAAGGAGCGGCAGAAGCCCAAGGTAGGTTAACCAATTCGCGTTATTCATCACAGTGTGACCACCCATATCGCGGCAATTAAGCCGATTGCTCCGAGCAAGATCCACATTGCGTAACTGCGGACAAAACCAGTCTGTGTATTTCGTAGTACGGAGCCAGAACCCTTCGTCAGGCGTGCAACCCCGCGAACTGCCCCGTCGATAAGAGCGGTATCGGTGATGACAAGTGCTTCCGTAAGCTTCTGTCCAGGACGCATAAAGACCGCCTCATTGAAGTCATCTTGCAGCAAGTCTCTACGCGCAATCTTCGTGAAGACGGAGACATTCTCTGGGGCCACAACTGGAACCTCGGATCGCAGATATTTTAGGATCGCAATCCCTACGCCGATTAACACCACTACTAAGGCAAGAATCGAAACAACCGCGGGCTTCAACATTTCGCTCTGATGTTCCGGATTTGGAGCCACAACTGGTGCTAGCCAGTTAACAAGTGAATTTCCGTGGGTGAAGAGGAAGCCTGAGGCAACCGACCCAATAGCAAGGAGCACCATGGGAACCCACATCAAAGCAGGTGATTCATGTGGGTGCGCTTTCTCCTCCCAACGCTTGTTGCCAGCAAAAGTCATGACAACAACGCGAGTCATGTAGAACGCGGTAATCGCAGCACCTAACAGCGCAGCCGTTCCTAGGGTCACACCTTTTATTCCGCCCATGTTGAAGGCGACTTCAATGATCTTGTCCTTTGAGTAGAAGCCAGCAAAAGGCGGGACACCAATGATCGCCAGATAACCCAACCCGAAGGTTGCAAAAGTGATCGGCATGTATTTGCGAAGTCCGCCGTAGCGGCGCATGTTCACCTCATCGTCCATCCCGTGCATGACCGAACCTGCACCGAGGAACATTCCTGCTTTGAAGAAACCGTGTGTAAGAAGATGCATGATCGCGAAGGCGTAGCCAACTGGTCCAAGGCCCGCACCCAGAACCATGTAGCCGATCTGCGACATCGTCGATGCAGCGAGCGCCTTCTTAATGTCGTCTTTGGCCATACCAATGACCGCGCCGAAGAGAAGCGTGATTGCTCCGATGATCGCCACCAACAGCTGAGCAGTCGGCGCCGCATCGAAAATAAAGTTGGAGCGAACAATCAGATAAACACCCGCGGTAACCATTGTTGCCGCATGGATGAGTGCGGAGACCGGAGTTGGACCAGCCATCGCATCCCCGAGCCATGCCTGCAACGGGAATTGAGCAGATTTTCCAGTCGCTGCAACGAGCAACATGATTCCGATTGCTGTCAGCGCCCCAGTTGAAGCCTGCCCCGCATGGGCTTTTACGCCTGCAAATGAGACCGTGCCAAGGGTTGCAAAGGAGATCATGATCGCCAGCGACAAGCCGAGGTCGCCGACGCGGTTGGCCACAAAGGCCTTCTTGGCCGCCGTCGCGTAGGCAGGTTTCTGGTTCCAGAATCCAATGAGGAGGTAGGAGGCAAGTCCCACACCTTCCCAACCCACATAGAGGTTGAGGTAGGAATCGCCTAGAACGAGCAGGAGCATCGCGGCGATAAAGAGGTTCAAATACGCGAAGAATCGGCGGCGATCGTGATCATGTGACATGTAGGCGATGGAATAGATATGGATCAAAGTTCCGACACCGGTGATCAGCAGGACGAAGCAGATGGATAACTGATCCAGCATCAACCCCGCATCCACCTGAAAACTTCCAACCGAGATCCAACTAAATAGTTTCTGGGTGACGGCGCGCTGATCGTTGGCGCGGGAGAGCATCTGCGAGAACTCGTAGAGTCCCACCCCGAAGGAGGCAGCCGATAGCGCGGTTGCCAGAAGATGACCCCACCGGTCAGATCGACGCCCTGCTAACAGAAGTACTGCCGCACCAAATAGCGGCAATGCAATCAGGTAAACCAGTAAATTACTTGTCATCAAATCACCGCTTCAACAGACTGGCATCATCAACTGATGCCGAACGACGTGAACGATAAATCGTCACGATAATTGCCAGGCCAACCACAACTTCGCAGGCGGCGACGACCATCGTGAAGAATGCCATAACCTGACCATCCAAGTTGCCGTTGATACGGGCAAAAGTTACGAACGCAAGATTTGCAGCATTGAGCATGAGTTCGATGCACATGAATACGACAATCGCATTGCGCCGGACAACAACGCCGATCGCCCCGATTGTGAAGAGAAGAGCAGCTACGTATAGATAATTTGCTTGATTCATTTCTCCTCCCCCTCTGCTTCTTCTGCTTGCCCCAATTGGAACGGACGAGAATCGATCACATCTCCACGGGCTTCCAGCATGGCCGAAATAGAAGTTGGGGCCGCAGTGCCGTCGGGCAAGAGTGCCGGTACATCAACGGCGTTATGCAGGGCGTAAACACCCGGGTTGGGTAGGCCGGCGGCATTTGCAAGAGAGTCAGTGCGGAAACGCAAGATGGAAAGATCTCGCTGGGTCGGCTTCTGATGAATTCGGTGGTTGTGGGCCAAGACCATCGCTCCCAGAGCTGCAGTTATGAGAAGTGCGGATACGACTTCAAAAGCCCATACATACTTCGAGAAGAGGAGTTCGGCCAGAGCCGGGACATTGCCATTGGCGTTGGCCGCATCCAAACCAACTGCCGCATGACCCAGGGTTGCCCGGCCGATAAGTGAGACTATCAATCCCCCGAAGCCAGCAGCGGCCAATATCGCAATCGGTCGCAGGCCTCTGATCGTCTCTGTGAGCGAATCTGCCGAATCAACTCCGACAAGCATGAGGATGAAGAGGAAGAGCATCATGACGGCGCCGGTGTAGACAACAACTTGAACAATTCCGAGGAAGAGGGCGCCTTGTGCGATGTAGAAGATTGCCAAGGTAATCATTACCCACGCCATC
>Ga0315268_10003228_pt1 | contig 18045 bp, 10 predicted proteins | sample C1_top_MG_FD_204535 | JGI IMG/M metagenome (GOLD analysis project Ga0315268, IMG submission 204535) | Sediment microbial communities from Yellowstone Lake, YNP, Wyoming, USA - C1_top | ecosystem: Environmental > Aquatic > Freshwater > Lake > Sediment | place: USA: Wyoming | collected 2017-08-01
CGGACAGCTCGCCCACGTTCGACCCCGACGGCAAATACCTCTTCTTTCTGACCAGCCGGACCTTCAAGCCCGTCTATTCGGACTTTGACAACACGTGGATCTATCCCAATTCCACCACCATCGCGGCGGTGACGCTCAGCCCGGAGACGCCCTCTCCGCTCGCACCCAAGGATGACACCGTTGCGGTGAAAAAAGAAGAGCCGAAGAAGGAGGAGGAAAAGGGGAAGGAAGCAGAAAAGAAAGAGGAGAAGCCAAAGGAGACCAAGATCGCGCTCTCGGGGTTCGAGCAACGCGTCGTGATCCTTCCTCCCGCTCCGGGCAACTTCGGCGGTCTTCGTGCAGTTTCCGGAAAGGTCGTTTTCCTCCGCGTTCCCAACACGGGCTCAGCTGACAAGAAGAAGCCGCTGATGTACTACGACCTTGACAAGCGGGAAGAGAAGACGGTCGTTGATGACGCCGACATGTTCGACGTCAGTTCGGACGGCAAGAAGGTGCTCGTCGGAAAGTCGGGCAGCTATTCCATCGTCGACGTCGCCGAGAACCAGAAGTTAGAAAAGAAGATGCCCACCGCGCAGATCACGATGACGATCGACCCGAAAGCCGAGTGGAAGCAGATCTTCACGGACGTCTGGCGGATCGAGCGGGATTTCTTCTATGATCCGAACATGCACGGAGTGGATTGGAACGACATGAAGGTTCGCTACGGCAAGCTGCTCGAGAACGCCGTGACGCGCTGGGATGTCAACTACGTGATCGGGGAGTTGATCGCCGAGTTGAGTGCTTCCCACACCTACCGGGGCGGCGGGGATGTGGACGAGGGTCCGGTGACGAACTTCGGCTACCTGGGCGTCAACTGGGAGCTCTCGAACGGGGCGTACCGTATCAAGAACATCGTCGCCGATGCACCGTGGGACACCGAGGTCCGATCCCCCTTGCTGCAGCCGGGAGTTGACGTCCAACAAGGAGACTATGTCCTTGCGGTGAACAGCCAGCCGGTCGATGTGACCAGGGCTCCTTGGGCATCATTCGCAGGGCTCGCAGAGAAGACGGTGGAACTGACCGTCAATTCGAAGCCGACAATGGAGGGGGCACGAAAAGTCCTTGTGCAAACGCTTCCGGATGAAACGCGCCTGCGGAACTTAGCGTGGATCGAGTCGAACAGGAAGCGCGTTGACGAGGCAACAGGTGGGCGCATCGGCTACATCTACGTCCCGAGCACGGGTATCGACGGACAGACGGAGCTCGAGCGCCAGTTCATGGCACAGTTCAACAAGGAGGGACTGATCGTCGACGAGCGATTCAACAACGGCGGACAGATCCCCGACCGCTTCATCGAACTCCTTGACCGGAAGCCGCTTGCTTTCTGGGCGGTGCGCGACGGAAAGAACTGGCAGTGGCCGCCGCAGGCAAACTTCGGCCCGAAGGTGATGCTTATTAACGGCTGGAGCGGCTCGGGCGGCGACGCGCTTCCGGACTACTTTCGCAAGGCGGAACTCGGTCCGCTCATCGGCACGCGCACGTGGGGCGGGCTTATCGGCATAACCGGCGCTCCCGGGCTCATCGATGGGGGGTATATCACCGTGCCGACGTTCCGCATGTATAATCCGGATGGGACGTGGTTCAAAGAGGGACACGGCGTCGATCCGGATATCGAGGTCAAGGATGACCCGTCGCGGTTGGCGAAGGGGATCGATCCGCAGCTTGAGCGCGGCATCCAGGAGGTGATGAAGCTGTTGAAGGAGCATCCGCCGGTATGGCCGAAGCACCCGCCGTATGAGAAGAGGTAGGGGAGGAGTGAGAAGTAGGAAGTAAGGAGTATGCAGTAAGCAGTAGGGAGAAGAGAGAGAGATACGTAAAGAGGAACGCTGACGACAGAACGCGAATCCGGGGTTATCAATCTTGATTATCCCGGATTCTGATCATTTTCACCCTCCTCTTCTCGCCGATCTCAGTGAGCACGGCGCACCACGAACGGGGCGATGCGCGTCGAATAGTCTGCAGCCCCTTTCTTTAGGTAGTTGCCAACGTGCTAGATCGTCCGGTCGTCGCTCGGATCGATCGCGGGCTGGGGATAATGCGTCCACTCATCGGCTGGCAAAGCTGATCGACATGCTGTGCACACTTGACTCTAGTTTCAGCGACCCGCATTTTATCACCGCCCCCGCACCTAGGCTTTCAGTCTAGCCACAGAGTTCAATCGGTACGACTCGTGAATCGCCCTCTTGTTCACACTATCGCTTGTTTTTTTCTGCTCCTCACCTCATTGCACGCTCAAGGGGTAGACGTTCGAGGATCGGTTGTCGATAGTACGAACGGTGAGCCGATACCATTCGCCACGGTGCTCATCGAAGGAACAACAAGGGGCGCTTCCGCGAACATCCGCGGTTTCTTCCTCATACCAAATATCCCTCCCGGCAGGTATGTTCTCGCGGCCAGTTCCGTTGGATATGTGAAGAAGGAGATTCTTTTCTCAGCCGCCTACGGTGCACCGACAAGTCTGATCGTGAAGCTCGCCCAGAAAGCGGTGCAAATGTCTGAAGTGGTCGTCGAAGCCACGCCGCCCGGCAGCCTGTCACAGATCAACACGAGCCTCCGGGTCATGGATCAGAAGGAGGTTCGATCCGTGCCTGCTGCCGTGCAGGAGGATATCTTCAGGGCCATTCAGATACTTCCCGGCATCGTCTCGACAAGCGACGTGAGCTCTCATTTCTATGTGCGGGGCGGTGCCGGTGACCAGAACCTCATCCTCCTGAACGGCATGAAGATCTACAATCCCTATCATGCCTTCGGGATCTTCAGTGTTTTCGACCCCGATGTTGTCCGGACGACGGAAGTCTATACCGGGGCATTTCCGGCCGGGTATGGGGGTCGCCTCTCCTCCGTGGTGAACATGGTCACCCGGGAAGGGAACACCAACGAGCTATCGGGTAAGAGCTCAGCCAATTTCCTATCGGGCAAACTGCAGCTCGAAGGTCCGATCTCCTCCACGATGAATGGCTTGATCGATGCGCGCAAATCGTATTCGAGCAGGACGCTTCACGATTTTCTGAACAAGGATCTGCCTGTCTCATTCTATGATGCCTTCTTCAAGGTGACGCAACGATCAGCGGAAACGCAGGCCCGTTACAGCTTCCAGGGATTTTTCAGCGGTGATAACCTCCGGTCGCAGCAGCCGGATCAGCCGGACTACACGTGGCGGACCCGCGCCGTCGGGTTCGCAGAATCGGGGTGGATCCTCGATCGCGTTCTTCTCGATGCGGTCGTCTACGAGAGCTACTTCGAGGGAAGGCGTGATGCGAAATCATCGACTGTTATAACTCCTGCGTCAACCTCGGTGAGGGACCCCGGGGTGCGTGCTAACGCGACGCTCTACACCGATTCAAAAGACATCTACTTCATAGGGTTCGAGTTCGATTTTCCGACTCTCACATTCAATCTCACGAACAACTATGGCATTCAACGAAATGTCAGCAGCACGCTTGCGGAAGGGCAAGGGTGGATTCGGTGGCAAAGCGAGGTGAAGCCATGGCTGATCGATGCGGGTCTCCATTTGGACATGACGGGCTTACTGTTTGGTACCACCGGGATTGAAAACCTGCTTCCCCGGATCAACGTCAGTCGCCCGATCTTCAATACCTGGCGATTGAAGCTCTCGTACGGTCATTTCATTCAAAACATCGTAACGGTCAATAACGAAGACGACGTGGTCTCAGTCTTTGATGCCTGGACCGAGATACCGGACAACCTCCCGCCGGAGAAGGCGGATCATTTTGTCGTTGGAGTCGACGGGAACGTCTTCGCTAACCTTTCTCTGAGCCTCCAGGCATACTACAAGATCTATAGCTCGCTCGTCAGCTATAACCGTGACAAGATCAGCCGGTTTGACCCGGACTACGTGAAGGCCCGCGGCGACGCATCAGGGCTTGAGGCGCTCGTACGTTACTCAGTCCCCTCGTTTGATCTCTACGGGGCGTATTCGGTCAGCGCGGCTTCGATCATATCCCAGGGCTTGACCTATCCGCCGCGCTACGATCGGACTCATTCCCTCAATCTCTTAGCGGTCATTCGACCCTTCGCAGGCATGAGCGTATCGCTTCGGTGGGAGTTTGGCAGCGGATTCCCCTACTCTCAAACGCTCGCATTCTACAACAAGTTGTCGCTGAACGAGTTCTTTCTTAACCCGTTTCAGCTTGAGCGGGGGTCTCCCTATGCCGTGCTGGGACCGAAGAACGCAGCCAGGCTGCCAAGCTATCATCGACTTGACATGAGCGCCAGCTACTCGTTCCCGATCTCCTCTCTGCGGGGGAGCGCCGGCCTGAGCCTCGTGAACGTCTATGACCGGCACAACATCTTCTATTTCGACAGGAAGACGGGACAGCGGTTCAACATGCTTCCTTTTTTCCCGTCGGCAACGGTCAGCGTGGAATTCTAACGGTGAAGCTTCTGGCCACAATATTGTGTCTCTTCACATTGACCCTGGTGCTGATGGTGGGCTGCGAAGAGCCCTTCAGTCCAAAAGGTCCATTTCTTGACCGTACGGTGGTCTTCTCCCTTCTCGCTGCGCGGTCGGACACGCAGTTTGTGAGAGTGTTTCGAACCTATTATCCTCCTCACGACAATCCGTATGAGGTCGACTGGGAGACTCCCGATACGTCTGTCCGGGTTGTGCTCTCGGACAGTACTCGGTCGGCGACTCTAAGCGACACTGTCTTGACCCGCGGCGACGGCTCAACAGTCCATGCGTACGTCGCATATCCCTTTCATATTGAGCCTGGACAACAGTACTCTTTACATGTTGCGGAACCTGGGCGCCAGGAGGCCGTCTCCAGCACCACCGTACCCGGTCAAGGCTCAGTCCTGATAGAAAATTATGAGGCTCTCTTTGATCTTGAAGCGCATAGGTTCGACGACCTCCACTTGGATGTGGAGATCAGTCCGCAGGCAGCGGCATACCTACCGAGACTGAGCGTCGAGTTTCAGGTGTATTCCACAGGTGCTGTTCTGGAGAGGGAGGTCCCTCTTGACCTCCGGACGTCCGATCGAGGGAACGAGATTCCCGTCTATCCCGATATCACACACGTTGCGTCCACTGGACAGCGTTCATACTATTTTACCTATTCCCTCCATGCGTATGCGTACACCTTGCGGAAGATCATAGCTGACTACGGGGATGTCTACTTCAGGCAGGCAAACTGTTATCTTGTTCAGACCGATCAAGCGCTGTACGTCTATTACAACGTTGCAAACGGCTTCCGGGACGCCTTTTCAATCAGGATGGATCAACCGGATTACTCGAACATCGAGGGTGGTCTGGGAGTGTTCGGTTCCTACAATGTCGACAAGAAGTCATACGAGCTTCCCTCGATTATCTCTATTCCCGCGACTCTTTGACCGGGTGTAGGGTCTTGAGGTCGAACCCAGCCTCTGACAAATCCGGAGACCTTGCGCGCAAGAAGTGCTCAGACAACTAACGAGTAATCGCGAATTTCCTTTTTCTCACTCACCTTATTGAGCTGAGCGTATCAGGAACCCGCCGATACGCGTCGAATAATCCGCAGCCCCCTTCTTTAGGTAGTCGCCAACGTACCAGATCGTGCGATCGTCGCTCGGATCGATCGCGGTTTGCGCAAAGTCCATCCACCGCAGTGTGTTTGTTTGAGCGGCTTCCCCTTCAACGAGAACCGCCTCGTGCAGGGTCAGGACTCCCAACGGATCATCTGAGAGCCTCGCCGCGAAGCGCTGGCCGGCGTAGTGCGGCGTCCCGCCGAAGGAGTACCCGATCCCGATGTTCCCGTCGGCATCGATGGCCGGACTCGCCATCCACCGGTAGAAGCCGTCGGGAGCATACGTTCCCTGCTGGTAGAGCCTGAAGTTCCCGTTATTGTCCAGCCGGAATTCGTACCATCGAACTCCGCCTCCTCCTGCAGAGGTGCTCACCGAATGCACCGCGACGATGGATTGGCGGTCGCCGATGCGGCGGTAGACCAACCGCTGCATGATCTTGTCCCCCTGCGCGTCCAGACGCACGTCGGTGCCCGGCTGCGGCACGCATTTCGTCAACTGACCGTCGCCCAGATAATGATAGGGCGCCACGGGAATCTTCTCAGGTCCTTCCAGCTTTGTTTTGGTTGGGTCGTTCCAGTCGACGTGATACTTCCAGACGTAGATGCCGTCGTCCTCCAGTACGCCTTTCAACTGTATCCCACCGGTCGCCATCATGATGTTCGGCGCTCCAGGCGGTGGAAGCTGCATTCCGTCGAGATCCGCGTTGTTCAAGAAGTTCACGCTGTCGATGATGAACCCCTGCTCGGTCGCATTCTCTCCCCTGAGCATCTTCGCTCGATCCACCACGTATGCGTGCTTCTGGATGACGTTGTCGCCAGTGCTGGTCGGCACGTAGTAGCCGTCGGGCCAGACGGCCGGTCGGGGATAGTCGGGAAAGAGCGGCCGGACAAACTCGTACCGGTAGTACGAGCCAAGCGGATCGGGGCTGGTGCTGACCGCGTAGCATATTGCGTATGACCCTGTCGTATCGCTCCGCACGAATTGTCTTCTCCCTCCCTGCCTGAATCTCTCGCGCATTTGAGCCATCGCTGCTCTTGCTGCCACTTCCTCTTCAGGGGTCGGTCGCGGAGGCTGGAAGAGGGCTCGGTCGGTGCCAGGTTGATCCTCCACGGCAGCCTGACTTTGGTGTGCGGGCTTGCGTGAATTGGCTGCCAACGGTTCGCTTTTCCTGGCCGGAAGACGCCGGAAGATCGGCATCACGATCAGCCACCGATCTGCGAGCTGGTCGTACCGAACGACAGCATCCCCGTTGTTGATCGTGTCAGCGTCGCCGAACCCTTTGAACACATTGTTTGTCGGGACGGGGCCGTACAGAACTCGGCCGGTCGTGTCAAATCGCGACCCCTTCTTTGTGAAGATCGCCATCCGGGAATTCACGATCTGGACGATGTGATCCGGCCCGACCGCCAGGGAGTTGTCGGATGGATTCCGGAACGTTGCAGTCCCCTGAGGGCCCTCGAAGCCTACCCCGAGTCCGTCGAAGCTCGCAATGATTTCCGCGGGAGGTCTGGTGCCTTGCTCCGTCTGTTCGACGGATGCCGATGTGGGGGGTGCCGTTGCGCTTTGTTGCCGAATAGTTTTCCTTAGTTCGGCGACGGAAGAGGAGAATCCGGTCGCGACATTCGCTCGTTGAATGCGTGCCAGAGAGATGAGGGGCGTTGATACATCGTGCGCAATTGCTTCACGGACCGAGTTGAGGCCGATGACTGGTCGCACCATCCCACGGTCATGGCCTGGCAACCGGGGTTTGGTGTGAACCCCCAGGAGAAGAAGCGTCGCAAGAAGGAGAACGGCGCGACGCGGACTGCGATGAAGCATGATTGTCTGTCTAGATTTCAACGTCGATATTCCTTTCGTGACTCCCCCGAATCCACAAGACGGACTCGATGAGAAAAACGATAGGGAATTATCTGACGCGTGTCAACGACAAAACTTCTCCCGCCGTGCTAGGATGGTCTGTCCTATCATCTGCAACACTGCCTTTGTGAGGAATTGAGCACCTCGCGCGACTCCACTTATGACAACATACATTTGAAGTCATTAACTCTCAGAGGTCGTCGGGTCTATGATCGTCTTGACGACGCTAACGAGATTTGCCGGAAAGCCACCGATGCGCGCGTGTTCTCGGACCACCTCCTCATTCGGAGCAATGTAAACGCAATAGATCTTGTTGTCCGTGACGTAGCTATGAATCCATTGTATCTGCGGACCCAGCTGGTTCAACGCATTGCAGGACCTGAGGGAGAGGGCCTTCAGTTCCTCCGCAGACATCTTGGCCGCCCCCGGAACTATTCGTTCGATAACATACTTTGGCATGGTGGTTCCCCCTTTTTCTTGTGTTTGTTAAAGTGCATCATAGAAGCTGCCGCCATCGGTGTTACTCCAGCTCAGCAATCAACGCTTCTGCAATTTTTTTGGAAACCTCTGTTTGAACATCGAAGATATCCTCAACAAGTCGGTCGAACCGCTCCGCCCAGAGATGAAACCCGGTGCGAACATCGATAAGCTGAGCCGTAATCCGCATCTTGGTTCCCGCTTTGCGTACGCTCCCCTCCAATACATAATTCACCCCGAGCATCTCACCAACCTGGCCAATGTTGACCTCCTTGTTCCGAAAGGGAAGGACGTCGGTGCGTGAGACCACCTGAAGTTCTTTGATCTTCGAAAGATCCGTGAGGATGTCTTCCGTCATCCCGGCACAGAAGTACTCACTCTCCTTCTCAGAACTCATGTTCTCAAAATAAAGCACGGCGATGGATTTCTGACTCTTGGCAAGTGGGACCGCTGCCAGCGGTTTCTGCAGCAGTTGAATGATTTCTGCTGCGGAGGAAATTCGCTTGTCTGGAGATTTCTGGAGTAAGCGTGAGACAAGAACCTGGAGATGCTCAGGAACATCGTGATCCATCGTTCGTATCGCGTTAGGATCGACATTCAAGATCTCGTACATGATGGCAGGCTCGTGCTCTCCCGCAAACGGAGGCTGCCCGGTGAGCATCTCATACAATACTACACCGAACGACCAAAGGTCGGACCGGTGGTCGACCTCGAGGCCCTGTATCTGTTCTGGCGACATATAGACGATAGTGCCAACAGCAGCTCCCGCTTTGGTCAACGCCAAACCGCCCCGCAACTTTGCCAAGCCGAAATCCATCACCTTAATTTGGTTCTTCGAGTTAACCAAGATATTGTCCGACTTGATGTCACGGTGCACGATGTTCTTGCTGTGAGCTTCCTGCAGCGCCGCAGCGATCTGGACGGCATAATCGATTGCGGCATTATGATCGTTGATTCCAGATCGTATTTTTTCCCTCAATGTTTTGCCATTGACGTATTCCATCGCTATGAAAACCTCACCGCCAACTTCCTCGATGCTGTAAATCGTGCAGATATTGACATGGTTCAGTGCTGCCGCTGCCTTGGCTTCCTGGACGAAGCGAGCTTTGTCCTCGGAGGACGCGGAGATGTGGGGCGGCAGGAATTTGAGGGCAACGAGGCGATCGAGCTTGGTATCCTGAGCCTTATAGACGACCCCCATGCCACCTTCGCCTAGCTTTTGAAGAATCTCATAGTGAGATATCGATTGGCCGATCATACGACACTTTCGTGCAACGTGAGATTTCTTGCTATTTCCCCTTCATCAATTCTACATATCCCGGCTCGTTCCGGATATTTTCGAAATCCGGATCTCGCTTGATCCACTCGAAATTCTCGTATCCGTTTGCAACAGCATTGCTCAGGAGTTCGACCGCCTTCTCTGTTTCTTTCAGCCGGGAGTACAGACAGGCGCCGTAATACATCATGATCGGATCCCCCGGGCTCAACTGAAGCGCTCGATCCCCCTCCCTTTTCGCTTCTTCGTTGCGTTGTGCGTAGGTGAGGTTCACGGCATAAGCCATGAGTCTGTATGCGTCATCTGGATGGCGCTCCAAGTACCCAGGGTATGACTTCAGGGCCCGGTCCAGCACCTTGTTGTATTTCTTCATCTCCCCAATTCTCTCGTACATCATCAGGATGTCATCGAATGCTTGGAAGAACTCGGGATTGAGCTGCAGGGCTTTCTCGAGCGCGTCCGCGGCATCCCTGTCGCGGTCGGTTGAATGGTAGATCCGCGAAAGGATCCAGTAGGCATTGAAATTCTTTCTGTCGAGCACAATTGCCTTCTGACTTGCTTCGAGAGCTTCATCGAGGGAGCCTTTCCCGAAGTACGCGAGCGCCAACGATGTATAGGCCTCGGAGAGCGTAGGGTCATACATGATGGCTTTGAGACTCACTTCGAGTGCCCGCTCTAGCCACACATCCTTCCGCTCGAAGTCTCTGTACATCGTCCCGTATGATTCGCCGAGCCCGGCGTAGGCCGCGGCATAGCGCGGATCGAGATTGATCGCCTTGTTGAAGAACTGAATGGCCATATTTAGGCTGTTCTTCGTACGGCGATTCAGGAAATCCCGCGCACGCAGGTTGTAGTCGAAGGCCTCGGCACTCACCGTCGTGCGTTTTGAAAGCACGGTCTTTTCGGACGGCGTTAACTTTACCATCAGAGCTTCTACGATCTGCTTCGAAACCTGTTCCTGGATGTCGAACACATCTGCGATGGTGCCTTTGTATGATTCTGCCCAGAGCTGGCGTCCGCTGTTCACGTCGATCAGCTGCACCGCAATGCGGAGGTTTTCCTTGAACTTCCTCACACTCCCTTCGAGGATATATCCCGTCCCGAGCTCCCGCCCGATCGTCCTCACATCCTTGGTTGTCCCTTTGAACTGCATCGTGCTCGTCTTGGAAACGACATCGATGTCCTTCAGCTGGGAAAGATGCACGATGAGTTCCTCGGTCAACCCGTCCCCGAAATACTCGTTGTCCTTGTCTCCGCCGATATTCATGAAGGGAAGTACGGCGATCGCCTTCTTCTCCGGCCCGGTTGCGGTGGACTGCATTGTCCGACGGGTGTCACTGATCGCTTGCACGAAATCCGCTGCCGACTGGTATCGCTTGTCCGGCTCTTTGATCAGCGCGCTGCGGACGAGGTCGTTGACGACGTTCGGGATCCTCCGGTCAAGGTCGCTGGGCATCGGGGGATCCTGATGAACGATCAGATACATGAGCCCGGCGTCGTGCTCTGCTTTGAACGGAAGGTCCCCCGTGAGGAGCTCGAATAGTACCACGCCAAGTGACCAGAGGTCTGACCGGGGGTCGGCGGCCAGACCTTGAACCTGCTCCGGAGACATGTAGGCGAGTGTACCCAGGGATGAACCGGCGCGGGTGAGACTCGCGGCGTTCTTCAGTTTGGCCAGTCCAAAGTCCATGATCTTGAGCTGGCCGGAGGGGGTAAGCATGATATTCTCGCACTTGATGTCCCGGTGTACGATATTCTTCGCGTGTGCCGCCACGAGCCCTTGGGCCACCGTTTCTGTCCAGTCCAGAGCCTGTTGGATGGGGACACCGGTGCCCGTCTTCAAGTTCGAGAGATGTGATTTGAGGGTCGTCCCCTCCGCATACTCCATGACCATGAACAGCGAGTCCTCATGCTTGCCGATTTCGTACACGGCGAGTATGTTCGGATGCATGAGCGCCGCCGTGGCCTTTGCTTCTTGCTGGAATCGCGCCTTGTTTTCCTCCTGCTTGGAGAGGTGGGGCGAAAGAAATTTTATGGCAACGAGGCGGTCGAGGTTCGTGTCCTGGGCCTTGTAGACAACGCCCATGCCACCCTCGCCGAGCTTTTCAAGAATCTTGTAGTGTGAGATTGTTTGACCGATCACTGTGGATAGCGCTGGCTATAGGTCATGAGTAACTTCCTGATTTGCGCGGAGCCGGCAGGCTCAAACTCTCGACTGCTCGTCCTGCTGAAGCGTGATGACATCATTGCTTCACGGCGATCGCCTGCATCTCGAACAGGCCTCCAAACAGGAGTGGTCTGGATCCAATAAACGCCCGGGCCGGGAAATCGTTCTTGAAATATGTTCGATAGACTTCGTTGAACGCACTGTAAAGCGACCGGTCCGGACATCGGTGGAGAATGGCCCTATAGCCATCAAGGAGGAGTCTGGTCTCTTCCTTTGGATCGGTCGGAGCCTTCAGCGTCTGCACCGTCGAAGACGGGGGTCACTCGAGAATCTTGCAAGCAGGTATCACTTCCCGAGCCATCATTGTGTCCGTTCGCGTTCAGTTTCTGTTCCCAGAGAGCTTCTCCTTCAAGTCGTCAAACCATTCAAGCACAACCGTCAATCGTGGCTGAGTGGTCTGCTGCGCACGCACGATGGCTGCAACGAAACGCTCTCCGTCGGGAGCCACGTCAGCAATGGCCCCGGCAGGGGGGAGGTCGAAGAGTTTTCGTGGGATTGAAAAATCTAATCTCGACGTCCCGGTGATGCCAACCGTCATGACCGACGAACCATTCGTATAGAACAGCTCCTTCCCGTTGCGGCTCCAGAGCGGTGTGATCCCACCGCCGGTAGAGATTTGCCACTTGCCGTCCTGTTTGGGATAGGGGACCACATAGATTTCGTCTCTTCCCGACTCATTGGAGCTGTAAGCCATCCAGCGACCATCCGGTGACAAGAGACCTCCCGCCTCATTCGCCGCCGACTGAAGAAAGGGGATCGGTTTCCTTTCTCCCTCGAGAGGGAGAATCCAGATGTCGCCGTTCTGAACAAATGCTAAGGATTTCCCATCGGGGCTAAATGACGAGAGTGCGGACACAGTAAACCCACTTGTAAGTCGTTCCTCGACTCCGCTTCCGTCCCACGCCTTCCTGAAGATGTCCGTGGAGGATCCTTCTTCTGCGAAATATGCGATGTAATTTCCGTCAGGCGACCAGATCGGGGAACCATGATTGCCACCGCCGAAGGTGAGCCGAGTCAAGGTTCCGCGGCCTATTTGATATACCCAGATATCGTCGTTTGCCGCCTGGATTGTCACCGCAAGCTTCTGACCATCAGGAGAAACTGAAGCGGCGAAATAGGCGCGGGCGCTGTCGAGCAGGGGCGACGTCTTGCCACGTCGATCCAGCCACACCTCGATCACGTTTTCAAACGAGAATGGTCCTGCCGGAGCATAGACAAGGGAACCGGTCGAAGAGAATGCCATCACGGCGTCGCCGGAGCCGCGGTTCAGCCAACCCCCTTCTTCAAGGGCGACAGGAGGACCTTTCACTTCAAGGCTGGTTGGATCGAACGAGACTGCCATAATCATCTCCCCACGGACATAAACAAGATAGCCTGGGGGAACATACCGGCCGGATGACCCACCTCTCACCAAGATTGTTCTCTTCCCTGTATCCAGTCGCTCCGCCTCAACGAGGGCATCGTCGAAGGAGGTGATGTTGTTTTGCTTGACCGTAAAGATGATCGTCTTACCATCAGGGAGAAGCCGGGGAAAGCGATGGCTGATTTCGCCGGCGGCAGAATCCAACTTCGTGACGGGTTCCGGTGTTCCACCGTCTGCCGGGACCCGGAAAATTCCCCGACTGATGTGTCCGAACAAGATCGTATTGTCTGCTGACCACGAGATACCTCGGGACTGGCCTTGAATATCGCACACCTTTTCGGATGCCCCGCCGGAAATCGGCACCTTTCTGAGCACTCCACTGACCTCATACGCAAGCCACTGGCCATCAGGCGAGAAGGATGGATACACCCCACCATCAGTTCCCTGGATCGGCTGAGCGCTCAATTGATCCAGCCGACGGAGAAAGATCTGCGTAGAATTCCCTGCGACGCCAGTATACGCTAAATATCGGCCATCGGATGATAGAGCAAGGCCGTTTGAAGCACCACCGATAAGAGGCGCGTTGGGTGGAAGATCGATGGAGAATCGCATTATCGGGCGAGTGCGTGCATCCTTTCTCCACGGGCTCCACAACAGAATGACGATGGCGACAGCGAGAGCGGCAGTGACTACAGGCCAAACGAATTTCCTGTACGATGGTTGTGGACTGCGAGGTTCAAGGGTCGGATCTGAAGCTGGTTTGTCAAACTGCCGGGTTGGCATCGCACGCGAGAGCCGCGATCTGCTCGATTCTCGTTTGAAGCGTCGGAGATTCCTGGCCACCTCACTCACCGCCTGATACCGTTCTGAAAGTTCTTTCGCCAGACATTCCAAAACGATTCCATCCAACTCCGGATCCACTTCCGGCTTGATCGATGAGATGGGGGAGGGGTCAACATTGACGATCTCGTATGCGATCGCTGTTTCGTGGACTCCCTTGAACGGAGACTCTCCAGCAAATAGCTCATACAGGATCACTCCCAGCGAGAAGATATCTGTTCGATGATCCGTCTCCTGCCCCTGGACCTGCTCGGGCGACATATACCCGGCGGTTCCGACCGTACTCCCTTCCTTCGTAAGCCGTGATGCGCCCTTGAGCTTGGCTAGTCCGAAGTCCATGATCTGGACGCGACCATCCTTGCGGAGCATGATATTCTCGGGCTTGATGTCCCGGTGCACAACGCCTTTCTCGTGTGCCGCTGCGAGCCCTTCTGCGAGTTGAATGCCGATGTCAATCGCTCGTTTCAAGGGAATGTTAGCCTTTGTCTCATCGAGAGTCTGCCCCTCCACGTATTCCATGGCGATAAAGGTCTGAGCATCGTACTCTTCAACGCCGTAGATGGTGCAGATATTAGGGTGGGAGAGAGCAGCCGCAGCTTTCGCTTCCTGAACGAAGCGTGCCTTGTCCTCTTCGGATCCAGCCAAGTGAAAGGGAAGGAATTTCAAAGCCACGAAGCGATCCAGCTTGGTGTCCTGGGCCTTGTAGACAACGCCCATGCCCCCCTCGCCCAGCTTCTCAAGGATTTTGTAATGAGAGATTGTTTGGCCGATCATTGCGATTGATTCACTTTCTCATTGATCCATCGGTGTGTGGTTTCCTTCTCTCAATCTTTCTCTCTGTTACGTCTCACTTCCTTTTCACCTCTACAGGCCAGTTAACAACCAAAGTAATCGGCGATGAGCTTTCTTCACCTCCTGGTGATGCAACGAGGAACCGCTGACCATCTCCCGTCACATCATAGATGTCTCTTCCGCCGCCGCCGAACGGGCGGATTTGGAACAACGGCTGAACAGAACCAACATCAACTATAGTAGTGCCAAGCTTAATCTCTGCAGCCATGATTTTATCGTCCGACCCTAAGTAGAAAAGCTCTTTGCCATCACGACGCCAACGAGCGCGAGTCCCCCCATTGGTTGAAATCTGCCACTTTCCCCCTGGACCCGGGAACGGGCGGATGTACACCTCATCCCTTCCCGACTCGTTGGATTGATACGCGATCCAGCGACCATCGGGAGAAAATGCAGGTCGAACCTCCGCGAACTCGGTCTGCAGGAAGCCAAAAGGCTTCCGCTCACCCTTCAAGGGGAGTATCCAAATGTCTAGCTTCGTCTTCGGATCGTCGACACTGTAGCCGAGGAACCTTCCATCGCGCGACCAATCGTTCGCATATTTAGGAAGATTGGACTCGAGCAGCAATTCATCGGTTCCTGCTCCGCTCGCTGCTCGCTGATACAGGTCGCCTCGGCCTTTGCGAGCCGAATGGAAGACAATTGTATTTCCGTCCGGAGACCAGATCGGCCATCGCTCAATCGCGGGATCGAACGTAAACCTCGTCCACACAGACCGGCCAATTTCATAGAGCCAGATATCCCAATTCTTGTTTTTTGAATCCAACTGAGAGATTGCAATTCTTTTCCCGTCGGGTGAAAGACGAAGGTCATTGTAAATCGAAGGCTGGCTGATGGCACCCACTTGCTTGCCGCTTCGATCATACCAGAGCAACTGCACACCCGCTGAGCCTGCCCCGGTCTGATAGACAAGGGTCCCGTTCGTGGAAACGGAGAAGGAAGTCTTACTTGTGAACCCCTCGAAATAGACATGCTCGGCGATGGGGAAGGCGTCACCGGTGGTTTCCAAACGCTTCGCGTCGAACGGTTGGGCCATCAGCGTTTGCTCGCGGGCAAACAGGAGGTGGCCGTTCCCATAGGCAACGCTCGAGCTCCCGTTGATCAAAAGGCGCGGCGCAAAGGTTGAATCCACGGATGCCACGAAAATTGCATCCAAGTCCCCAACACCACCGGCCGTCGTTCGTGAAACATAAAGAAGATGCTTACCATCCGGCAGGAAATAGGGCCAGCGGTGGCTTAGCTCCCCGCGGCTCGAATCGAGTTTCGTGATCTTGACAGGTACGCCCCCTGCAGCGGAAACACGGGAGAGAGGGTTATTTGGTGCCGAACTGGGACAAAAAACAATTGTCCCCTCGTCGTTCCACGTTCCACCACGACCGGTGGGCGCGTCGCACAGGGTCTGGGGAGGTCCACCCGACGCTTCAATCTTCTTGAGCTTTCCGCCCGCGAAGAATCCGATGAAACGACTATCCGGAGACCAAAAGGGAAGAGAGGCGTCGTCGGTTCCATTGAGAGCTTGTCCTGCAAGGGCATTGAGAGGTCTTGCCCACAAGAGCGTTCTCCCGGATGAGTCTCTGGCCGCGAATGCGAGCAGGCGTCCGTCTGGGGAAAGGGCGATGTGTCCACCGAACGCTGTGCTGAAGAGAGCTTTCTCGGGAGGGAGGATGGTCGAGCGGTACATCCGCACTTCGGGGAGCGGCTCGGTAAAATGGAAGATGGCGATGGCGACGAGAGCCAGAACCGCTCCTCCCCATACCAGTCGCTCAAGCGTGAAAAACCTTCGCTTTCGTGAACCCTCGGAAGACGGAGAGGGTGTACTACCAGAAGGTTTGTATGCTTCTCGCGTCACTGAGACGCGACTGACACGGGCTTTGCTCGTTTCGCGTTTGAAGCGCCGCAGCTCCTTTGCAGCTTCCGCAACTGCCTGGTAGCGCTCACTTGGTTCCTTTGCAAGACATTCCAAGATGATTGCATCCAACTCGGGATCAATATCCTGCTTGAGAGACGAGATGGGAATAGGGTCGACATTCACGATCTCATAGAGAATTGCTGTTTCATGCACCCCTTTGAATGGAGACTGCCCCGCCAACATCTCATAGAGGATCACACCGAGCGAGAAGATATCAGTCCGATGGTCCGTTTCCTGTCCCTGAACCTGCTCGGGCGACATATAGCCCGCGGTGCCAACGGTGGTGCCCTCCTTCGTTAACCTCGATGCACCCCTTAGTTTTGCCAGCCCAAAGTCCATAATCTGCACAATGCCGTCTTTGCGGATCATGATGTTCTCTGGCTTGATGTCCCTGTGCACGATCCCCTTCTCGTGCGCTGCAGCAAGTCCATCGGCAATCTGGATGCCGATGTCAACGGCTTGTTTGACTGAGAAGGATTGCTTCTTCTCACGAAGTGATTGTCCTTCGATGAGCTCCATTGCGATAAACGTTTGCCCTTCGTGCTCCTCGATACCGTAGATGGTGCAGATGTTCGGGTGGTTGAGCGCAGCCGCAGCCTTCGCTTCTTGAACGAAGCGCGCCTTGTCCTGCTCCGACGCAGAGAGGGTCGGTGGAAGGAATTTCAACGCAACAGGGCGATCGAGGTTGAAGTCTTGAGCTTTGTACACCACCCCCATGCCACCTTCTCCCAGCTTCTCAAGTACCTTGTAGTGTGATATAGTCTTACCGATCATGAAGAGTGATTTACTCCTTCCACGATTTCATTTCATTGTTCTCTGCCCGATCGCGGCCCACACCGTCGCGAGAGCGATGGGACATCACTCAAAACTTTTTCCCGTCACGACCGTGTATCGCCGCACCTCGAGGTCGTCGCTTGTAGAGACCCGAAGAGAGGACTGTTTCTCGACCGACATCTTCCACTGGTAGAGCTCCGAGAAAGTGTGACGAACCTTCTTCACAAGCCGATCAAACGTTCCGCTCCTCTCATACGCCTCAGCGTCCTCCTTGCTGTCCCAGATCGTGACGGAGATCGCCTCATCCTGCGCCTCGATGTTTTCCGTCAAGAACGCGTAGCGACAGCCTCGCACAGTGCAGAGGGTCGGGAGGATGAGGGTGTTGTACAGATTTTCGAATTCCTCGCGCTTTCCAGGCTGAAGTTTAGCGGACACAATTCGCAGATGAAGAGGGCGAAATTGATCAGGGTTTAGCATACGGTTGCCAGCGGAGGTGCGGATCTGGTATGACCTGACGACCGGCTCTTCCCGGACTGGAGCGTACTCGAGCGTCAGCTCCTTCGAGAGCTGCACTCTCCACTCGGAACTCTCCTGCGAATACTGTTCGATCTGATTGAGCAACTCCTGAAAGAGACCGCTCCTCTCGTATGCCTGCGCGTGTTCGAGAGTGTCCCAGAGCGTCAACGAGAGAGACTCGTTCGGATGGCTGACGCTCTGGATGAGGCTGGCGAAGAGGCAACCTTGCGTCCGTTGAAGCGCGGGCATGATCGTTTCTGCATAAACCTGTCGGATGGTGGCGGAAGCCTGCGGTTTCAAATTGAGTTCAACAAGTCTCATGTACATTATTGTGCCTCCTTCTGATCGGGCACCGGTGGGAAAAGAATGGTCTTCTTCTTCAAGGGAGGCCT